>Ga0351942_1333_pt1 | contig 8673 bp, 8 predicted proteins | sample TotcelT113001N10_FD_206838 | JGI IMG/M metagenome (GOLD analysis project Ga0351942, IMG submission 206838) | Enriched cells from coal bed in the Powder River Basin, Montana, United States - Total cells T11 rep2 HSBNCT.T11.300.1.N10 ... | reverse complement strand
TACATACCGCGATACCGAAATACCTAGATGCACTACGCGGTGTATCCCAACAATCACGATCAAGACACAAGCAAACAAGTGATGCATTCAAGTCGATCAAAGAACTCCTCGACTCACCACTGCTCGAAAAAATACGCGAAAACACAAAAACAAACTACCACGACAAAGAAAAGCTTTCCGATGGATATAATCAGTATTGCAAACTCACTACCTCTTTCCTCCAGGCGATTACCATGGAGCTCGGCTACATAACAATAGAGGAAAAAGCAGAAGAAAAAAGCCCTCAGAAACAAACCGTCAACAAATCACAAGAGACCCCAAACACGCAAACACTCCTGCACGAAAACCAAGATACACTCTCTCCTACGGAAACGCACAAACCAGAACTTCAAATCAACAACCAGCCGATTCAAAAAACACCAACACTGAAAAAGACATCTCTCCCAAAATACTGGCTCGAACCACAAGATCCACCTTATCACGCAGTAGATGGTCGGGTCATGGGATGGTTCCGGGACGGGGACACAGAATTTGGGCGTCAGGGGTACGAAGGTGATTCAAAGTACCGAGAGCGTGTCATTAAAAACCATTCGTTTTCGACCAAAATCGATGCATTTATTACACAAATCGGGCTTCTCGCAACCCCCCCACAAACAGAAGTATCAGAAGAGGGCGCCAAATCCTATAACTGTCTGGTATTTACTTCAGACTTACTCTCAGAGCAAAACTGGGATTGCGGAATTGCATCCTATGGCATCGACCCTACAGGACACATATTCCACCGGAGCCTCTCGCATACCGCGCTTCCAGAGCTCGAAAAAGAGTTCAAGACACTCATAAGCAAAAGTACACCACACATCAGAAACTCAAAAAAACAAAAAACTGACATCCGTAAGAAACAACTGCAAGAGATCAGCATCCCCGAGCAGAGTCCTGTCAAAGATTTTCTAGATCTTTCTCTCGATGACGAGGTTGAGCAACACCGACTCTTTATCAAAATAACCGACAAGCGGTCCAATAGGGTTTTTCTGTTCGCAAAATTACCCAAAGACTTTATCAAAAAAGAGCAGAAAAAAAACAGAAAATAATACCCTCCAACTCAAGCAAGAATCACGGGAAGTTCTTTCAGTGCGTCTTCCAGAGGCAGCACGGTGATATTCCCGTGATATTCTTTTTGCTTTCCCAGGTACACAAGCGTGAGCTTGGCTTCAGGATAATCTTCCCCAAAAGCTTTTAAACCCTTAAGCTCGCGCGAATCAACTCGCGCAGCGCGCTTGAGTTCAAACGCATGCAGGCCCCGCGGCCCGCACAAAACAAAATCTACTTCGGCCCCTGCTGACGTGCGCCAGAAAGAAATTTTATATCCAAGCTCAAAATAGTCGTTTATTGCGCGTAATGACTGAAAAAAGAGCGTTTCAAGCGCCGCACCATCTGCCTCAGCCGCACTGTCCAAAGGCCCCATGGGCCGTAGGGCCCGGAATACTCCAACATCAAAGAAATAAAACTTCTGGTGCGCCACCATTTTTCGCTTGGCCCGTTGAGTAAACACACTAATGCGCGAGGCCAAAAGTAAGTCTTCGAGAATATCAAAATAATCGGTCACCAAGAGCCTGTTGAGCGAAAGCTCTCGAGCAATTTCAGAGCAGTTTAACAGGTTCCCCTGCGAAAAGCTGGCAACCTCTAAAAAGCGACTAAACGCGCCGATATTGCGCGTGAGCCCTTCCTGCAAAACCTCTTCGCGCACATAGGTTTGCACATAACTTTCTAAATATTTTTTGGGATCCGCATGCCCAATAGCCGCGGGCAAAAGGCCATACTGAAGAACCGTATTGAGCTGGAACTCACTCCCCAGCTCTTGAACAGTCAGGGGGTGCATGTGGTACGTTAACGCCCGGCCGGCCAACAAATTCACCCCCTTCTTGCGCAAGCTGCGCGCGCTTGAACCTGTCAAAATAAAACGCGTTTTTCGACTCTCTATAAGCCGATGCACTTCATTCAAAAGTGCCGGAATCCGCTGCACTTCATCAAGAATCACCCACCCAGAATACCCCGGCGGAATAAGATTTTCCAACCTACTTGGATTGGCCTGGAGCGTAGCGTAAAGTGAAAAATCGAGTAAATCAAGATAGAGGGCTTCTGGAAGATGCGTTTTAAGCCAAGAGGTCTTGCCCGTCCCGCGAGGGCCAAACAAAAAGATGCTACTTGAACCATCCAAGGGCAACGTTAGAATTCTGTTAAAATTGTTAGACATGGCATCACTTTTTAATAAAATATGATCGTACTCATATCATAAAGTAGCTTTTTTGGGCTTCTCGCGTCAAGATTTGGCGTAAATTTATATTTATGATGGCGCTTAGATCACTTTTTAATGAAATATGATGCTTTCGGTATCAAAAAATAAATATCTGGTAAAATGCGGCTGCCAGAAGCATAAAATTCCAGTGGGATGAAGCGGGGAGTAGAGGTGCAAAAAAAGGGAATTTTACAACCGCTCGGGACGAACGGTTCGAGGCATCCTTCCTCTTGATGGAAACTTACGGGTAATGCATCCTTCGTCAAGCTCCCAGCCTTCGCAACTGGAGTCGCTATGGCGGGCACGGCAGAATGAGCGGGGAACGAACGGGCCCTGACAATACCCAGTTAATTTTCGCAATTGGTTTTAGACAAAAAAATAACGCCACCCAGCCTACGCCAAGGCTTCGGCGGGCAGGCGCCGCTCGGTCATTCCACAAAACATGAATTTTGTATCAAAAAATTAAGCTCCCCAAAGGGGAGCCATAAAAAATCATTTAAAGAGGATGGCCCGCCATCCGGAGCGACTCCCGTCGCGCAGGATGGTAGGGCTGACCGGGGTCGAACCGATGACCTCGCGCATGTGACGCGCGCGCTCTGCCAGCTGAGCTACAGCCCTATTCAAGATAATTTTAGCATAACACAGGCTCAGAAACAAACCAAGCTCTGGCCATGCAAAAAACATATGCAAATTATAAACGTGCCAAAAAGTGTCAATTTGCTCGTATTGCAAAGCCCCGGAACACTGACCAGCAGCGGGACGCGCAGAATCAATAATAATAGTTCCCTCTCCCACCGCAAATATCCATCCTTTTTACAACTTTACTTTTTCATTACCTATGGTATTGTGCTTATACTTACTGCGTTTTTTTCGTTGATAATAAAATAGTTGATTTGGTGTTATTAGGCAGCTTATAGTGGTATGGGCGATAAGGAGAAAGTGAACCTATGAAAAAATGTGTCAAAGTAGTACTCTCCGGAGTGTGTGATGCAGAAGGGCTTTGTGCGACCCTTCGGCAGGCGGTCGAGACCGAAGCACTTGAGGGGGTCGTGGAACAGACCGATCACGATGTGATTGAGCTGATTGTACATGGAACAAAAGATCGCGTCGATGAATACGTCGGGGGGGTCGAGTATGTCGCGTTGTCGTTTGGCAGCAAACACAAATGCCCAATCTCATTTGCTGTAGAACCTTTCTACAAAGATGAAGATTACCGTGGGGTCCTCAGGTTTTTAAAACGTGGGATGTCACGCCGATAACCAAAAAGGTGTCGAGTTGGCCCATAACGCGCAATCAGAAATTATTCCTGTACACATTATACGTCTTGTAGCCTGTTGTGCTCTGCAGGTTTTTTTTATTGCGGCCATACATGCCATACAAAATAGTACGCCACAGGACCAAGAAATAAAAAGCCCTGCTTACGAAAACACCGCAGGGGCCATTCCTGCGGGCGCGCTTTTGGGGCGTATTTGGGTAACCGCCTCGTTTGTAGGCAAAGACTCATACAAAGCTTTTTACACGATCGATCCCGGCGATGTTTTTGATAGTGAGCGTCACGCTGATTCGCTCGACCGAATACAAAAAGCCCTTCGGCATGACGGCTATGTATGCGCACAGGTCAGCGCAACGGCCACCTACAACCAAACCAGTGAGTTTGTTGATGTCGCTATTCAGATCGATCGGGGAAGATTGTTCACGATCAAAAAGATTGTGATAGAGCTTACGCAACCCCCTGGTGAAGCCCCCAATGACCTGAACGACCAAGCACTTGCAGCACTGGTGCAAGATCTCTTGCAGGATGCCACCTACACCAAGCAAGCACAGGACCATGCAACGCGCATTTTATCAGAATATTGTATTGGTCAGGGATTTTTAAATCCCACTATCTCCTGTGATGCTATGTCTGACCCCAAAACATCGACCATCACCTGCACGTTCCAGATAACACTCGGCGAACGCCGCATATTTGTCTTTTCCGGCAATACCAGCTTTCCAGACCCGGTACTATTACAAGAACTATCATCACTCGGTGGCGCCGCCGGATTTGCCCCCATTGACGCCCTCACCGAACCCATTCGTGCCTGGTACAGAACCCATGGCTTTTTTACGGCTCAGGTTACCCCAACAGAGCGGGGCAATAAGGTACAAATTACCATTATCGAGGGCCCCCGAACGGAGCTAAACGCGATCAGGCTTAAGGGGGTCACCCATTTTGACCCAAAAAACCTTCAGGAGCGCTGTTTCGGCCCCCTGGTAGAAAACAAGTTTTTCGATCAGGACCTTATTGTACAAGCGCGCGGCTGCGTCCTGGACGCCTATCAAGAAGCCGGATTCTGGGATGCGCGTATCACGAACGAAGAGTTGCGTCCCGTACCAGAAATCCCAACAGCCCTTGATCTTGAAGTCACCATTCAAGAAGGCGAACAGCGCCTCCTGCGCGCTGTTGTTGCCGACGGAGAACCTGAGGCTTTTATTGAATCTGAGTGGCAGGACCGGACCGAAAAGGCCCCACCTATCCCCTTTGACCTACGCTCCATGCAAGCACAGCGCACCTGGCTTACGCATTACGCACAAGATCGGGGGCATATAAATCCCGACCCAAAACCAACCCTGCATCATGACGGAAATCATATCGACGTTGCCTGGCATCTTAACGGCCCTATCGGCCCTGGAGGCCAGGCGAGCCCTGTTTATTTTGGCAAGGCGCTTGTGCGCAGCAATGGACGCATTAATAAATCCGTTGTCACGCGTGAGCTTCTTTTCCAAAAGGGCGATCTATGGGAGCAAGAAAAAATACGGCTCTCGCGCAAGCGCCTGAAAAATCTCGGGGTGTTTAGTCATATTGCGCTTTGCCCAGTGGACACCCTTCATGACGATGGCACGCGCGATATCGTCGTGCATGTCGTCACGGACGACCCACGCGAATTGCGCCTGCGTGGTGGCGTGCAGTGGGTGGGAAATAACCGTGGGCTTAACGGCTTCACCCCCCGTGCCGGCACCACGTTCACCTGGCATAATCTTACCGGTAACGCTGACTGGTTCAAACTCGACGGCGAGCTCACCGATTTTCAAAAATATATGTCCTGCGCCTATGGCCATCCAACGCCGTTCTGGCGACCTGCAAAAATGACCTACAAAACGTATTGCTCAAATTATGATCAACCCATTTACCAGGGGCTCAAAGAGACGCTCTATGAACTATTTCAGGGCGGCTTTCTTGCCTCGATTGCGCATGGCGGGCTTGGCAACTGGGAAACAACGGTGACGGCAGGCTGTGAATGGGTGGGTGTTTCGCACCTATCGCTTGACGCCGCAAAAGCAATTTCGTTCGCTCCACGCCTGATCGACGAAAAAGTACCCTTTCTATTTATTGAGCCAACCATCATGGCCTCTTACCTGGACGATCCAACGTACCCCCGTCGCGGCTCTCTTTCAGTGCTTTCGGGCAAATTTACCCAGCCATTACACCGGGGCGCAACTCGATCATTCCAACTGCTAGCCGAGCAGTCCCTCTTTATACCGATTTATCATCTGGTAGTCGGCGCCCTCCACCTGCGTGGCGGCTATATTTTTTATAAAGACTTTGAAGAGATGATGCCTTCTGAGCGCTTCTATCTCGGCGGCAGCCATACGATCAGGTCATTCGATACCGATATGGTCCCACCACTGGGACTTCTAGTTAAGCCTGATGGTGAAACGTTTCACGTGCCAAAAGGGGGCAAAGCGGTATTTAACGGCAGCGGGGAAATTCGCTTTCCGGTCTATTACAATATTGGCATGGTGGTCTTTCTGGACTGCGGCATGCTTGCTCAGGCCGATATTCCGGCAGAATTTGCTGAGAACTTTGTCGTCGCCAGCGGCTTTGGACTCAGGTACCAGACCCCGGTTGGGCCAATACGCTTTGATATTGGCTGGCGCCTGAATAATCGCGACCTAAAACTCCCCAACCACTGCTGGTTTATCACATTTGGCCAAGCATTCTAGAATATACTTCGGATTTGCCCAGGAACGTATAAAAGTGTTACACTCTGCGTACATGACTAACCAAAATGGGAGCTTTGTATGCCAACAGACAAACTAGAAGTTATAGTTACTTTTGAAGAAACCATTGCAGATATTCTTGCAACTCTTGCAAAAAAAGAAAAAATCCCAGTTTCTCGACTCGCCAGGGAACTTATTTTAGAAGCGCTTGAACTTCGTGAAGATATTGCGCTTTCCGCAATTGCAGACGCCCGGGATATTGAAAACGTAAAAACAGTTTCTCATGAAGATGCCTGGAAATAACGGGCCTTACCGCATTGAATATGCACCCAATGTTGAGAAAGAAGAAATTCCGGCCCTGCCAAAAACCGTACGGGCGGTAATCAAGAAGGCTATCGAAGAGCGCCTCGTGCTTGACCCTGTAAGGTTTGGAAAACCGCTACGGTACAGTTTAAAGGGCCTCCGTCGCGTTTATCGTGTCAATCTTCTCGATAACGTTGTCGTTATTGTCATGATTAAACACCGCAAAGACGTCTACGAATAGACTGCGAGCGCTGATTTATCACGTTTGGCCAAGCATTCTGAAACATAAATAATACCAGTCCCATTATATAAGCTTGTGTCCTGAAATTCGCATCCTTCGGCAGGCTCCGGTGGGCAGACAGGATGAACGGCCTGTGCAGAAGCAGCCTTCGCCACTCCCGCTCATCCCGAGCGAGACGGAGTCGAGTCGAAGGACGGTTGACATCCGCCGTCGCCAAGGAATTGGCTATTATGGCGTGACCTTGGGCAAGATGAGCGGGAGACATGCAAAATTATTTAGTAAAATTGGTATAAATAGCCACCTACACCGCTTTTTTTCTTGACAAAAAACAATTGCCATTTTATAATAAAATAACTATAAAAATAATTTTTTTATTCGCGAAAGAAATCTCATGTACTCATTAAGAAAAAAACTAACACTCTTTGGCCTCGCCGCCCTGCTGGGCATTGGAGTCACACCGCAGACCAAAGCCATGAACATCGACTCACTCGCATTTGATGCCTGCGCAGCAGTGCTTGCGTACACAGCAGGCAAAGCTTACTTCTGGCACAAGCAGCGCGCTCTCAATCATATGCTGTTGGAGGCTGCAAAAAACGGCTATTTAAAAACGGTCCAGCGTGTCCTTTCTTTGGGAGCGCATATAGAAGCAACTGAAAGAACAATAAGTACTACTACCACTCACTTCACCTGCCACTACTTCCACCTCATCATACCCATGCCCGACCTAAGCAACCCGCTTCTTACGCCCCTCCACCTGGCTTGCCAGAATGGCCATAGTGACATCGCTGAATACCTGCTTAACAAGGGCGCCAATATTGAGGCAAAAGATGCAAATAGAAAAACTCCTCTCGAACTCGTTAGCGGCATGCTTACCAACCTTAAAGTCCTCCAACTCCTCATCTCGCGAGGTGCATGCGTATCAGCAAGATTAGTAGAACGGGCAATCCCGAGAGCTATACAAAATTTCCTATACATAACCCGGTATTTTGATACCCTCAAAAATGGAATCTTGGTTTTTGACGCTCCTACGCACACGGTAATTTGTAGCGCCCTCATAGACGCGCCCCATTTTACAGCAGCATTGCTCAAGAGGCCGGGGCTTGCACCCTTCGTATTCAGCGCACTCAGCCACCACAGTACAAAGGCGCTTCGCGCAAACATTCTCTGCAAGATATAAGTAAATACAACCTATCCACAAAACAGCTTGAATGGGGGCTAAAATTCATACTGCCCCGGGATTTTTCTCCCCGGGGTATAATGCTTTCAAGAATTCAAGCGCGCGAACACAAGTTTGTATCACAGGGTTGGTTTTAGTCCCTCGGCAAGCTTTGTAAGCGATCCGCTCAAGCGTCCGAGCGCTTCCTGCAGTGGATCTTTTTTGACAACCAACTTGGTGCGCTTGTACAGGAGTAGGCTAGGCCAATTACCAAGATTCCAGAATCCCGCTTTATTCTTGGACACAAAATCATCGACCGTAGGCACCGTATCTCGTAAATTATGGGAATGGTACCATACCCCCCCATCTTTCAGATACGTCGTGTAATGGGAATTGCGGTGATTAACCACAATATTCACGAGCTCGTATTCACACACCTCAAAATCCCCTTTCACGGCACTCGCTACATCAATCGTCAGAGGAACCAACTTCCCCTCCATAATATTTTTTTCAAGAACAGGCTCGAACCAAAATACGAGATACGGCACAGCAACTACAGGATTGTTCGCATAGGCAAGATTCTCTAAGCAAAGTTTGCCATCTTGTGGCAAGCTAACCACCTGTACCTCAAACAGCGTCACCTTCTTAGGTTTTGATATCGGACAAGTACCAAACAGGTCAAGCAGCTTGTCTTTTGCC
>Ga0351942_1330_pt1 | contig 8757 bp, 7 predicted proteins | sample TotcelT113001N10_FD_206838 | JGI IMG/M metagenome (GOLD analysis project Ga0351942, IMG submission 206838) | Enriched cells from coal bed in the Powder River Basin, Montana, United States - Total cells T11 rep2 HSBNCT.T11.300.1.N10 ... | reverse complement strand
CTGTGCCGCCTCACCCGAGTCCATTTCCACGAAACCAAAGCCCTTCGAGCGGCCCGTGTCGCGGTCCACGACCACCTGAGCCGACTGCACGGCGCCGTGCGCCTCGAACATCCTTTGCAGATCACTGTCGGTCGCCGTGTAAGGCAGATTGCCGACGTACAACTTCTTACCCACGATGGGACTCCTCTACAGAAAACACCATGCCAGACAAATTCGCCCCACAACGGGCGCGAGCCAGCACATAGGAAACCACAAACACGATCCGGGGACTAGCGAGCCAACAGGCGAGATACAATGGTGAGGTTATCCGGCCAAGCAACTTCGACAAGGTCCGCGGGCATGAAGAAAATTACTCGAAGTCGGAACGAAATGCAACCCCACCTTGACGGAATTCGACTGACAAGAAAACAAACAGCGTCAACGCGAAACGCAGTGACGCAACTAGCAACCCCACTTGTCCGCCGCTCATCTTTCTGCCAGCCTGTGCTCCCTTCCTTCCCGCCATGTTTCTGTTCCCCATTCCGCTCTCCGTTTTCCGAACGATTTGCATCAAGGCAAGACTGTTCGGCACACATGTTGCTGTCGGCAGGCATCCTCGACGCTTGCCGTCGAGTGCTTCAGGTTCATTGGCGGCATCACGGTGTCAGCCATCTATCCTGAATCTCCCGACGGCAAGCAGGCTGTCGATTTAGTCGGTGACGGCACGTGGGGTAAGCTTCCAGCTTGCCGACGCTGCCCATGTTCAATTTGCTATCTTGCTTCCGTTGCCACATTTCGCAAGCTGGTAGCTTACGCCACGATTAAATCAACAGCCCGCGTGGGCCGGAGGTTGGAAAAGAGCCTCTCCGCCCCTTGCGAAGTATGATATGATGCCGAGCGACCTGTTCTCCGGCAGCGGCCGGTCCTCAACCCCCAAGGAGCAACCATCATGAACTGCATCACTCGCCGACAATACCTCGCAGGTTCCCTTTCCGGCCTCGGCATCCTCGCCGCCTCGCCGCGGTGGGAGGCTCTGGCCCGTGCCCGGGAACAAGGCGCGGCGTTCAAGATCGGCGCTTGCGATTGGTCGATCGGCAACACGCAGAAACCAGAGGCGTTTGCCGTCGCCAAGGAAATCGGCTTGGACGGTGTCGAGGTCAGTTTCGGCGAGCCGGGCAGTGCCAATGACCTGCGCGACGCGGCGGTGCGGGCTGCGTATCAGGAGGTCTGCCGGACCACGGGTCTGGAAATCTCGTCGCTGGCGATGGGCCTGTTGAATCGGGTCCCCTACGCCACCGACCCCCGCACCGAACAATGGGTTGCGGATGTCGTCCAAGTCCTGCCTAAACTGGGCGTGAAATGCTGCCTGCTAGCCTTCTTTGGCGACGGTGACATCAAGGGGGACCAGGCCAAACAGGCGGAGGTCATCCGGCGGCTGAAGAAGGTCGCTCCGGCGGCCGAACAGGCGGGGGTCGTGCTGGGCATCGAAAGCTGGCTGAACGCCGATGATCATCTGCGGATTCTGGACGGCGTCGGTTCCCCCGCGGTGCAAGTGTACTACGATGTCTGCAATATGACGGACCAGGGCTACGACATCTGCAAAGAGATCCGGCAGTTGGGCAAGGAACGTATCTGCCAGATCCACATCAAAGAGAACGGCGCGTTGATCGGGCAAGGCAAAGTGGATTTACTGCCCGTCCGCGACGCGATCGCCGACATCGGCTATCACGGCTGGCTGATCCTCGAAGGCGCCACGGTCCGCGGCAAGTCGCTGGTGGAATGTTACCAGCACAATCAGAAGTATCTGCGGACCCTGTTTCCGGCGGGGGGTTAACGTCGCTAGAGTTCACGCTTTCGCGTGGATTTTGCGGCGGGCATGGCCGGCCGCGCACGCTGAAGCGTGAACTCCAGCATGGCCCGCAGCGCACGCTAGAGCGTTGTCCAATCTAAATATTGGGGTCGCGCTGGGTGAGCGGCAAGGCGCTAGCCGCCGGTGACGTCCAGAACCGGCGGCTAGCGCCTTGCCGCTCACAACCCGCGGATTTAGCCTGGACAACGCACTAGAGCGTGAACGCCAACCACGCCTCGACCCCGCGGATCTCCCAGAAAACTGCACGTTTTCAGAGGTGGCCCGCTGGCGGGATGCACGGCAGGCGTTGCCCAACGGGAGCCGTCACGCATCGCTTCCAAGCCCCAGCGACTCTTCTATCGTCTCCAACCCCAGCCGCTCGATCATCCGCCCCATTCGTTCCTTCGGCTTGGCATTGGTCTGGTAGTAGGCGACGATCTTGTCGACCAGCGCCAAGGCGGTTTCTGTGTCGATTCGCTGGGCGAGGATATCGCCAAGCCGAGGATTGGTGCCGCCGTTTCCGCCGACGTACACCCGCCAGCCTTTGGGCGTGCCGACCAAGCCGATATCCTTAAAGCTGGTTTCGCCGCACTGGTTCGGGCACCCGCTGACGCCGATTTTCATCTTGCCCGGCAACTCCATGCCGTGGTATTTTTCATCGAGCGTCCGCCCGACGCCCAGGCTGTCCGTCTGGCCGCGCTTGCAGTAGGTTGTGCCGGGGCACGCCTTGACACTGCGGACACAGATCCCGACGACACTGCCCGGTTGGATTCCCAGTTCGCTCCAGATGGCATCGACATCCTCCTCGCGGATGCCGAGCATCGCGATGCGGGCGGCACTGGTGAGTTTGATCATCGGCACGCCGTATTTCTCGGCGACATCGGCGATCCTGCGCAGGATCTCGGGCGTGACCACGCCGCAGGGCAAGTGCGGAGCGATTCCATAAGTCTGCCGATCCCGTTGGACCACAACACCTTTCTCGCCGTCACTGAGCATCAAGCACCTCTCCCAATCGTCCATCACGAATGCCCCAAAAGAAAGCAATATAATGACTTGTCGTGGGCCGTCAACCGTGCTCGAATCCCGCTCGACGCCCGAAGCGACTCGATCGCCACGGCCAACAGGCAGGCCTCGCCGTGGCCGAACGACCAGGTGTTCTGCTTTTCCCGGCACCCGCGATATGGTAGGCTGCGTACTATGGGGCCGAGTTGGAAGACTGGAGCCTGCCGAATTGCGTGGTCAAGCGGTGAAGACGTCCCGGTTCCGTCTGGATGATGCCCGCTCCCGGTGGCACAGGCTGCCAGTCGGTGAACCACAGGACGCGGAATCATGATTTGGCGACAGCAGAATCGAGAAACGATGCCAGTCGTCTCGTGCCAGGCCGGCCGGGACATTCTTCCTCTCCATGATGCGACGGTGATGACCAGCGAACTTCGACCCGCCGACGAAATCCCCAATCTCATTACCCACGGACTCGGGTTGGCGCTGAGCGTGGCGGCGACGTTGCTGCTGATGCCGATCGTCATGGCCGGACAGGATCTGCGGACGATCCTGGCGTGTGGTGTGTATTGTTTGACGCTGATTTTGCTGTATGCGGCGTCGACCTTGTCTCATACCTTTCACGATCTGGATCTGCGGCGTCTGTTCCGGATGCTGGATCAGGCTTGCATCTTTCTGCTGATCGCCGGATCCATGACTCCGTTCGCCGTGGTCTTCCTGAATCAGGGACGATGGTGGCTATTCCTGCCGGTGATGTGGGGCCTGGCTGGCGCCGGCGTCCTGTTTGTGTGGTATCGGCGCAATCTGACGGGGCTGGGAAAGGTCGCTTACGGGATCTTAGGCTGGCTGCCGGTCGTAGCGATTCGGGAACTATCCCATCACGCCCCGTTCGGCTTGCTGTTGTGGATCGTAGCGGGCGGTGTGCTCTATTCCGTCGGGACCATCTTCCTGGCGTTTGACCGCAAGGTCCGCTACTTCCACGCACTGTGGCACATGTTCGTCGTGGCCGGCAGTATCTGTCACTACGTTGGCGTGCTCGTCTATATCGCCTTGCGCTAGCCCGGATTCCTCCGTGCCCTCTGTGTTTCAAAACAATTCCTCTGCGTCTTAGCGCCTTTGCGTGAGCCCTCAACCTGAACCAGAACGCACACGGACAGAAACACACGGATAAGAACAATGCACAGGAGGTAGGAGGCAGGCAACACCGCGCCGCACTGCCCACTGACCAGGCAGTATTTATGACCCCCATAATGTCTGTCAGTCGCGTCTGGAGGCGGAGGGTGAAGCTCCCCCGAGGTGAACTCGGCGGCATCCGGCTGAACGGCAGGCAACTGCTCATCTGGGCAGATCGCCCTGTCAGGCGTTCTGGCGCATGCCCGGATTGTGCTTGAACAAGCTGTGATGGCGCAACGCTCCGCGCCTCTGTTGCCCGGTATCGCTGACGAGTATCATCACACGGAATGATTGGTACAGGCGATTGGTACAGGCGGACCAGCTGGAGACGGGCGAGCATGTCGGACATGGCGATTCGGAATGCGCTGATCGAGGCCGGATTGTGGCCCGCGGCGGGCGGCGAGCCGGGAGGTCTGCCGGAACCGGGCGGGGACCTGTTGTCGACGGTTTGCCGGGCCTGGACGCAGTGCGGTGTGTCGTCGGACGCGTCGGCGCGAAGGGCCACGGCGGCGCGGGCGGAATCGCTCCGCCAAGCCTGGCAGGCCGGTGCCCGGTTGACCTGGAATATCCCGGACGTCGCCCTGTCGCGGACGACTGCCTGGCTGGGCTGCCGGCTTGCATGGTGGCCCGGCGGCATCCCGCAGGGACGGCGCGTGGGACTGGTCAGTTCGCGGTTGGGGCAGGAACTCGATCGTCACAAGTCCTGGTTCGCAGTCCTGCGGACCGCGTGCATGCGGCTCGATCCGCAGCATGACGTCCTGGTCACTGCCGGACAAACGGCGGCCCAGCGGTTCGTGCAACGCTGTGGGCGGCTGTTCGGTCTGCCGGTTCTCAGCATCCAGGCCCAACGCGATGGGACTGCTGTTTGGCGCGACTGGGGGCGGCGGGTTCTGGCGTCTCTCCAGGAGCTGCCCGCCGCGCCCGACCGCGTGTTGCTGTCGCCGCCGCTGAGTGCGGACGGCCGCGCGGATTCCTTGGACGAACTGGCGGGACTGCCGGCGCCGGATCGGGCGATCTTTGCGCTGTGCGAGCACGTCGTCGCGTTGCATGTCCGGCCCGAGGGCAACGTGATGCGTTTGCTGCAGGCTCGTTTGCGGCTGCCCGGTTTTCCAACAGCCAGCGTGTTTTTGGCGCTGGGACCGGACCTTGTTGGGCGCGAGCAAGCCGCTCAACTGTTGGATGCCGGCGGCGTCGGATGGCTCGTCATGAATGCCGCTGGAGAACCCGAACACGACCAGCCTGTGCCGTGGCGAGCGGCTGCGTCGTCCCAGCGTCACGCCGCCCCGATCGTGCCTTGCCCGCCATCCCAACCGTGGCCGTACTTGACGCATTGCACGCGGCGACGGTCAGGCCCTTGGCCCGGCGAGAACGAGGACAAGTTCCTGGACGACCTGATCCTGGACCGCCCGGGAGCTGATCATTCGGCGTTGGCCGCTTTGTGGCGGATCACGCGCAGCGGCCGCCTGATGGCCGGCAGCGATTTCGTTCGCGGCCGGACGCCGGTCGTCAGTCTGACCGCGGTGCCGTTGAGCGAGATCGGCCGCCTGCGAACGTACCGCTCGCACTTGGGCCGCTGGGATTTTGAACCCTACGGAATCTGCATCCGCCGCGACTGGCTGGAACGTCGCGGCACGCGTCCGGTTCGCTACGGCGACGAGGCGTTGTGGAAGAGCCTCGCGGCTGCAGAACGCCCTTTCTTCCAGAAGAGCGACTCGCACACAGCGAGCGGCAAGCTGATCGATTGGACGGTCGAGCGAGAATGGCGCCACGTCGGCGATCTGACCTTGGACGGGATCCCAGCGGACGCGGCGTTGTTGTTTGTAGCCTCGGAAGCCGAAGCGCGACAGCTAGCGTCCTCCAGTCCTTGGCCGATCGTCGTGTTGTCGGCGTTTGGAACAGGTCTACCAACCGGCCGTGATTCAAGCGGTTTGGAAAGACGGCCATGAGCGCTGGAGTCCACGCTTTAGCGTGGTTTTTGCGGCGGGCAGGGCCCGCCGCACACGCTAAAGCGTGAACTCCAACAAGCAGACAAATGCACCTTTACAGGGGTAGTTGGGGAAACCTGCTCGACGGTTTTCAAGGCATGCTAGCTTTCGATCTGGCTTTTTCTGCGGATTTCATTCAGGGCTGGTCGGGCGTTCGGCCGATAAAGGAGACGCTTATCCACCGAGCGTGTTTGTCACGCTTGTAACCTCTCGTTCGAGGAAATCGCATGGCACGTCCCCAACTGCGTGTGTACTTGGGTTCGGAAGATTCGTGTGAACTCGCCAAGTCCTCTCCGCTTCAACCCGAGCGGGCTGACGTTACGGTTGCGTTGGGCGATGTGTTGCCCTTGCTCGTCGACGCGGTGCAGACGCGGCGAGCGTGGCTGCGCGACTTTGAGCACGACAGCGTGTCCCTGAGCGCCGACTTGTACGAAGTGCTGATGGCTTATCAGGATCTGCGTCAGACGGGCTAAGGCGGTCTTCTCCGCGAGAGGCTCACGGGCCCGCGTCTCGGAGCCGTTCCGCCAGCTTCCGCTGTTGCGTTTGTGGCAGGGCGGCGATCAGGTGGCGGCTGGGCGCGTCGAAAACCAGGACGCCAGACAGAGCGGCGGGATTTCCGTCGGTCAATTCGCTTCGCAGCCAGGTCAGGAGAGCTTCGGGCGTTTCGCGGGTGGCTGGCAACGTGGGAACCGGATAGAACTCGATGTCCCATCGCGCCTCGGCGTTGGCTGGGGAAGTGACTTGCACGGTGCCTGCGTCCACGACTCGATAGGTCAACTCCATCGGCTGCAGCATGGCGTTCAGGACGTCGCCGATCGGTTGCTGGTTGGCGGTCACGGTCGTCTCGGTATCGGGGGGCCAGCCTAGTTCCACCAAAGCTTGCCAATCCACCAGGATCTCCACACCGCCTTCGTCGCTCAGCCGATCCAGGATCCGCGTAAACGCGGTGGGCTGCGGAAAATTCAGCGTCACCGGCGTGGCCAAGCGTTGGGCCGACCGAACCAACCGCGGCTCCAGCGAGAATAGATCCGGGTTGAACTTGGACTGTGGCGGCAAGCTCCGCGCGGCCCGCAACCGCTCGCACAAGACAATCGCTTGGAGCAAGACGGTTTCTTGCTGCTGGATCACGAGCGACGGCAGTTCCTCGCGGATCACGCCCGTCCCTCCGGCCGCCTCCCAGGATGCCGGCTCGACCATTTCCACGATCAGTTCCGCCAGGCGGCCGAGCTGGTCAGGATCATTGCCGGCCAAGTCGGAAACGTTGTGTGGAATCGTGCGCAGGCCCCCGTCGGGCAAAGGCGGGCGGGTGACGACCAGTTGCTGGCCGACGGGGACGTGGGCCAGTTGCAGCGGGCTCAGGGCAGCCGTCAGCAATTGGTCCACGGTGGCGTCGACGATCCGCACCGTGATTTTTGTGCGCGGTGTAACTCGCATCAGGGCCAGGGCATCCGGATCGACGGATACGGGAATGGTGCTGAAGTTCATGACGAAGCGAAGGAAGTTCTTCAGCGTCACGTCGGCAAACTCGGCCTCCGCGATCCTGTCTTGCAGCCGCGCGGAGAGGTCGACCTCGCGCGGCTCCGGCCGAGGCACGGACGGCTGCTCGGTCGTGATCGCTTGCGGATCCAACGCAGGCATGTCTTGTTCGGTCGCATCCATCGCTTCCGGCGGCGGGTTGGCATCGGGATCGATGAAAGGGGCAAAGGCTTTGAGGGTTTCGGACAGCGAGCCCGGGGCCAGATTGAACTCTTGGGGTTTGGGTGCTGGCGCCGCTGGCGGTGGTCCGCTCGGCGGTGCATCGGGAGCCGGGCTCGGTGGGCTGACAACGGGCTCTGCAAGTGGTTCGTCGCGCGTGTCGCCCGCCGCGGCCTGGCCGTCTGCCGAGGGCTGGTCCATGACCGGCGACAGGGGAGCCGCCGGCGGTTTGGATTCGACGGACGGCGCAGCGGGCTGGGCAGCGGGCTGGGCAGCGGGCTGGGCAGCGGGCGCGGGGTCGGCGACAGGTTCGGCAGGGGGCTCCGCAGGCAATTTCGCGCTGTCGGCCACCACCGGTTCAGGCGCGACGGAGGCGTTCGCGTTTTCCGCGGTCGACTTGTTGGCGGCTCGAAATGCCAGGAAGCCCACCAGGCCGAAGGACAAGGCGATTCCAATCACCGCTGCGCCGCCGAGCATGAGCCATTGCTGACGCTGCCGCGCGGCCTGCGACGTCCAGTCATCGGTTGGCAAGATCGGTTCGGAATCGGGCGGCTCGATATCTGCCGCCGGCAAGGGAGGCGCTTCGACGGTTGGCCCCTCGGCGTCTGCGTCTTGCCAGTCGCGCTCCGCGGGCGGCTCGGCGGAAAGCTTCGCTGCCTCTTCCGGCACCGCGATCGGCGGCTGGTCCTCGGGCGTTTCGCTCCAACCGGGCGGCGGTTCGACCAGCACCATGCTTCCGCATTTGGGGCAGATTTGGATTTCGCCGATGGTCGACGCGTCGCGGACCAGCAGCCGCTGTTGGCACGTCGTACAGGTAATCGAAAACAGTTCCACGATTTACCGCCTTGCCGTGTGGCCCCCGACCGCCGGGCGAGGGTCCGAAGTACTGCCCCCGTCCCGCACGTTGATTCTACGCCTTGAAACCGAGAAAGGGTACAACCCCCGTCGGCTTTCGGCCGCGTTTGCAGTTGGAATCCAGGCTTTCCTGGCAAGGCGGCCACCGGCTCCGTCCTGTGTTTCCTTATCGGCAATTCTCATCGTTCTTCCGTTGGGGCGAAACGCCAAGTGAGCTTATTT
>Ga0351942_1325_pt1 | contig 9140 bp, 12 predicted proteins | sample TotcelT113001N10_FD_206838 | JGI IMG/M metagenome (GOLD analysis project Ga0351942, IMG submission 206838) | Enriched cells from coal bed in the Powder River Basin, Montana, United States - Total cells T11 rep2 HSBNCT.T11.300.1.N10 ... | reverse complement strand
GCTTGCGCAAAGCTGGCGCGAACTGGCGCGGCGGCGATTGAACAGCGGCAACATCGAGGATTGGACGAAACGCCTTTATGGCTAGCAATCGTCAGAATTGCTCGCCAATTCTCGGCCGAGGCGAACACTCGACGTGGTGGAGCTATCAAATCGTGGAGTGTCCTAAATTAGGTTCGTCGATACCGCGAAGGGGGATGGTCCGCCATGAACGAAGCCACACGCAAGACGGCGTTTGTGTTTGCGGGCGGTGGGAGCCTGGGAGCGGTGCAGGTCGGCATGTTGCGCACCCTCTTGGCGGCAGGTGAGCGGCCGGATCTCGTCGTTGGCGCATCGGTCGGCGCACTGAACGCAGCTTACTTTGCTGGCGCGCCAACGCGTGAAGGCGTGAAGAAGCTCGAGCAGATCTGGTGCGGACTGCGGCGCGTCGACATATTTCCGATCACCTGGGCAAGTGCATTCGGCTTGCTTCGGCATCCCGACAACATTATCGATCCCTCTCGCCTGCGGCGCATGATCGAAACTCACCTGGCGTTCTCGCGTATCGAGGATGCAAAAATTCCTTTGCACGTCGTTGCGACCGATCTGCAAGGCTTAGCAGTCGCTCTTTCACACGGACCAGCGGTCGAGGCGATCCTCGCGAGCGCAGCAATTCCCGGCGTCTTCCCTCCCGTCGAAATAGACGGTCAGATTTTGATGGACGGCGCCGTCGCCGCCAACACTTCGATCCGAATGGCCGCGAAACTGGGAGCGTTGCGAATTATCATCCTCCCGACGGGCTACGCCTGCGCATTGAAGGAACCGCCGAGGGGAGCCGTCGCCAAGACGCTGCACGCAATCACGTTGTTGATCGCATGGCGGCTCATGAACGATCTTGAACACCTTCCAGATTGGATCGATGTGCATCTCGCGCCGGCGCTCTTGTCGGGAGCCCCTTTGGCTTGAGAATGTGTTTTGAGGAAAATCAATAATTTAATCGAAGCCATCATGCTTCGAATATCCATTTAATTTGACAATATGGCTTGCAAAAGCCGTTTAATTTGAGAATTTGAAGCCGCAACCTTTTTGAGAAATCCGGTAGGCAGCAATGGGCGAAAGCGACGCTCCCGAAGCCGACGAGGCTTTTCGGCGCAGAGAAGAAGGCTGCCGGCGCGAGGAAGCAATCCGGAGCCTGTTGAAGCGGTACGACGAGAAAAGACTGTCGATCGGCGCCGTCGATGAAATCGCGCAGGAATTGGGCGTCAGCCGATCAACGATGTATCGTTTGATCGCAGCCTATCGAGCCAAGGGCACGGTGTCATCGGTCGAACCGCGCGCGCTGGGGCGACGAAAAGATACGCTCGTGTTGGACGCCAAGCGAGAAAAGCTCATCGCTGCGACGATCCACGAGATTTATCTGCAGCCCGAACGCCCGACCATGACGTATCTGATCGAGCAAGTGCGGGCGCGGTGCGCGCAAAAAGGCTTGCCGCTTCCAGACCGTCGGACGATCAAGGTGCGCGTCGATCGAATCGATCGGCGCACCGTCGCTCTAAAACGCAAAGACTTAAAGGGCGTCAAAGCCACAAAGGCCGTGCCGGGTCGGTATGTGGCATCGCGACCGCTTGAAGTCGTGCAGATTGATCACACAGAGGTCGATGTTTTCCTGGTCGATGAAACGACAAGGGAAACAATGAAAAAGCGACCCTGGTTGACGCTCGCCATTGACGTGTTCACGCGCATGGTCGTTGGTTTTCATTTGTCGATGGACAAGCCGTCGCGCGTCTCGCTCGGCCTCTGCATGTTGAACGCGGTTTACGACAAGAGCGCATGGTTGAAGGAGCGCGAGATCGACGCGTCTTGGCCGGCCGCGGGGTTGCCCGAGGCCGTGCATGCAGACAATGGCGCTGATTTTCGCAGCCATGCTTTTGCATGGGCGTGCCGCGAAGAAGGCATTAAGCTCATCTTTCGGCCCGTAGGCGCTCCTCATTATGGCGGGCACATTGAGCGCCTGATTGGCACGATGATGGGGCGCGTGCATTTTTATCCTGGCTCGACTTTCGCCAATCCAACAGCCCGCCAAGGCAACAAATCGGAACACTTCGCGGCGATGACGATCCGCGAATTCGAGTGCGCGTTGGGTTGGGAGATCGCCGGGCGCTACAACGAGGAAATTCACGGTGCCCTGCTCCGCCCGCCGATCGCCGTATGGCGCGAACATGAGGCTTCGCTGGCTTTGCGCATGCCCAAAGACCGAATGGCGTTTTGGGTGTCATTCCTGCCCGACGCACATCGAACGCTCAGGCCGGACGGGATATGGCTCCACGATATTCCCTATTGGTCAAACGCGCTCTCTGGCCAAGTTGGACGCTCGAAGGGCGAGCTTCTCGTCAAGTTTGATCCACGAGATGTTTCACGAATATTCGTTCAACATCCCGACGGTAGCTTTTTAGAAGCTCGCGCGCGACCTCTCGGTTTCCCCGCCATCAGCCTGCGGGAGTGGAAGCAAGCGAGGAAAGCGCTGGGCGGAAAAGGCCGCAGGGAGCGAAACGACGAGCAGATCACCAAGACTGCACTATCGCAACGCAAACTGATCAACGAAGCCATCGCCAAGACCGCCGCCGCACGACGGGCGCCGGTCAACACAAAAAGTGGGGATGAGGCAAATTTCGGCTCGATGAGCGGCATCGACTCGCGCATACCAACTGTGTTGGAACTCGCGGAGCGGCAGCGTGACCGGAACACCCGACCATCTGACGGATGACGCCGGCACGGTTTTGACCGAGAGCATCGACGAGCGAATCTATTTTATTCGCTCGAAACGGTGGATCGCCTACCCCAAAGCGCTTGAGATACTTGGACATCTGAACGCCCTGCTCAAACATCCGCGGACAACGCGGATGCCGTCTCTGGCTGTTTATGGCGACAGCGGCATGGGCAAATCCATGCTGGTGGAAAAGTTCAAAGACGACTACTTGCTGAGCGCCCGCGAAAAACCGCACGGACCGAAGGCAAAATTGTTGGTTGTCGAACTGGCGGGACGGCCGAATGAGCGCCGTCTCTTCGCGCAAATTCTTGCTGTAATGGGCGCGCCGCTGAACCCACGCGCTACAATCGTCGAACTCGAAAGGACCACGGTCCGCCTGCTGGACGACCTCGGCGTTCAAGTGTTGGTTTTGGACGAGATCCATAACGTGCTCGCGGCGTCTTGGCGCGAACAGCGCGTCGTCTTCAACACGCTGCGCTATTTGAGCAACGAACTAAAACTATCTCTGGTTTGCTTCGGTATCATGGAAGCCCGCCAGGCGATCAATGGCGACGTGCAATTGGCGCGACGCTTCGACTCCATCTCTTTACCACGGTGGATAGCGGACAAAGAGTTCGAGCAACTCGTTCTTGCCATCGTGCGAAACCTGCCACTGAAGGAACCGAGCGTTCTGACGGTGAAAGGCTTACGGCGCATTCTGTTGGTCAGCGGTGGAGTCAGCGCACGGATTTTCCGCATGCTCAATGACGTGGCGATCGAAGCCATCGAAACTGGGCTCGAACGGATCACCGACGAAGCGCTGGAGCGCTACAAACCTGTGGGGGAAGACGAGGCGACTTTCCAATGATCGACGACGAGGACGACGCTCATAGGCCGTTGCCAGTGGTGCTGAAGCCGATCGACGACGAGCTGCTTTCGTCGTGGTTGGCGAGGCACGCGGCCTACTATGGTGTCTCGGGACCGTTTTTCGCCAACTGGTTGATGCCCGGCACGCGCAATCTCTCGCTTCTCGACTATCGGCTGGGATTGGCACAGATTGCGCGCTTATCTGAAAAACTCCGATGCGATCCGCTCGCGCTCATCGCGATGACGTTCATTGATACGCCGGCGCGATCCGCCGAATTAATCTGCCGTAACAGAGCGCCGCAAATTTGTTTGCCCTGCGCAGATCAGCACGCGCGCGAAGGCGCATCCGGCGCGGTCCCGCAGCATTGGCGAAAAGCCTGGCGCGTCACCTGCCCCGCTTGCGGCACGCCTTTGTCGGACACGAACGAGCGTCCCAATTCTGGCGAAACATTGCGCGACACCACCCCGTTCGCGCACGTCTGGAAAGAAGCAGTAGCCGGCGAAGCAATCATTGAGCGCTTCCTTCACGGCGACAGCTCGTTCGATTATTCGCCGATCACGCTCATGCGTGCGCTGCTCGTGCATACTTGGCGGCCATGCGGCACGAATCGCCGCGAACCTGCGGCCGGTTGGGCGCTTGGAACGATCTTTCCAGATTTCGACAATCTTGCTCGGCCGATCAAGCGCAGGATCAACCATTCGGCCGTCGCAGCTCTTCCTATCTCATTCCGCCCGGCGCTCTTGGCGGGTGTTTCGCGAGCGATCGCCAATCCCGCCATCCTCAAAGCTGTTCGGGACGACACGATCCTACGCGGGAGAAGGGCATTCGAGCGCCTGTGCGAGACAGCCCGTCTCGAAGCTCAAGGCGTGAAGGAAAGCCATTAAATGTGAGAATATCGGCCGCCATATTCTCACATTTGATGGCTTTTCCGATTCGGATTCGGATATTCTCAAGCCAAGATGGCTCCCGACACCCGCGCCTCCATATTGCGGATGGTGTTGACGCTAACACTGGATTGTTCCGCCAGCCATTTTTGGTCGACCTCCGCCAGCGCGCGCGCCGCCCTTAGTTGATTGCCTGTAATCAGCGACATTGGTTCTCATACCCATTTTTCTGGTTGGCAGAGCTAGAAATGTGCGGTTAGCGTTCATAACCAACATAACGGTTCCTATACCTAATCCGTTGGGAATTCAACGCCGAAACCACCGTTTCGGCGAACGACCTCGGCTTGTCCAAAGGAGAAGCGCCGATGTCCGCTGCTTATGATCGCTCCGCCATCATGAAAGCCGCGCATTTCATGGCCCGCTGGCGGGTTCAGAGCGTTGGCGGCTCCTATCGGGAATGGTTCGCCAAGGCGCTTGCGTCGGAATGGAAGAAGGCCAAGGCTTCTCGTCTGCGCGAGGAAAGCAACGTCGGACTTCCCGTTCGCTCCTGCTTCGCGGACCGTCCCGCGCCTCGCATGCCTTTATGCCGCCTCTACACCACGCATTCCGGCCGACTCGCCGGATCATTCGCGGCCTGATCAGTCCGTCCGAAAAAGCGGCCGGGCGAGGTGTTGATCTCGCCCCCTCCCGGCCTAACCACAACGCGAAACAGGAGTTCGCATCATGGCTGAGAATGCACATACACCATCGCGGCGGGCCATGCTCGCCGGCCTTGCCGCTGCGCCCGTCGCCGGGCTTCCCGTTATCGCTGGTGTCGTCGCGGAAGCCGACCCGATCTTCGCGGCCTTCGCAGAATACGACCGCCTGCACGCCATCGAACGGGCCGCGTGGGAAGCCGTCGCGGACGCCGCGCCCACGAGCAATAGGCTCCCGGAAGTTGTCTCTAATGGCAATCGCGTCTTCAGCATTCTCCAACTCGAAACCATGCGCGAACGCAGCATGGGAATGACAGACGAAGAGATAGGCGACACGATTGCGCGCCTCCGCAAAGGCAACGCCACAATGCGCGCTGAAGCCGCTGGCCTTGAGCCAGAATACCGGAACGCGCGCGCCGTTTTAGAAGCCCACGGGGCATATGCGCAGAATGCCGAGACGAGCGAGGTATTAGATGCGGAGTTGGCCGCACAGAAGGCGCAAGATAATGCGAACGAAGCGCAGCGGGTGGTCTTCGAATCCACACCGACGACGCTCGCGGGCGCCTTACGGCTGCTCCGTCACCTCGCTGACTTTCTCGACGAAGACGACGTGGTCAATGACATGCTTGTCGGCGACATGATCGGCGACTCCGTCCGCAACGCCGTCGCGGTGTTAGAGCGGGAAGCGCAGTCATGAGCTTCGACAACGACAACGCCGACGCAATCCCACGTCCCCTCGAATTCCGCCCAGGGATGCGCCGGCGCGTCGCTGCCGCGGTCGACGCGCTCGTCGCGCTGCTCGATCAGATCGACGACGACGCTGATCTTGAGGAAGACAACCCGCCGGAAGACGACGCGCCATGCGAGGACGTGGGCGACGATGAGCCGTCGTTAGGCGCGCCTGGCACGTTCTACTTTCCGGACCAGGCGCACTGGGCCGAAGGAGCTAGCGACGACCGCGAGGACGAAAGCGAGCTGCTTGAGCCGACCGGCGATGAGGAGCCAACGCTCGGCGCGACGACCGCCGTCAATCAGCAACATGCTTGGGCCGCGCCTCGCGTGGCCGATGCGGTCGACGAAGCCGAGCCGTCGCCCAGCTGGACGGGCCATGGGAGCGGCCATCCCGAGATGGCGTTGCGCGGCTACGACGACGATCGGGAGAGGACTACAGGGCCGCGCGACGAAGAAGAGGACGACAGCGACAAAGGAGAGCTGGACGGCGACTATATGGACTCTTGGTTCAATTCGCCGCACCTGCCAGGCGGCAATGGCACGGTGCGGAGACCAGGCCGATGACTGACCTGAGCAACGTCAAGGCGCGGCCATGCGAATGTCTCGGCGCATCGTCGAGAGCGCCGAGCGCTGCGCCGTCAAGTCGGACGATTTGTGGAGAAGGCTGAGGCCGTGACTTACGACCGCGCCGCGATCATGCGCGACGCTCATAAGCGATTCCGAGACGGCCGGCGGCTCGGACTCGGCTGGACGTTCGGGCAATGCCTCTCGACGGCGTGGCGGCGGCGAAGGATCGCCGAATGGCTAATGCCGGAAGATGTGCGGAGCGGCATGTGATAGATTCCGCACAAGCGCCGGCGAGACGCACCGCCGAGCGCGGCGCACCGTGACGCCGGGCGCACACAGACGCCCCGGCCGCATATGTGGCGGCGGGGTGTTTTTGTTGGGGTTAGCCCGCGTCAGTTTTGATAATTGTCGACTTTCCGTGAGGCGCTAATTTAATTCACGACACTTCAAAGTCCCAATCGAGATAATCTAAGGGGGCTTGGAAGCCTTAAGGGAGAATCGAATGAGCAAAATCTTGTTCGTAATCGCCGCGACGCTGGTTGCCACAACACTGCCTGCAGCCGCGCAAAGCGAAGAGCACCAGAGACATAGCGCAATGCAGCATATTGGCGGCCACGCGCGACACGGGCATCGCGATTGGAGCGATACTCAGGGACGTGGCCACGTGCATAACGTCTGTTGGGAGTGGAATCCTGCGGAGGGATGGGAGTGGGTTTGTCGCTGACACACTGAGCAAATGATGCGGCGGCCGCTGTCTTCGCCGTAGTTTACGCAAAGGGGGCGAAGGAAATGCCCTAAAGAAAGCCGCCCCGCCGTGGATGTAACGGCGGGGCGTTTTCTGCGTGCTTGGCTACTTCTGCGCCGCTTCCAAATGTGTCAACGCCTCTTCGGCGTGTCCGGTCGCGGCCTTGGCGTCCTTTTTCTTGCCTTCCGCAATTGACGCCTTCAGATGCGTAATTCCTTCCTTGGTGTGCTCATTCTTCTTTGCTTTTTCCGCCGCTTCAGCGTGTTTGAGCGCGGCTTCGGCGTGCGTCACCAACACATCCGCATGACCTTGTTTGCCGTGGTCGATCGCTTCCTTGGTGTGGCTGATCGCCTCGGCCAAATGATCCTCGGCAAGCGCGACGCGGGGCGCTACGAAGGCCGCGACGCCAAGACCCAGCGCGAGTGCGAAAATTCTACGGTTCATTGAAATATCCTCCCACTAGCCATTCCTCGGAAGGGAATGTCAGCAGGATCATAATCCCCAATTTGCGGGAGTCTATTCTGGCGATGGACGCGGCGGCAAGATACGCGAAGGAGTATTAGAACTCGGCATCTAGCTGCCTTAAAGGGTCAGCCAGGGAGGCGATGATGTTCAAAAAGATTCTTGTCGCGATCGATCTCACCGAATCTGAGATGACCAAGCAGGCGATCGATAAAGCAGCGGCGCTCGCCAGGGCTTTCAATAGCGAACTCAGGCTGGTCAATGTGCAGACGCTTATTCCCATCGCCTTCCTCGACTACGTCAAGGGAAATTTCGACAAGGATATTCGGCAAGGCCTTGAGAAGGAGATCGCGGCCCTAGCGGCTAGCATCGATCATCCGACCGGCCGAATCTCGACCGTTGTGCTGTTCGGTCCCGTCTATCAAAAGGTTCTGGCGGAGGCCGAGGAGTGGGGCGCCGAAGTCATCGTCGTAGGCTCCCACCGGCCAGGAATGGATCGGTTTCTCATTGGCTCCAACGCCGGCGCCATCGTACACCACGCAAAGTGCTCAGTGCTCGTCGTGCGGCAGTAGCGTCTTCGCCCCAACCGTCTTGGCGCGGGCGTTTTAATGTCGCCGGCAGCTCGTTGAGCGGACTCTTCCACTAAAGAGGCAACAAGGCCCCAGCGCATCGGGACAAGCTCATTGCCGCCAGCCGCTGGCCGGATGACTTCAATCTGCGTCGTAGGGCGATGTTGTAGCGCGGCTGGCCGATTAGGTCGGCGATGCGCTGGAGCTCTTCCCAGGAGAGATGCTGTGTGAAGCGGCCGCACATGCCTTCGACTTTCACTCTCGCAGCGCATTGTAGCCGTCTTTGAAGCCATCAAGAGTGAATATGTGGCGAAGTCCCTCGCCGGGATTAGCATAGATCGTTATCAGCATAGTTTTGCCGTTGAGCAGCTTGTTTATGAGATCATTGGTTATTGGGCCTTCGGCCGCACAGGTGATTTCGGTGCATCTGAAGAATGGCAGCCTTCCGAATTCATGCTCATCGACTTTGATTCCCACGCCCTCCAGCAAGAAAGTTTTCGGCGGCGCGAAAAATTGGATCACTCCGTTGGCGATGCCTGGCGCTTTTCTGACAGCCGCCATTATGCCGACGTTCTGCTGTTCCTCCGAGGCCGCCTTTTGGACCAAAGCGCATGCCTTGACATTCGATGTCGACGCCGCGCACTGGATTTCCCAAGCGCCATATTTTGAGATTTCCGGCTGCTGCGCTACCGCGGGACCTGCTGAGAAATTGGTGAGCTGCAGACAGGCGAGAACATTAAACAATGATCTTCTAATGGATGGCATGCGACCGCCTTGAAGGAATTTGCCGTTTCAATTTGACGGTTGGGCGGGGCGACGAAGTGCACCTGTAGCGGGACCCATCCCGCCCGAATATCCCACCCCGCTGACATATAATTCAGAATCTTTGCTGAAGA
>Ga0351942_1263_pt1 | contig 9337 bp, 9 predicted proteins | sample TotcelT113001N10_FD_206838 | JGI IMG/M metagenome (GOLD analysis project Ga0351942, IMG submission 206838) | Enriched cells from coal bed in the Powder River Basin, Montana, United States - Total cells T11 rep2 HSBNCT.T11.300.1.N10 ... | reverse complement strand
TCTTGTCGATTACGACATTGCGGCCCCGCGGACCCAAAGTGACCTTGACGGCGTCCGCCAGGAAATCAACGCCCTTCATGATCCTTTCACGGGCGACGCTGTCGTATTTAATCTCTTTTGCTGACATTTTTTATCCCTCCTGTTGATTATTCCAGTACGCCGAGAATATCATCCGCCTTCATCATGAGATGCTCCACGCCGTCGATCTTGATTTCCGTTCCCGCATAGCGGCCGAACAGAACGCGATCCCCTTTTTTGAGATCAATCGGGACACGCTTTCCCTCACGATCCCTCCTTCCGGGGCCGACGGCGACCAGCTTTCCCTCCAGGGGTTTTTCCTTTGCCGTCTCGGGAATAATGATGCCCCCGGCGGTTTTCGCCTCGCTCTCCTGACGGAGAAGCAATACCTGATCATGCAGCGGTTTAATTTTCATGTGCTATACCTCCAGAAAAATAAAATTTGTTTGATTTTTTTACGTTGAGCGATTGAATTTTCAAAAACCGGATCGCGACTTTGAATGTAAGCATGATCGTTTTGTTGTCAAGGGCGTCATGATAAAGAAAACTTGACACACATCCGGGTCATGAGCATCATAGGACGTGTGATGTAGATGACATAAGGGAAGAATTCGAGGCTTTTTCAAGGTCTCGAGGAACCATCGCAGAGGTTTCAGAGGATCAGGGAGGACGTTTATGAAGGCAGATCATCGCGGCGGATTGAGCCGCCGGTCGTTTCTCAAAGCGGCGACGGGTGTCGCCGTCGCGGGGGCGGGGCTGACCCTGCCCGGAAAAGCGTTTGCCGCCGGCAGCGAAGGCCGACTGGCAACGCTCATCGATCTGAGCCTCTGCGACGGCTGTCCGGGCCAGGATCCGCCGGCCTGCGTCTCCGCCTGCAAGGCCTTGAATCGGGACAGAATTCCGAAGATTCACGAACCCATCCCCGTTCCCTGGCCCCAAAAAAAAATCGAGGACTGGTCGCGAAAACGCGACGTTTCCGACCGCCTGACCCCTTACAACTTCATCTATGTCCATCGGGCCGACATCGAGGAGGGGGGTCGGAAAAGAACCGTTTTTGTGCCCCGCCGCTGCATGCACTGCGACAATCCGGCCTGCGCGACGATCTGCCCCTTCGCGGCCAATCACAAATACAAAAACGGGGCCGTGGTGATCGATCAGGACCTGTGTTTCGGAGGAGCCAAATGCAAAACCGTCTGTCCCTGGGAGATTCCCCAGCGCCAGTCGGGCGTCGGGATTTACCTCCACATCCTGCCGTCTCTGGCCGGAAACGGCGTCATGTACAAGTGCGATCTCTGCAATGACCGCCTGAAGGAAGGCAAGCTTCCTGTCTGCATCGAGGCCTGTCCGAAGCAGGCCATGCTGATCGGGAAACGCAGCGACATTTACGCCCTGGCCGAAGAAAGAGCAGCGGCCATGCAGGGTTACATTTACGGGAAGCAGGAAAACGGCGGAACGGCGACCCTGTATGTTTCTCCTGTTTCGTTTGCCGCTCTCAACGAGACCATAAAAAAACAACCCGGAAGGCCCGCCATGGGACCGGCCCAGCGGCGTATGGCCGAGACGGACGGAGTGGGCAAGGCCGTTCTGCAGGCGCCGCTTTACGGCATTGCCGTCGGGGCGGCCGGGGCCTTCATGGCCATCTCGCGAAGGAAAAACCGCATGAAGGGAGGGGGCAACGAGCATGCATGACAGGATTCTGAAGGACAAGGGGCTCGTCGTGCGACACAGCCGGGTGGAACTGGTCGAACACTGGGCCATCGCCCTGTCGGGCTTGCTGCTGCTCGTCACCGGAATGTTCGAACTGCCCCTGGCCAACCGGTATTACATTACGTCCGTTCCCGGCTTGGGATGGTCGGGCGATTTTGTCACGACGCTCACCCTCCACTACGCCGCCTCGGTCGTGTTCATCGCGGCGGCGGTGTTCCATCTGATCTACCACGGCATGCTCGGCGAACGGGGCATGATCCCCCGGGCGGGCGACCTCAAATCATCCATCGAGGTTATCAAAACCTTTTTCGGCAAGGGGGAGGAGCCGCCCTTCCATAAATATCTGCCAGAACAGCGCCTGGCCTACGTGGGCATGGCGTTCATCATCGCCATGCTGATCCTCTCGGGCCTCATCAAGACCTACAAGAACATCTATGCTCCGGATATGTCTCTGACCCTGGTCCTGTGGGCAACGTGGGTCCATAACGTCTTCTTCGTTCTGTTCATACTGGCCTTTATCGCCCATATCGGCGCGCTGATTCTGAAGCCCAACCGCCCCATGATCCGGGGAATCTTCACGGGAACGGTCGCGCTCGATTACGCCCGTCGGCGGCATCCGCTGTGGATCGACGAACTGGAACCCGCAGGCGGGGATGAGGCCGGACAGGAAGCCGCTCAAGAATCGGACGCCGGCGGCGCCGAGGAGGCAATGCAGCAGGTCATCGCACAAGCGTCTCTTGACATGCCCGCCGAGACGACATCCGGGCAGGTCGCCGCTGGTCGCCCCCCTGTGCCCGTTCTTCCGGATCAGGAGGCGGAGAGGCAAGCCGGCGGAACAAAGTCTTCGCCGGAGGCCGCCGAGGATGAGCTGGAGGCGAAAAAGTCCCCCGGATGATGAGACGCTAATATTATTTAATGGTTACCCTTTCAGGACGGACAGGATCTCGGCGATGTCGGGGATCTGCCTGATCGGGTAAACCTTGACAAACAGGACCTTGCCTGCCTCATCCACAACGATATTCACCCGCTCCGAAAACCCTTCCGTCCTCAGGATGCCGAGGGATTTGGCCACGGCGCCGTGGGGCCAGAAATCGGCCAGCAGTCTCGTGTGCTTGATCCGGAGGCCTTTAGCCCAAGCGGCCTTACAGGGAACGCCGTCGATGCTCATGCCGACGGCCACCGTGTTGAGTTTGTCGAAGGCCTTCCGGTTCTTCTCCAGATCCTGCATCTGACGCGCGCAGATGGGCGTCCAGGCCAGCGGATGAAAGGACAGCAGCACCTTCTGCCCTTTGCACGCCGCCAGACTGAAATCCTGGCCGTTCTGGTCTTTAAGCACGAAATCCTTTACTTTTTTACCTACTTGGACTGTCTTTGCCGCTGCCATGATGAACCTCCTTTACGACAATCTGCTGCGGAATATATTAACCCCTGAAAAAACCTACCCGCGGCGCGTTTTTTTCCAGGATTGAGATCTCTCTTCGATTCGGCCCGTCATGCCTATGCTACGGAACGAATTTTCAGACCGGACGCCTGGACGATAACCTGACGCTTCCTTGGCCGGTTGTCGAAGTCGATCAGTACGATTTGCTGCCAGGTCCCCAGACCGAGGCGTCCATTCATCACCGGAACGGTCAACGACGGCCCCAGCAGGGCGGATCGAACATGGGCATAGCCGTTGCCGTCCCCCCAGCGGGCATCGTGACGGTAATGGGCCTTTTGCGGAACGATGCGCTCGATGGCCTCGATCAGATCTCCGACCACACCGCTTTCATACTCGATCGTGGTCAGGGCCGCCGTCGAACCGGGCGTAAAAACGAGCACCTGCCCTTCGGCAATCCCGGATTCGGCGATTTTTTCTGACACCCGGGGCGTGATGTCGATCACATCCGTTCCGGCAGTTGTAGGTAATGACAAGGTGTATGATTTACAGAGAAAAATACGGTCATTCGTTTCCATGATCGCGAATCGGTCCTTCCTGGAGATTACCGGTTCATCCGGTTGATATTTACTTAGAAATGAGATGAGCCGCTGTTATCCGCTTGCTTACACCTATGAAGCTATCGAGTAATGAATCCTTCTCAAAGGGATAAACCCCGTTTCACCTCTCCAGTGAGGAAGTATGTGGTCATTTCTCCCATGCCTCGTACATCGATCCGGCCACGCTCTTCGAAGAGAAATTCATCATTGGTGAGCTGATAGAACGCTTCTGAGACCTGAATTTTTCCGGGCATACCCTGCGACTCCATGCGGCTGGCAATATTCACCGTCGCACCCCATAGATCGTAAGATAATTTTTGCGAACCAATCACTCCGGCAACGACAGGACCGGAATGAATGCCGATGCGCAACTCCAGCGGCACCTTTTCATACAGGGAGAATTTGCAGATTTCCTGCTGCAGTCTCAAGGCCAGTTTCGCCATGATACGGGCATGATTTTCGTTTGGCAAAGGCACGCCGCACACCAACATGACGCCATCGCCGATGGTTTTGATCTTTTCGACGCCAAATTCAGTCGCCAGCTCATCATACTTGGAAACGATGAGGTTTAACCGTTGAACCAGTTCCTGCGCGGTAATGTGATTTGAAAGATTGGTGAAGCCGACGAGATCAGCAAACATGACGGTCACCGCATAATGCGTATTGGCAATCACCTGCTCGCCGGCTTTAAGGCGCATTGCAATGGATTCCGGCATAATGTTCAGCAGCAGACTATCGGCTTTCTGTCGTTCAGATTCAACCTCCCGCATCAATGCCTGCTCTTGGTCGCGCAGGTGCTTCCGCTCCAGACTGGCCCCGATGCGCGCTTTGAGTAAAATGGGATTAAATGGTTTTGGCAAATAATCTTCTGCGCCCAATTGGATGCAGCGCACCACGCTTTCCATTTCATCAACGGCCGAAATGACAATCACCGGGATATGGCGAAAGCGTGTGTCTGATTTGATTGCCGACAATACCTGATACCCATCCATCTCGGGCATGACAATATCGAGCAACACCAGGTCAAAAGGCTTCTCGGCCAACTTTTGGAGGGCTTCTCGGCCATTTCCCGCCTGCTCGGAATGCAATCCCAAGCCTTTAACGCGTGTCGACAGCAGTGCGCGCGAATCGGCTGTATCATCGACAATCAGGATATGGCTTCCCCTGTCTTCCACTTTGTCTCTTGTTGCCTTCATCGGTATTTTTTGTTCACACAATGATATGCCGCCATGCCATTCTCAATGCGCCAAAAATGAAAAGCGGTTTACAAACAGGGGATGGGGTTGATTTTGCCATAACAAACCCTGCCCTGCGAAATTTTCATCATAAATGTGACGGCGGGAATGTCAGCTTCATTCGACAAAGAATATCGCAACGATTCATGTCATGAGAAGTTTTTTGACCGTTTCGCTAAGCACCGGGTAATCGCAAGGTTTTTGCAGATAAGCCTCGACACCCTCTTGCTCGATTTTCTGTCGTAACTCCTCATCGTGCATGCCGGTTAGGACCACGATCGGAGTTTGTGAGCCTTGCGGTGTCAATCTGATATTCTTCAGGGTATGGTATCCCCCCCCCCGCGGGAAGCATGATATCCAGGATGATCAGGTCGGGCTTTTCCCTGCGGGCAGACTGTATGCCATTATACGCGTCAACGGCGGCAATCACTTTATACCCTTCTTGAGAGAGTTTGAACCGCAGCAGTTTTACTATATCCGGGTCATCATCAATGATCAGAATTTTGCTCATATCGAATGCCTTTTCTTACGTTTTGTTTTTTTGCAGATCATTCGCCATTTGTAGATTGCTGGCGTTTATCACTACTGCCCGGAATAATCCATGAATAAATTCAGCCGGCTCAGACTTTTGCCCGTATCGTTTGTATCGTCCTGCAATATGAGCAGCTGAGACATGGATGTTCTTTCAAAACCTGCAGCACTCTCCGAATACCGTTAGTCATAGACAATCTCTACCCGCCGCAGATAATCCACAAGTCTCTTCATCTGCAAGCTGATCTCCTCATTCCGGCCTTCCTTCGCGGCTTTTTCCATGATCATGCCAATGTCGGTGATGGTTTCAAAGCCATAACTGCTGCCGGACCCTTTCATGCTGTGGCCAAGGATGCGGATCGTCTCCAGATCATTTTTTTCGAGAGCGTTGTGAATGTCGGCAATATCCCTTTCCCGGTTGGCCAGATAACCGGGAATTAGATCCGTCAGATCCGGGTCTACATGGACGATGATTTTTCCTGACTGCTCTTTTTGCATATCTCTAACCCCCCCTTGCATCATAGAAAGTATCGATGGTTTCGTCAAGACCTATCCTCCGGAACAGGAGCGGGAGCGGTAAATTCCCGTATGGCATCCAAGAGATGCCGTTTGTTAATGGGTTTCGTCAGGTGCGCATCGCAGCCCGCGTCGAGACTCTTCTGGATGTCTTCCTTGAGAGCGTGCGCAGTCAGGGCGATGATGGGTGTGCGTTTGCGCTCCTCCTCCCGCTCGCGGCGGCGGATTTCCCGGGTGGCCGTGTACCCATCCATTACGGGCATCTGCATATCCATGAGGATGAGATCGTAAGCCTGCGACATGAATTTTTCGACGGCAATCTGACCGTTATCTGCCGTATCGATCCGATAGGGGGTCTTTTTTAGATAGGCAAGGACCAGGAAACGGTTATCCTCGGAATCTTCGACAAGCAGGAGGCTCAGGGGACGCATGTCTGTCGGAACAGGTTCCGCGGAGGACGTCTGTGGCCTGGCCATGTCTCTTCCCTCTTCTCTCTCAGGGGGTGCCACTTCCAACGGAATGGTGAAGAAAAATGTACTGCCTTCTCCCAGCCGGCTTTCCACCCAGATTCTTCCACCCATCAGTTCGATGAGTTGTTTGGAAATGGTCAGACCCAAACCTGTGCCCTCGTATTTTCTGGTGATGGAGGTATCTGACTGGGTGAACTTTTCAAAGATCGCGTCAATCTTGTCGGAGGAGATGCCGATCCCTGTGTCTCGGACGGAAAATTGCAGGTATTGTGGTGATTTTAACGGGGCCCTTTCCGCTATAAGATGCACGGTTAAGACGACTTCACCTTGCTTGGTAAATTTAACGGCATTACTCAGAAGGTTCAAGACCACCTGCCGAAGCCGTGTCGGATCTCCGTGTATGCGTTGAGGCACATCGGGGCTGATTTGGCAGGAGAGTTCGAGGTTCCGGCTGTTGGCGCGTAATAACATGATTTCACAGGGCTTATCAACAATATCGGAGAGGTCAAAAGGGATGTGCTCCAGACGCAACTGCCCTGATTCGACTTTGGAAAGATCCAGGATGTCGTTGATGAGAAGGAGGAGGTTTTCCCCGGCGGAACGGAAGATTTGGACGTACTTGCGTTGCTCCGTCGTGAGGTCGGAACCCCAGAGAAGATCCGCCATACCGATGATGGCGTTCATGGGGGTTCGGATTTCGTGGCTCATGTTAGCCAAAAATTCACTTTTGGCCTGATTGGCCGCTTTCGCCTGAACAATCATCTCGTTGGCGTGGGCGGTTGCCGCTTCCAATTGGCGATTTATGTCGATCAGGTCTTTCTCCGTCTTCTTGCGTTCGGTTATGTCGCGGCTGACGCCAAGCAGACCAATAGCTCTCCCGTCGGCATCTCTCAGGGGCGCTTTCAATGTTTCAACGAGAATACGGGAGCCATCGGGATAGTCAATCCATTCTTCATTACGTCGCGGCTCGCCTTTATCCATCATCATCCTGTCCTGCTCGCGGAAAAAATCGGCAATCTCTTTACTGAACAGATCATAATCCGTCGAACCGATGATGTGGGAGGTCTCTTTGCCGACGAACCGGGAAAACTCAGGATTACAGCCAAGATAGACGCCTTGTTTATCCTTGAAAACAACCATATCCGGAATGGAGGTCAGCAAACCGGACAGAAGCGACGTTTTCTCGCGCAGCGCCGCCTCGGCTTTTTTGCGTTCCGTGATATCGTTAAACGTCACAACGACTCCGGACAACTCACCATTCACAATTTGAGGATAGGACCAGTATTCCACCGGGATGCTGGTACCATCGGCCCTCCAGAAGACCTCATTGTCAGCATGCCTGCCCTGACCATCGTGGATCACCTGGTATACGTTGCACGCGTCAAGGGGCAATGCACGGCCGTCCGGATAGGAATGATGGATCCGTTCGTGCATATTCTTGCCGAGCAGTTGTTGCTGGTCTGAATAGCCCAACATTCTGAGACAGGAAGGATTGGCAAAGGTACAGTTGTCCTGGAGATCTATGCCATAGATCGCCTCGGCTGTTGAGTTGAGCAGAAGGCGCACCTGCTCCTCACTCTTTTTCAAGGCCTCTTCCGCTTTTTTGCGTTCCGTGATATCGCGAACCAGTCCGGTAAACAGCCTTCTATCCCCGACGATCACCTCGCTCACTGCAAGCTCGGCCTGGAATAGCGTGCCGTCTTTTCTTCTGGCGGTTGTCTCCCTGTTGATTCCTATAACTTTTTTGATACCGGTTCTCAGGTAATTTGCCACATACTGATCATGGGCACTATGATGAGGTTCCGGCATGAGGATATTTAAATTTTGACCGATCACTTCAGCGGCGGCATAGCCAAAAATCTTCTCAGCGGCCGGATTGAAGGTTTCAATCATATTATGCTCAGAAATTGAGACAATCCCGTCCACTGTGTTGTTGAGGATGGCGTTTATTTTTCCTTCCCTCTCTTTGAGGGCCGCTTCTGTGGCTTGGCGCTCCTTTACTTCCGTCGTAAGTTTGAGATTCGTCTCCGAGAGCTCTGCCGTCCGCTCCGTCACTTTTGCTTCAAGCGTTGCAGCCATGCCCTGAATCTCTTCGTTCTTGCGCAGGATCACGGCGGTTCGGCCGGTCATGCCAAGCATCAGGATCTGCAACAGCACGGCGAAAATGAGTCCCGCCACACCCACGGCCCAGGCCAACCAGGGCCGGTGCCGCTGTCGGTAACTTTCAGTGGCGTAAACCGAGACCCCCCAGTTACGATCACCCATACGCAATGTCGTTTTCCAGTCGGCCTCCCGAGCCGCCGTAAGGGTATCGCCAACACGTTGAGGGTCATAGCGGTATAGTAAACCTTGACCTTCCGGCGCCTGAAGGTCGATCAATTCAAACACCAGCCCTGCCGGCACACGACCCCGGGTCGCAATGTCGACCATCTCATCGACCTTGACCACCGCCACGGCAAAGCCGACCAGGCGTTTCGTTGTTACGTTTAAAACGGGCCAGAGCTCCAGAACGCCGACCCGCTTTTTCTGTTCCTGCACCAAATGAATGGGAGCGGTAACAGCCATATTTTTCGCTGCCCTGGCCCGGTCGATGGTCGCGTGACGAACCGGATCGGAATTGATGTCGTAGCCCACTGCCGGTTCGTTGTTGGCCAGGGGCACGATGTAGCGAACGGTCACGTACTCGGGTCTGCGGACGGCGCGGATCAGACGCCCGTCCCTGCGCTCCGTGATCTGGAACGGACCCAATGGCGACAGACGACTCATCGCACGCTCATATTCAAGCCGCCGGTCATCGGTAATCAGGTCATTGTAGCTTAGTGCGAAAATGTCCGGTTTGTCTTCCAGGGTGAGCCGGGTGAATTGTTCGAACTGCCGGAAACC
>Ga0351942_1317_pt1 | contig 9730 bp, 8 predicted proteins | sample TotcelT113001N10_FD_206838 | JGI IMG/M metagenome (GOLD analysis project Ga0351942, IMG submission 206838) | Enriched cells from coal bed in the Powder River Basin, Montana, United States - Total cells T11 rep2 HSBNCT.T11.300.1.N10 ... | reverse complement strand
AAGAGGTATATTCTTCGGATCCTCAAAGATTTCCTTTCCTATCCGGTCTACTTCGGATTTTTTAATGCTGTCTATCGCACGGATAGTCTCCTTCAATGGTATGTATTCACCGAAGTAAATCTCATTTTTTGCAAGTCTCCCCATCCTTGCCTCAGAGCTTTCCAGTGATATAAAGAGATTCCCCTTTATATGTTCCTTTGAGAAGGCAAGCTCGCTTTCAGTGATACCGTTGTCCCGTATTCTTCCTATTTCTTCTTTTACAAGGGTTAGAACTTCCCTGATAGACTCCCGTGATGTTGAGGTGGATATGCCGAATGTGCCTGTATCATGGTAGCAATTAACGTACGAATAAATGTTATAGACAAGCCCCCTTTTCTCTCTTACCTCCTGAAAAAGGTGCGAGCTCATGCTTCCACCCATAATAGCGTTCAGCACATAAAGGGCGTACCTCCTCTCGTCAACCTGACTTACGCCTTTTGTTCCGATGCAGAGATACATGTGTTCCAGGTCTCTTTCGTAAATATTTATATTTTTATGGGGAACCGGTTCATCCATGGGCATCTCATGAACATCCCGTTTTTCTACATCACAAAAAAGCTTTTCAACTTTTTCCACAAACATATCATGGTTAATTCTGCCGGTCGCAGTTATGATAAGGTTATCCGGTGAATAATAAGTTTCAAGGTGTTCTATGAGCGCTTCTCTTGTGAAGCACTCTATATTCTTTTCTTTGCCCAGGATCGGTAATCCGAGAGGATGTCCCTTAAAGTAAGATGCGTTGAACATATCGTATATATATTCTTCCGGGTTATCTTCGATCATCTTTACTTCCTGCATTATCACATATTTTTCCTTTTCAATGTCGTCATCTTTAAAAAGTGAGTGTTTATGCATATCGGATAACACATCAAAGGCAAGATCCATATCTTTTCTCAGAGTCCGTGCATAGAAGCATGTATATTCTTTTCCGGTGAATGCATTTATTGTTCCTCCGACAGCATCCATATCCTTTGCTATATCGAAGGCAGTACGTTTTGCCGTCCCTTTAAAAAGCATGTGCTCTATAAAATGAGAAATACCGTTGTTTAACTCGTTTTCGTGTCTTCCCCCTGTTTTTAGCCATAATCCCATGGATATGGTTGGAAAATATGGAATAGACTCGGTTACTATAGTGATGCCGTTTGGTAACGATGTTTTTCTATACATTTATTTTATTGTCCTTATATATGACATGAGATTCAGGATGCATCAGAAAGAATCCTGGGTTCTAGGATTTAGCGGTCAGGAATCAGAAAGAATCCTAAATCTTTATTTAAAATTCTTTAATCTGACTCCTGAATTGCATCAGGAAGCTATCATGCATCCTTTTGCCAACCCTTTTCTTCATTCAGCAATGCCTTCCGTGACAGCTTGATCCTGCCGTTTGGTTCAACGGCTATGACTTTTACCATAAACTCGTCGCCCTCTCGAACAACATCCGATGTCTTTTTTATGTAGCCGTCGGCAAGTTGGCTGATATGTACAAAACCATCAACTCCGGGCGCTAATTCCACAATGACGCCCGCATCTAAAACCTTTACAACCTTACCGAAGTATGTCTCGCCTATTTCAACTTCTTTGGTCAGTTTTTTGATTATCTCTATTGCCTTGGCTGCGGAATCTTCATCAGGCGACGCAATTGTAACAATGCCTGAATCTTCTATATCTATTTTTACGCCTGTCTGCTCTACAATACTCCGTATCATTTTTCCGCCGGGACCGATAACGTCCCGTATCTTGTCGGTATTTATTCTGATCGTAAACATCCTCGGTGCGTACGGGGATAGCGATTCCCTTGGTCCCGGCAATGTTTCAGCCATAATACCGAGTATTTTTTCTATACCTTCCTGAGCCTGGGTGACCGCCTTTGACATAATTTCTTTGGTTATGCCTTTTATTTTTATATCCATCTGGATGGCGGTGATACCTCTTCTTGATCCTGCGACCTTGAAATCCATATCGCCAAGATGGTCTTCATCGCCCAGTATATCGGTTAGGACTATTTCCGTTTCGCCTTCTTTTACAAGACCCATTGCAATACCTGCTACAGGCTCTTTTATCGGTGCCCCTGCATCCATAAGCGATAAACATCCGGCACAGACGGTTGCCATAGATGATGAACCGTTAGATTCGAGGATTTCCGATACTACCCTTATCGTGTAAGGAAAATCATCTTTCTCGGGTAACATCGGAGTAAGGGCTCTTAAGGCAAGGTTGCCGTGGCCTATCTCGCGTCTCGACGGCGCCCTGAGCATTCCTACTTCGCCTACTGAAAAAGGCGGGAAGTTATAGTGAAGCATGAAGGTTTTGTATAATTCCCCTTCCTGGAGAGATTCCACTTTTTGTTCGTCATCAGAGGTTCCAAGGGTTGTTATTGCAAGCGCCTGGGTCTCTCCTCTTGTAAAAAGCGCTGAACCGTGTGTCCTGGGAAGCACACCGGCTTTACAGGTGATATTCCTGACCTCATCAGGAGACCTCCCGTCTATCCTCTTACGAGTTGCAAGTAGTTGCTGCCGCAAGATATCCCTTGTTATATCTTCAAATATTTTATTCAGAATACTTGCTTCCGTATCCTCATACTCTTTTACCAGTTTATCATGTATCTCATCCTGCCTGCCGTATCTATCAAGTTTACTCCGTATAGCAAAGGCTTCCAGCAGGTCTTGCTCGATTTTTCCTTTTATTTCATCTTTCAGTCCAATAGGAAGTTCCATTTCCTGAACAACCCACTTTTCCTTCCCGCATAATTCCCTTAACTTTTCCTGACATTCTATCAACGGTAGCAGGCTTTGGTGCCCGAAATGAATTGCCTCAATCAGGTCGCTGCTGGGTGCAAATTTTGCTGCACCTTCAACCATAAGTATCGCTTCTTTTGTACCCGCTACTATTATATCCATATCGCTTTCTTCCAGATCAGCATTAGAAGGATTTATGATAAAGGAACCGTCTTTTCTCCCTATTTTTACGCCGGCTATAGGGCCGCCAAATGGTATCTGTGAAATAGCAAGGGCACAGGAAGCGCCGATGATACCGAGTATTACAGGATCGTTATCCTGGTCAACAGAAAGCACGTTGGCTATTATCTGGGTCTCATTCCTGAAACTCTTCGGGAATAAAGGCCGTAGGGCCCTGTCTATAAGACGGGATGTAAGTGTTGTTTTATCCGTTGTTCTCCCCTCTCTTCTCAGGAAACCACCGGGAATTCTTCCCGCAGCATAAGACATCTCCTGGTAATTTACTGTGAGTGGGAGAAAATCCCTGTCAGTAGGTCTTTTATCTGCAACTGCCGTAACGAGCATTACCGTGTCGCCGTATTGAACCAATACGCTGCCGTCTGCCTGTTTTGCAACACCGCCTGTGCTTATAGTAAGTGGCCTGCCTGCATAATCAATTGTAATGTGTTCTTCCATATAATATCTTCCTTTTTTGTTTTATTTTCTCAGTCCGAGTCTCTCGATGACCTTTTTGTATCTGTCCATGTTTTTCAGTTTCAGGTAACTTAGCAGTTTCCTTCTACTTCCAACAAGGATAAGCAATCCCCTCCGTGAATTATGATCTTTAGAAAACTTCTTAAAGTGTTCGGTCAGGGATTTAATTCTTTCCGTGAGAAGCGCAATTTGAACTTCAGGGGAACCAGTGTCTTTTTCATGGATCTTGAAGCCCTCTATTATTGTTTGTTTCTCTGTAGTTTTTAGTGCCATGTAAAGCCTCCTTGATTGTTTATCAACCTTTTGATTTTAATGGTTTTCGAAGCTATATCCGTCTTGCCGATTCCTATGAGAGTACCTTTTTTGTTGAGTAGTTTCGTTGTTTCGCCATCCTTCCATTCCCTGGCTCTGTCCAGCAATGGTATGGGCATCCCGTTTTTCATGAACCGTTCAAGCCCTTCCAAAACCAAAATCTCATTAAAAGATTTTAAAACATTTTCGAGTGATATTAAAGAGTTTAATATATCCTCTTTACTATTGAAACCCTCTATATCTGTGCCCATCTCCTCTGTGAATTCGCCATGCCGGGTCCTTTTTAAAGAGAACAGGGTCGCACCGCAGCCAAGCATACCCCCGAGATCGTTTGCAAGCGCCCTTATATATGTCCCCTTGGAGCACACAACTTCTATATCTATATGGGGATGTGAGTAATCAAGGAGTTCTATGCTGAATATCTCGACCTCTTTTTGCTGTGGATCCATGGCTATTCCTTTGCGTGCCATTTTATACATGGGTTTTCTATGGATTTTCTTGGAGGAGTAAATAGGTACCTGCTGTATAATTTTACCCTTAAATCTCCCCAGCAGGCCTTCTATAGCTTCTTTCTCAAATTTATCAGGGGTTGCAGTGTTAAGTACCCTGCCTTCAATGTCAAAGGTGTCTGTTGTGACCCCAAGAAGCAGTTTTGCTTTGTAAGCCTTAATTTCATTTTCAAAAAATGGTATCAGTTTTACCCCTTCGTTTATTGCAACAGGCAAAACCCCGGTAGCGTTTCTGTCAAGCGTCCCGATATATCCGATTTTTTGGAAAGGGCTCAGCCTTTTCAGCTTTCTGATAACATCGTATGAGGACATACCAGTACTTTTATTGACAATTAAAAAACCATTCATATAAATTCCTTAAGGAAACATTTTTTTAGCTTGTTTTTTACTTCTTCGAGTGTTCCATCAATGCTGCAACCTGCTGCATTTTTATGCCCGCCGCCGCCGAAAGATCCACAGATAGAAGCAACATCTACAAGCCCTTTTGATCTCATGCTGATCTTATATCTTTGTTTATTAATCTCCCTTATGAGGACTGCTGCTTCAACACCCTTAATTCCTCTGATAAGTTCCACAAGTCCATCTGCATAATCTTTGTCGGTACCGGTCTTTTTGAACATTTCTTCTGTCACACATGCAACTGCAACCCTGTCCTGACAACAGGTTTCCATAGTTGAAAAAACGAGACCTATCAACCAGAATCTCTCTTTAGGATGATTTTCATATACCTTTTGGGATACATAAGCTGGCTTTACACCAAGCTTTGTCATTTCCTCGCAGATGAGAAATGCCTTGGAGCCTGTATTTTCATACCTGAAGGAACCTGTATCAGTAACAATTGCCGTATAAATATTTATTGCCATGTCAGATGTTATTGATATCTTTAATGTGCGAAAAAGCCCGTAGAGTATTTCAGCTGTAGATGAAGCCCCTTCATCTATCATATTAACGACGCCGAAGGTTTCGTTTGTCATGTGATGGTCAATATTTATAAAGGCGCCCATGCCTTTCAATCTTTCAAACCCTTCTCCTACTCTGTAAAGGTTTCCACAATCAAGGACAAAAATTACATCGTATTGATCAGTCGGAAGCTCATGGGTCATCTGTAGTGGTTTTGGTAAAAACTCATACATATAAGGTATCGGATCTTTTAGAAAGACATTCACAGTTTTGCCAAGTGCTTCAAGGGCATAATACAATGAAAATGCCGAGCCCAGTGCATCGCCATCAGGATCTATGTGAGTAGTTATGAGGAATCTATCCCCTTTATCTATAAACTGCCTAATTTTCTCGATCATGAGCTTCCTTTTTTATGATTTCTTCTATCCTGGCAATCTTTTCATAAGTATCATCAATAACAAAGGTGATATCCGGCGTATAACGTAGCTTCAATCTATCTCCAAGGAGGACTTTCATATACCCTTTGGCCCTTTTCAACGCCTGGATTGTTTTCTTCTTTTCCTCTTCGTTTCCGTATATGGAGCATAACACCTTTGCATATCTGAGGTCTTCGGTCATGTTCACATCGATAATGGTTATAAAACCTAATCCCGGATCTTTTATGTCTCTCTGGATCATTAAAGAAATTTCCTCGCGAAGGAGGTCCTGAAGCTTAAGCCGTCTATATTTCATTGCCTATTACTATGATTTCTGTCCGTGTGTCTATTATTTTGCCTATATATAAGGACTCTATGTATGCATAAACATTATCAATAGCCAGATTTACGTGGTCTTTTTTTACCCCGACTATTGAAAATCCTATCTTTGCCCTTTGCCAGAGGTTTGTCTGCTCTATTTCCATAATAGATATGTTAAACCTTGCCCTTGTTTTCTCCACTATCCTCTTTACCGCATGTCTTTTGTCTTTTAATGAATGATTTTCCGGTAAAAAGACCTCTATGCTTGAAACACCGACTACCATTTTCTTTAACCATCAAGTGTCTGTTTTTCCTTTTCCTCTATGAAAAGAACAAGGGTATCCCCTTCCTGAACGTCGTTGAAATTTTCTACTGAAATCCCGCATTCATATCCTGTCAGAACCTCTTTTACATCGTCTTTGAATCTTTTAAGAGATGCAAGCTTGCCTGTGAACAGAGCACTATTGTTTCTCAACACCTTCACGAAGGCATTTCTGGTGGCCTTTCCTTCAACCATATAGCAACCGGCTATTGTGCCAAGCTTTGAAACACTGAACACCTTTCTTACTTCTGCCTTTCCAATGGTTGTTTCTACGATTTTCGGCGCCAGCATACCTTCCATAGCTTTTTTCAGATCGTCAATCATGTCATATATAATGGAGTATGTCCGTATCTCTATTTTCTCATGTTCAGCAACCGCCTGTGCCTTTCCTACCGGTTTTGTATTAAACCCTATAACAATTGCCCCTGAGGCCATGGCAAGGTTTACATCCGTTTCTGTAATCGCACCGACGCCACTGTGTATGACTTGAATTTCTACAAGTTTGTTGGACATTTTATTCAATGTTTCAATAATTGCATCTATTGTTCCCCTTACATCACCTTTGACTATTAAATTTAAAAATGTTTTTTCAGATTCACCCATTTTAGAGTAAAGCTCTTCCAGAGTTGTTCTTGAGTTTTTCAAAGCCCCCTGTTCTTTCAATTTTTCCTGTCTGAATTTTGAAAGCTCCCTTGCATATCCCTCCTCTGTGGTGACAATAAACCTGTCGCCGGCATGAGGGACATCCTGAAAACCTACTACCAGGACAGGGGTGGAGGGCGGCGCCTTCTGTATCCTGCGTCCTTTATCATCAAACATTGCCCGCACCCTTCCGAACATACTTCCTGCAATAAAAGGATCCTGGATTTTCAGGGTTCCTTCCTGGATAATGACAGTTCCGACAGGGCCGTGGCCTTTATCAAGTTCTGACTCTATGATAATGCCTTTTGCTGCTTTATCAGGGTTTGCCTTCAATTCAAGCATTTCTGCCTGAAGAAGAATCAATTCAAGAAGCTCCTGAATGCCTTCATTCTTTTTTGCGGATATCTTTGAAAACAGTGTTGTGCCTCCCCACTCTTCAGGTAAAAGGCCAAACTCGGCGAGGTCTTTTATCACTTTATCCGGATTTGCGTTCTGTTTGTCTATTTTGTTGATTGCAACAATTATCGGAACATTCGCGGCTTTTGCATGATTCATTGCCTCAATTGTCTGAGGCATTACACCGTCATCAGCGGCTACTACAAGAATCACTATATCTGTAACTCTGGCCCCACGAGCCCTCATCGCTGTAAAAGCTTCATGTCCGGGAGTATCTACAAAAGCGATTTCCTTTCCATTTATGTCAGCAACATATGCCCCTATATGCTGGGTAATACCTCCAGCTTCCCCTTCAGCTACCTTTGTATGGCGTATTGTATCAAGAAGCAGGGTTTTGCCGTGGTCAACGTGACCCATTATAGTTACCACCGGCGACCTGGGTTTCAAGTTTTCAACGCTGCCCCTCTCATCTTCTTCTTTTGCTATAAATTCATCTTCTATTGAAAGGGATCTTTCCGTCTCAAACCCCAATTCTGTTGCTATAAGATATGCAGTGTCAAAATCTACAGCCTGATTGATCGTTGCCATCACACCAAGTGCCAGCAATCTTGTAATGACTTCCTGGGCTTTTACTCCCAGTTTTTTAGCAAGCGTATCAACCTGAATTCCATCCCCGATTTTTATAGTCTTCTTTGCCGGTTTTATCTCAAGCCGTTTTTCCTCTTCCGTCTTTTTTTCGGTTCCCCTTTCCCGCCTGTCTTTTCTGAAGGTTGCAGGTTTTCCTTTTTGTCTCCTGAATGCATACAGATCTTCTTCTTTTATGATTACCTTTCTCTTAAGGGGACTTTTCTTTTTTAATTTCTGCTCTTCAAGCTCCTGCTCTTCAAGTTTTTTCAGAAGCCTTTCTGATTTTTTCTTTTTCCGTTCTTCTTCTTCTTTTTCCTTGTCACCGAGTGTGACATCTTTTTCAAGGTCATGTTTATATGCTTCTTCCAGTACCTTTGTGATCTCTTTCTTTTTTTCTTCGGCAATGAGCTCTGTATCACCCTTTGGTTTTTCTTCCTGGGGCTCTTCTGCAATCTCTTCTTTTTTAACCTCTACCATGTGGTGATATTGTTTTTTCAGAAACAACGGGCGCTTTTTCTCCCTTTTCTTTAATTAATTTTATAGGCGCAGCTTCCTTCCCCGTGGGTTTTATTGTTTCTTTAGGTGGCTCCGGTTCTTTGGGCAGAGGAGGAGGCGGTTGGACCCTTCTTCTGATGATTGAGGATGCGATTCTCTTTTCTATAACCGTTTCGCCTGAAACTGCTGCTTTTTCATCTTTCTTTTCCTGAATTACTTCCTCTTTATCTTTCTCGTTAAATTTAACCCCGATGTTTTTCAGCTTAGCAAGAATTTCATCATCGCTCATCTTATCGGTAAGGGTTGTTAATTTGATCTTCGCCATATAATTACCTAAGTCCTTACTTAATTGTTCACAGTAATAACAAAAAATCCTGATGTTAACTGTGAACTTTATTTATCTTTAAACGTTCTCTTTACTTTTAGTCCCAGCAATATTCATTATTGATTTTGCTTTATCAATAATCCGTGTACAATCCTCAACAGAAATACTTGTTATTTTGTTTAATTCTTCCGGTGTAAGCTTGGCTATGTCCCGCATATCTCTCAAATATTCATCGTGCAAAACACGTGCAAGGATTTCGCTGACCTCCAAATCCTCCATGAGCTCGTCAATTATCCTCTGAGACGTTTTTTCTACCTCAGACTCACTGCTGATATCTATTTTCCACCCTGTGAGTTTTGATGCAAGCCTGACATTCTGGCCTTTTTTCCCTATCGCAAGGGAAAGCTGGTCATCATTGACGATAACCTCCATTGAGTGTTCTTCCTCATTGATATATACCTTCGATACACGTGCAGGCGCAAGGGTATTGCACACAAATTTTGCAACATCTTTCGTCCATGGTATTATATCTATTTTTTCGCCCCTCAGTTCCTGAACCACTGCCTGAACTCTTGAGCCTTTTACACCAACACAGGCTCCTATCGGGTCAACATCAGAGTCTTCACTGTATACGGATATTTTTGCCCTTTCTCCGGGTTCCCTTGCAGCGCTTATAATTTTTATAATGCCTTCCTGGATCTCCGGCACTTCCAGTTCAAAGAGCTTCTTTAGAAAATCAGGGTGGGTTCTCGACATGAGGATTTTGCAGCCCTTTTGATCCTTTTCTGTATCGATAATACAGGCTTTAACCCTATCCCTTTGCCGGTAATTTTCACCAGGAATAGTTTCTTTTACAGGCAGGACAGCTTCTGTTTTTCCTAAATTAATAATATAAAGGTTCTTTTCCACCCGCTGGACCACACCTGTTACTACTTCACCCCTCTTATTTTTGTATTCATTATAGATTACATCGCTTTCCGCATTTCTTACCTTTTGCA
>Ga0351942_1313_pt1 | contig 9853 bp, 12 predicted proteins | sample TotcelT113001N10_FD_206838 | JGI IMG/M metagenome (GOLD analysis project Ga0351942, IMG submission 206838) | Enriched cells from coal bed in the Powder River Basin, Montana, United States - Total cells T11 rep2 HSBNCT.T11.300.1.N10 ... | reverse complement strand
CGGCATCCCTCACAGACCTTTTCCCGGACAATAATCATGGGAATGACACTCATGAGCATATTCATAGCTTTCGTCATGGGGATATTCAGCGCCCAGGCGATTCTCCGTAATGTGCAGGATGCTTCATCACTCAATTCCGGCGTATAGCCATTATGAAACCTCCTTATGTGATCAGAAATCGGGAGATGCATCTTTCACCGCCGGATGCATGATATTATCCCTGACGACTCTACAGGGTGCGTATCCTTGAAAGCGGACGTGCGGCTCCCGATGATTGGCTGGTGCAATTTCATAAGGGCATTATGAAATTGAGTTACGGATTAACAGCTGCCTGCTGATTTTGAGGAGCTGCTTTTGGGGATCTTGGGCGGTATTTCTTCTTTTGTCGCGCCAGGTGATAGGCAGTGACTTCCGAATTGGAATGGTCGTCAGATTCATCAGCGGCCGGAGATGTTTCTTCATTCCCTGCTGCTTCATCGGCTACAACCGGCGCCTTTGCCGTTTCAGTCTCTTCATAGAGTTCCCCCGGCTTCCCCAGATCAAACAGGGCAATCATCACGGGCAGACTGATTGTGGGATACAGCATCTCGATTTCCTGACAGACAAGGTCTCTGGTGGTCCCCAGTCTGCTCTTTTCGCTTCGTTCAGCCGTGACCAGGACAATCCCCATGTCGATCTTTTTCTTGTCAAAACCGACCTGGAGTCTCAAAAGGGCATCCTGGACATATTCATAGCTTGAGAATGATCCATCCATGGCCACACGTTTCCGGAAACCCTTATAATAATATCTCCGGCCATCGAGGACATTCAAATCCCCGTTCTGCCGCCAGTCCATCTCCTGAAGCGCCTGACGAAGCAGCTCCCCCTTGCGATAGGTGCCATAAAGGCAGTCATTGAGATATTCCATGGCCAGCTTGATCTCCCTGGTCATGTTCTTTTCCCTGAGAATCTTGTCTGATCCCCTAAAATGCAATATTTCAAACGGCATGATTCATGTTCTCCTTTCTGTATAGAATTCAACATAGTTTACTCATGCATAATGCTCCTGAATCCCTCATGGCTGACAATCAGATGATCCAGCACCTTGATTCCCACGAGTTTGCCCACTTCCTTCATTGACTCCGTAATTCTCAGATCATCATTGCTCGGATTAAGGTTTCCTGAAGGATGGTTATGACAGAGAATGATGGATACCGCATTGGCAAGCAGCGCCCCTTTGAAGACCTCAAAACCATCCACATTGGAGACAATGCCCATATTCTCAGGCCCGTTGCACAGCAGTCCATAGCCAACAGACTGGGGATTCCGATTCAATATCTGAGAAGGTGTCCCGAGGATATCCAGGCGCTCAATATGAATCACTGGATAAGGCATGAAAGGAACGAGGAATTGTTCTTCCGGTTTGATGGCAATGATGTCAGGGCCGTATTTACTCCGAGATATATTCCGACGGATAATTTTGAAGTCCTGCAAAAACTGGATTCATTGGGTTATGCGCCTGAAACCCGAGTGCAATGCAGTCTCGATGATGAATTCATGTCATTGAGCATTCCCGACGCCAATCAGACTTTTCAGGTCAATGGCGAGAAGATGACCCCTGGCATATCCGTCAGCAATTCTGAAGTAGGGCTGGCATCATTGTCCATTGCGGCATTTGTCCTGCGTCTGGTCTGCACAAACGGGATGATTAATAAGACTGAGGTCTCCGCATCATACCGGCATGTATCCGCAAAGATCCTGACAGAACTCCCGCAGGTCTTGAGCAACATTTCCTATGAACTCGGGAAGCAGAAAGATCAGTTTAGGTTGTCACTGGAGAGCAGGGTTGAGAATCCGGAGAGCACGATCAACAGCTTCAATGGCCAGTTTCAGTTGAACAAGATTGAAAAAGAGGCCGTGGAATGGGCGCTGCCTTTGGAATATGGTCATACGATGTTTCATGTCGTCAATGTCTACACCAAGGCTGCCCATTTTGAGGAATTGCCGGCGGAGAGCAATTTTCGGCTGCAGAAAGTGGGCGGGATGATATTGGGAATGGTGAAGTAGACCGGGAAAAAGCGAAGATGAAAATGGCTGACACGGAAATTTCAAGGATTTACGTGCCGGTCATTTTTTTGTGAAAATAGTATGAATTCTTGAAAGTATTGGCCTATTGTGATTCATCTTAAAGCAAAGCATCTGATTTGATTGGAGATGCGTGACAACAAATACAAGTCGTTGGTACTGGACCCGCTGGCGCATTTTATTGAATGCCGAATGAAGGTGCTACAACCGAGATTACATACTGAATAAGGTAAAAATTGTTAAATACTTAACAACATTCATCATTTTTTGTTATTGTGTAACTATCAGATATAATAGAGGATATTAACACTTGATTTATTTTATGATTTATGTTAATATAGTTCTCAATTGAATCAGGTCATTTTTCAGAAAAAAGGCATACCTTTCAGTATCTTCTAATATTTACCCCAAGAAAAATTGTGGAGCTTGCATGTCAAAATGGAGCATTCCCGTCGTGTATCTGTGTCTATTATAGGAGATATTTAATTCCGGTGAAATTTTATACAGTTAAGTGTAAGAATATATTGATATTCAGGACATTTAGGACATGAATGAAAAAATCCACAAAATTTCAATTTGGACGATGGTTGCCCTGATTATCATAACGGCAGGTACGAATGCAATAGAGGCCGCGCAATTACAAGCTGATATGCAATTACGTGGTGAATCAAGGCCAATCACCGACAATGAAAGCAATCCCATTGAAAATACCAAGTGGGGATACTGTTATGAACCCGATACTAAAATTATAAGGATACAAGACAACGAATATCGTTCTTATCACTGTAATTCTGAATCAGGCTGGACAGGATATTTTGAGATTTATCATAAAGACAGGAAGGTATATTCAGAGCGGATCAAGAATGGTGGCTTCTCCGTTTGCGCTCTTAATGATCCTCTCCCCGAATGTTCACAGATGCCACCCCTTGGAACGGATATAAATGGCGACGGCATTCCTGAAATGGTCATGCAGCGTCATACTGGCGAGCCTCAATTTACCGGGCGCTATTTTTATCCTATCTATTCCATTGGCAAGAGGGTGAGGAAATTGGTTACCCTTGAGGGAAGGTACTCACCCATGCAGTTCAAGGATTTGGATGGTGATGGTCTTTATGAGATAATAGGCCATGACTGGGTGCTTGCTTATTATTTTGGGGATTTTCTGAGCTCTCCGCATCCGACCATTATTCTTAAATGGCAAAAAGGCGGCTATCGTTTGGACTTCAACCTTATGAAAAAACCGCCTCCAGCGAATGAGGAACTAAAAAAGAAAGCGGAAGATTTCAGAAGATCACTTGAAAAAGAACTTGGCCCTTTCCCCGAAGGATATATTCTTAATATTTCTTTTTTGTATCATACCGACGCATGGAATTATCTGGTCGATCTGATTTATTCGGGCAACGCAAAAGCGGCCTGGGCATTTTTGGATATGTACTGGATTATTCCTCCAGGATGCACAAAATTCAAAGAAAAGCAGCAAGAGAAGCGCGAATTTATTACTACCTTTAAAAAACTACTTACAAGAAGCCTTTATTGGAAAGATTTAAAATCCTTGAACGGATGGCATTAAATAGTGGTTGGTGCTACGAGTTCATAAAATATTACAAATACCGGAATGGACATTACATATTATCGAAAATCGAATGGACAGATATGGATAGAACAAAAGAACCCGGTTGTTTTAAAATTACAGGGGTTCCCAAAGTAAGGGATATAAAGACAAGTGTGGATATAAACTGTGATCCAGACCTTTCAGGCTCCATCAAAAAAAGGGTCAAGATTGTAAAAGTAGAAGGCCTTTCTGGCAGTTTGGATGGAAGAGCAAGAGGAATTTTGGGGAATGTAGCCAGATGACCGTCGGTGAAGGTGCCACAAGGAGAAATGATTATGCAGTACGATGGACTCTGGAAGGAGGTATCTAAAAAGGAGGGCTCAGCATCCTCTCCGATTCATGGTCTTACCCACTGGAGACGAGTCTTTGAAAACGGTCTCATGATTGCCCGGGAGACAGGCGCAAATATTGACCTGGTTGAGTTTTTCGCTCTATTTCATGACAGTTGTCGCTTAAATGATGGTAAAGATCCTGATCATGGCAGGAGAGCAGCCGATTGGGTTGCGTCCATGAGATCCGATTTACCGGATATTCCGGAAGATCTTTTTCAATTTCTTTTAGAGGCACTCCGCGATCACACACATGTCCGGTACACAGATAATATTCATATCGCAACGTGCTGGGACGCTGACCGGTTGGACCTGGATCGTGTTGGTACAATTCCGGATCCAGATTATATGAATACGGAGATAGGTCGGATAATGGCGAGAAATGGAGGTTTCATAATGGAGGCATTGGAAAAATTTGTTGAAAGGCTGATTGGGTCGATTGGATGTTACTCTCATAAATGCGAAACAGAAATGTATAGTCTCAAGAAAAACGATAAAAATATGAAAGGTAGAATGGGAGTATTTGCATGGGTAAAAGAACTCAAGCGGGATGATAAGTTTGAAATATCTACGTATAAAACGATGGGTGATGAAGCCAACGTAAGTCAATGGTCCGATAAAACAGTACCAGGAATGCATTTCGTAGCAAAACATAAAGACAAAGGAGAAGGAACCGGTATTGTGTTTTATGTTAAGAGAGGAGGCAAAGGGCACGACTATGAAAAGGCTGTGAGATCACTCAGAGCCATTCTATTAAAGTAAAGTTCAAAAGGATTTTCGAAAACATGAACACCATTGCACTGGTATCTTGCGCGAAGAAGAAGCGGCGAGTCCGCTCAAGGGCAGCTGACCTATATGTGAGCACGTTATTCAGGTTGAGTAATGAATACGCCAAGAAATTAAAGGTAGATCAGATTTGGATTCTGTCGGCTAAATACGGCCTCCTGCACCCTGACATAGATGTCGATCCATACAATCTCACACTCAACAAGATGACAGCAACACAGATTGCGAAATGGGGTGTGGATGTTCTTTCCCAATTACGCCAGGTGGCAGATTTGAAGCGTGATCATTTTCTAATTCTGGCTGGTGAGAGGTATAGGCGAGAGCTTGTGGGGGCCATAGTAAACTACAAGGTTCCGATGGAGGGACTCCGCTTTGGCCAACAAATGGCATGGTTGAAAAGGCAGATAGCCGCATGAATTACTGTCATCAACTACATAAGCTCTTAAGCAATCCTATGCGCTATCGATTTCCTTTTGATCATGGTACTATTCCTACAAGCGGTGTCTATGTTCTATTCGAAGAAGATGAATTGGGTCATGATGGTCAGAGGATCGTTCGTGCGGGGTCGCACACGGGACATGCTAAGCTCGTTGTTCGCCTTCGCGAACATTTCATCGCAGAGAATAAAGATAGGAGTATCTTCCGCAAGAACATTGGTCGGGCGCTTCTGAACCGTCGTGAGGATCAGTTTCTCTCCGAATGGGAGATCGATCTGACGTCACGAAAAAACAGAGATCTCTATGCTCACCAGATCGACAGCTGCAGATTGCAAACAGTTGAAAGAGAAGTTACAGATTATATACGGAAGCATTTTTCTTTCATTATCATACATATTAACGACAAAGATGAGAGGCTGTATTTTGAGAAAAGAATCATAGCTACAGTTTCCGGCTGCCCATCGTGCAATCCTTCCTTTGGATGGCTCGGGCGGTCTTCACCAATTGACAAGATTCGAAAAAGTGGCTTGTGGCAAGTCAATCATTTGTATGGCGAGAACATGACAGATCAAGATATCGAGACTCTTGCAGATATTGTCAAGAGGGGCTGAACAAAACATGGGAGCAGAAGCGGATACGCTTGGGCGGTTTCCGTTTGTTCAGATAAACAACGAGACGCGCAATTATTCACCATGACAAAGGTTGTTCTCATCAATGACAGTATTGCTTTGAATAAACTACGGTGCTTTATCCAACAAATATACATGGAGTAAACAAAATGACGGTCGCAGATTATTCAAAAAGATCGGATTATCTTAGCAATATCAATACTCGTAATTTTATTGATTGGTTGGAGTTTAAGGTCGACTCGCCGGAACCTCTTAAGTATCAATATTATCTGAAAAAGAAAAAACGGGATTGGAGTTCAAACTGTCTTTACGATGCCTATAAAAAATACTTGTGGCCCTATAATAGGAACTGTCCAGCCATGGGCAAGCAGGTGTCGGGAAGCGGCTTTACAGAATCTTTTAACTACCTGACCAAGCTGGCCGAGATGTTCAGAACCTCGGTCCGGAATGAAGATAAGGAACTGGCCCGTAAATGTGCCTTGGCCATGCTGGCCTGGGGTGGGGTTCTCCCTCATAACCGGAAGCGTATAGAAGGCATGGGTGAGGACGTTTGTGACTACTTTAAGCAAGTTCAAAAAAGGTTGAATATATCGGATGTTCGCCTTGGTAATCAAGACGACATTATTATCAATTCTGGCTTTACCAAACTATATTTCCTTTTAGTGGATGATCTCATAATGTATGATGGTCGGGTCGGCGCCGCCTTGGGTCTGTTGGGTCGAATGTATGCAGAAGAAAAGTGCTTGGAGAAAATACCAGAAGAGATCGAGTTTTCTTTTGGCAGCGGCAAAACTTCGGGCAGTAAACAACATGGCAAAAACCGGAGAGACCCGAGCAAGGGGCAGTATAGACTGCCCGAGTTTACCGGCAAACCTAACCGTCATTTAAATGACAATATCAAGGCAAGTTGGTTGTTAAAAGGGCTTGCAGACAGGACTTCGTCACGCTTTGCCCAACTGCTGTCAATAGGCATTGTAAATTGACCCACCATCGGCATCCAATTTTGACCCACCCCCCGTATAGAAATTTTCTGTTAAGCCTTCCTGATCAATCATTTCAGGAGGCCCTATGCCCTGTTTTTCATTCTCCAGGAGTCGTTTCCAGTTTCGATGATCTCGCAGTGATGGGTGACACGGTCGAGCATGGCGGTGGTCATCTTCTTGTCGCCGAAGACCTGGGGCCATTCCCCGAAGGCGAGATTGGTGGTGATGATCACCGAGGTCTGCTCGTAGAGTTTGGAGATCAGATGAAAGAGCAGTTGACTAGCGTTTTTGGAGAACGGCAGATACCCCAGTTCATCCAGCACCACTAGATTGAAACGCGACAAGCTGGCGGTCAACCTGCCACCGCGACCGGCCAGATTCTCCTGTTCCAGATCGTTGGCCAGATCGACCAGGTTGTAAAAGCGCACTCGTGATCCCTGGCGCACGAGATTGGCCGCGATGGCGATGGCCAGGTGGGTCTTGCCGGTGCCTGTGCCTCCCACGAAGATCAGGTTGCTGCGGTCTTGGAGAAAGCTGCCTTCGTACAAGGAGCGGATCTGCGCTTCATCGACGGAAGCCTCCGCGAACCGGAAGCTGTCCAGGTCCTTGGCCATGGGAAAACGTGCCTGACCCAGCCGGTAGCGGATGCTGCGAAGCCTGCGCTCGGCGGTCTCTGCCTTGAGAAGTTCCAAGATCACCTTTTCCGGGATAGCGCGCTGCTTGCGGCCGTTTGCGAGCACCTCGTCGTAGACCTCCTGCATGCCCCTGAGCTTGAGCGCCTCCATCAGGGCCAGCACCTCATTGCGCAGCATAGGCCACCTCCTGCAGCAGGCGGTCATAGCGCTGACAGTCGGCAACCGGCGGCTGTCTCAGGATAAGGTGCTCCGGGGGCTCGATCGGTGCGGCAGCCATATCCTCCCGTCCGCGGTTGAGCAGATTGAGCACCACCTCTTTGCTGAAGGTCCCCATGGTCAGCGCCTTGCCGCATGCCGCTTCCACCGCCTCCGGTCCATAAAGCGGTATGGCCTGCAGGATACCCACATACTGCCGATCCCAATCCGGATAGCGACGCTGAAGCTGCTCGCCGACGCGCGCAATGGCCTCCGGCAGATCCCAGTGTCGGAAGGGAGCTCCGTTGCGTAGCGCCCCGGGCTTGCGATCCAGTACCGGTAGATAATGCCAGGGATCGAAGATCGTCTTGCCACTGCCAAAATACCGCCGATGCTCCCCGACCACCTGGCCTTCCAGAACGATGACGATCCGCTCAGCATACGCCCGCAACTGCACCGTACGGCCCACATGATGGCAGTCGACACTGTAGCGGTTGCGATCAAAGCTTACCAGGCTGCTGGGACTCACCCGGGCCGGTCTCTCCGCGTAACCGTCAAAGTGCGGCGACAGTGGGATCAGATGAGGCTTCTCGGCTTCAAAGACCTGCCACACGCTCTGACTCTTGAAGTCGGGATGCGGGTGCGACTTCGCCCACTGCAGGCAACGCCCCCGGAGGTACTCGTTCAGCTCGCAAAAATCCCGGACTTTGGGGCGGGGAACGAAGAAACGACGACGCACGGTGCCCACCTGATTCTCCACCTGTCCCTTCTCCCAACCGGCCGCAGGCGTGCAGGCCACCGGCTCAAACAGATAGTGCGAGCATAGCTGGCAGAAGCGGTTGTTGAAGCTGCGCTGCTTGCCCGTGAGAATCTTGTTCACCGCCGTCTTCAGGTTGTCGTAGATCCCCCGTCGGCATACTCCTCCGAAAAAATCGAAGGCCCGCATGTGGGCGTCAAAAACCATCTCTTGGGTCTCACGCGGGTAGGCCACCACCAAAAAATGCCGGCTGTGGCACAACCGCAGCTGTGCCACCTTCACCGTGACCGGCATCCCGGCCATCTCCACCAACTCGTGGCTCCAGTCAAACTGGAAGGCCTCCCCGGCGTCGAACTCCAGCGGAATGTAAACCTCTGCCGGCAACTGTTCCTGCCGCCTGCGCCAATCCCTCACATGCCGCCGAACACTGTCATAGCTCCCCGTATACCCTTCGGCCTGCAACTGCTCGAAAAGCACAATCGCAGTCCGGCGCTGTCGCTTGGCAAGCTTCCAATCCTCCGACAACGCCTTCTCCAAACGATCCACGAATGCGCCCAGAACCGGACGTGGTTGCGACTTCCGCCGGTAACTGAAGGCCGTCTGCCCACTACGTACCGCCTTACGAACCGTGTTCCGTGCAATACCCAGCTCTTTTGCCGTGTTCCGAATCGAGTTACCGTCACGCTGAATCAATAACCGAATCTTACGTATGGTCTCCACAATAAGCATCTCCCCACAGCCCTCCTTCTGCCCGATTGCCGACAGAGTAAAGGACTGGCCGGGGTGGGTCAATTTTGGATGCCGATTACGACCAAAGGTGGGTCATTATTACATGCCGATTCACATCTTCTTCTCAGGACGACTATAGAAGGTTCCAGTGGCGGTTGTGAAGATATAACCAAGGTCAGCATCTCGTGAAAAACCAAAGAATCTCATGATGGATGCTTCGATCTTTTTGTGCGGATTCAGTAAAGAAGGTTTCATTGATCTCCTCTGGACTAAAGTCTTCGTAAAAGTCAGGCAGTGATGTGATCTGATCAATTGATTCATCAGCCTGGCCTTTATTCTTTCTGTATTTATTCATCATGCATCTCCTTCAAACAGCAGCAGGGAGCCATTGCTTCTTCATGCCACCCCATTATATGCGTTGCTGAAGATCTTCTTCTCAGGACGACCAGAGAAGGTTCCAGTGGTGGTTGTGAAGGTATAACCAGAATTATTTCCATCTCCTTTTGAGATCCTCATTATTATCAATCTTCGCTTTACTGACCCTATATCCCGACTGTTTTAAGATTAGCATTGATGATCTTTCCCTACCCCCAAATTGGGATTTGTAAAAGTTTACTTAAAGGATGATCACCAATCATAACTTCGGTATTAACTTGAGATTAACTTTTTCAGATCAAGCAACTCATATTCGATAATG
>Ga0351942_1305_pt1 | contig 10266 bp, 7 predicted proteins | sample TotcelT113001N10_FD_206838 | JGI IMG/M metagenome (GOLD analysis project Ga0351942, IMG submission 206838) | Enriched cells from coal bed in the Powder River Basin, Montana, United States - Total cells T11 rep2 HSBNCT.T11.300.1.N10 ... | reverse complement strand
GAGCTTGCTTTCTTGTTCCTCTGTCTTGGTCTTTATTGGTTGAGGCCCTAATTCAATCTCCTTTTTTGTTTTTCCTTCAAGGGGCAACAGTGTTTTATCTGTCTTTGCTAATTGAAGGCTCCTTCTTTCTCTTACGGTAGATTTTGCAAATAAACTTTTAGGGTATTCTTTTTTAAGTATATCGGAGTAAAAATCGCTTTTTTGGAAATTGCCAATTGCTCTATATGACATGCTCAGATAAAATAGCGCTTTATCTACGCCTTTAGCGTAAGAAAATTTTTTAAGAAAATATTCAAGTCTCAGTATGGATGCATTATACTGGTCAGTTTTGTAATAGAACTCACCGACATACAATTCCCGGTCAGCAAGTTTCTGGCTTAATATCTTTAATTTCAGATCAATATCCTTTGCATAGCTGCTTGTGGAAAAGCGGTTTTTTAAATAAACATACTTTTCAATTGCCTTTAAGGTATACCCCTGGTCTCTGTCAAAAGAAAGGGACAGTTTTTCATAACACTCGCCAAGCTTTGATAGCACGTAAGGAATATTTTCATCTTCAGGGTGGTTATTAAAGAAATCCTCATATACACCTGATGCAAGAAGGTACTCTTTTTTTGCGAAGTATACATCGCCAAGCTTAACCGATGCTACGAAAGAAATTGGATCAAAAGGAAAATTATCCCTTATATAAGAGAAATCATCTATGGCTTTATCATATTTTTTTGCTTTCATATAATTGACACCTTCTACATAGATATCGCCAGGGTTTTCAGATTTTTTAGGTGTTTTAGATGCGCATGAAAACATTAACAGACATGCTATCAAAAGGATTATCATTTTATGCATGCTTAATTATAACAGAAGGAATTTATTTATGCTATCCTAAATATACTATGGAACTGAATAAAATTATGCAAAAAGGGCTAAATTATTTTCACATTCCGTATAATGAAAAGACAGTAAACGACCTATGTTTTTATGCACTTGAGCTTAAGAAGTGGAATAGTCATATTAACCTTACCGGCCTGAAGGAATTGAATCGTATTGTCAGCGAGTTGTTGTACGATGCATTTTTTCTATATGGATATACGCATGAGATGAAATCGGTTCTGGATTTGGGCTCCGGCAGCGGGATCCTTGCAATTCCTATTGCGATACTGAATGAAAATTCTGAGATCATTTCATTAGACAAAAGTCTTAAAAAGATCCAATTCCAGAGACATATAAAAAGAACCATGCATCTGAAAAATCTTACGACATTACAGGGCAGGGCAGAAGCACTGGATCCTGCAAATGTAGATGCGCTTATTGTAAAAGGATTCGGGAGCATTGAAACGATATTGGAAAAAGGGGGAAGGCATATACGGACAGGAGGCTGCGCGTATATTTTAAAGGGGAAAAGCGAGGACCGGATAATATATCGGGGATTTGAATTGGATCATGTAACGCCTTATGCCTTGCCGGGAAGTGACAGGGAATACCGGCTTTTTATTTATAAGAAGATTTGACTATTACCATTACTCCTCTAATACTGCCTCCCTTCTGAGAAACTCATTAAAGTTACTCAGTGACAAATCACCCCGGAGGGGCGTGTTTTGCTACTTAAGCTTGAAGTCTACCCGACTATCTTTGAGTTTTTCTTTCTTTTCAGGAGAAATAGTTTTCGGTTCAACTACAAACACCCGGTCGGCGGTGATCTTGCCGGAACCAAGGATGGCGTCTCTCGCCCGTGCCGCCCTCTCTACGGCCAGTCCACGCAGGTTCCCATCGTTTATCGCCGTATGAGTAAGCATCAATTTCTCCATCTCGGGAACCGGCAGGTTTTTTGCAAATCCCAGCATATTACGTGGTTTCTCAAATTTTTCAGCTTTATATGCCATTGCCAGATATTGCTCATATTCCTTGGGGCCGATGACAACATCATCTACCGGAACAGCAGCCTGCCCCTTCCTGATTAATGCATTGAGCTTTTGTACTTTAATTTTTTTGTTAAAAAGATAGGTTCTCATGGCTTCCTTGTCCTTTTCCTGGTCCGCATGTCCTTCAATGTCGAGTTTCAGACCTGGTCGTTCAAAAAGGGCTTTTACGAGGGTGTCGATCTTTTTTATGTCCATATCGGTCAGTTGGGACTTTCCGTAGTCGAACTCAAGGTAACTCAATTCCTCGCCACCTCCGAAAAGGGCTCCAAGCAGTGCAAAAGGAGCTGTTGCCGCCTTGGCTATCAAGTTAATCAGTATCTTGATAACGATCCTGAAGACGCTGAAATTGGGATCATCGATGCTTCCCGCTACTGGAATATCGAGTTTTATCTGGCCACTACGGTCTTTGAGGAGTGCAATGGCAAGCCTTATTGGTAAATTCGTTGCACTGGGACTATCAGTTCTTTCCCCGAGGGTGAGTTGGTCAATGAAGATCAGATTCTCCGAGTCCAGTTTTTTCTTGACGATCATATACTTGAGATCGATTGATAGTTTGCCTTTCTCGATTTTATACCCGATATACTTCCCGGCATATGGTGTAATCGGACTCAGGTCGAGGTTATTGAATTTAGCCGTAAGGTCCACTAGAAGATCATCTCGCTTTGGGTTGATCTTGCCTACGATGGCAAGGGGAACATGCTGATTAAGCTTACCAAGGAGTTCCACATCGGCCTTCTTATCCCCGCTGAGCGAGAAGCCTGTAATGCTTCCCCCTATTTCATTAAGACTGGCCGAGTAGCTGGGTTGTATCATTCTATCGGTGAAGTCAATTGTGCCGCCCTGGAGTGTAATGGTGCCTATAGTGATGTTCTGGATCGGCTCTTTTACGTCTTCAACAGGTTTTTCAGGAACCTTAGCTTCAGCAGCCAATGGAGGTTTTGTACCGCTATTTCCGTCATCCGGAGAAGGTGTCACAGTATCTTCCCCCGCTTTCTTGCCTTCCATGATCCTTTGGAGGTTCAGAGTACCGTCGGAATTTACCACAATCCGTGCGTAAAAATCAGCGATCGATATGTTTCCTATATGGGCATAAATGGGGTTATAGCCTACATCAATAGAACCGAAAGACAGGGCTTTCCATTTCAGAAAATCACCTCCCTTCGCCTTGTTGATGGCTGAAAAACCGGAAACCAGAACGGAACCTGTGAATTTAGCACCAGGGCCGGTTTTCCCGGTATCGATAATACTGAGGCTCCCCGACATATTTATGTTACCCTCTGTCACGTTTATTTTGACGGCATCGGTAAAATACGGTTGAAAAACAGGGATGGGAACTTTTTTCACATCCAGTACCAGATCAGCAGTAACGGGATTGATGCCAATGGAGCCCTTTGCTGAAACACCGGATTTTTTATCAATGAGCATAGTGAGGTTTATGGGACTTTTGCTATCTCTCTGTGTCGAGATATTCTCGCCTGTTACCGTAAGATTGGTTATATGAAAGGTGATGGGTTCATCGGGTACAAAGTCCTGGACAATAATTTTGCCGTCCTCTATACGGACTTCGTCAACTGCCAGTTTGGGTAAGATTTTTTCTTTTTCGCTTTCTCCTGAAGCTATTTTCGAAGGCTTCTTTATATCAGGTGTCTTTGTCTTGTCCGGGACTGTAGAAACAAGAGCGGAAAGATTTAAATTCCCTGCCTTATCCCTTTTAACCGCCAATTCCGGTGATGTAGCAATCATACTTGAGAGATGTACCGTCTGTACAAAGGGATCGATAGAAACAATCCCTATCTCAAGAGAAGGTATACGCAGGAGAGGTTTTTTTTGAAGATCATCAAGATTCAGCTTTTTTGCAGTCATGCTGCCTTCGAAATTAAGGGATGCCTCCTTATCCTTATATTCCAGAAAAGAGATCCTCCCCTTTAGGTCGACTGCGCAGGAGATGAGATTAAAGTTTAGTTTGACAGGGATATATGCAAGGTATTTCGGTATATCGAGATCTTCGATATTGATGTCTATGTAAGCCTCCCTTGATTGAGCAAAGGGCTTTGTCTTTCCTGTGACAGAGTACAAGTCTCCGTTAATTTCCGCGGAGAATGCCGGCTGAACGATGGTTTCTACGGCGTAGGACATATTTGAGACGAAGGGAATGGATAAACTCATATCCTTCACGTTGTGCCGCATATTATTGGGTTCGTCAAAAAAATCTATCTGTCCGCCGGTTATTGCGATATTGTTGATGGAAAACTGAAGAAGACCTGTTTTCTTGCTTGCTTCAGTCCCTGGTTTTCTCTCTTTTTTTTCTCCAAGAAGGTCGGAAAAATTGTATGTATGATCCGTGTTTCTAACCACACGCATATAAGGCTTTGCGACCTTTAGCTCTCTGAGAATAAGGGCACGCTTGAAAACTGAATTAATATCGAGGTTAATGAAGAGTTCATCCCAGGAAGCAAAGGTATCCTGGCTGGAGCGGTCTTTCACCGCCACTCCCTTTACGCGGACACAGAGGGTATATGGATTTACCTTTATCTGGTTGATGGATACCTGTCTGTGCAGAGTCTGGGACAATTTATTTACCAGCACCGATTTCAGCACAGGTGGAAGAATAAAAAACCCGGTAACTGTAAACAGTAGAAAAATTCCTGCTACAATGATCGCAGCCTTCATAAGCCTGCTCATTTCTACCTCCTCAGAATTCCCTTTTCCATTCCTGAAACCCCCTTATGCGATTAAAAGGTTTGCTGCGCGACTTAAATGTATTCATCCATCTCTTCTGCTTTTATAGAATATTTTCTTATATCTTTATTGCATACAGGAAGCTTTACATCAAATTCTCCTTTTTGTCCGGCGTCAACTATCATTATATCCGAATGTTGTTCAAGTGCCTTGTTTTCATTGTTGAACAGGGTTACGGTAACATTTATCATAATTTCTTGTTGAGCATGGTTCTTCACAGTGCCGATTACTTTTGCCCAGAACGGCAGTACGGTTTGTGCACAGCATCCTTGAGGAGACAGAAGGAATATGTTTCCTGTGATCTCGATGCCGCTGGCCGCTGTAATCTCTGTGAGCTCCGGTGGTTTAATTGAATAATTATCTTTACAGCCAGTATCTTCTGTCCTGTCCATAGAAATACCCTTGATATATTTATTACATTGCCTGTTCCAAAGAATTTTGTCAATAATATAGAAACCGGTTTTTACATAATGTGCATACTTTTGTATTGGTGCTGATTTATTTATGGATATTGGCCAAAGCTCCGAAGCCGAAGGCGAGCAAATAAAACTGTCGGAGTGTAATGAGCGTGTTTGCCTTGGGACAGCCCGGCACCGATACATATATTAATGGAAAATATGGGTTTATGAGGTTTTATAATGAGCCCATTGACATGAAAGATTGTTTTATATAGAGTATATAAGGCATGGTAAAGATAGGGATCCTTTCTGATACGCACATTGATACAGCCACAGATAGCTTTAAATCTGCAATAAAAACAATATTTTCAGATATAGACATAATAATTCATGCAGGGGATATGACAGGGATGGGGGTTTATGAATATCTCTGTAATTGGGATTTAAGAGCTGTCAGGGGAAATATGGATTGCCATGAATTGCAAGCCATACTTCCCTATAAAAGGATAGAAGAAATCGATGGTAAAAAAATAGGGATCATGCACGGCAAAGGCCCGCCATACTTTGTAGAAACCTTTGTATTGAATGAATTTCACGGGGTTGATGCCATCATTTTCGGCCATTCACATGCGCCGCTTCATACAAAAAAAGACAATATAGTTATGTTTAATCCAGGTTCATTCAGAAAACCCTATACCCCTCCCGGAACAGCAGGTATTATGGAAATCAGTAATAATGAAATAATGTTCAGGCTTCTCGAAGTTAAATGATTTTCATGGATATCCGGGATTAAAAAGATTAGTGCGTTAAAGAAATAATAACTTTATACGAATAATATATTATGGATAACATCTACCTTTCATTCGTATGGCATATGCATCAGCCGTACTATAAAAACCTTTACAACGGGGAATACCTGCTTCCCTGGGTGCTGCTTCACGGTACAAAAGACTACTACGATATGCCCTTTTTGTTAAAGGAATTTGACGGCATAAGACAGAATTTTAATTTTGTCCCATCGTTGTTGCTGCAGCTTATTGACTACGAAGATTTAAATGTAAAAGATACATATCTGGATATATTCAAAAAGAATCCCAGGGAACTCTCCGAAAATGAAAAAATTTTTTTATTGGTGAATTTTTTTAACGCAAACTGGGACAATATGATAAAACCTTTTCCGAGATATTACGAACTTTTACGGAAGAGGGGGTTTTATTCTCCTAAAGAGCATATTAAAGATACTTTAGGGTACTTTAACGACGAGGACTTCCAGGATATACAGGTTTTATTTTTTCTTTCCTGGATTGATCCCTTATTTTATGAGCGTTATGATGATTTAAAATACTTGAAATCTAAAGGCAGGGGATACGGCGAAGACGATAAGCGTATGCTGGAAAATGTTCAGAAAGATATCCTGAAGGGTATTATCCCGCTCTGCAAAGAACTTTCATTGAATGGTACACTGGAGCTCTCTACATCACCCTTTTATCACCCTATAATCCCGCTTTTAATTGACAACAGGGTTGCAAGGGATGCAATGCCTGATTGCAGCCTGCCTGAGAAGCTTTTTGCCAGTCCGAAAGATGCGTCAGCTCAAATAGGCAAAGCGAAAGAATTTTTTTATCAGATATTTCAATTTAATTCAAAAGGTATGTGGCCCCCGGAAGGCTCTGTTAGTGATGATGCCCTTCAATTATACATGGACCATGACATTGAATGGGTTGCAACGGACGAAGAAATTCTTTATAAAACCCTGAATCAGGAAGGCAGAAGAGACAACGAAGGTTTTCTTATAAATCCTGAAGTGCTATACAGGCCGTATTGCCTTGAAAAGTCAGGCAAAAAAATCAACATTGTTTTCAGGGATAAATATTTATCCGATCTTATTTCTTTCCATTATTCAAAGTCAGACCCTAAAGATGCGGCAACGGATTTGATAAGGAGGGTAAAAAAGATAGGAGAATCCGTAAAAGACAGACTCCGGAAGCCTGTGGTGACAATTGTTATGGATGGAGAGAATGCATGGGAGAGCTACAGGAACGATGGAAGAGATTTTTTTAAATATCTTTATGAGGGTATATTGAAGGAAAAGGATATTGTTTGCCAGACCGTTTCCGAGATACTTAAAGATACAAAAGATGCAGGTGCTCTGACACACTGTTTCGCAGGCTCATGGATCAGCAATAATTTTTCCATATGGATTGGTCATATAGAAGACAATACAAGCTGGACGCTGCTTTCCGAGACAAGAGAATTTTTGGAAGCAAAAGATCCTGACGGGCTCAATCAAAGTGCCTGGGAATCCCTGTATATTGCTGAAGGCAGTGACTGGAACTGGTGGTACGGCGACGAGCATTCATCGGATAGCGACGAAATATTCGATTTTCTCTTTCGTGAGAATCTCTCAAATATATATCGATTTTTAGGTGAAGAGCCTCCGGATAAATTAAGCATACCCGTAATACTCAAGGACAGGGAAGTAAAACCGACAAGAGAACCTGTGAATTTCATACACCCGAAAATAGATGGAGGGGTATCGAACTATTTTGAATGGATGGGCTCCGGTTTTATGGAAGGGAAGGGACACGGGGCTGCAATGCATGATTCTGTTTTACTCATGAAAGGGTTTTATTTTGGATTTGATGAACGCTCACTGTATATGAGAACAGACGTAGATAAATCTTTTATCCAGAATATTGATGACCTTTCTTTTGAGATAACCATTGAAGGAAAGAGCACATTTGAATCGGTTTACCATGTGAAGGGGGGTGTCACTGAAAGTCCTTTGCCTTTAAAGGCAGCCTTCTCAGACATTCTGGAAGTTGAAGTTTCTTTTGAGTCCCTTGGTGTCGGTGCCGGCGAGAAAATCAATGTATGGTCTTCCCTGAAGATTAAGGAAATGCCGGTGGATAGGATTCCTGTAAGGGGCTATATTACTATTATAGTGCCTTCCGAGGACTTTGAAATGGAAATGTGGTACGTATAATTTCCATTTACCTTCTTGACTCTCTTAATAAGTTCAAAAGTTTGTCCATTTCGTTACGTATAACTTTTTCTGCTGCGTCATTTAAAATCTTTTTTGTATATTCTTCTATATACTGGCTGATTACCGGCGTCATTTTATCTACAATGCTCATCTTCATATTTTCTATTGAATCATAAAGAATTTTTTTCAGCTCGTTTTCAAGCACGGTTACATTTTCTTTAGGCGTAGGGCTATATGATCTGGGCGCCTGAACGATATTCTCTTCAGCTTTCTTTGTAATTTTTAACTCGGGCAGTAAATCTTCTTTATCAATCATTTGGTGGACTCTAAAGAAATTGATAGGTTTTTCAATGACACCCTCTATCTGGTAATTGGAAAAATCTGATTCTGCACCTTCGTCTTTCATGAAAAAAAGTCGTACATTCTGAAGCATATTTTTTTCTTTCAGGTCTTTGTAAAGATCTATACCATCTTTTTTTTCCAGTCTGGTATTAATAATATATATTTCAGGCCGATATTCTTCTATTATTTTTTCAACTTCTCTGCCGTTTGAAGTGAATATTATTTCGTATTCGTCGCTGGGGAATACAACACGAAAAGCATCCTTCAAGCTTTCGTCTTTGTCTGCAATAAGTATCTTTTTCATTTGAAGCCCCCCTTATATGATGTTAATATATTGTGTAAAATATTTTCTATTGGAATTAAATTAAATAAGGATAATATGAGGAAAATTACTGCAATTAATGCCGCTACAAGATAAGGGAGCGCAGGAAGCTTTTTTTTAATTTTAATCATTTCTGCTAATGTCGAAATGCTTTCCTCTTTAAGTACAGTATTTACAATATTTTCATCGACAGCACTTTCGGATCTTGAATAGAGAAGAAGCAGGCATCTGTCGCAGATAATGTTAATGAGCCTCGGGTATCCGTTTGATGCAGAGTAGATAAGTTTGATCGCATCATCTTTAAATTGCAGAAATCCCTTGGAACCTGCTTTAAGCAGTCTATGGGTTATATAAAGATTAACCTCTCTCAGGGAAAGGGGTTTTAACCGGTATATTACGGTTATCCTCTGGGAGAGATATCTCATGCGTGGTTCCTTAAGCGTATCTATCAACTCTGTTTGTCCTAAGAGGATTGTATGAAGTATTTTTTCCTTTTCGGTTTCCAGGTTAGACAGGACCCTTATGAATTCAAGCATTTCATTGGAAAGAAGTTGCGCCTCGTCAATAATGATTATGGTTTCTTTGCCTTTTTCAAATTCATTAATCAAAAACAGTTGGAATGTATCAAACATCTCTTTTTTTGACAAGCCATCATGGGGAATATTGAGTTCTCTCAAGACTTCGTGAAGGAATTCTTTTTCATCCATTATAGGGTTTAAGATAAGGGCGGTATTGTACGATGTTTTGTCAAGGGAATCCAGGAAGATACGGGATAATACTGTTTTTCCTGTGCCTACATCGCCGTAAATGCAGGCAAATCCTTCTTTCTGGGCAAGAAAAAACTTAAGATGGTCAACCGATTCCCTGTGGGTGATGGATTCATAGTAGAAATGCGGGTCCGGCGTCAGCCCGAAAGGTTTTTCATTGAGACTAAAGTGCTCCAGATATGGAATGTCCATTTGATTTTACTTTTACAGAATATTTGAATATTATGCAAGAAATATTTAATAATGCTATCGTTGTTTGTATAATTTTATGTATAATATTTGTAAATGCTTATATCCGTAATAATCCCTGCATACAATGAGATCAATACAATTTCCCATGTGATAAAGAAGGTGGAAGAGACTCACTATAATAAAGAAATTATTATAGTTGACGACGGCTCAAAAGATGGGACAAGGGAATACTTAAGTTCAAGGTTCAAGGTCCAGGATCCGGGGTTAACCCCCTCTGCCGTCCCTGTATTAGATAAGGGCAAGGGAGGATTTTCAACCGATGTAAAGATCATATTTCATGAAAAAAACATGGGAAAAGGTGCAGCTATCCGGAGCGGCATAAAAGCTGCCGTTGGAGACATTATAGTGATACAGGATGCAGACCTGGAATATGATCCAAAAGATTACCCGGCGTTATTTGAACCTATTATTGAAGGAAAGGCGGATGTTGTTTATGGGTCGAGATTTTCAGGAGGAACCCACAGGGTCTTTTATTTCTGGCACTATGTGGGTAATAAACTGATCACCCTGGTGTCTAATATGTTTACTGATCTTAATCTCA
>Ga0351942_1293_pt2 | contig 10364 bp, 12 predicted proteins | sample TotcelT113001N10_FD_206838 | JGI IMG/M metagenome (GOLD analysis project Ga0351942, IMG submission 206838) | Enriched cells from coal bed in the Powder River Basin, Montana, United States - Total cells T11 rep2 HSBNCT.T11.300.1.N10 ... | reverse complement strand
TATGAGGTCTTGGATTTGAAGACAACTAAGACAATCAAGATACCTGTACCAAGGGGTACAGCAGTCACCGAATTGAGTATTCCGGAAGTCGTGCTGAACGCAGACGCAATCATCAATGTGCCGAAGATGAAGACCCATGACCAAGCGTTAGCGACTCTATGCATCAAGAATATGAAAGGCATACTGCCTGACACGCTGAAGAAGAAATTCCACACAACCTACGGTGTCTTTCGTGCAGTGGCGGAACTCAGTACCGTTGTGAAACCGGCTCTGAATGTCGTTGATGGCATTATCGCCCAGGAAGGCCTTGGCCCGCTATTCGGTACGCCGGTGAAAATGGGACTGATCATCGCGGGACGAGACCCCGTGGCGGTGGATACCATCACAGCGCTCGTAATGGGTATCGATCCAGAGAAGATGGAAACAAGCAAACATGCCGCTCAACTCGGAGTTGGCACAATGGACCCAAACGCGATAGATGTAGTCGGGGAGAAGGTTGAGGCGGTGCGTAGGCGTTTCAAGCCGATGAGCGAAGCTATGTATGAGGAGCTTCATCTCCCACAGGAGTTCGAGCTGTTGTTCAACGAAATGGCATGCACCGGGTGCCGGAACGGAGTCCTGAGCACGCTTCGAGACCTCGAGTTAGAAGGGCGAATGGACATGCTCAAGAACGTCCGAATCGTGGCAGGGCAAATGGATACTCCTCCTGCACCGTGCGACAAGCGCACAATCTTCGTCGGCATCTGTACAGCGAAGCACCGGGGCAATTGCGACTATGTCCAGGGTTGTCCTCCGAACAACGTGGATATCATCTCGGCAATCACCGGCACGACCGACCACCAGTTCTTCGCTGTGGACAAGAAGTAGAAGAACCGAGCGAATCACGCATCCAGGTTGCCAGAAGAGTGATGCGTGGCGTGCAGTGTAGACGCGACGCAGCCTCGCTGAGCGTTCCTGCCGACGGGGGACAGTGAACGGGAAATGAGTGACTTCGAGGGCCAACCCTCGCCGCTGGTGTCCCGCGCACGGTTCGGCACATACTCGCGCCGGGTTCTACTGGCATCATTCTTGTGTGCCTTCGTATTCTCCGGTTTCGGCATCTACGCATTTGGGCTGTTCATAAGCCCGTTAGCCACGGACATGCTCTGGCCAAGGAGTGCTGTTTCCGGCGCGTTTTCCGTCGTGTTCCTAATCGTGGGTATCAGCTCCGTCGTTGTTGGCTCTTTGCTTGACAGGTATGATGCTCGATACATCATTGCAGTAGGGGCTCTCTGGGTGGCTGCGGGATTCACCCTTCTTGCGGCCCTACGCGAACTCTGGCATTTCTATCTGGGGTACGCGGCTGTTGGTATTGGTTTGTCCGGCATGGGATTGGTTCCGGCGACAGCGCTAATATCCAGATGGTTCCGCGAGAAGCGAGGGAAGTACGTTGGGCTGACGCTCACGGGGGTGGGAGCGGGCGGACTTGCGACGGCCCCTCTTGTTGGCGGCTTCCTGATCCCCAACTGGGGGTGGCGCGCGGGATATCTTGGGATGGCAGTGTTCGCGTGGTTGCTCGTGCCGCTCTTCCTGTGGTTGGTGAGGGCGCGTCCTGAGGATGTGGGGACTACGGCTGACGGAGTCCCCAATACCAAGGCAAATCGTGCAGCCCAACCGGACTCGGCAGGGGATGACTCACACCGAACTCAAGTACATTTCGCGCTGGGGCGCATCGCACTTGTCTTCTTCGCCACCGGCTTTGCGAGCGTAGGAATGCTGGTCACACTGGCCCCCTTCCTCACAGACTTGGGGACGCTCCCCGCCACGGTCTCTGGCAGCCTCGGACTGTTGAGCGTATGTAGTTTGGTGGGCAAATATGCGTTTGGTCGGCTTGCGGACTCCGTGGGGCCGGTGCTGTCATGCGCAATCGGGGTATTTCTGCAATTAGCCGCAGTCTCTCTTGCCGTGGCAGTAGCTCTGACGGCTGCCGGAGTTAGCTTGACGATTTGGCTCCATGCAGGACTTCTGGGTCTGGGGATAGGATCTCGAGAGCCAACAATGTCCCTTCTTGTGAGTCAGTTCTTCGGTGCAGCTGAATACGGAGCCAAGTTTGGTCGCGTGGTTCTCGCCTACAGTATTGGGGCCGGATTGGGGCCTCTCTTCACGGCTAAAGCCTTTGAAAGCTGGGGGACATATTTGTACGCATTCGTCGGCTTCGTAATCATCTACGGGGCATCGGTAGCTTTGCTGCTGGAGTTACGCCACAGTCGGTCAAGCGGCGTAAAGAGTAATGAGTTGTAGGACTTGCACGGCGACTCCAAATGGTCCCCCGACCTGAAGATTCTTTCACGAAAGGCACATATGGGAGCGTCCTAATATGAATGCAACGGATTCACTGCACGAGGCTGTGGTTGTAGGCGACTGGGACCTGGCAGCTCTGGAGGCAAGCAGACTTCTTGAGATTGGAGTCTCGCCTCAAGAACTAGTCGAGGGATGTCTGCGACCGGCTATGGCTACTGTGGGGGATAGGTTCTCAATCGGTGACTATTTCCTTCCCGATCTACTAATGGCAGGTCGAGCCATGAGCCGTGCAATGGATATCATCCGCCCACTCGTTGTGGGCAAAGGTATCGTACAGCGCGGTCGCGTGGTACTCGGGACAGTTCAAGGGGATATTCATGACATCGGAAAGAACATGGTGGCTATGTTCCTCCAGGGAACCGGCTTCGAAGTGGACGATCTCGGGGTCGACGTGTCCGACGAGGCGTACGTGCATGCAGTGCGCGAACGGCACCCGGATATCCTCGGCTTGAGCGCGCTCCTCACCACAACAATGCCGCGACTGCGAAGTATCATCATGGAGCTGGACGCTCAAGGGCTGAGGAATACTGTTCTGGTGGTGGTTGGCGGAGCTCCCGTCACTCAGCGCTACGCAGATCAAATCGGCGCGGATGGGTACGCGCCAGACGCTGGAGCCGCGGCCAAGGTGTGCAGACATCTCATGGAATCGCGGCACAAGGGGGTACGATGACCGGGCAAGAGTTGCTTATGGCAGGACTCAGGGGCGAGCAAACACCCCAGATGCCATTCGCAGCAAGAATCGACCTCTGGTACAACTACAACCAGCATCACGGATCTCTTCCAGAGAAGTATTCTGGCATGACTATGATCGAGATTGGAAAGCGGTTGGGAATCCCCCTGCAGTCTCGTCTGTTCTCGGTCGTCATCGAGCACTTCGAGGGTGTCGAGGTTCGTACGACACAGCACCCTCCCTACGTTACTACGGAGTACATCACTCCTGTCGGCACGCTCAAGAAGACCCTGCTCTACGCGCAGCATGAAGGTCCCTGGATAGCGTATGAGCACGAAAAGCTGTTCAAGAGTCCCGAGGACTACGCCCCCCTGAATTACCTAATGACGCACACGATGCCGCGCTCCAACGAGAATGCTTATGATACTGCGCGGACAGAGGTCGGAAGTGACGGACTCGTAGTGACTGGCGTAGGTTTGTGGTCTCCTGCGCAACGCGTTATGCGAGAGATCATGGGCTATCAGACCTTCTTCTATGAACTGATGGATCGGCCGGCTCGTGTCGAAGAACTGATAGAGTCGGTCTCCAATCTCGAACGGCGTAAGTACAGGCTGGCTCTAGATTCTGATCTCGAAGTCTTCAATGTCTGCGCCAACTGGAGCGACGATATCCACACGCCGATCTTCTCGCGGTTCATGGCCCCCTGGTTCTCAGAAATCACTGCCCTCCTTCACGATCATGGTAGGCTCGCCATGGCGCATGTCGATGGGGAGAATCGGCGTCTTGTTCCGCTGATGAGAGAAACTGATATTGATATTTGGGAGGCGTGGACTCCGGCACCCATGACACGACTGTCAAACATTCAGTTTCGGAGCAGCGTGCACCCCGAATCCGTCATCTGGGGCGGCTTGCCATCAACACTGTTTGAGCCAACGTGCAGCGAATCAGAGTTCAATGAGTACGTGATTAACAGCCTTCTGGGGGAGGTTGGTCACACGGGGCGTTTCATCATCGGAATGGGGGACAACCTGCCATTTGACGGGATTATTGACAGAGTGGCGAGGGTCCCCGAACTAGTTGACTCGTTCTATCACAACCGATGACTCCCACCGCTGCCCGTGATTTGCGCTCGCAATGGCGGTTGGCCCGTGCGAGCACCGGTCAACTCACTTGCTGTGCGGCGCCAACAGGCACGTTCAGCGAGGCGGGCCGCATCCTTGTGACAGCGCAGGGTCATCATGGCCACGCCGCTGTCCTGCTGTCTTCCGCGGGGTACTTGCTGCTGTCAGATTGCCGGCGTGTTTGTCTTGAAGTTTGAATTTCACACCGCCGCTGGATTATTGTAGTCGAGACTCTCGTGCGGCCCTTCTCACTGCTGCCGCCCCACATGGGTCGCAGGCGCCCTCGGGTGTTGACGATACCCCGGTTTTCGACAGGGGTCTCAACAGGAGTCTCGTTGGCAGTAGTGGCTAGAGCGGCTATGGTAGTGTTGGCCGAATGCTTCCATTCTTGCGGCGACCGTCGACTATGGCCCTCTCAGAGGAACCAAGACAATGAGCCTGGCCCCTGCCGTCGAAAGTGAACATGCATATTACAGGAGCACGGTTGGACGCGTCTCAATATGACCGCGACTCTCGCATTGTCGCCCGTGTGATTCACCAGGAACATTGACCCACCTGTAGGGCTCATTTACCAAGAACATTGACCCACCTCACCAGGGTCTTTGACCCACCCGGGGACGAAGCTGGACTACCATCACCGCAAACTCGACAAGAGGAGCGGCGATGGCATTCAAGGAGGTTTCCCGAGTGGAAGTCATAGAGATACTGAGGCGGTGGCAGACCGGCGTCGGCATGCGTGCTCTGGCGCGGGGCACCGGCCTGTCGCGGAACACAATCAGGAAGTACATTGAAGCTGCCGAGAGGTGTGGGCTCACGCGGGACGGACCGTCGCCGACTGAGACGCAACTGACCGAGCTGGTGCGGCTGAATGTGGCGGGACCTCGGCGGGTAGTGAGGTCGACGGAGGAGGTGCTTGAGCCGTGGGCCACGAGCATTCGTGACTGGTTGCATCGTGACCGGCTGACGCTCACCCGGGTGCACGAGCTTCTCAAGGAACAGCGCTGCGCTGTCTCGTACATGTCGCTGTACCGTTACGTCATGCGGCGGGAGTGGCTGACAAGCAATCGCTCGACGGTGCGCATGGCGGATACCAAACCGGGGGAAATGGCGGAGATGGACTTTGGCCGGCTGGGGCTGATGGTAGATTCTGAGACCGGACGGCGGCGTGTAGTCTGGGCGCTGATCATCGTCCTGGGCTACTCCCGCCACAGCTTCGTGTGGCCGCTGATGCGGCAGCAGATAGGCGACGTCATTGAGGGACTGGAGGCCGCCTGGGGCTTCTTCGGCGGCATGCCCCGCTACCTGGTGCTGGATAACTTCCCGGCGTCTGTGGCCGGGACTGACGCGCTCAATCCGCGGCTGACGCGGGCGTTTCTCGAGTACAGCCAGCACCGCGGCTTCATCGCCGACCCGGCGCGGGTGCGACACCCTAAGGACAAGCCAAAAGTGGAGAGCAGCGTCCACTACGTGAGAGAGCGCTTCTTCAAGGGCAGTCAATTCCGCGATCTGGTCGACGTGCGTCTCCGGGCGCGAGGGTGGTGTCGTGAGGTGGCCGGAGTCCGCGTCCACGGGACGACGCGGCGGCTTCCCCTGGTCGTCTTCAGCGAGGAGGAGCACGTGGCACTGCTGCCCTGGGATGGTGAGCCGTATGACGTAGCCGACTGGCATGACGTCGCTGTCCATCCCGACCATCACATCGCGTACCGCTATGCGCTGTACTCAGTGCCATACCACACCTGCCCGCCGGGGACGAAGCTGGAAGTGAGAGGCGACGGGAAACTGGTGCGGCTGTACCATCGAGGGATACTGGTTAAGGTGCATCCACGCCAGCCCCGAGGCGGACGGTCCACCGATCCCGAGGACTACCCGAAGGAACTGAGCTCGTACACTCTGCGCTGTCCTGACCGCCTCAAGCGGCAAGGCGCCGAACTGGGCGAATCGGTCGGCGCCTTCGCTGACAGGCTCCTCAGCGGCCCATTGCCCTGGGCCAAGGTGCGCCAGGCGCAGAAGCTCCTCCGTCTCGGTGAGCGCTATACGTCGGCCCGGCTCGATGCCGCCTGCTGCAAAGCGCTGACCGTCGATCTCATTGATGTGCGACGACTGGAACGGATCCTCATCGAAGCCCTCGAAACCGAGAGCAGCCCTGCGCCAGGAGCATCGCCCGCGCTGCCCGGGCGCTACGCCCGACCCGGCAGCGCATTCGCCCACTGCGGAGACGCCAGACCCTCCGTGGAACTGATTGCTAGTGGCAACGAAAGGGCGGTGAACTCATGAGCACGACAACGGAACTCAAGCCCCTGCTCAAACGCCTGAAGCTGGGACAGATGCTGAACACCCTGCCGGAGCGGCTCGCCTTGGCACGGCGGGACCAACTCGCTCATGCTGCCTTTCTGCAGATACTCCTCGCCGACGAGGTAAGCCGACGCGACGAGCGCCGCATGGAGCTACAGCTGCAGAAGGCTGGCTTCGAAGACATCTGCCGGCTGGAAGACTTCGATTGGACCGCGGAGATAAGGATGGACCGCAAGCTGCTCGACGCCGCCTTCTCGCTCGACTTCATCGCCCGCCACGAGCACGTCATCCTCATCGGTCCCGTCGGCGTCGGCAAGTCATTCCTCGCTCAGGCCCTCGGCTATGCCGCCGTACGCGCCGGGAACAGTGCCCGCTTCATCCGCGCCGATGATCTCCTGCGGACACTCGCCCAAGCCAGAGTCGACCACTCCCTGGAGAAGACATTTCGCTCTTTCCTCAGCCCGGACCTGCTCATCCTGGACGACTTCGGCCTCCAGCGCATGTCCGCCCAGCAGTCGACCGACATGTACGAACTCATCATCGGGCGACATCGCCGCTCAAGCTTCGTCATCACCAGCAACCGCACCGTGGATGAATGGCTGGGGCTGTTCGACGATGCCATTCTGGGCAACAGCGCCCTCGACCGGCTGGCCAACGCCAGCTACCAGATAGTCATCGAAGGCACGAGCTACCGTGAGCGGCTGTCACCGCACAAGAGGAGGAATTGACGCAATGACCTGACGATGATACAAGTCTCCCTGCCCCGGGTGGGTCAATGACTGTGGTGACGGGTGGGTCAAAGACCCTGGTGAATGACAGTAGAACTATTTCTGGCAGGACTGCGAATAGGATCTTGCTCGCTCCAACAAGACCGTAGGAAGTCTGTCCCATTGTCTTGGGTAGAAGGTACTTGGTGAGTAACCAGATTCGTGCCACCAGCTCGGTACGGGCAGACTCGCTCAATTCTAGAAGGTACCTGTCTCTGGCACTGCCACTTCCAGGTATTTCGTCACGAATCGCCATTAGTTCCCCTCCGACAAGCTGCCAGCACTCGAACAGTAGCTCTCGGCGACTGACGCTTCCGTCGTGCCTGATTTCCACGCCTTTGAACGGACCGTTTCTAGTCATTCCGAAGCTTGTCAGTATGCGGGCAGTACAGCTGACGAATACCTCACCCCGGCTGTCCAAGTTGCAGCAATCACGGATTACGGTGACCATAGGTTCCTTGTACTTGTCTGGAAAACTGCCGATCTTCTCGGCAATCTCATCGGGAGTTCTAGCTTGGTGGGTTGCCCTGCTAAAGAGTATTTCGTGAGGCATCAGTTGCATCGGCTCCCTCTGGTTGATTTTGGGACACCACACTTATCTTTACAAACCCAAAGCTAATTACGCCTGGTCAGGCCAATAGATGGTCGTCGAGAGGCCCATTCTGAACGTGAGGATGGATTATGTGTGGTGTCCCCGGAACTTGCGGAATTTCCGCCTTGTGATGTCCCCGGAATTCCCGGAATTCGCGAGGGTCTCGTGTGACTGACTAGCTCTCGACTCTGCGCCGCCTCAACGCTGTGGCAGCACCGGCTCCGATGGCCCCAGCCACCGCAAGCCAGGGTGCCAGTAGTTCCAGCTTGTTCGGAGAGAAGGCTTCACCGCCTACCGCTTTGGCTACCCACACCACCTGAGCAGTATCACTTAACCCGGGCTCTTCCTGATCCAAATCTAAGGTCACTGCCAGGTCGAGGCCTTCCAGATCGAACTCCTCAGGGTCGATGTTGGCAGTGGCTCTGATTACGGTAGTGCCAACAACGTTTGACGTGATTACAGCCCTGGCCTCGGCATTCTCATCGAAGATGGTTTCGGGTGCACCTACGAAATGACCCGGGCCGCTCACAATTTCCCACACTATTGGAGAGCCATTATTGGCGAGAGTTATCAAGTCGTCCAAATCAATATCATTGGTAGTAATAAAACTCTGCAGTTCTTCGTTATCGTCAGGCGGCAAAGGGGGGAGAATGAGCCTGGCTGTTAGTTGATGATGAGCACCAACGAATCTGGTACTGGTCTTGGGGGTAAGTTCTAGACACCCGGCAAACATCGAACAGGCAACGAGAATGGCTACGATAAGGAAGAGATGCTTACTTAACATTTGTCTCATCCCTGTACTCACTAGGGTGAACGCCACCAGTTCGACAAGTTCAGCAGCAGGATAGAATCCTGCCTGAATCTATTAGCCTGCTCTTTCCAGGTTCATGGTTGATGCTGTATTCATCCCCCACGACGTCATACCTTATGAGCTTGCCACCCTCTTCGTTGAATCGTGCGGTGCTCGTCACGTCCCGTCAACTGTCGTATGAGCGCATCATCACCTTGTTTGACGACGTACGCGAGAGGACGCTCCCCTTTGCCCTCTCTCGCCACGACGAGGCTGGTCGATGCCGCGCGTCGCATCAGGCAGGTGAGTTCATATTGCCGTTCGAGGTTAAGGGTGTCAATACCTTGGTGAGGCTTTGACCTTCCCCCCGAAATCAGTGCCAGTGTGAACTGGAGTCCTCGGACAGACTGACGAAGACAGCGGATTGTCTATATGGGGACACCACACTTATCTTTACATCTCAAAAGCTAGCATCGGTGAAACCGAGGGGACACGCAGCCTCGTGGCACCGATGCCGAACGTAACGGTGAATTAAGTGTGGTGTCCCCGGAATTAGAGAGGTCTTGTCAATTCAGGTACGCCATACTTGTCTCAGCAGAACCCCGGCGCCTCGCTGGCCAACCCGCCAACCCGCAACCCGTAACCCCGCCGCTCTGCGGCGGCGAACCCAGAACCCCGGCGCTTCGCCGGCGAACCCAGAACCCGGCCTCCGGCCGTGTGGTGTCCCCGGAATTCCCCCGGCGTGTGGTGGCCCCAGGATACCTCATCGCCTATCTCCGTGCCACCTTGCGTGGAATGCGTTCCTCCAGACTCACAGCTGCACTCAGCACCTTGAGGGCGTTGTTTGAGATTGAGTGCAGATTGTACTTTGACACCGCGCGATTCTTGACGCACTGCCCTGCAATCGCCCCCGGACCATTGAACACTTCGTCAAATGTGCCATCAGCATGAATCTTGATGCCAAGATAATAGTCAGGAATGTGATCTCCGGGGAATGTGAGTGAGTCATGCATCGTCGCTTTGATCTGCACCCTGCGACCGTCTGCCGTGGTGGCATCGTGGTGTTTCAACATCCCCTCGTCGAGCGTGATCTCGTAGGCGCTTGCAGCTAGAACCTCTCCCAGGTCTCCAACCAGGCGCCCATCCAATGTGAATCTCCTGTTGGGATAAGACGCTTGTAGGCGCCGCACCACATCCAGGAGTTCACTTATCGCCTGCGGTACGGAGATGCGGTTCTCTTGGTGGCTCATCACTCTATCTCCCTCATTCCCCCGACGCTATGATTTCTTGATCCCGAGCGGAAGCCGACACCTGCGTGCCAACTCCGAATATGGACCCCCGTCCTGTGTGGTGTAGTTGCCAGCCGTGGTTGCAGCGAGAGCGATTCGGACGTCCATTATCGTTGCCCCCGCATTTTGCAGAGCATCCAATGCCTTGTTCAGGACGGTGTCTACTTCTTCCGAACGCACCATTTTGCCGCCGGATGTTGGGCCAAACGTTATTGTCTTGACGTGAGTAGCCATACTGTTTCACCTCCACCAGGCTGATACTCGGACTGCCGCGATAGCAGGTGCCGACAGTCGCAATAGGGTGCGCAACCTACCTAAATCACTGTTGGGTTGTCCAGCGTCCAGCGTTCACGGTGGATGTCCCAGTCTCCGCGAAGCAGTTTCTGGCTGAGGGTCAGGTCGCCTCCCTTGCTCAGTTTGCCACGCACTACTTCAACTGGTATAACCCATGCCTCGTAACCTCCAGCCCCCTCCAGCGGCAGTGAGATGACCAGGTAGTCGAA
>Ga0351942_1298_pt1 | contig 11078 bp, 8 predicted proteins | sample TotcelT113001N10_FD_206838 | JGI IMG/M metagenome (GOLD analysis project Ga0351942, IMG submission 206838) | Enriched cells from coal bed in the Powder River Basin, Montana, United States - Total cells T11 rep2 HSBNCT.T11.300.1.N10 ... | reverse complement strand
TCCACGCCGGAATCTCGAGACTGTTCAGTAACCATAGGTGAGCGATGCGATTGGCGTACTGATAGTGTTCGCCGAGCCAGTTCGCCCCAGGTCCAACTCCCAGATCTCTCTTGACTACTTCGAGACTCGCGCTGATATGCTCAAGACTCTTGCGCGTGGCCCTGCACCGATATCCACGATTACCTGTTTCTGTCGCATGACTCTTCGCCTCAACCAGCACGGCGCCATGTCCGCCCTTCACGCCCTGCACAGTCGCCAATGCGTCCCACACCGGGCCTCCGCGAGGCCAAAAGTCGTGGAGTCTGTCGGCGATCTGCGGGTGGCCAATCGCTTCAAGAAATCTCCTGTCGCGACACTCACAGTAGTCATAGGCCTTAAGGGGAGAAGTCCATCGCGGATGTTCTATGGCGTACGCGCGAAGCGAAGGGCAGTTCGAAAGCAAGAGGCCATTCAAGTACTCGGGGTTCGCATTCACAAGGTCCTGGAGGTGCAACTGACTGCCTCTTGATGCCCTCCCCCGGTAACTAGTTCTCACGCATCCTCCTTCACCACCGTCGTGGTCTCCCACTTGAGAATCAAACGATGTTCGTAGCGCAACTGCGCGTTCCATGTCTCACCGCCCGTCGTGGACGGTGAAGCTGACGCCCTGTCACCACTTCGCCCAGGCGGCGAGGGTCCCCTGCGAGGGTAGCTTGGCCTTGGCGGAAATGCTGACCCATAGGTACTCATTCAAGAGGGACACCACAGTAGCGCCGGGACGCTTGAGTTCCTTCGGCAGGCGTTCGATGGGGAAGCCGCTCTTTTCGCACTGGGCGCCAATACTAATGGCCAAGGCTCTCACTATCCCTAGAAATCTCACGTATGACTCCGCGCTGCCGTCGCAGCCGAAGTGCTTCCGCATCGCGTCGTCCCATGGCGCGAACGCCTCAGGACTGAGGGCGAACAGAATCTTGGAGGCGGCCGTCGGGCCGATGGTGATTGCTCCGTCTTTCCCGTCTCGGTGGCTGCGAGCACCGATCCGGTCCTTCAGAGTCCCGTAGGCTATCGAAGCCCGCTCCAACTCGGCCTCGTCAAGCAACCACAAGTGCTGGCGGATGCCTGCAAGGGGCCGCCCTTCCGTTTCGTACCATTCTCGGATGCTCTCCGATGCGACGTGATGCTGTTCCTTCGCCAGATGCCGGCAGCCCCATTCGTTCAGCCACTTGAGGAGAGCGCCTGGATGTACGGGCCGCGAGATGTCGAGTTCACCGTGGATCGCCTTCCGAAACGTGTTGAGAGACCGGTTGTACGATGTGAGCGAGTCGAACATGAAACAAGCGACAGCGACGTCTCGCAGCGCAGCACCGAGACCCTCGATTGAACGGGGCTGGGAATCAGCGTTCTGCGGCTGGGGCCTTGCAGCAATTCTGACTTGCGCTTCCCCAGAATCGGAGGCATCGTGTCCGGCGGCTGCGTGTTGGGGACACGCGGCAATGGCGGCCGCCTCCGCAGCCTGTTCTTGCCGACGCTCGGGCGAGTCTTCTGGGTCCTCAATGAGTTCAAAGACGCCTCTGTCTACAAGCCAGACCACTGGCCGGTGCCCTTTCTTGACCCAATAGCCAGCACGAGTCCCGTCCCTTGACAGACAATAGTTGGATGGTCTGGTATCCAAGTCAGTGCGACTATGCCCTGTGCCCAAGAGCAGATGGAGGTCGGCTCGCTTCCATCTTCTGGGCAAACGGTGTGACTCTCGCAGTGACCAGATTTCTACCCAAAGCGACATCATTCACCTCCCTTCCTCAGATACGGCGGCGGCGCGTTCACATGATTCATGCTACTTACGCCGCGGTTTCTCCTGGTCCTGTTCGCCATGGACTTCGCGCCTCAGCTTGGCGAAACGTCTTCCGGATGGCTGGTGCGTCGGAGACTTCCCGGTGAACTGGAGCACCTCCTCACCATTGACGGTTACGGTGATGGAAGGGCGGAAATCAGCGTGTTTCTGGCGCAGGCGTTCCTGCTCGTTTTCGTTGAGGAAAGGCGCAGTGCCCGTGCAGACATCCACCACTGGGGGTTCGGGCGGTACTGGAACCGTAAGCGCATCGTGCTTTCGGTTCCGCCTCTTGCGAATACTCTTCAGACAATCGGCGCACAGGTTGCTAGTCAGGTCGTCCCCACCCAACCACTTACGCGTATGCTCCGTCAGCTCTGCCTGCTTGCCGCATGCGTCACACATGCCCTGCATCTTCCCTTCTCCCTTCGCCCGTTGTCCGATGCCCCGCGTCGGCAGATTACTCGTCTTACCGCCATAATGGACGCGGACACCGAGTTACGTCAAGACGGCAGCTGCTCATGCCAAAGTGGACACCAAGCCTATCATGAACCGCCAGCCAGACCGAGGCACGCCAACCTGCAACCAGAAACCCGCCAACCCGCAACTCCTCCCGCCGTGTGGTGGCCCCGGAATACTCTGCTTCCGCACGTGGTGGGCAATTGAGTGCGATGTCCCTGATTTCCGGCTACCTCGCGGTGCTCTGTTTCGATAGCACCATCTCGTCGTAGAAACGCAGCAACTCGACGCGCAGTCTCTCGAGACCACCGGCGGACAAGGTGGTTTTGAATCTGGTTTGCTGGTCAGGACACGAAACCGTCAGGTTCTTTCGCGGGTTGCTGCTATTGGGATAGATGTTGAGTTCGATATAGAGAGTCTTTCCCTTGCCGTCGTGAGACACTCTGCTATTCGCCATTCACCGTCCCTCCCTAAAGTGTGATGTCACTATGTGGACACCACACTCATCTCTACATCTCCAAAGCTAGCATGGCTGAAACCGAGGGGACACGCAGCCTCGCAGCACCGCTTCCGAACGCAACGGTGAATCAAGTGTGGTGTCCCCGGAATTCGGGATGCGCCCTTTCTCTCTCCGCCTCTGCAAGCCTTTTCACCTCACGCGTATGCGATTCGGACATGCGAGTTATGCCGTCAAAGGATATGGTCGAGCCATTGTGCCAACTGCTGAGCGAGTTGAACATAGCTTGTATGTCTTCAACGAGCTGTCTGACTTCCCCAAAGGGGAGCGAAGTGTCCTTCGTTATCCTCTGGTCTTGATGTGCGAGGCGCTGGTCGCGACAAGACTTCAGGCGACGGACCAAGTCGTCATTAGCCGCAAGGCGTCTCTCAAGGTTCTCCAAGTCAGCGAGCTCCGCACGGGGCACCAAGACCTTTGAGTTCGCCATTGCCGCGCTTAGCAGATTGGGCAGGCTGACGGTTCCGCGGTGGCGATCAAGCGCCTTGCTGAACTGCAGGAGAGCCACCTCTCGGAGCGAGCGCTGTGCCGGAAGGAAGAAACCTCTGTAACGGTTCAGAGCATCTGCCGAGTCGTCATCAAGGTCGGCTATGCCTTGCCACGCTTGGAAGCAACCGATGCCGAATACTATCGTGTCTTGGAGTTCACGTAGCTGTCGCCCGAACTCTGGACCTTCCATTCGGCTCCCTTCCTCTTCGCGCTAGACGTCGTGCTCTTCGCCGAAGTGACCTTCCCCCCAGGGCGCAGAATTCTAGACTCGCTAACCGGACACTGCCAGCGTGTGGTGTCCCCGGAACTCTACAGACGTAATCTCTGAACTACGTCGCCCCATCGTTCTCCAGAGGGCCTGTGTCCCCGTCCGATGCGTCGTCCTCAACCTGCTGCCGTCTCCCTTCTAGCACAGCGCACAAAAAGGCCGCAAGCGGCTCGCGCAACTGGTCCCAATCCTGTCGAGTCCTCACCTTCGTTTCCCAAATGCTGTACTTGGGATGCTCTCGCATCCGCAATTGCTCGGGGATACTATCGTTTAGCGCGGAGAAGGCGTCCTTACCCGCCGCTTTGATTGCACGATTGTGAAGCGACAACTGCAGCCACGAAGGTCTGCTGCCTTGGATGTAAAGCGATGCGAACTGTCGGTTGGACGACGTGCCAGCTTCCGTTTGCTCTGCCAACATGTAGCTGTACCCGGTCCTTCCAGGATACCAGTAGCACCCTGCAAGCGCCGTCGAAAGAAACGTGTGTACGGATTCCAGGAAAGCGCTCATGCCAAGTCGCGTGGCAAGGTCTTGAAGACTCCGCAGGTTGTCGGCGCGGTTATAACTGGACGTCGGCGAATTCGGAGTGGTAGCACCTTCCACGTGAATTCTTCTGGCAAGAAACTGCTTTCCATCCTTCTCGAACGAGTAGAATGTGATGAGCGAGATATCGAGTCCTCCGTCAGCCAAGAACGCTGTCATTCGTTGAGTATGTTCATCAGCCCCCATGCCGACAAGTACCATCCGTGGTCGCCCCACGTAGTCCGTCCCCGAGTGTTCCTGCTGATACCAAGCGTTGAAGTCTTCGATCTTGTCGACCCCACCATTGCCTGAGCGTTCCTCGATATGAGCGGCAAGTTTCTCGCGCGGAAGATCCGCGAGCGACGATGCATAATCAACAACTTGGGTGACTGCCTGCCGATAGAGGATGCCTTTCTTCAGTTCAAATACCACGAGCTTGCCATCGTTATCGACGCCCAGAAGGTCGAGCGGACCCCCTGTAGTAGGAGTCTGGCGCCCAACCAAGCGCAGGTTCGTCATGAGCAAACTGGGCGTCTTAACCAGCAGTTCTTCCAGTTCGGTTTCGGCTCGATCACGAGGTGCAGTCGAGACAGACTCCACATCAATCTGGCCCGAATCATCTCGGCGAATCGCCCACAGTTTGATCTCTTCCATAATATCCCTCCGGCAGTTTCGATAACGCTGCACCCGGAACTACAATTCCTGACAAGCAATGACGATGAACATGCTGTTGTCGCACCCTGCTACACCGCAGCGTTTGGCTAACACTGGGCGACTTCATCAGGTTACACGAGCCAGGGACCACCAAGGGGGCCCTCCAATGCTAGCGGTTTCTGACCACTGCCGTCAGAGCCGCCACCGCCTCCTCGTAAACGTCACCCTCAGAGCTGAATCGCCACTGAAGCTCGACGTCGCGCCACGCAGTGCCGGCCACGGCCATCAAAGCGGGTTGTCCGACAGGCAGATGCGCCCTCTTGATCCCGATTTGCAGCACCTCCTTCAAGGGCTTGATGTGTCCCCAACCACACGTAAGTACGCTGTTGTCAGGGCCCGGACTTACATTTAGCGAGTAGAGGTTTCGATTTGACCGCGACACATGCTTCGTGACATCTCTGCCCGATTTGCGGCTAGTATCTTGGATGAACTTCTCCAGCAGCATCTTGAGAATTGTCTTGTCCATTGAGTACTCCTCCAAAGCGTTAAAGCATCGCTCGTTCGTTCGCACGAGAACAGCCAGAGGCGTGATGCCACACCGAAGACAACCGAGCGGCCCCCTGAATCCGTCTACGATACCATCCCTTCCTCACTCCGCCACGCCATGCGCTTCTTCCAAGAGTCCCTTTAGGAACTCAGCGTGCTTCTTGGCGTCTCCCTTGCCAAGGCGGATACGGTATCTGCCCCACCTATCTTCATAGTCCATGACGTCCAAACCTGCGGCCTCAAGACGCTCTTGCGTCTGTTCAGATTGCTCTAGCCTTGGTTCAAGACGAAGAAAGTTCTTCTTGGGCCGGAATACCACGAAGTTGAATGGTTTTCCTTCCTTGGCCAGGCCAATATAGAACTTGTTGTACTTCAGTTCGAGATTCGGATCGAACGTCCTGATAAACTCCAGCAACTCATCGGCCATTGCGACAGTTGCCTTCGAGCCTCTCTTCTCCCAGTAAGCCCGATCGGTCGGCTCGCTGTCCTCGTCCTCGTCCACAAGTCCGAGCGTGACCCGTCCCAAAACAGTTGTGAAATCGAGCGACACCTTATCTTCGTACTTCAGCACCTTCATCTGAATGGCGACCAATGGGATGAAGCCGTTGAATAGCCCGATCACGTTGAGAAAGCGACTCGTGATATTCTCGGCCACGAGGACAGCTGTGTGGTCGTACTGGGGATATCGCTTCCGCTCGACGTCCCAGTACTCGATGGTACGTATGATATGACTCTCGTCCGTGGCACCAAGTTGAATCTCGACTTCGTATCTGTGGACCGAGTCGGCATCCTGCAGGAGAAGGTCTAACCGGCCGGCATGTGGCTGTGCCCTCTCCTTGTCCTTGAGAACCAGATCTCCCAATCCCAGTATAGTGGGGTCCGCAGCGATTCTGTCCTGCACCCATTTCTCGTCAAGCGTGGGGTGTCCCTTGAGAGATACCTTGTCAAACTTCACGTACTCCATGGCAACACTCCTTAGTCTCCGGCCCGGTTAGCGGTGCGCTTTCCAGTACGTTGTTCAGCCTGCGTCCGGCTTCGCGTTGGAGTCGAACTAATTTGCACTACGACCACACATACTCCCAGCAGACAAGATGCAGGTCCTCTCTGGTCAGAGGTTTCTGGCGAGGCGATGCCTGTTGTTCATCACCGGCGACAGACTCAGTCAGGCCGCAGATGGCCTCCAGCAGTCCGGAGATGGATTCGTCCTTCTGGAAGGCATCGTATGCTCGACGCAGTTCGCGAATCGCCGTATGGGTCATCGGCTGGCGCAGTCGCTGCATGGCCTCACGAACGTCGCCGCGCCTCACGGCAGGGCTATTGAGGTAGCCGCGAAGTGCCGTCATCACCGTTTGCTGCAGCGGGTCCAGCACCCTGGGAGCGGCTTCAATGGCCTGCTGTTCTCGAACCGACTTCAGGATGTCCTCGATGACTTGGTCTTGAATGGCGAACACGTCGGTGTCCCCTGTGACGCGGGGCGTGTCGGGAGAACACGCAATCAGATTCGTGATGAGAAACCGATTGTCCATCATCCGGTTGTGCTTGAGATCGCAGTAGCGCCAGAAATGGCGTCTCCCCTCGTCACCGTTGCCCGGAGCGGTGAAGTAGAAGAAGAGTCCTCGTTCGTTGCCTCTGACCAGGCCAGAGTGTATGCCGTCGGGCAGTCCCTCAAGCATTTCCCGTGCGCCCGATTCCAGCACCGTGCGCAGTTGCTGTAGCAGGAACTCGTTGCTCGCGAGCTCGGCAAACTGCTCCTGCTCTTCGATGACGCTGCCGTCCTCATCCATGATGCGCCGGAGCGTGTTGAAGCTCTGCGGATGCACGGTCTCCCCCAGGACCGAGGCGTCCAGGAAGCCGGTGCGGTCGATGTAGCCGATCTTGCGGCTCAGGCTCTCCACCAGCCGCAGGAGGCGTTCCAGCCCCTCATCAGGAAACATGTTGTGTACTGTCAACACGGGAAACTCGGAGCCGATGCGGTCGATTCTTCCGGCCCGCTGCACCATGCGCGTCGGGTTCCAGTGGAGATCGTAGTTGATGAGCGCACCGCAATCCTGAAGGTTCTGTCCTTCAGATAGCACATCTGTCGAAATAAGGATGTCCACTTCGCGTTCCGTCCCCGCAATCTCGGGCTTGTTGTTGGAGCGCGGCGCGAACGATTCGATCAGACGGGTCCGGTCTTTAGGTGACGCGTCGCCATCCATGCGCCTGAGCACCGGGTTCCCGGCTTGCTCCAGGAACAGCGCTCCTCGCTCGCCACTCAGCTCCCGGTGCAGATACCGCGCCGTATCCCGGTAGTAAGTGAAGACAATAGCCTTCTGCCCTTTCAGGTCGCCGGCCAGTAACTGTTTGAGGCGCTCCAGCTTGGCGTCCTGTTCCGGCTTGATGCTCTCAATCTCACGCCATATGTCGGTGAGTGCATCGACGTCGGCTTGGAGGGCCTCATGCAGCCGCCGCAGGTCGTACTGCGAGGTATCCAGCGCGGGCAGCCCTTCCAGTGCCCGCCTCGCATCCTCGTGCGCATCCAGCGCATCGGCCTGACTCGCGGGCGTGCTGTCATCTTCTTCGTCTTCACTCTCGAGATAGCGCATCGCCTTCTGGAATGAGGAACTGTCGAGCAACCGCCCGTCCAGCATGTAACTCTCAAACGTCTTGATGAACGCCAGCGCTCTGCGTATGCTGATGCGGAACGCTTCGATGCTGGACTCGAAGCGCTTCAGATAGCGGCTCTTGAAGATACCGGCCAGGGCCTGCTGCCGACCCTCTTCGAACTCGTCGCGGACGACTCCCGCTCTCTTGTAGAACTCCATCTGGTAGGGCGCGAGTCTAAGATTATCGACGGCATCCACTATCTGGTCGTAGATGCCGGCGTAGGTTGCCTCGAGGTCGTACCGAACCGTCCTGAGTTTTCGTTCCGGCCACTTGATGGCCTTGCCGCGGATAGTGGCCTCGGGATAGGCTTTGCGGATGAACGCTCTCGTCCTGCGGATAACCACCTCTTCCAGCAGGTTGAAGAGGCTGATGCCCGCCGACTGGTCCATACGCATGCGCCGTGCATTGACGAAGAACCGATAGAGGTCGCCTATGCCCGCCCCGGCAAAATAGGCGCGGTCACCGCCTGTGAACAGAGTGATCTGGTTGTAGAGGTCCAGGATGTCATTGTTGATGGGCGTTGCAGTCATCAGAATGACCTTCTTGCGCCCGCCGTTCCTTCCACGTGCCGCATGGGCACTCAAGATGCGCTCCATGTTCTCGTACCGCTGGGTGGTGCGGTTGCGGAAGTTGTGGGATTCGTCGACGAGAATCACGTCGGCATCAGCGTATGGGGACGGGTCGAAGTCGCCCTGCCCAAGCTCCTCTTGTGACAGGATAGTGGCCGCGATGGTCGCCTCCTGCAGTTCGTCCGTCCACATCTTCCGCAGAGATGCGGGGCACACCACAAGTGCCTTCATTCTCTGGTGGTAGGCATAGTCCTCCAGTAGCTTCTTTCCGATCCAGGTCTTGCCCAAGCCCACGGAGTCTCCAATCAATACCCCGTCGTATCGCGACAGTACCTTCCTGGCCTTCTTCACCGCGTCCTCCTGGAACTCGGTGAGGTCCACAGCAGAGCGAACCGCAGTCTCGGTCTCGACACCGAGGTCGTCCTTGAAGTACTCGAAGAGCGCCTTCAAGTAGACCTGGTATGGCGTGTACTCCCTCTGTCCGAACTTCGAGGCGTCGAGCAACTCGATGAGGTCGGACTTGAAGTCGACCCCCAAGTCCCACTCTCGCCGGAACCAGCGGTCAAGTTCCGTGATAGCCTGAGCGCCGACGGCACTCATAAGGCGTCGCTGTATCTCCTCGTCGTCCCTGCCGCTTTCTGCGTCCTCACGCGCAAGCGCCAGTTCCTCCTCGGTTAGAACCGTCTTGTGTGACAGGTTGAGCTCTCGGTTGGTCGTCAGGCCGGGGCCGGTGAAGTTGCTGGAGCCGACGATGGCCGCCACCGGCTGGAACCGGTCTGCACCCCCGGTCGGCAGGTCGCCGTAGAAGAGATAGGCCTTGGCGTGGAGGAAGCCGTGGCGGCAGGCGCGCACCTGCACGAGGTCCCGCCGCAGGAAGATGATGAGATCCTCCACGGCGCGCAGGGTCGTTTCGTCGAATGGTGCGGCGTTCAACTCATTCAGGAGTTGTGCCGCGGCACGCGGCCGCAGACCCACGGACGCCCCATCCTTTGGCTCGTCACCGAGCAGTAACCTGAAGCTGCCCAGCGTCTGCAGCCCCTCACTGAGCAGGCGGAACCCCTGCACGTTGAAGTACGCCGTGGCGATGTCCAGTGACCGGCCTGCGTGCTTCGCAAGCAGCGCATTGAGCACGTCCACCATACGGTGCTGCTGGTTGTCAATGACGTAGGGAATCGAGTTGTTCATTGTTATGATGTGACGCGTCCCGCGTCGTCACCCAACGGTCCCACACTTAGAAGTCTTGGTAGGTGCACCTGAGACTGTCTGGGTATGTTGCGATGGTTGACACGGACGGTAATTGATTGGGCCCATCGCCCGGGCAGGCTCAGCACATTCCGACCAGTAGTCATGAGGGTTCTAGCGTACTGAAATGCGTGCGTTGGCCTCATTCCTTGTCAGAACAACTCTAGACGCGACTTGCACTTCCTAAGGCCTGGTTCGCTACTTCTACTATGCGTGTATCCTCCTCGTTCAGTCCATACAGATGGCAGACCAGTTGGTCCAATTGACCGTCCAGGACCGCAGATTCCTGCGATTGACTCTCAGACTCTTGCCTCTGCTGCCGGCAGGAATTCAAGTCAACCAAGCGCTGCGCTAACGCCACAATCTGATCATGGACGCTCTTGTCGGCGGCCGACGAGAAGTCTATACGTCGGATGGGGACCTTCCTCAGATATGGGGCACTGAACTTATGGTATCCGCCAGAGAATACCGGGCTGTGTCTCACCACGTAGAGACTCAGTAGTGCCGAGTTGAGAACGGCCAAGATATACAGGATGTCCTCGGGGATATTCTCCTCTAGAATGATGGAGGTTACCCCCGCCGTGCCAGTCACGAAGAGGTCGCCTGTTCCCAAGGCAAACCTGGAGCGGTTGCTCAGAGACGGAGTCAATATGTGCCGAGAGGCGAAGCTGCTGTGGCCGTCTAGATACATCATTCCGTACCACGAACCCGACAGTGCAATCGGCCCTTTCCCGAACCAAGTTCTGTGAAGCAGTGACACTCTGTTCTGGAGGAGCAAGTCATAGACACGCGAATAATGCTTCAGTAGTGACTCAGGCAGAATCGCGAATTCGCCGCAGTCAACTGTGTAGGGGAAAATGAGGCTACAGAGTGGTCCGACCAGGGCATAGCGGTCAATGTTGCGTCCACGTATGATTGGCCGCAGTACAGATCCTTCTAGGTGCAGTGCCTCCGCTTCTTGGGCTGCCATCATGAAGACACGGTCGAGCCCGCTTTGCACCCCAGTCCCAAAGCGCCTCGTCATACTCTCAAGTGACTCACCAACTGCTTCCATCCTGAGAAAGAGATCTCGAAGAGGTTTGTCGTTGAACTGCCACGTTGCTGCCTGCAATGAATTCCAGGGTATCCTCAGGTCATCGTGCCTCACAAGATGAGCATCGCTGGTCGAATAGATAACACCAACGGTCGGGACCTTCTGCAGGAAGATCAGACAGCTGTAGTTCGTCGCGTCCAAGAATAGTTGCGATTCGCAAAAGTCAGTGATGGAGGCAATGGCCCTTGACTCCGCAAGTAGATTGCGAAGACCCTCTGCCGCCTTAGTATGAAAGAACTTGTTTGGCACAATCATTCCGCAGCGTCCATTT
>Ga0351942_1295_pt1 | contig 11301 bp, 5 predicted proteins | sample TotcelT113001N10_FD_206838 | JGI IMG/M metagenome (GOLD analysis project Ga0351942, IMG submission 206838) | Enriched cells from coal bed in the Powder River Basin, Montana, United States - Total cells T11 rep2 HSBNCT.T11.300.1.N10 ... | reverse complement strand
GTGAATCCCGCCTATATGACGCGTCAGGTCAATGAAATGGCGGCAAAGGCCGGCGTTTCCTACGGGCATCTCACGAGCCTTAACCCCATCCGCCCCGGCAACAGCGCGGACCCATGGGAGAAAAGCGCCCTTCAGGCCTTCGAGCGGGGGGTGAAGGAAGTCTCCGGCATCGAAAAGATCGGCGGGGACGACCATCTGCGGCTCCTGCGGCCCTTTGTTACGGAGCCATCCTGCCTGAAGTGCCACGGCTGGCAGGGTTACAAGGTGGGCGACATCCAGGGCGGAATCGGCGTTTCCATCTCCATGAAGCCCTTCTACGCCCTGCTGGAGGCGGGCAGGAACAGCCTGATCATGATTCATGGGGTCGTCTGGTTCTTCTTTGTTGTCCTGGTCATCCTGGGCGCAACCCGGTTGAAGGCTGCTCAAGTTGATCTCAGCGAAAGTGAAAGTCGCTTCCGGGAGCTGTTCGACAACATGAAAAGCTGCGTGGCGGTTTACGAAGCCGTGGAGCGCGGCAAGAATTTCATTTTCAGGGATTTTAACCGGGCGGCGGAGAAAATCGAGCGGATATCGAAGGCGGACGTGCTCGGAAAGTCCGTCCTGGAGGTATTTCCGCGTGTTAAGGAGTTCGGACTGTTCGAAATATTCCAGAAGGTCTGGGAGGACGGCGTTCCGAGACATCACCCCGTCAGTCAATACAAGGACGGCCGTATCGAGGGCTGGCGGGAAAATTATGTTTACAAGCTTCCCACCGGCGAAGTCGTGGCCATTTATGACGATGTCACGGAAAACAAGAAAAGGGAGGAAGAGATCCGGATCCTTGCGGTCACGGACCTGCTCACAGAGCTTTACAACCGGAGAGGGTTCATGACGCTGGCCGATCAGCAGATGAAGGCGGCGGCGCGAACGGGCAAGAAGCTGTCGCTGCTGTTCATCGACCTCGACGGCATGAAACGCATCAACGACACCTGGGGCCATGAAGAAGGAGACCGGGCGCTGGTCCGGGCGGCGACGATTTTGAAGCAAACGTTCCGGGAGTCGGACATCCTGGCCCGCATGGGGGGAGACGAATTTGCCGTACTCGCCATCGACGCCGCAGAGGATACGGAAATCGTTCTGAGGCGTCTTGCAGAGCAGATGGCTCTTCATAATGACGGGCCGGATCACCTCTATGAGATCTCCATGAGTATCGGCATGGCCGGCTATGATCCCCAGACCCCCTGTTCGCTCGATGAACTGATCTCCCTGGCCGATACACGGATGTATGAGCAGAAAAAAATCAAGTTTGCCCGGTAACGGGAAACAGGACGTTGAAAGAGGAGCGCTGCGTTCCGGGGTCGGGAGACAGATTTCAGGATCGCAAGGACAGATTTGAAATTGGTTCCCGGGACTTCAGCGAAACACGAGACATCCAGAAGGAGTGAAACATGACCCAGCTGATTCGCGTTTTGATTGTTGAAGATTCGGAAGACGACGCTCTTCTGATGCTCCGGGCGCTGGAGAAAGGCGGTTACGAACCGGAATATCGAAGGGTCGAGACGGCCGAAGCGATGCGCGATGCGCTGGCGGCCGAAGCCTGGGATCTGATCCTGTGCGATTACAAGATGCCGCGGTTCGACGGCGTGAAAGCGCTGGCTCTTTACAAGGAAGCAGGCCTGGATATTCCCTTCATCCTGGTTTCGGGCGCCGTCGGCGAAGAAATCGCCGTGGAAGTCATAAAAGCCGGCGCCCATGACTATATCATGAAGGACAAGATGGCCCGGCTCGTCCCGTCTGTGCAACGGGAACTTCGTGATGCCAGGCTGAGACGGGAACATAAGAAAACCGAGGAAGCGCTTCGGGAGAGCAACGAACGTTACCGCCATCTCTTCGAACTGGAGTCCGACGCCATATTGCTGATCGATAACGAAACCGGACGGATTCTCGAAGCGAACCGCGCGGCAGCGGAGCTTTATGGCTATGGGCGTGAGGAACTGCTGACGAAAAGAAACACGGAGCTATCGGCCGAGTCGGAGGAGACACGGCAAGTGACGGAAGAGACGCCCATTGCGGCTGATCATGTCGTGAAGATTCCCCTTCGCCATCATCGCAAGAAGGATGGAACGATCTTCCCCGTCGAGATCACAGGCCGCTTTTTTTACTGGAAGGATCGTTCCGTTCACATCGCTTCAATCAGGGACATCACCGAGCGCAAACAGGCGGAGCAGGCGCTTACAGAAAGCGAGGAGCGCTATCGAGGCCTGGTGGACGAGTCCTTTGCCGGCGTCTATGTCGTCCAGGACGGCCGCTTCGTGTTTCTGAACAAAAACGCGGCGGCCTTCGCCGGCTATCGGCCGGAGGAACTGGCGGGCCGTGCGTCAGGCAGCATCATCCATCCGGAAGACGTGAAAGACACCCTCGAAAAAGCGCGCAGAATGCTCAAGGGGGAGGAAAAAACACCGCACGAATTCAGAGTCGTGGCCAGGGACGGCCGGATTCGCTGGATCATGGAAACGGTAGCATCCATTCGATACAACGGGAGAAATGCCATTCTCGGAAATTCCATGGATATCACCGAGCTCAAGCAGGCGCAGCACGCGCTGGAGGAAAGCCGGGAGCTCGAAAGATCCATCCTGTTGTCCGTTCCGCACGGTCTGTTCGGCGTGGAGCGGCGCCGGATTTTTTTTGCCAATGACGCCATGGAGGCGGTCTTCGGTTGGAAGCCGCAGGAACTCATCGGCAAGAGCACGCGCATAATTTTCCGGAACGACCGCGAATGGCAGGAATACGGGGCCATGCTTTACACCCGGCTCGAAGTGGAGTCTGACTTCATCTTTGAGTGGGACAAGCCTTTTGTCCGCAAGGACGGCCGGGAGATCTACTGCCGCATGAGCATATCGCGCACGGGGGAAGAGCTCTCGGAAAGCTGGAGGATCGTGGCGACCTTCGAGGACATTACCGAGCGCAGGCGGATGGAGCAGGATCTGCGTGACGCCGAACAGAGATACCGCAGCATCTTCGAGAACGCCCAGGAAGCCATCTACCGGTCCACGCCGGAGGGTAAAATCATCCTGGCGAACCCCGCCATGGCCAGAATGTTCGGATATGATTCGCCGGAGGAACTCATGACGAATATCTCGGACGTTTCCCGTCAGCATTATGTGCATCCGGAGGAGCGTGAAAAGATCAAGCGGATCATCGATCAAGAAGGATTCATTAGAAACTATGAATCACAGCACCGGCGGCAGGATGGAAGTCTGTTCTGGGCCTCCATGACGATGCAGGCCATCCGGGACGAGCAGGGGCGACTCCTGCATTATGAGGGCATCGATGAGGACATCACCGATCGCAAGGAGAGCCTCGAAAGATTGAGGAAGGCGCTGGGCGGCACCGTTCAGGCCATCTCCATGGCCGTGGAGACGAAAGACCCCTATACGGCGGGCCATCAGCGGCGTACGGCCGACCTGGCGCGGGCCATCGCCACGGAAATGGGCCTTGACGCCGATCAGAGGGACTTCATCCGCATCGCTGCGACGATTCACGATATCGGCAAAATCGCGCTGCCGGCGGAGATCCTGAGCAAACCCACGAAGCTGACAGACATCGAATTCAGCCTGATCAAGACACACGCCCTGCAAGGCTATGAGATCCTCAAGGGCATCGAATTTCCCTGGCCGGTGGCCGATGTGGTCCTTCAGCATCACGAGCGCATCGATGGAAGCGGCTACCCCGAAGGGTTGAAGGGCGAGGATATTCTGTTGGAGGCGCGGATCCTGTCCGTCGCCGATGTGGTGGAGGCCATCGCCTCGCACCGTCCCTATCGGCCGGCCAACGGGATCGATGATGCGCTCGATGAAATCTCAAAGAACAGGGGCATTCTCTACGACGCCGACGCCGTGGATGCCTGTCTGACATTATTTCGGGAAAAAATGTACCATCTGTCCTGATCCGGAAGGGTTGACGTTCCGCTCCGATTTCAGACATGCGTCTCGTGTCACCCGGGCGGAAGGAGGGCCTGTTTTTCAGTTCGCCCTGAAGCGGATTGATGCGGAAAGGGTTGTAGGGATTGTTCGCGCTGAGATCAAGGGCCGCCGCTGTCCTGCTGACGGCCGATCACCCTGTAAATTTTCATTTCTTCAAAATCGCCGTTCACCGCATGATGGCCGATCTCTTCGACCTGCAGGGTGGATTCACAGGCATGGCGGGTTTTTTCGCTGATCAGGATGCCGTTGGGCCAGGGTCTGCACAAGGACTGCAGCCTGAAGACAAAGTTTACGGCATCGCCGATGACGGTATAATCCATCTTTTTTTCGAAACCGATATTGCCCACGACCACTTCGCCCGTATGGATGCTGACGCCCATTTCCAGAGTAGATCCAAAGCGTTTCTGCAGGGAGTCGTTGACGTCTTCCATGGACCGCTGCATCTCCAGCGCCGCCGCGACGGCATTGTCCGCGTCCGCCGCCCTTGAAACGGGCGCGCCGAAAAGCGCCAGAAATCCATCCCCCAGATACTTGTCCACGATGCCGTGATGCTTGAAGACGATCTCTCCCATGGCGGCAAAGAAATAGTTCAGGATGGCGACCGTTTTCTGGGGGCCGACTTTGTGGGAAAGGGCGGAGTAGCCGCGGATATCGATGTTCAGCAGGGTGATGATCTTGAATTCGTCGATGAGGGGCTTCTCTTCCGTGCCGAGCGTAATCTTGTCGATGACTTCCTTGGGCACGAACTTTTGAAACATGTTGCGGATGCCCCGTTCCTTTTCAGCGATGGTCAGCGTTTCACCATAGAGGCGTGCGTTTTCCATGGCAATGCTGACCGTTGTGGCGATCGACTGCAGAAGCTGCAGATCGCCCTGCAGGAATTCTCCCTGGCGCTTGTTGAGCACCTCGATGACGCCCAGAACCCTTCCCTGGGAGATCAGCGGGACGCAGAGGACGGAGCGGGTTTCAAAGCCCGTCATACGGTCGAAGTCAGCATGAAAGTACGGAGATTCCTTCACATTCTTTACAAGCAGGGCCTCTCCCCTCGCGGCGGAGTAGCCCGCGATTCCCTTTCCGATCTTGAACCGGACGCCCTTGAGGATATCGACATTCATGCCGACGTTGAAGGACATTTTGAATTCCAGTTCATTGCCGTCCAGCAGCAGCAGCGAGCCGGCCTCCACATCCATGAGGACCTGGAGCATGTCCATGGTATGTTTCAGGACCTTGTCCATATCGAACGTCGATGCGGCCAGAGCGCCGCCGATCTGCCTTAGGGTATCCAGTTCCCGGCTCCGCCGGGCGAAGTCGATGAGCAGTTTTTCCTTTTCGATCGCGTGGGACAGGACGTCCGCCATGGTTTCAATCAAGGCGCCCCGCTCTTCGAGGGCGCCCGTCAGAACATTGCACATCACCAGGACGCCTGTGGCGCGACCCTCGACTTTCAGAGGCGCCAGCAGCGCGTTGCGGATGCCCTGCTGATGCAGGATCTCTCGATCAGTGGGATGGTTCAAAGCGCTCGCATCGTGGATAATGAGCGGTTTCTGCTGGGTCATCGCCTTGCCGAAAACGGCGCCGTTGCAAGGATATAAATGCCCCCTGTTGAGGCTGACCGGAATCGAGGCCTGGAAATCCACAATGTGCAGGGATTGCGGATTTTCTTCACTTAAAGTCATGATGACTGCCAGGTCGTAGGCGATCACATTCCTGATTTCGTTCAGGATGGCATGGAGCAGTTCGCTGCTTCGAAAACTCGAGTTGATCACGGCGGACAGGTTCTCCATGGCTTTGAGCTGGGCGGACCGGTCCTCGTTTTCTTTCATGAGGCGGAGGTTGTCGAAGGTGAAGGCGGCATTGCTCAACAGGGGAACCAGGACGTCCACGTCCTCCTGGGTAAAGGGGGTTTCGGCCTTTCTTCTGGAGAGGGTCACGACGCCGATGACATCGTTGATGGTCTTCAAAGGCATGCAGATGAAGGATTTGGTCGCGTATTGAGGCCGGGACCGGCGCCCGAAGCGCATATCCGATTCGATATCCTCAACCAGAAGAGGCGCCTTGTTGATGACGGCATGCTTTGCGATACTGTCGGTAAAGGCGATACGCATCCCCTTGGGGGCCGTATCGCCGAGGCCGATGCTCGTTTCGATGACGAAGGTGTCCCGTTTCGGTTTTTCCAGGATCATGACGGACCCGATGTCCGCATGAGTCAGTTTCAGGGCCCGTTCGAGGGTGATGTAAAGCAGATCCTCCGTATTGAATGTCATGAAACATAAGTCGGACAGCTCTTTTAATGTGGCGATTTCCGCTGTCTTTTTTTCCAGATGACGGAAGCTGTTTCTCAATTCACGCTCGACGGCCTGAAACGAATTCACGATGCCCTTGAGTTCATCCTGCGGCTGAAGCGTCCCGGGCTGTGGAAAATCATCGGCAATGGTTTTGGAAAGGGTTTTTGCGATGCGGCTGACCTCATCGAAGAGCCTGCGCAGTATGAAAAAACCGATGAACGAAAAAAGCAGAAGGACGATGAAGTAAAGGGGAATATGCTGGTCGCTCAGGATGTCGTATTTGACGGCAAAGTACAGGAACCCGGCAATGGGCGCCAGAAAGAAAAGGGCAAAGATGAGGGAAAGCTTATAGTTGAGTCCCTGGCTTGCGACAGAGAAGCGGCTGAACCGCGTCCGAAAATTCATGGAAGCCGTCTCCCGAATCAGGATAAACTCCTGAAGAGTTCGAAAAGGGCCCGCGCCTTATCGAGAAGAAAGAGGCGGGCTGCCATTTCGATGCCCCACCGGCGGAGGGACAGCCGGAGCGGACACCAGTGATTCCTCATGTTGCTGAGATATAGATGAATCGCCTGCGCCTGTCAACACGTAACTCCATGAGCCCTTGTTTCCTCCGGTTTTTGCGTACTTTCTGATTTGAAAAGGTACTACGGCTTCGGGATGACGAATTTGTGTACACGTGCAAATCCGCAACGTCGGGTTCATCATTACGGCAAGGAATACCGTTTGGAAATCATGCCCCTTCAAAGCTGAAAACCTTGGAATAGGTCAATGCGATTGGTATCGTATCTTCAGGTCTCTTTGTATATCTGGTATTGGTCCCGTCCTGCTTGCTTGACCTGATACATGGCGATATCGGCATTTTTCAGGAGGATGCCTTCATCTGTGCCATCATGGGGATAGACGGCAATGCCGATACTCGTCGTCACAAGGAGTTCATGGGTGTCGATGAGAAAGGGCTTACGAAAACTCTCAACGATCTTCTGTGCAACCTGGATCACATCTTCTATTCCCTTCAGGTCGGGAAGGATCAGCACAAACTCGTCGCCGCCGAAACGCGCAACCGTATCACCTTTTCTCAGTGCTGCGCTCAGCCGCTCTGCCGCTGCCTTGAGAAGGTGATCTCCCACATCATGGCCCAGGGTATCGTTCACGTCCTTGAAATGATCGAGGTCAAGCATGGTAACTGCAACACCCTTTTGGTTCCTCTTGGCCTGGGCCAAGGCAATACCCAGGCGATCGGAGAAGAGCTTCCGGTTGGGAAGACCCGTCAGGGAATCATGGTAGGCCATCTGCTGGATCTTATCCTCCGCTTTTTTGCGCTCGGTGATGTCGCGAACGAAAGCGAGAACGATTCTTTGACCCATGCGTTGAAACACGCTGGTATTGATCTCAACAGGTATGAGGCGCCCCCCTTTGCTGATCAGTTCAATCTCATCCGGGCCGGTGGGCTTGCCCTCCATATTGGCTTGGAGCAACTGGACGGCTACGTTAAGGCTATTTTCTGACAGGAGGTTCAATTCCAAAAAGTTTTTACCGATCAGCTCTTCACGCTGGTAACCGATGATCTCTTCGCACTTACGGTTGCCGTAAAGGAAGTTGCCTTCCAGGTCGCTCATGTAAACACCATCCGGGGCATACTCCAAGTAGCTCTTGAACAATTCTTCGCTCTCCCGGAGGGCCGCCGCCGCCTCGTATCGCTCCCGATAGAATTGGATGTGCTGCTGCCGCCAGACCAGGCCGACACCGGTACCGATGCCAATGAGGAGGGCAACAACGAGAACGATTATCAGCCAGAGTCTTTCCTTCAGCGTTCCGTAAACCTCGGAAAGATCCATGCGGGCGCTAAGAAACCAGGGTGAATCGGGGATAGAGCGGATGGCGGCGATCACCGGGACCCCACGGTAGTCTTTGCCTTCCACGATTCCTTCCTGGCCAAGGGCCGCCTTCACGGCTGGTAATTCCACTTTTTCCAGCGGAATTCGCAGCTTGAGGGCCGCATCCCTCTGAAACCGGAGGTCGTTGAGAAACACCGCTTCATTCCCTTCCCGGCGGACGAGCAGGGTTTCGGCTGTCTGGCTGGGTGTCGGCCAGCGGCTGATAAAGGGATAGAGATAGGTTTGGGGATCAATGCGCAGGACGAGAGTGCCCAGTGCCTTGCCGCCATCTTCCTTGCTTAGGATGGGCACCATGATGGACAGGTAGATCCGCTGATCCAGCTCGTCCCGGTAGAAATCCTGAAAGTCTATCTGTTCTGAACTCATTACGATGGCTGCGCGCTTAGAAAGACTGGTCGCGACCGGCTCCTTTGAGTCGGGAACGGACATCCGCAGGGCGCCCCGGGCATCGAACAGCAAGAGCCGCTCATAGGAATAGCCAAGCTGGATTTTGCTCAGCCAGGTCCAAAGCTGCCTTTGCGCCTCAAGGTCATTGGGATGATTGAAATATCGGCGGACCAATGAGGAAAAAGCCTCGTTTCCGAAAAAAACAGCGGCGTCCCCACGACGCTCCTTCCGCCAATGGGCCAGTTCGCCGACCTTCAGGTCTGCAATGGCGGAAAGCTGGCGCTCTACTTCAACACGGTACTGGTTTGTGTAACTCCGGTAGTAAAAGTAGCCGGCTGTAATAATCCCGGCCGCCAGGATGAGAAGCAGCAAGATTAGTACATAGGGCGCGCGATTGTCTTTTTTTTCGAGATTTTCCACGGCTGCAATCCTCTCGTTGCTACCTGCAGAGTCAACGATTTTCAGTTCATCATTGCGGTGAGGATCACCATTCGATATCATGCCTCTTAAAGCTGAAAACCTTTTTCCCGGAATAGCCTCAGGCAGGCATCTGCGACAGCATTGTCGTAAAGGATTCCCTTATTTTTCTCGATCTCTTCCAGAGCCGCATCAATTCCCAAGGATGGACGGTAAGGACGGTGGGAAGCCATCGATTCTACCACGTCGGCCACAGCCAGGATGCGGGCCTCCATAAGAATGGCATCCCCTTTCAGGCTTCTGGGATAGCCCGATCCATCCATGCGCTCATGGTGCTGGTAAACGATTTCTGCCAGCGGCCAGGGGGATTCCACATCCTTGAGCATCTCGGATCCTGTTCGGGCATGTTCCTTAATCAGGGAAAACTCAATGTTTGTCAGCTGGGTGGGCTTTGACAATATCTCGGCAGGGACGGATAATTTCCCAATGTCATGGATGGGGCCCGCCATGCGGATGGCTTCGATTTTCTCCTGGGGCAATCCCATCTCCGTGGCAATGGCCCGGGCAAGGCCCGCAGATCGGGTTTGATGCCCGGCCGTATAGGGATCCCTTACCTCTATAGCGGATACCATGACCTGAATGGTGGCGCCAAACGATTTCCTGAGACTTTCAAGGGTCCGCTGAAGTTCCTCCTCCGCGCGCTTGCGGGTGGTAATGTCCTGAGCCAGGATAGCAATATCGTGCCCTGTTGGAACTACAATGATCCGGAGCCAGGTTGAGTTCGCGATGGTTTCACCGCGGTACTCATCCTCAAACACGATTTGTTCGCCAGTCTCCGCCACCAACTGATAGGCTTTCATGAATTGCGTTCCGGCATGCCCGGGGAACAGTTCCAATAAGCGCTTGCCCACCACAGCCTCGGGATCGGTGCCGTTCCAGCTTGCGACTGTGGCGTTCTCATATACCCAGGTGAAATCAACAACCCGTCCATTTGCGTCGCGCACAGGACTAAGGATGGTAAATCCATCTGGCGAAACTTCCTGCGCAACGCGGAAGCGCTCCTCATTCTCTCTCAGTGCCTCTTCCGCCTGCCTGCGTTTTCTTCTCGATTCTGCCTCCTTCAATTCCCGTTCAATGGCGGGAACGAGGCGGGCCAGCTTGTCCTTCATGATGTAGTCATGGGCGCCCAATCGCATGCACTCCACTGCCGTATCCTCACCGATGGCTCCCGATAAAATGATGAGAGGAATGTCGCTTCGGGTTTTCTTCAACAGGGAGATCGCGGCAAGACCATCGAATTGCGGCATCTGGTAATCGCACAAAATGACATCCCAGGTCTTCTCCTGGAGGGCGGTGCGCATGGCCCCGGCATCTTCCACCCGTACAAACACAGGATCATAGCCGCCCTTCTTGATTTCACGGATCGTCAACAGAACATCGTCTTCCGAGTCCTCAACCAGCAATACCCGAAGAGGCTTTCCCATCTTCCTGCTCCTTTACTTTCCCAGCGGTGGCGGCTCATTCCAGAGAAGCCAGTAGAGCCCGAGGTGCTTGATCGCCTCGACGAACTGTTCAAAGTTGACGGGTTTGCGGACATAGCTGTTGGCCCCCAGGCTGTAGCCGTCGATGACGTCCTTCTGCTCCGCCGATGAGGTGAGGATGACCACCGGAAGCAGTTTCGTGCGGTCATCCTGACGAATGCGTTTCAGGACTTCCAGGCCGTCAATCTTTGGCAGTTTCAGATCCAGCAGGACAACAATTGGCATATTCTTCGCGTCCCGGCCGGCATGTATCCCCGTGCCGAACAGGTAATCCAGGGCCTCCACACCGTCTTTGGCAACAACCACCTTATTTCCGATATTGTTCTTCCTGAAGGCCCGAATGGTCAACTCCACATCATCGGGATTATCCTCCACCAGCAAAATAGTTTTCTCTGTCATGATTCCCCCTCCCATCCTAAATGTTTTAACATTCTGAATTTAATCACCTTATGGAACATTTGTAACGCAAAATTATGCGCCGATGGCCTGTGATGGCAATGTGAAGTAAAACGTCGCCCCTTTGCCGATTTCCCCTTCCGCCCAGACCCGACCCCCGTGACGATGGATGATCCGCTGTACCGTCGCCAGGCCGATCCCCGTCCCCGGAAAATCATCAGTTGTATGGAGGCGCTGGAAGGCGCCAAACAGTTTATTAACATAGGCCATGTCAAACCCGGCGCCGTTGTCCCGGATGAAATAGATGGTTTTTTCTCCATCCGACTTTCTTATTCTCCCCTCGTCCCCTCCCGCCAGGGGAGGGGAAAATCTGCTTTTCGCGAGAACATCATCCCCGACGGCGGTGCCGAATTCGATC
>Ga0351942_1033_pt2 | contig 11901 bp, 4 predicted proteins | sample TotcelT113001N10_FD_206838 | JGI IMG/M metagenome (GOLD analysis project Ga0351942, IMG submission 206838) | Enriched cells from coal bed in the Powder River Basin, Montana, United States - Total cells T11 rep2 HSBNCT.T11.300.1.N10 ... | reverse complement strand
TGCGGGCTGCCGTCCGGCAGTGTCTGCTTCTCGACGATGATCTGGCCCAACTGCGTGTTGTGGAAGCGGACCGTGATCGTCTCGCCCGGATCCAGGTCGATCGTGGCCGTGCTGCCGGTCCAGCTGCTGGTGTCGCTGCCGTCGCTGGTCACAAACTGCACGTTGCTCAGGGACCAACCCGTCGGCACGAGTTCACTGACCGTGTAGCTGCCCGGCGTCAAGTAGCCGCTGTTGCTGGTCTGGCCGTCGGTCAAACTGAAGCCGCTGCCGTAGCTGGGCGTAAAGTTGAACGCCTGCGGGCTGCCGTCCGGCAGTGTCTGCTTCTCGACGATGATCTGGCCCAACTGCGTGTTGTGGAAGCGGACCGTGATCGTCTCGCCCGGATCCAGGTCGATCGTGGCCGTACTGCCGGTCCAACTGCTGGTGTCGCTGCCGTCGCTGGTCACAAACTGCACGTTGCTCAGCGACCAGCCCGCCGGCACGAGTTCACTGACCGTGTGGCTGCCCGACGCCAGGTAGCCGCTGTTGCTGGTCTGACCGTCGCTCAAGCTGAAGCCGCTGCCATAGCTGGGCGTGAAATCAAACGCCTGCGGGCTGCCGTCCGGCAGTGTCTGCTTCTCGACGATAATCTGGCCCAGTTGCGTGTTGTGGAAGCGGACCGTGATCGTCTCGCCTGGATCCAAGTCGATCGTGGCCGTACTGCCGGTCCAACTGCTGGTGTCGCTGCCGTCGCTGGTCACAAACTCGACATTGCTCAGCGACCAGCCCGTCGGCACAAGTTCACTGACCGTGTAGCTGCCCGGCGCCAAGAAGCTACTGTTGTTCGTCTGGCCGTCGCTCAAGCTGAAGCCGCTGCTGTAGCTGGATGTGAAAGCGAACATCTCGGTGCTCCCGTCCGGCAGCGTCTGTTTCTCGACGATGATCTGGCCCAACTGCGAGTTGCCAAAGTCCACGTGGTCCACGACCATGCTGGCCGAGACGTGGATGCGGTGCGCATTGCCCGCCGCCGGGCCGGGATATGTTTGCGCCCAACCGGTCGGCAAGACTTCGCGGATGACGTGCGTTCCCGGCGGCAGCGTCAAGCTGTAAGAACCGTCGCTGGCCGTCGTGACGCTCGTCTCGTCGGGATCCAAGACGCCGTTGTCGTCCGCGTCGACGTAAATGGTCCAGCCGGCCAGTCCCGGCTCGCCCCAGTCCTGGAACCCGTCACCGTTGATATCCAAGAACTTGAAGCCTGTCACCGTCGCCGTGGGTTGCGTGATCTCCAGATCGTACTTGTTGACCTGGCCCACGCTGCCACTGTACACCTCGATGTAGTAGGTCCCGCCGGAAGCTGCTTGGAACGTCGCCAAATCCACATCGGTCGTCGTACCGTTGCTGGTGGCCAGGATGACACCGCTGGCGTCCCTCACCCGGATGCCGAGATTCGTCGGACTATTCGCCCCCGTGGCCGCGCCGGTGCCCGGCGGCATGATCGCGCGGACCTCGACGGGACCCGTGACGTCGGACACAAGTTGATAATAGTCCCGATCGGGCCGGATGATGGTGTGATTCGCCGAAGTGATCGCCGCGCCGTTGAATGCTCCCAGATTCGTGGCCGTCGCCTGGGAATTGTCGCCGCCGCTTGAGTCGTTGGCGTCCGAATTCCAGATCCGCAGCTGATACTCGGCGCTGTCTCCCACGATGCCGACCTTGTACACGTTCGCCGGATCGACGCCGGTCACCGTCAGCGAGGCCAGCGGACTGTTCATGTCGATGATGACCACTGCACCGATGGGACTGTCCACGTTGTCATAAAAAGTAACCGTCGCGCTGCTGCCCGCCGCATGAGCGACACTCACCCGCAACTCCCCAGGGACGGCCGCTTGGAAGCTGTAGTAATCGGGATCGCCCGTGGCCACGGCTCCGTTGGATGCGGTGATCATGTCCACCACGCCGGCACTCAGTCCGGGTGAGACAAGCGGTTGAGCCGTCGCTAGGGAATCGTTGTCCTCCGTGTCCAGGAACGTCACCGACAGCAGGTGCCGTGGTTCCAGAGCTTCAAAAAAAACCGCCCGGCGGTCGTTGCGAGCGCGGCGGGCTTTGCGAAGTTTTCTTGTGCGGTCGACAGGCCGTCTTGTGAGTGCTGCAGTGCCAAACCAAAACATGTTCGTACCTCCCACGGCTAGAGCTTCCTCGATCGGATTCAGACGAGGCCACGGATTCGGGACGATTCACGTGCGGCGACGAGCGTATGACTTGCCGCCTTGACAAACGCCCTTCGACGCCTAGCCGCAAGGGCGCAAAACGACAATCCCCCCCTTTCGCTAATCTCACCGTTGATCAACCAACTGTCAATAGGAGGAATGAGCAAAATGGTTAAAATAAGAAAAAGTGTTGCATTGCGCATTTTCCGCTGTTGGCAGCTCAGGATCGTTTTGACAAGCATCTGCCGGAGCGATCCACTTCCAGATTGTCGTCCCAACGTGCGAAGAACACGTCGCGTTCTGCCCCGTTCTGCGGAGTTCCCATTTGCCGGACCGCGTGCGGCGCGGGGTCGGCGATTGCGGCCACAGGCGATTTCCACGACGGCTTAAAACGAGTCCGCCATCCCGCACAGCTCTCGGAAACCGGTTTTCGCCCTCCGTTGAGCCCCTCGCCGCGCTCCGATTCTACCAGCGGCCACGCCGCCGCTTCGCCTTCTCCGCCGGCTGACACGTTGTTCAGGTAATTGATGACGATCAGCGCATCCAGCGGTCCGATCTGGCCGTCCCCGTTGATATCAAGATAAGGCGGAGGCAGCAACGGCGCAAGGGGGGGAATCGGCAGCGAACGGGTCCCCCGGGAATTGATGTCGTTGATCAACAGCAGTACGTCCAGCGGGACGACCACGCCGTCATCGTTCACGTCCAGCGGATTCCGCGCGTTCTGCCACGTCCGCCACAGCCCCGCGTCCACGGTCAGGTTGTCATGGGGGCCGGTCAGCACCACGCTGACTTGCCCCGTGACCGGATCGAAGTCGCTGTCGGCTGCAGGATCTACTCCCATGTTGGGGGGTACTAGTCGCACGGCAAAGGGCACTTCCAAGGTCAGCGTGTACTGGCCGGGAGCCAATCCCGGAAACTGATACGTCCCCGAGGCATCGCTTTGTGTAAGCCGATTCACGGACAAGCCGCTGCCCGCCTCGACGCCGTTCAGGCGAATCACGATGCCGCCTGCCCCCGGTTCGCCCTGATTCTGCACGCCGTCGCCGTTGTCCCACCAGACGGTGTCTCCCAGTGTCAGCGGCAGGCTCGCGTCCAAGTGTCCCGGGGCCAACGTCCCCACCGTGCCCGTGACCGTGACGGGGGCTCCTGTGTTGCTGGCCGCCAGATGCGCCGCGGCGGTTCCGCTGTCCCGCTCCAATCGCATCACCGCCGTGCCGCGTTGGCGCAGCAGGTAAGCGGCACTTTGATTGCGGAACGCGAGGTTGCCCGCCACCCTCAGATCGACCGTCGCCCCGGAGGTGTCCGCCGCGTGTTCGACGATCAGCGCCCCGCCCGCCGTGGCCGTATTGGTCTCGTCGAAAAAGTTCTCCTCGATCACGGCTCGTATCGTGGCGGTCCCGCCAGCGGTGATCCGCACGCCGTTGCTCGCCATCGTGGAGAACGTATTGTTGAACAGGAACAGATCGACCTGGCCCGTGGCGCCGGAACCGGTGACCATCGTCAGGGCTTCGTCCGGTTCGCCGCCCACCCCGTCGCCGATCGAGATGAACGCGTCGTACTGCACGGTGGCCCTCAGCCGGGCGGCATGTTCGACCTGGATGACCAAGCCGCTGCCGAAGACATCGTTCCAGGTGTTCGTGTTCGAAAGCAGCACGCCCGAGGCGGCATCGCGGAGCGTCAGGTGCGCCGCAGCAGTCCCTTGAAGATTGGTGGCCGAGTTGACCGCCCAGCGGCTTTGCAGTTGGGCCTGGTCTTGCACCAGGATGACGATTGCCGAGCCGGCCAGTCCGTCAAAGGCGTTGTTGTCCAGCACCAGATCCGTGCGGCTGTCCCCGGTCAACACGGCTCGCATCCCAGTCACCGTCGTGCTGAACAGACTGCCGTCGCCGTAGATTCGGTTGTCGTCCACCAACCAAGTCGCCTCGCGGCCCGCACCGTTGGTCAGATCCAACGCCGTGCCGCGGACGTCGTCAAAGTCGTTGCCTGTGATGACCGCGGCGCCACGGAACTGCGAGACGCGAATGGCGGCGTCCGTAGCGGCGTCCCCCACGCGGTCGAACAAGGTCGATCGAATCCACAAGTCCCCCGTTGCGCCGTCCAATTTGACGGCGTCCTCGGACAACTGCTCGAAGACCATTTCTTCCACGGTCAAATCGCCGGCCATTTGACTCAATTGCAGACCGCCCGTTCCCGCCCCGGCCGATGCGCCGCTGATCGTCAGCCGCTCGAAGTTCAAATCGCCGACAAAGGCGAGCGAGTTGAAGAATGCGGCATGGCCCGTCGGGGGCAGCAGGGTCGTTCCGGCCGTGTTGCCGCGGATGGTCAAGTCGCCGATCGCGCCGCCGCGCACGACCCCCATCCGGCTCAAATCCACCGACTCCCCATATTGCCCCGCGCCGACCAGCACGACATCGCCCGGCCGCGCCGCATCGACGGCGCTCTGAATCGTGTTGTACTGGCCACCGGCTCCGACACTTAGCACGGCCAGCAGGCAGCGGCTTTCCAGCGGTTCCAGCGTTAATTGCCGCACGGTGCGGCGGCAAAGCGTGGTGGCAGGCAAGCGGGATTGGGCCGTACGCCGTATTGAATGGGGGCCGAGCATCGTTTCACCTCGTAAGGACGAGAACCTTCCACGCGGGCGTCACCCGCGAGGGCATCCCTCGATTGTATCCCTTGCGGCGGTCTGTACAACCAAAACGAGACTGTTCTGGGGGATTTCGTGGGAGTTCTAGCCGTCGTGAATCCGCGATAATGTCGGATATTGCCGGTTGACGCTGGCAACTGCTCGAATAATCATTACCTGTAAGCTGCATGTTGCGGCGTCACACGTTTGAAGGGTGGTGTTCAGCCCCGGATGATTCGCGGCATGGGACACGAAGGACTCGGGATGCTTGTCAAGACGAACGATCTCGATGGGGCCGATTTCCCCGCCCGTACGCCATCGTCGAATGGCCAGGACGGTATGCCCATCCTGCGTCGTGGCACGGAATGTCTCCGCCTGTTATTGGACGCATATCAGTACGCAGCGGACGTGAACCGCAGCGTCTGGGATTTCGCTGTCGAGATCGAAACCTTGCGCCACGCGGGATGGACCAACAGCGAATTCCGGTGGCTGATCTGCAAGGGCTTTGTGCTGCATGCGATCGAGACCACGCTGGTCGACGCCGAGTCACGCTCCTTTCGCCAGCCGCGGCGAGCCCCCAGTCTGAACTTTCGCAGCAAGACCTGCTTTACGCTTACCGAGGCGGGATTCCAGTTTGCGATTACCTCCCTCGATGGTACGAACTCGTCCCCCAACGGAGAGCCGCAGAAGGGAGCCTCGAGCACCGCCGAACTCAGCCCCACTTCCTCCCGACCTCAATGGGATCGAGAACGGCAGGAATTACGTGTTGGCGACGAGGTGGTCAAGCAGTTCAAGGTCCCAGCGGCGAACCAGGAACGAATTCTGGCAGCGTTCGAGGAAGACGGCTGGCCGGTTCGGATCGACGATCCCTTGCCGCCCGCTTTGGAACAGGATCCCAAACGGCGCCTGCACGACACCATCAACTCGCTGAATCGCAATCAAAAACGCCATCTGCTGCGGTTTATCGGGGACGGCACGGGACAAGGTATTCGCTGGGAATTCGTCGACCCGGCGGACGCGAGCTAGACCGGAACTACCCCATCGTGGCGGTGTTTTGCCGTTCGCTCCCCCCGGTTGTTTCAGGCTTTTTTTGCATTTCGAGCTTCGTGCCGCGTCCCCGGCTGCCAATTGTCTCCAGAGTTCCACCAGCGTGCGTCTTTACAGCCCAGGGGATTTCGGGGCAAAGTGTACGGTTGACTAGGAATTCGCCCTGCGCGGCTTCTGGCGAGGGCGTGTTTCCTTGATGCGGTCGCACCGGCGTAACCGATGGTGGCTTCGACATCGCGGTGGCGCATAGCGTGTCAAGTGATTCGTCTAACGTGGGTGCAGGGAAGTTCCACCCACGGGCTGCCAAGAACGGCCGGCCACGATCTGCGCGGGGCTGTGATGGAAATGTTCATTCCTCCAGGACTTGGTTGGCTTCGAGATCTGCCCGATCCTCGTGACTCGACTCGTCGCCAGGATGCCGTCGCCAAACTGCTGAACGATCTGCGGCCCGACGAGAATTCCGTGGCCAGCGTCGATTTGCGAGAGTATTGTGCGGAACCAGCTCATCAAGGCGGCTTGGCCACCAGCAGTGTCCATGCTTGTCTGGCCTTGGTGCAGTACTTCGAGCGGCGCGCGTCGGGCCGAATTGTCGAGCCGTCGCGGATGTTCGTGTATCGCACCGCGCGGCGGCTGATGGGCTGGTCGGGGGATAGCGGTCTGCCGCTGCGCGCGACGCTCAAGGCGATCGTCCGTTACGGGCTGCCTGCGGAACGATATTGGCCCTACGACGCCCGCGCTGTCGACGCCGACCCCGACGCGTTCGTGTACGCCTCTGCCGACCGAATCCTCGATCCGGTGTATGTGCGGTTGGATGCTCGCGGCGAACGGTCCGAAAACACCTTGGAGACCATCAAACGATTTCTGGCCGCCGGATTCGCCAGCGTGTGTGGTTTCGTCGTCTGTTCCTCGGTCAGTGACGAGGCCGAGATTCCGTGTCCCACGATTTTCGATGGGGTTCGCGGTGGCCAAGCCGTCCTGGTCGTGGGGTACGATGATAACCGCCGGATACGTTCGGATCGCGGCGCGTTACTGATCGTGAACTCGTGGGGCACAGAATGGGGAGACAGAGGAGGCGGTTGGCTTCCCTACACATATGTTCGGGAGAATTTGGCTGTGGATTTCTGGACGTTATTGACGCCCCAGTGGCTCGCGTCCGGCGACTTCCACAGGCCGAAATAGACCTTAGCTTCCACCAGAGCTTCGCCACAACTCCACCAGCTGATTGGTTGTAATGTGGGGAAGTTAAGGAAGAATGGGTCTTTGATGATAAAACAGCCTGGGGAGGTCTTGTCTCATGGATACCCCCACAAGTCGAGTCGGCGACAGGTTCCTGACGGTCCGACAGGTTCCCATGTGCCGTGTTCATGGCAAGGTGCGGCGAGGTGCATTTCGCAATCGGCCGCAGAAAAAGGTTCGGCTAGAGCCGCTAGACGAGCTTCGAGAGGCTTCGCAGACGCTGCGTCGAGCGAAATCGGCAGGGCGTTCACGAGCCGTTTTTTCTTTCTTATGCAAACTCGGATGAATTAAGGTTTCAACCTTTGACGTGGAGGAGCTGCTGATGTTCCGTAAATTCGTGGATTGGCTTTCCAGTGGGACGCAAACCAAGAGTCGCAAGTTCCGGAACCGGCAGCTCCGTCGGGACCGCTTCCAGCGAGAGATGTCGCGGCAGTGCCGCGTCGAGCCGTTGGAAGATCGGCGGTTGCTGGCGGTGTTCTCCAATTCGGCGGCGATCACGATCAATGACAATGGCCTCGCGACCCCTTATCCCTCGACGATCACGTTGCCCCCCAGCGTGATGGCCACCGCTTTGGACGTGAACGTTACGCTGCACGAAATCAGTCATTCTTTTCCGGACGACATCGGCGTGATCCTTCAGGGGCCGACGGGTGCCGTCTCTCGGCTGATGACCGATGTGGGCGGAGACTCTGACATCGCCAACGTCACCTTGACGTTCGACAGCGAGGCAGCTTTGGTGTTGCCGGATTCCGGCCCGCTCGTCTCGGGGACGTTTCAACCCAAGGAAGGAACAGTGGTAGGCTTCGAAGGTGCGCCCGCACCCGCCTCATTCCCCGTTCCCGCACCTGGCGGACCCTACGGGACGGACCTGACTGTTTTCAATGGCCTCAATGCCGCTGGCGTTTGGAGCCTCTTCGTCTTGGATGATGCTAACCCGGATACCGGCACGATCGCGGGTGGCTGGAGCCTCGATATCCAACTCGGCGGCAATGTCGTCATCAATGCGGGCGCGGATGCGAATGACGCGACAGCCGATACCTTCCTGGTCCAACTCTCCGGGGCCAACCTGATGGTCGACATGAATGGCTCGACCGTATTCAACGAACCCTTTGTTGGCGTTACCAGCCTCACAATCAATGGATCGAACGATGACGACACGTTGACCGTTGACTTCAGCGGCGGCAATCCTCTACCGGCAGGGGGCTTCACCTTTGCCGGGGGCGCGGGCTTCGACACGTTGCGGGTTCTCGGTGGCAATTTCACGACGATCACCAAGAATTTTACCAACGCCAATGACGGCAGCATTGTCTTGAACCAAGCCGGGCCGGTCAGCCGTACGATCGACTACACGGGGCTCGCCCCGGTGTTGCTGAATGTTGGCACGGTTGCCGACATCGTCTTCAATCTTCCGGCAACGACCAATCCGGACGTGGTTCTGGGCGACGATTTGGGCGCCGTTGTCAACACCTCGGAGATCCGCGGCAGCACGTTCGAGAACACTTCGTTCACCAACCCGACCAACAGCTTGACTGTCAACCTGGGCAACGGGGGCGACACCATCACCGTCCAGGACATGGACGACACCTTTGCCCCCGCCGCTGCCAACGCCTTTGTCATCAACGGCGGCACGGCGGCGGATTTCTTCTACGTGCGTTCGACGCGGCAAGCCGACGGCGGGACGTACAACCGCCTGGTGATCAACGCCGGTTCGGGCGATGACAACGTCAATATCGGCACGGCGGCCGACCTGTCCGGGAACACGCTGGATCAGATCCTCAGCCCCGTGACCGTCAACGGCGACGCGCTGAATGCCGACGCCTTGAACGTCAACGACCAGAACGATCCGAACGCCAGCACGTACGTGATTACCAGCACCACGGTGGATCGTACGGGCGCCGCGCAGATCTCGTATTTTACCGTCGAAAGCCTGATCCTGAACGCCAGCACGGGCAACGACACGATCAACGTCCGCAGCACCCAGGCGGCGACGCCCGTCACGGTGAACGCTTCGGCGGGCGCGGATACAATCAACATCGGCAATCTGGCCAACTCGCTCGACAACATCCTGGGCACGGTGCTGGTCAACGGCGGCGCGGATGCGGCCACGGACGCGTTGAATATCAATGATCAGGGCGATGGCGATACGACGTTTTATCGCGTCACCAGCACCACCGTCGAACGCGCTGCGGCGGCCATGATCACCTACAACGCGGTCGAGGCGTTGACGGTCAACGGGGCCACCAACGACAACGACTTCTACATCCGCAGCACCTCGGCGATTACGCCTACGACGATCAACGCCGGTGGCGGCGACGACCGGATCTACGTCGATTCGAACGATCCCGCCGGCCCGCAAGGGACCGTCAACAACATTGTGAGCTTGCTGACGATCAACGGCGGAACCGGCAACGACACCCTCACACTCGAGGACTCGTCGGACACTCTAGCCAATACGGTCACGATCACGCCGACGCAGGTGGGCCAGGCCGTGGGCGATAACTTCTTCGGGCTCGGTGGCGGACTGGACTACGCGGGCGTCGAGACGATGAACGTCAACATGGGCGATACGGCCGGCGATACCGTCAACATCACGGCCAGTGCCACCACGACGTTCAACCTGGACGGCAACGACCCGACCACGTTCCCGGGCGATACGCTGAACTACGCCGGTCCGTTTCCTGCCACCAAGTCGATCACCGGCGTCGGCTCCGGTTCCATCACCAGCCTCGGCATGCAGCCGGTGAACTTCCAGGAATTTGAACTGGTCCAGCCGACGGCAGGCAACTTCTTCGACGATCTGATCGACTTGACGCAAATCGCGGGCGGCCAGGACGGCAACCCGAATTCGGTCCGCCTGGTGCTCGACGCGACAGGCGTCTGGTTCGAGGTCTACGTCGACACGGACACGACCGCGGCGCCCGGCGAGGTTCTGTTCCTGCGGCAGCCGTTTGCCCAGATCGGTACGATCACGGTCACCGGCGGTACGGACAGCGACGAGTTGATCGTCGAACACACCAACGGGCTGATCAACCGCACGATCTTCTACAACGCCGGCTTGGCGGGCGCAGCGGGCGACAGCCTGATGTTGCGCGGCACGCCTGCCGGCGGCTTGGGGGCCAACGCCCGCGAGACGTACGTGGTCGGGCTCACCCAGGACTCGGGAATCTGGGTGATCGACCCGGACGGCAGCCGCGGGGCGGGGCTGGTCAATCCCGGCAACGGCGATGAAATGACGGTTGTCTTCACGGGGTTGGACCCTGCCGCCAGCGACGTCGTCGTGCCGATCTTCGACGTGATCATGAACGCCGTCGGCAACAGCGCCACCATCACCGACGGTGTCTTGGGCGGGCCGTTTACGACCCCCAACATGCAGATCATCGACAACAACGCCACTTTCGAGACCACCCACTTTGCCAACAAGGCGACCGTGCGGATCATGGGCGGGGACGGGGCCGACGTGTTCCATTTGAACTATACCGCGGCCGCCGCCGGCTTGACCACGTTGGAGGTCTACGGGCACACGGCCCCCGACGTGCCGCTGGCCGGGGACAATGACGACGAAAGTTTCCTGATCGAGCGAACGGCCGCCGGTGTGCAGAACAATCTGCGCGGCAACGCCGGCAACGACAACTTCCAGAACATCGCTCATGCGTTGCTGGGAACGGTGCGCAACTTGGATGGCGTCCTCGGCAATCTGGACATCGACGGCGGCACCGGCACGGACCGGCTGGCCCTGTCCGACGAGAACAGCGCAGGTCCGGCGAACCTGGCCACGCTGACCAGCACGCAGTTCACCGGGGCCGCTGCCGCGACGATCACCTACGCGAATCTGACTTCGTTCTATTACGAAGGCACCGGATTCGACGATACGACGGACGTGATTTCGACGGCCGCAGGAACGACGTATATCCTCAGCGGCGACGGCGGCAACGATACCTTTACGATCGGCAACACGACGGCCGCGTTCAACACGCCCACCTACAGCGGCTCGCTGGATGCGATCGCCGGACCGGTGATCGTGTTTGGCGATTTCAACAACACGGCGGGAACGGACACCTTGAACGTCGACGACTCGGGGACCGCCGCCCTGGCTGCTTTGCCGGCCGCCATCGATAACATCGGGTCCATGGGCCCGGTTCCCTTCCTAAACGCCTTCCCCGACTCGTTCACCTTCCCGGCCACGCAACTCAGCGGCTTTGCACCCGCGAACATCTATTACGCCCACGACGACATCGGCACGACGGTCAGCGGGACGTTTGCCAACAAGATCGAATACTTGAACGTCCGCACGTCGACCGGCGACGACACGATCAACGTGAACGACACCACGGCAGCGATCGGAACGGTTCTGGACGCTCGCGAAGGCCACGACCTGGTGACGATCCGGGGCGATTACCTGAGCGCAGGCAATCTGTTCTTGGGGCATGATGGAAACGACGAGTTCGTGCTGAATATCGCGGCACACGTGGGACAGAATGCCTTGTCGTTCGCTCCCATCGTCAGCTTGCAGATCGAAGGCAACGGCAACCCGCTGGCAGACAGTAACAACCGCGACCGATTGACGATCAACGACAACAACGCGGGATTTGTCCGTGACCTAAACTACGATTATCTGGACACGGCGGGCGACTTGGACATCCTGGCCAATTCCGCAGGCGACGGCTTGGCTGGCGCGAACAATGCCTTGATGCCCGTCAACGTCCGCACGATGGAAACGATGATTTTCAACAGCGCGGACACCAATGACCTGGTAACCGTCACCGGCACCTCCAGCGACGACGACTTGACGGTCGCGCTGCTGCCCAACAC
>Ga0351942_1260_pt1 | contig 12448 bp, 10 predicted proteins | sample TotcelT113001N10_FD_206838 | JGI IMG/M metagenome (GOLD analysis project Ga0351942, IMG submission 206838) | Enriched cells from coal bed in the Powder River Basin, Montana, United States - Total cells T11 rep2 HSBNCT.T11.300.1.N10 ... | reverse complement strand
CGCAGGATCGAGCGGCGCATGGGTATCCACCAGATTAACCGGATTATGCATTACGTCCGGTTTCTTCAGGAAAACCCCCAGGAAACGAAACTCCTGTTCAAGGAACTGATGATCGGCGTGACCAGCTTTTTCCGCGACCCGGCTGCGTGGGAGCAACTGAAAACGAAGGTGATCCCGGCGCTTCTTGCGGCCCGCAAGGAAGGCGGGATGATCAGGGTTTGGACACCCGGCTGTTCCACAGGAGAGGAGTCCTATTCCATGGCCATGGTCTTAAAGGAGGTACTTGAGGAGGTGAAGCCGCAAGTGAGTTTTTCGATCCAGATTTTTGCCACTGACCTGGACAAGGATGCCATCGATAAGGCCCGGGAGGGCGTCTACCCGGCCAACATTGTTGCCGATGTCCCGGCTGCGTGCCTTAGCCGGTTCTTTGTTCAGGAAGAGCACGGCTACCGGGTGGGCAAGGAGATCCGAGAGATGGTAATCTTCGCCCCGCAGAACCTCGTAATGGACCCCCCCTTCACAAAGCTCGACATCCTGGTCTGCCGGAACCTCCTCATTTACTTAGAACCGGCACTACAGAAAAAGCTCCTGCCGCTCTTTCATTACAGCCTGAATCCTGCCGGCATCCTGTTTCTGGGGAGCGCAGAGACCATAGGCGCTTTTACAGGCCTTTTCACACCGCTGGACGTCAAGACGAGGATCTACCGCCGCTTTGACACTGCCCCGGGGATCGAATACATTGAGTTTCCTTCTTCCTTCTTCCCCCCCAAACCTGATGCTCTGCCGCGGGATACGGCGCATATGCCTGCCATTAACTTCCAGGCCCTGGCAGACCAATTGATTCTCACACGTTATGCACCGGCAGCCATACTGACAAACGACAAAGGCGACATCATGTACATCAGCGGGCGGACAGGCAAATACCTGGAACCGGCGGCAGGGAAGGCAAACTGGAACATCTATGCCATGGCCCGCGATGGGCTGCGCTACGAACTGGCCGGCGCCTTCCAGAAATCGTTACGAGAAAAATGCATGGTCGCCGTTAAAAGCCAGAAGGTAAGTACCGATGGCGGTGAGCAGGCCGTGGATTTCACCATCCAGCCCATCACAGAGCCGAAGGCCCTGCAGGGAATGATGCTGATCATCTTTAAAGACGTGGAAATGCCGCCAGAAACAAAGCCGGGCAAGACTTCAAGGATTTCCGGGCATAGCGCCAGGGTTGCAGAAATTGAGCGGGAGTTTGAACAGGCCCGTGAGGAGTTGCGGATCACCCGTGAAGAGATGCAGACCTCACAGGAAGAACTCAAATCCACCAACGAGGAGCTGCAGTCCACCAACGAGGAGCTGCAGTCCACCAACGAGGAATTGACCACCTCCAAGGAGGAGCTGCAGTCCATGAACGAGGAATTGCAGACAGTCAACAATGAGCTGCAGGCTAAGGTGGATGATCTGTCCCTGGCGAAAAACGATATGAAAAACCTCCTTGACAGCACGAACATTGACACCCTGTTTCTGGACAATGCGCTGACCGTGCAGCGCTTCACCGGCCGGATATCCAGGATCATTAAGCTGATTCCCGGCGATGCGGGCAGGCCTGTTACAGACATTGCCTCGGACCTGATCTACCCGGAGTTTGTCGCAGATGCACGGGAAGTGCTGCGGACACTGGTTTTTCTCGAAAAACAGATTGCCGCAAGAGACGGAAAATGGTTTCTGGTGCGCATAATGCCTTACCGCACCCTGGAGAACAAGATCGAAGGAGTGGTGATCACCTTTACTGACATCACCGTATCCAAGACGCTGGAGGCAGAGCTTCGCAAAACGCAGGCTGAATTGGAAAAACGCATTACGGAGCAAAAGTAAAAAAGGCAGTGAATAGTGAAAACGGGAAGGAGATGGAAGGAGAATGGGTTAAATTTGCGATTGCCGATTTGCGATTTGAAAGGTAAGGGAATGGTGAACGATGACCGACACGCAGAGAATTTAAATAGTCTATAGTCTATTTTTAAAAAGGAATTATGGAAAATAAAACCAAGCCGGACAAGCCCTCACAGGCAGAACATTTACGCAAGAGCGCTGAAGAGCGTCTGAGGGAAATAAAGACTAAGCATGTAGAAGGTGAGGTTTACGGAGACGCACAGAAGCTTATCCATGAGCTTCAGGTGCATCAGATAGAGTTGGAGATGCAGAATGAGGAACTCAAGAAGGCCCGGTTAGCCCTGGAAGAGTCCAGGGACAGATACATAGATCTCTATGACTTCGCCCCCGTGGGCTACATTACCTTTACCGGGGATGGCCTGATTGCAGAGATAAACTTAACCTGTGCAACCCTTCTCGGCGTTGTGCGTCAAAAGCTTATCAATAACAGTTTTAGAAGATTTGTTGCCCCCGAATACCGAGACCTGTGGGATCGTCATTTCCTGAGCGTTTTAGAACATGACGAGAAGCAGAGCTGTGACCTTCTCCTGCTGCGGGATGATGGCCCCTTCTTTTATGTCCGGCTGGACAGTATACGGGTGGACCTGACCGACCAACAGGAAGATATACCCGGCAAGACCTCTGTGGTGCGTACAGCCATGACTGATATTACTGACCTCAAACACGCCGAGGAATCCATTCGTCAGGCTGAAGTCAAATACCGTTCCATCTTCGAGAACGCAGTTGAAGGTATCTTTCAGACCTTACCGGAAGGACAATTCTTAAGTGCAAATCCTGCAATGGCACGGATGCTGGGATACGACTCACCGGAGGAACTCATATCCTCTGTAACCAACATAGGTGAGCAAATATATATGCACCCTGAAGATCGTTCAGCTATTGTAAACACACTGAAAGAGAAGGGTGTGGTAGAGGGCATTGAGCTACAACACCGCCGGAAAGACGGAAGCCTGTTCTGGGCCCTTGCCAATGTCCGTACAGTCAAGGATAAGGCAGAAAATATTCTCCGCTTTGAAGGTACCTATGAAGACATTACCGAACGCAAGCAAGCTGATGCGGAACTGAAGGAGTCGAAAGCACTCTTCGAGGCAGTCGTGGAAAATATCCCGCTCATGATTTTCCTCAAAGAGTCAACAGACCTGCGTTTTGTAATATTCAATCGTGCCGGAGAGGAACTCCTGGGATATGACCGTAGTGATTTGATGGGGAAGAACAACCTGGACCTGTTTCCTCCCGAACAGGCAGCCCACTTCATGGCCAAGGACCGGGAAGTGCTCGATGGAGAGGCCGACATGTTGGACATCCCGGAAGAACCTATACTGACGGCCAGGAAAGGTCAGCGGCTTTTCCATACCCGGAAGGTCTGCATCCGGGGTTCCGATGGGACCACAAAATATCTGCTGGGTATCTCTGAGGACATCACCGAACACAAGCAGGCGGAGGGGGAACTTAAACAACAAGCCGATGCCATGGAAGCTTCGGCGGATGGTATTGCCATCCTTAACGAAGATCAAAATTATGTTTATGTGAACGAAGCTCATGCAAAAATCTACGGTTACGATTCATCTGAAGAATTAATAGGAAAATCATGGCATGTTCTTTATGATGAAGACGAGCTGCAAAGATTCGATAACGATATCATGCCCAAGTTTATCCGGAAAAGACAGTGGCGAGGTGAGGCTACAGGAAAGAAGAAAGATGGAAGCGCTTTCTCCCAGGAGGTATCATTAACGGGACTGGATAACGGCGGGTTGATCTGTGTTGTCCGCGACATCACCGAACGCAAGCGGGCAGAGGAATCTCTGAAGTTAAGCGAACAAAAATACCGCAACATCTTCGAGAATGTTATTGAAGGCATCTTTCAGACAACACCGGAAGGACATTTTTTTACTGTCAATCCTGTGCTGGCACATATATTTGGGTACAATTCAGCGGAGGAAATGATTGGGGCAATCACAAACATTGGCAGACAGCTTTATGCAAATCCTGACGATCGCAATGAGTTTCTCCGTATTCTTCAAGAAAGGGGTACGGTAACAGGTTTTGAAGTGCACCTGAAGAGAAAGGACGGAAACACCTTCTGGGCTTCTATCAATGCCCGTGCGGTCAAAGATGAGACTGGGGATACCCCTTATTCTGTAGAAGGCACCATTGAAGACATTACCTCCCGTAAACTTGCCGAAGAAGAACTGAAACAGACCCTGGAAAAACTGAGAAAAAGTTTAATAGGCACCATCCAGGCATTGTCTTTAACAGTTGAGACTCGAGACCCGTATACCGCAGGTCACCAGAAGAGTGTATCAAATCTTGCACGGGCAATCGCTCAGGAGATGGGTTTACCAAAGGATACAATCGATAATATAAGAATGGCGGGGGCTATCCATGATATCGGGAAAATCTCGGTTCCTGCTGAGATACTAAGCAAGCCCGGCAAACTTTCAGACATAGAATTCAGCCTTATTAAGGTTCATTCTCAATCGGGGTATGACATATTAAAAGATGTGGGATTGCCTTATCCCGTAGCAGAGATAGTCCTCCAGCACCATGAGAGGTTAGATGGTTCAGGTTATCCCCAGGGATTAAATGACGACCAGATCCTCCCTGAAGCAAAGATCGTTGCTGTTGCCGATGTGGTTGAAGCTATGTCTTCCCACAGGCCTTACAGACCTGCTAAAGGTATTGATGCTGCCCTTGAGGAGATAAAGAAGAACAAAGGCACCCTCTATGATACTCAAGTGGTGGAAGCATGTCTGAGATTGTTCAGGGAGAATGGGTTTAGCTTTGAATGAGAAACGCATAACCCAAACCTCAAAACCGTGGTTAGATGTTCTCGTTGCGGCTCTAATCATGTTTGGCCTATACCTGGTCAAGCGTTACAGCTATCCTCTGTTCCACGGTCTTTCTGAATTATTTTCAATAGTCATAGCATGCGGCATCTTTATGATTGCCTGGAATACCCGCCGGTTTTTCACGAACAACTATTTTTTCCTTGTAGGTATTGCCTACCTCTTTATTGGTTTTATCGATACAATCCACACATTTGCCTATAAAGGCATGGGTATTTTTAGAGGATACGATTCCAACCTGCCAACCCAGCTATGGATTGCCGCACGATACGTGGGGAGCATAACCCTTCTTCTTGCTCCGTTTTTCACAGCGAGAAAGCTCAGGGCGGGGCGGACATTTATGGCTTATTCTGTTGTATCTTTTCTTCTCCTCTTCGCAATATTTTACAGGATTTTCCCTGACTGCTTTATAGAGGGACAGGGCTTAACAGCCTTTAAGGTGACAAGTGAATACATAATCTCAGCCATATTATTAGTTTCTCTGGTTTTTTTATATCAAAAAAGAACTTATTTTGATCCTTACATATTAAAATTACTTACTGCATCTACCGTAACTGTCATTGCGTCAGAAATGTCTTTTACCCTTTATACGGATGTTTACGGTTTTTCAAACATGCTTGGACATGTCTTAAAAATTGTCTCATTTTATCTTATATACAAAGCAATAATTGTGACAGGACTTGATAGCCCTTACAGCATGCTCTTCAGGGATTTAAAAATAGAAAGAGATAAAGCACAGCAATACCTCGATGTAGCCGGAGTGATGTTTATCGCTATCGACACCGACCAGAAGGTTATGCTTATCAACAGGAAGGGTTGTGAGGTGTTAGGCTATGAAGAACACGAAGTTGTCGGCATGAACTGGTTTGATACGTTCCTCCCTGAAAGGCTACGAGATGTTGTAAGGGCTTCTTTTTTAAGGTTGTTGGCGGGAGAGATTGAGGCCGTCGAGTTTTACGAAAATCCGGTTCTCACCAAAGCAGGTGATGAGCGGCTCATTGCTTGGCACAATACGGTTTTCTATGATGAAAATGGACATGTTACAGGAACACTTGGTTCAGGGGAGGACATAACAGAACGTAAACGGACAGAAAAAAAACTGAACGAGAGCGAAGTGACATTCCGGGCTATTAGTGCATCAGCATATGATGCAATAATCATTATGGACAATGACGGTATCATCACTTACTGGAATAAAGCGGCCGAAAGGATATTTGGCTATACCCTTGATGAAGCCATAGGGAAAGAGCTCCATACACTCCTTGTGCCTCAAAAATACTATCAGTCCTCCACAAAAGGGCTGGACCATTTTAAGAAAACAGGGGAAGGAAGTGCTGTTGGAAAAACCCTGGAACTTTCGGCCCTCAGAAAGGACGGAACGGAGTTCCCTGTTGAACTGTCCCTTTCCGCGGTATATTTACAGAACAGATGGTCTGCAATAGGTATTTTGAGGGACATCACAGACCGCAAGCAGCTTGAAGAAAAGCTCCAAGTCATTTCCCTTACAGATGAGCTCACCGGCCTCTATAACCGTCGTGGATTCATTACCCTCTCCGAACAGCAGTTGAAGATGGCAGAGAGGACAAAGAAGGATATGCTCCTCTTCTTTGCTGATCTGGATAAGATGAAGCAGATTAACGATACATTGGGTCATCAGGAAGGAGATAAAGCACTTTTTGAGATTGCAACCATCCTGAAAGAGGTTTTCAGGGAATCTGATATCATAGGCCGCATGGGTGGAGACGAGTTTGCCATTCTTGCCATAGATACAACCGATGAAACCAGAGATGTTCTCATAAAGCGTCTTCGCAATATCCTTGATAATTACAACAAACCAGAGGGGAGAAACTATCAACTCTCCCTGAGCACAGGTATAGCGCACTATAATCCTGAAACCCCCTCAACCCTCGATGAACTTATGGCTCAGGCAGATACACTGATGTATGAGGAGAAGAATAACAAACAGCATTAAAGATATTCAACTCAACCATGCGCGTTTCATGTGGTAATACATGTTTTTCAAAATCTGCAAGGCTATTTAATTGTAGGTGTAGCAATTCACCCACATTATTCTTACAGGGGGGCAGTGTTTGCCTCCTTGGGTTTAGGGTTTTAGACGGAGGCATGACAGGAAAAAACGGCAAAAAAAAAGGAGGCCCGAAGGCCTCCTGAGGGGAATCATCTGAATCCCTGTTTGTATTACTTGTCTGTGCACCCATCATAAAAGGTTTCCCTGCGGCCCTGTCTCTGCTTCGAAGGCCCTCTTTTTGAATTCCTCTTCGCGGGCAAGGGGCGTGTGGTTTTCGAGCTTCGTGCCTTCATCGTAGAAATGTCTAAGCCCCCGGCCCATGGACCGGCCTTTCTGGTTGTGCTTGTCGAATGCGTAATCCGGTATTTCAATCCTGCGTTTCGGGTGTTCATTCCAGAGGGCAATGATCGCCCAGTCAACAAGGCGGCTTTTACGTGCCCGGCACAGGAGCAAAACAGCATGGATGAGAAACAGCCTTTCAGATCCGGACCTGTCGTCTTTTTTCTTTTTCTGTTCTTTATACATGTCATAGAGGGCGTGGATGTTGGCCGGCATCATGGGTTCGGCCAGTCCGACATCTTCGGATGCGATGATCCTCAGGCGCTTCCATGCGTATTCCCCATAATTGGAGTTCTCAAGTTCTACTGCCATGAAAAGGGCAACGTCTTCGTCGCCCCTCCTGATAGATTTCTGAAATGCCGATGATACTTCGAAAAAATCATATCCTTTCTGTGTTTGCATGTTGTACTGTGACATTTGTTCCTCCTTCTGTGATTTGTGGTATTGTCTAAAGTTTTTTCTGTAATTGTTCTTTGGTGTTCTCCTGGTCGGTCAGAGGCATTATTGGAATGTTCATCTGCGTCGATCTGCTTCGCCCTGCGTCCTTTAGCATACGTTAAGTATAGCTTCCGGTCAGCAAGGCTAACAGCTCATCCACATCTGAGCCATCCCTGCAATGCCTCTGCCCACTCAACCCGGATTCACATATACGTTTATGTGAATCCGGGAAAGGGTAGATAGTAAGTTTGTTCGTTTTCACCGCTTATTTCTTCTTACCCATTATCCGGGTATGTAACTCTTGTTTATACTGAATATTCATAAATATTTTTCATGCTGCTTTTAGCAACACTTGATTTGTGATGCCTTTCTGATTGCTTCACCGGACAGGGCGATCTTCCTGAGCTTCATTAAGTGTTTGATGATAAGGTCTATACGTTCCGGAGTAAAGGTTGAATGAAAAGCTGCCTTCCTGAGATTGTCCTGATCGGTGTCTTTAATGAGCCGTTCGATGGACCGGAAAAGCGTCTCAATGCGGTCCATATCTTCTTTTTCATCGGCGGTAACGCTCTGCAGGGCGAAAAGGTCTGTCTGTGCTTCAAGGAAAATCAGGCTGTCTACATAAGCGCGGAGCTTGTTGAATGTGTTCAGATCGCCGTTCATTATTTTGCAGTATACGGGGCATTGCTTTTCTGCAGGGAGCCTTGAGAGTTCGGATGCGTGCATATTACCCAGGGTACCCGACTTAATCATATTCTGAAATTCTTCTGAGAGATTCAAGAGCCGGAGGCGTTCATCAATCCGCCAGGGCTGTTTGAACCCCATTTTCTCCGCCAGTTTTTCCTTTGTCCATCCCCGGTCGAGAAGCCTTTTATAAGCGTTTGCTTCTTCAAGGATGTTCAGATCTTCGCGCTGGATATTTTCAAGGAGCGCCATCTCTTCGACAAGGGCGTCGTCGGCCTCTTTAATAATAGCGGGGATCTCATTCATGCCCGCAAGGAGGGAGGCGCGAAAGCGCCTCTCGCCTGCTATGATCATGTACTTGATTCCCCTGGAGGTCACAACGATGGGTTCCATAACACCATACTGCCCTATGGAAGCAGAAAGCTCCTGAAGTGCTGCTTCGTTAAAATTCTTCCGGGGCTGGTCCGGGTTCGGATAGATGTCTTTTAGCGGTATGTTGCATAAACCATCCATTAAACCCTCCTCGGCATAATCACTGCCTTGCCGTTAATGAGACAGGCCCCGTATTCCTCGGGCATCTCTATAATTGCGGTCTCCTGCGGGTATGACTTGAGTGCGTCAATCAGAAACCTGGGGGCGAAAGAAAAGGTCGCAGAGTCACCTGCAAGGCCTTCGGCAGTGCATGGGATGTTCCATTTGTAATGTCCGGCGTCGCTTTCGGAACGGACTTCAAGGCCGCCGTTAAAGGTAAGCAGAACACCTGTTTGCTCGGACAGAGGAAGGGCGCCGTCTATAAGTTTCAGCATGGCCTCGGATGCGAAGGATGCCCGGATTGTGTTGGCCGGAATAACGTTTTTAACATCGGGAAAGTTGCCGTCGATAACGCGGCTTATCAGGGTGCCTCCCGATACTATAAAGACAACACGGTCTTTTGCTTCATTGGTGGCCATTGTTTCATTTAGAGGATATTGCAGAAGCAAAGAGGCGGTGCGCAACGGGATGATGACAGCCGGAGCTGCATGGTCGGGATTGATGTTTTCTGAATGGAGGCGGTAACCATCTGTGGCAGCGGCTATTTTATTCACCGGATCAATGTAAACGCCTGTCAGGGAATAGCGTGTTTCATCTTTCGACACAGCAGGGATGACGGCCTTGATCGCCTTTGCGAGATCGCCGATAGAGACAAAGTTTTCCTGTTCAATTGCGGCAATTTCAGGGAATTCTTCCGGATCCGCGCAGAAAAGCGTGCAGCGTCCATTAACGGAGAGGCTTCGGAATTTCAAATTGCCTGACATGGAGGATTTGTTTGCAGGTTCCTCGGAGTAAGACAGTTCAACGGTTTCAACCTCGGCGGGAAGGGCTTTGATTTCAGAATAGAGCACGCCGGCGTGGGTGCAGATCGTGAGGGGGTCACCGGTTGCGCCGATTGTCTTTTGCCATGAGAGATCGAGGTCAGTGGCGGAGATACGTAAAAGTGCAGTATCGTTTTCAGGGGTTGACACCTGGATAAGGACGTTTGCCAATATCGGCATGAGTGAGCGGGCGGATGTGATCTTACAGCAAATATTCAGACATTCACTAAGGGCTGCACGGTCGACTCGGACCGTGCCGGATATTGGTTGTTCGTTTGGTCCGGTTATGGGTTCAATATGATCATCGGGCCCGAATGGAAGATCAACGGCTGACATGGTATTGTCTTCTTCCTGCGGGGCCGTGGTGTCTTCAGTTTTGGGTACAACATAAAAGGGTGTACGCCGTTCGATTGCATAAACGGCTGCCTTTTCGGTGATGTCTTTTGAAATAACTTTCCATTCTTTGGGATCGAGGCCGAGTATTTCCATAGCCTCTTTTGGTTTGCATTCTCCCTGGATCGTGTTTTTTTGTCCTTCAAATGTGATGATGGTTTTCATGATATTCTCCTTTTTTTTATTTTGTTTGGTATACTACTTACGGCCCTGTGTTCATGCTGTCACCAGCAGCATGGCAGGTTAATTCTCCGCCTGTGATGACACAGGGCTTAATTTTTTGACGATCTTTTTCGCTTCCGATCCCCAGCCAAGCTTTGTCCAGACATTCACTTCGCCTGCCGGAAAAGTAGTGCCGCCAAGGGTTATTGTGCCGAACACAGGGTCATATTTTGCAGATAGAACAGTGCCGCTTTTGAGTTCGATGGAGATTTCTTCACGGGGCCTTTTGGACAGATCAGAGGCAAGGTCTCTGAAATGGTTCAATACTGCATCATTCATGGGTTCACCTCCTTATATGATTCCTTTCTCCTTGAGGCTTACATACATCCCGTTGGCGATAATAACGTGATCGAGAACTTCAATCCCGATGATTTTGCCGACTTCAAGAAGACGTTTCGTAAGGGTTATATCTTCTTGAGACGGTTCCGGATCACCGGACGGGTGGTTGTGACACATGACTATCGCGGAAACAGCTTTCATTATGGCAAACCTGAAGACCTCGCGCGGATGAACAATGGTGCGGTCAAGGCTGCCCAAAGAAACAAGCTCGATATACTGGATTTTAAGACGGGTGTCCATGCCTGAAACCCAGAAATGTTCTTTTACACGATCAACTTCGTTTTCATGATTGAGTACAGACAAGAAAATGATGTTCAAATCTGTAGGGTTTTTAATGATCCTTTTCGTAGTTCTGATCTCCATGTTAATCCTCCCCTGGTTTCATGATCGTGATTACGGGTTCGCTGTTGTCTCCGGGGCCGATATGCGCTTTTAAGGGGATCAGACGTTTTTGTTTTTCCTTCATGATAAAGTAGACATGAAAATAAAGGATTTCAGATGAGCCTTGGTGTCGCTTAGCGGCAAAACGAAAAAGTGAAAGGATATCCCATAACCTCCCGGATTCGGATTGTCCGTGCTTACGGGATATTTTATCTGGGACGATATATTCATCCCAGACTGTCCGTGTAACCGCTACCGGGAATTTGATACCGGATTCTGAAGCGGTTTCTGTGACATCAACCAGATAACCGTCTTCGATAGCTTGTGCCCTGGTGTAAGAGTAAATGACTTCTCCGAATGGGCTTTGTTCTTCCTGTGCCATAAAGCACCTCCTGTTTTTATTTGCCTCCTCTTTATGGTTATTGGAGACATCGATCAAACCGCCACAGGCTCTATTGCTGAATGAGGATTGGAACCTCAACTCCTCAGCCCGCCTTTGGGCTTACATCCCCGGTCCGTCTTTTGCGTGCTTTTAAGCCGCGCTTGCTCCGCCGGGTAGAGATATTTCTTTATAGCCGGGCTGTCTTATGGTCCCGGTATCAACCTGGCCGCCGCCAGGATTAAGCGTTGCGCTTTGGGTTGTGTTTGTTTCGGGGTTGATTCTATTTTCTCTAATAATATCCATGTGTTATATTAATTTATATCATGCAGAATGCGTGACGTCAAGTGAAAAACATCAATTATATTGAATAGTTATCATTATTTTTTAAGCTAACAAACAGCGTTTGTTTAGCAAATTCTTATCAGATGTTTAGTAACGTATGATTTTGATAAATTTGGACGTAGATGCTTGTATTTATAGGGGTTGCAGGGCATTCTTGTGGTAAATGTAGTTTTTCGTTGAGTATTATTATATGGGTGGTACCCGTTTTGTGCATTGTAGCTTAAATGTGAGGTCGTTTTTTTGGGTTTCATATAGTGGTTTCACTTGTTTAGTAAATACTTATCCCGTCGGCCGAACTTGTGTTTATGGGGGTAGCAGGGTATAGTTGTTTTAGAAATATGACATTTTTGAAAAGATTTATACGGTGCGGAGTTTGATAAAAGATGAAATGGGACTATAATAAATTAATCGCTTATTTGTAACACCTACAAAGCAAGAGGGGTTCTGAGAATAAAGATTGATTATTACCAAACCAAACATTGAAGAAATTGAATAATTCAGGGATTTTCTTGCTACTATGTACCGATTACACAGAGTAAGCACTTAATCCTAAAAATTATATTGCAAAGAATATCAGGTAATGCGAATATTGCTACATACAAGATATTAAGGGGGTATATATGAAATTGTTAAGCTATGAGGTCTCTATAAAAGATGATAAGCCATGGGATTTCCAACGTGTTGAGTTCAAGACAGTAAATCTATTAGTAGGACCATCTGCGTCTGGGAAAACCAGATATCTTAATACTCTTTTTAATTTGGG
>Ga0351942_1268_pt1 | contig 14049 bp, 11 predicted proteins | sample TotcelT113001N10_FD_206838 | JGI IMG/M metagenome (GOLD analysis project Ga0351942, IMG submission 206838) | Enriched cells from coal bed in the Powder River Basin, Montana, United States - Total cells T11 rep2 HSBNCT.T11.300.1.N10 ... | reverse complement strand
GCCGTTCTGAGATTTCTCCTGCCGATGTAATATGTGCGCTTCTTGCAAAAAAGTCTCAACGACCTGTAAAAATTGTTTATACCCGTGAAGAAAACTCGATAGCGACGCGCCAGGCTCACTCCATGGTTGCTACAATTAAAACCGGTGTAGACAGAGAGGGTAGGGTGTTATCGAGGGACATTACATGTTATATGGATGGCGGTGCATACAGCAGCACGGGTCCGATTGCTGTCAGCGTTCCATTTTTATGCATGGAACAGGCATATCGTATGGATAATGTGCGTTATAATGGATACAGAATTTTTACAAACAAACCCATCAGGGGGATGTTCCGCACCCACGGCAGGGCATTTGCCTGCGGTATTGATTTACAGCTTGACATGATAGGTCAGGAACTCGGGATTGATCCGGTTCAGATGCGGATTAATAACGTAAGGAAGACAGGCGAATATACCTCAACAAAATCATATATAGCAAGCTGCGGTATGACAGAAGCCATACTTAAAACAACAGAAAAGGCAAAATGGAAAGAGAAATGGGGAAAGCTGCCTCCCTATCATGGAATAGGTATAGGTTGCAATTCTGTTCAAACAGGATTTCCTATGGGAATCAGAGGTGGCTCTCAGGCCTTTATCAAATTCAATGAGGAAGGCGGCATTAGTGTGATAACCGGCATAGTTGACAACGGTCAGGGGAACGACAGCATGATTGTGCAAATTGCTGCCGAAGAATTGGGACTTCCCCTGAATAATGTTCAGCTCATAAGTGCTGACACAGAGGTTACACCAAGCGACCCGGGATCTTATTCAATGTGTGAAACATTTATCGGCGGAAATGCTGTAAGGCTTGCCGCACAGGATGCAAAAAAGAAGCTTCTGAAGATTGCTTCAGAGGTACTTAAGGTAAATGCAGATCAGCTTGATTTGCGGGATGGAAAAATTTTTGCAATTGATAATCCGGAACAATCAATCTCAATGTCCAAAATAGTCAGGATGGCTCTGGGGAGAGGCGAGTCTATATGCGGTGAAGGTACTTACTGGCCTAAAGTAGACAGCAAGCGTGAATGGGTGGAAAATCCGTCTGGTCAGCTTTCTGAAACGTTTTCTTTCGGTTCGGTTATTGCGGAAGTAGAGGTAGACCCGGAGACAGGCAAGGTTAAAGTACTCGAAGTAACGGCAGCACAGGATGTAGGATATGCCCTTAACCCTAAGATTATTGAAGGTCAGTTTGAAGGCGGCGTAGCGATGGGTGGTCAGGGAGGCATGCTTAGCGAATATGTCCTTTGGTATAACGGCAGGGTATTGAATCCGGATCAACTTGATTACATGGTGCCCCTGGCAACCGATATGCCGAAAATCAATAACATAATAGTTGAAACAATTGATCCAAATGGGCCTTATGGAGCGAAAGAAGCAGGCATGTCCGTTGCTATGAGTGCCGCCCAGGCATACTGCGGCGCTGTATGTAATGCCATTGGTGTTAATATAAAAGATTTTCCGCTTACACCTGACAAGATATTAAAGGCTATCGAGGAAAAGGAAAAATTTAAACAAAATCTGTGAAGCAGCCGTTTTTGAAGGGTGAACATAGAAATACGTTTAACTGGATAAGAGCTCAAAATGGAAAAGATGGCGGAATGAAAATAGAAAAGATTGACCATATATGTTTTGCAGTAAAAGATCTTGAAGAAACAAAAATGATATATAAAGAAGATTTTGGGTTAATACCGGCACTTGAATACATTGCAGAATCAGAAAAAATAAAAGTAGCACGGTATTATATAGGTGAGGTGGCCGTTGAATTCATGGAATCTACTTCGTCTGATGGAGACGTTGCAAAATTCATTGATAGCAGGGGAGAAGGCGCATTTCTCATATCATATAAAGTGGATAATCTTGATAACGCATTAACGGAACTGAAAAAAAAAGGAAAAAAACTTATTGATGATAAACCAAGAGAGCTTTTCGGAAACAGATATGCCTTTATTCATCATCCAAGCAAGCTCCATGGTGTCCTTACCGAACTTCTTGAAGGGGATTTTGATATAAATAAGAAATAATACTTAATTTGTACACACAAGTTAGTTAAATTATAACTTAAAGGCGGGAATGAAAATGCGAGCATTAGTGATAGGCGGAACAGGGGGCATGGGACAGGGTGTTGCCCGGGACCTCATCAAACAGGAACAGATCAATGAAGTAATTCTTGGTGACATAAATATAGACCCTGATAGAGTGCAGGATAAATTGCGTGCCAGTAAAAAAGTATCGCTAATCAGGATTGATGTAAATGATCATAGAGGAATGGTTGCAGAAATTAAAACTGCCGATGTGGTTATCAACTGCGCAGGACCATTCTATAAAACGGCCGTTGCAGTTGCCAGAGCTGCTGTAGAAGCTAAGGTCAACTATATTGATATTTGTGATGACTATGAGGCTGTCCCTATTCTTTTTTCCTCTGCTGATATTGACAATGCTGCCAGGGAAGCGGGGATTACTGTTCTGACGGGAATGGGATCGGATCCTGGAACGAACAATGTGATAGTCAAATGGTTCGCAAATCAGCTGGATCGTGTTGATGAGATTCACTTATTCTGGGTTGTGAGTATTGCCGAACTTGCAGGCGCAGCCTGGGATCATAGTCTACATATGGTTACAGGTAAAATTCCTCAATTTTTGGATGGGAAGCTGGAATATGTTGATGGCGGTACCGGCGAAGAGGTAGCTACGTTTCTTGAACCTCTTGGTACATGCAAGGTTCGCTATGTAGGCCATCCACAGCCAATAACAATACCCCGTTACATTGAAGGCTTGAAGAAGGTAGTTATCAAGGGTGCCTTAATACCGGCGTGGGTTGATGAGCTGATTAAAGAACAGAAAGACACAGGCTTTCTCAGTACGGAACCGATAGAAGTAAGGGGAACAATGTCAATACCTTATGATCTGACTTTGAAGCTTTGGGATACAATTCCCGATAACAGAGATAAGGGGCCAGCCGCTTCCGGCCTGAAAGTGATTGTAAAAGGTGAAAGAAAAACAAAACAGGTAACATATACAGCCGATATAGTGGGCAGGATGGCGCCGGGAACAGGGCTTCCCGCTTCGATCGCCGCCCTGATGATGTTTGCCGGTGATGTAAAGGTAAAGGGGGTGGTGGCCCCTGAAGGATGCATAGATCCTGAAAAATTTCTTGCAGCATTATTGCAAAGGGGAGCCAGGATACATCAAACGGAAACGATAACATCCATGTTGGCACTTCAGCAGGATGTTTAAACCTTTTAAACTGTTTTGACTGCTTGAGCGGTTCAGTATATTTCCGGAAGTGATTTAAAAGACTGATTAAAAAGCTTATATCAAAGGGGGATATAATATGAAAGATATTCAAAAACTTAACATAACAAAAAGTCAGGAACTTTTTGAAGAGGCAAGAACATTGATTCCGGGCGGAGTTTTGGGTGCAAGAAAGCCTGGCGACTTTATATTGGGAGAATATCCGATCTTTCTCGAGTACGGAAAGGGCTGTAGATTAACCGATGTTGATGGAAATGAGTTTATTGACTTTTTATGTGGCTATGGGCCTATTATCCTCGGTTACAGAGAAGAAGAGGTTGATGATGCAGTTATAAAACAGATAAAAGATAAAGGTTTCTGTTTTTCGCTCACACAGCCTTATCAAAATGAACTTGCGAAAAAGTTGAATGCACTGATCCCCAGTTCTGAGATGAGTATTTTTTTAAAGACCGGTTCCGATGCTACTTCGGCAAGTATTCGTATTGCAAGGGCATACACAAACAGGACCAGGGTCATGCGATGTGGTTACCACGGCTGGCATGACTGGTGCGTAGAGATGAAAGGGGGCATACCTGAAAAGTTCTATGAGGATGTCTATGAATTCCATTATAATGATCTTGACCAGCTAAAAGACCTGATGAAACAACATGGTGATCAGGCAGCCGCCATAATTATGACCCCTTTTGGACATCCTCTCCATCAAAAGATGCAGGTGCCTGCACCAGGATTTCTCGAAGGTGTAAGAGAACTTGCCGACAAGTATGGCTCAATCCTGATTTTCGATGAAGTACGTACCTGTTTCAGGCTCAGAATGGGCGGAGCGCAGGAACTGTATGGGGTAACGCCCGATTTAACGGTACTTGGAAAAGGTATGGCCAATGGATATGCAATCAGCGTTGTTACCGGGAAAAAGGATGTAATGATGGCTGCAGAATCCAAGCTTTTTATTTCTTCAACATTTTTTCCAAACAGCGATGGTTATATCGCCGCACTAAAAACCATTGAGATTTTAGAACGCGATAAAGTCCTTGACAATATTTGGGAAAAAGGTGAGCGTCTTCTTAAAAAAATCCAGGATATCATTGATAAATACGATATCGGTGCTGAGTTGTCCGGTGTTGCGCCGATGTTTTTTATAACCTTCAAAAAAGATGCTGCAAATACTCAGAAAGCCAGACGCGATGATTTTTACACCCAGCTTATCCGCAAGGGCTTTTTTTTCACCCCGCATCACCATGCATACATCAGCTACAGACATACCGAAGAAGATCTGGACAAAACGGCTCAGGCAATAGACGAAGCCATGGCCTATGTAAATGAAAAATATCATCTATAAGTGAATCAAGCATGAAATTTGATTCTAGCATAGATTTCAATATCGTCCAGTCCATTCTTGATTCGTTGCCGATGGAAGTTTATGTTCTTGACCGGGTACGAAAAATTCAGTGGAAAAATGAAAGAATATCGCTTTTGTCTCAAGAAGAGAGTGTTTTCCAATCCGGAAAAACACCCTGCTACAAAGAGATATTCAAAAGGGGAGGGCCGTGCAGTAACTGCCCGGCCTTGAGAACGCTTAAAAGCGGCCGCCTGGAACAAACCGAAATAAAGAGTAAGCACAAAGGAAAATCAAGACATTACCTTGTCACCACGGCACCTCTCCGGAAGGGGAGAGAGGCGGATGAGACCCTGATCATTGAGACTGTTCAGGACATTACCGATCAGAAAAAAACCGAAGAAGCATTACGGAGTCTGAATGATTTTAATAAAGCCATTATTGATAATGCACCCGTAGCCATTTTTACGATAGACAGGGATGGAAAATTTATGAGTGTAAATCCTGCATTGGCTGCCCTTTCCGGTTTGGGCGCTGAGGCTGAAGAGAAACTTTTGCGTTTTAACTGGCTTCAGAATCCTTACACGGTTAGATGCGGTCTTGCTGAGCACATAAAGAAGGGGCTAAACGGCGAACCCTTTGAACTGCAGGATTTCCCCTTTACGACCTATCGGGGGGATCAGGGTCAATATATTCACCTCCGCGGAGTGCCTCTGAAAAATAAAAATGGGAAGGCAGAAGGACTTTTGTGTATAATAGAGGATAACACCGAGAAAGTGAAGGCAAAAATCCAGTCAATTCAGGATGTAAAAACATCGGTCATAGGAAGACTTATGACAGGTGTTGCCCACGAACTAAACAATCCTCTTGCTACAATTGCTGCAAATTCTGAACTTGCCTGTGAATTGTTCCAGGGCTTTAAGGACGGTAATGCGAAAAAAGACGAAATGATTGAGCTTCGTGAATATCTGGATGTCATACAGGAACAGGCGTTCCGGTGTAAAAATATCATAAAAGATATGATCGATCTAACGAAGAAAAAAGGTTTTGAAGTTCAGGAAATTGATTTGAATGGATGTTTGAATGATCTCCTGAAGCAAATAAACTTCAAAAAATTAAACATTCGCTTATACAAAGATATTCCCCCATCCATATTTCACATCAAAGGAGATTTAAATGCCGTAAAACAGTCTTTTATGAATATTTTTCAGAATGCAGTTGATGCTGTTGGAAAAAGAGAAGGCGGAGCGATACGGATAAAAGTTTATCCGATCGACAATACAATAAAAGTAGAAATAGAGGATAACGGTGTGGGTATTCATGATGATCTCATAGACAGAATTTTTGAGCCTTTTTTTTCAACTAAGGACGCAGGCAAAGGTGTTGGACTTGGTCTTACATTGTGTTATGAATTTTTAAACAGGATGGGTGGAAATATTGAGGTAGAAAGCAAGCTCGGGAGGGGGAGCCTTTTCAAAGTTACACTGCCCGGATATTCAACATAGAGGAGAAATAACCGGATGATACGTATTCTTATTGTTGATGATGAACATCAACTTGTGGAGGCATTCAAAAAAAAGCTTTCCAAAGAAGGAATGGAGGTCTTTACAGCATTAAACGGCTCTGAGGCTCTTGTTATAATAAAGCAGGAAATTCTTGACATCGGGCTATTTGATATAATGCTTCCAGACATTGACGGCGTTGAACTTCTTGGCAGATTAAGGGAGATGCAGCCCACCACAGAAGTAATTATGCTCACGGGCAACGCGTCGGTTGATACCGCTATACGGTCAATGAAGCTCGGTGCATACGATTACCTCACAAAACCTTGCAAACTTTCAGAGTTACATACCGTGATACTTAAAGCATATGAAAAGAAACAACTGAAGGAAAAGAATATTGTTCTCGAAGAGCACCTGCAGAGGGTTGAACTGCATGACAAATTTATAGGAGAGAGCAAAGAAATCAAGGATGTTAAGAAATTTATCTCCTTAGTCAGTACCTCTACGGCACCTGTTTTAGTGCTTGGAGAAACAGGTACAGGGAAAGAGCTTGTAGCAAGGGCTATACATGCTCTCTCTGTACGTTCTTCAAATCCTTTTGTCGCCGTTAATTCAAGCTGTCTCCAGGAAAACATCCTCGAAAGTGAGCTTTTCGGATATAAAAAAGGTGCATTTACAGGCGCACAAACAGACAAAGTGGGACTGCTGCAGATTGCCGATAAGGGTACATTTTTTGTTGATGAAGTGGCTGATATGAGCCCGGCAATCCAGGCAAAGCTTCTCAGGGTTCTTGAGACTTCGGCATTCAGGAAACTTGGTGATACAAAAGAGACTAAGGTGGATGTACGTTTTATTTTTGCCACCAATAAGAGTCTTGAGGAAGAAATTGAAACAAACAGATTTCGTAAAGACCTTTTTTACCGGCTTAATACATTCATTATTGAAGTACCGCCCCTTCGTGAACGAAAAAATGATTTGTTTGTTTTGACTGAATATTTTTTGGAAAAACATGCCAGAGGAGGCAAAAAAAAGACGATCTCGAACCACGCCATGAACCTCCTGATCGACTATCACTGGCCGGGCAATGTAAGAGAGCTTGCGAACGTACTGGAACGGGCAATACTGATTTCAGGGGGCAGAAGCGAGATTGTCAGTGATGACTTTCCGCAAAGCATGGTGAATGCTTTGCCCACTGTTACCGGAAAGGAAAGGCAAACGTTGAGTGGAGGTATACTGCGGCTGGACAACATAGAAAGAGAACATATAGAAAACGTGCTGAAGCACGCAAATGGCAATAAAAGCAAGGCTGCCAGGCTCCTCGGTATAAGCCGCAGGAAACTTTACAGCATGCTTGATTGACTAATATATAATTACTATTCCTTATCAGATTAAATACCCCCGTAATAAGCTTGCCGGGGTATTTTTTTATGGCCTGATTATTGCATTTTGACTTTTCCTATAAACCATTTAGTTAAGGGAGGCTGATGATGTTCGAACTGACACCGGAGCAGAAAGACGTAAAAAGAGCTGCAAGAGAGTTCGCCGAAGGAGAACTTATGGAAGTGGCGCGGGAACTGGATGAAAAGGAGGAGTTCGACGAAAAACTCTGGAAAAAGGCTGCTGATTTAGGATTTCTTGGGGTCTTTATAGATGAAAAATACGGCGGAGCAGGCCTTGGGTATTTAGATCACAGCCTCATATGCGAAGAGTTTTCCCGCATAGACTGCGGTATCGCGCATTCGATAACATCGTCATTTTTTGGTTCACAACTTATAAGCCTTATTGGGAGCGAAGAACAAAAGCTGAAATATCTTCCCTTGGTGTGTAAAGGCGAAGCCAGGATGGGTGTTGCCATAACAGAACCGGATGCGGGCAGCGACGTTTCTTCTGTAAAAACCACGGCAAAAAAAACTGACAGCGGATATGTAATATCCGGCAATAAAACATTCATAACAAATGCTAATCGTGGAGATTTTCTTATTGTCCTTTGCATTACTAATCCTGAAGCTAAAAAAAAGTATGATCGTTTCAGCACTATTATTGTAGAAACTAACAGGCCGGGTTATGAGTCAAGTAAATTGAAAAACAAGCTTTCGATACGCTGCTCTGATACAGGAGAGGTTACTTTCAAAGATGTAGAAGTTCCTAAGGAAAACCTCCTTGGCAAGGAGGGCAGGGGATTCTATAATATTATGGAATTTCTCAATCGTTCCCGTTTGGAAGCAGCGGGATTTGGAGTAGGGACCGCTCAGGGGGCATTAGAGAAAGCGATAAGCCATGTGCGTAAAAGAAAACAGTTCGGAGTCCCCCTTGCAGACTCACCGATTGTACAATCAAAGATAGCTGAAATGGCTACTTTAGTTGAAGCCGCGAGAAGCTTCCTTTATTGCACCAGTGCAAAATTGGATAAAGGTGAATTAGACCATGCACTTATAGCCATGACGAAATGGTATGCCGCAGAGATAGCAGTGAAAGTTTCCGATGAAGCAATTCAGCTTCACGGAGGGTATGGTATACTTGAGGAATATGATGTAGGTCATTACTGGCGTGATGCAAAAGTTCTTGAGATTTTTGAAGGAACAAAAGAAGTTGAAAAATTGATCATCGGCAGGAGACTATTGGGACGATAAAAGTTGTACCAATGTTATACAAGTTGTATCATATAGGTACAATAAAGAAGAAGGTTCAGTCTATGGTTTGTGAATTGACTGGTTTTTCAATGTGGCATTAAAATTGCTTGTTTCAGATAGTAAATAAAATCTTAGAAGGGGGTATTATGAAAAGGATTCGCATGATTCATTTGTTGGTCTTTGTTTTTTTCGCAGTTACATGTATGCTCGCTACGGTTAGTTTTGCAGATGAAAAGGTAATAACAATAAAGATTGCCAACTGGTTCCCTGTAGGAAGCAAGCATGATCTCATTTTGCAGGAATGGGGCAAGGATCTGGAAAAACGGGCCGGCGGCAAAGTGAAAGTCAATTACTATCCAGCGGGCACACTTGTTCCAGCCGCACAGTCCTATGATGCCGTTGTTAAGGGAATTGCAGATGTGGGCAACCATGTTCTCGGATATACAATGGGCAGATTTCCATTTTCACAGGTACTCGATCTTCCGATTGGCTGGCCGCAGGGACCTGAAGCAACTAAGATTGCAAACGACTTTTATAAGAAATTTAATCCAAAAGAATTTGATGATGTGAAGGTATTGTTGTTCCACGGACAGCCGGGTGGTTATCTCCATACAAAGACAAGGCCTGTTGAGAAACTTGAAGATGCAAAGGGGTTGAAACTGCGGTGTTTCGGGTCAAATGCAAAGTTTGTCGGCTTGATAGGTGCAGCGCCTGTAGCAATGCCTATGCCTGATGTATATGACGCCCTTGCAAAAGGCGTTGTTGACGGGTTAATGTCAAGTTATGAGGCACTGCACAACTTCAGAACAGGGGAGCACGTAAAATATTCCACAGAAGATGTATCCACTGCATATTCAGCTGTATTTATCGTTATGATGAACAAGAAGAAATTTGCTTCACTTCCTCCCGATGTCCAGGCAATAGTGGACAAAATGAGCGTTGAATACATAGATAAGTACGGCAAGTTGTGGGCGGATATCACCAAAGAAGGTAAGGATTGGCTGATAAAAAGAGGAGTCAAAATTATTACTCTAAGCAAGGAAGAACAAGCCCGTTGGTATGAAAAAGGCTCCAAGCCCCTTGTTGATGCGTATTTAAAGGATGCCAAGGGAAAGGGCTTGCCCGGCGATGAAGCAGTGAAGTTTCTTTTAGACTCCATTAGAAAGTACCATTAAGTAATATGAAAACTTATTCCGGGGAGTGTCTTCTATGAACTCCCCGGATGACATGCCCGGATAACATGAAAAGGAAGGTAAAAGAATGCAAAAATTTCTCAGTGCCACCTTAAAGATCAGCAAATTCACAAATTCTACAGGAGGGCTGATACTTGCCCTGATGATGTTTCTTACAGTAGTTGACGTTGTATTGCGTTATCTTGGGAAGCCTATTACGGGAACATTCGAACTGATGGCTTTTGCCGGGGCTCTTATTATAGGTCTGTCGCTTCCACAGGCTTCATTGGATGGTGCGCATGTAAATGTTGATATACTCACAGAGTATCTGCCGCATTTTTGGAAAAGGATTTTCTTAATTTTTTCAAAACTTTTAGGCTTCCTTTTCTTCATATTACTCACATGGTCATTTTTTTTAAAGGGTAATGATCTTTATAAAACGCATGAGGTTTCATTAACATTACAAGTCCCTTATTATCCCGTAGCATATGGACTATCGCTTTGTGGTCTTGTAGAGTGTCTGGTGCTATTGTCCGATATCCTGAAAGCGATCTTTAAAGGTGGTAAACATGAATGAGATTACATTCGGCATTTTAGCACTCTTTTTACTTTTGTGTCTATTCTTGACAGGCATTGAACTTGCCTTTGGTATGGCTATAGTGGGGTTTGTAGGATTTGCCATGCTCAATGACTTCGAAACCGCCATAAGCCTCCTGGCAAATGATTATTTTGACTCTCTTGCATCTTACAGTCTGACAGCTATACCGCTTTTTGTACTTATGGGTCAGATTGCTTTTAATGCAGGCATTGCAAAACGCCTGTTTGATACTACACATAAATTTATAGGACACATCCCCGGAGGGCTTGCCATAGCAACTGTGGCAGGTGCTACCGTGTTTAAGGCAATATGCGGTTCCGTGGCAGCCACAGCAGCAACATTTGCGAGCGTTGCCGTCCCTGAGATGGACAGGTATGGTTACAGCAAAAAACTTTCAACAGGTATAGTTGCTACAGTCGGGACGCTCGGCGTCCTGCTCCCTCCAAGCGTTGTTCTGATAGTTTTTGGTATTATAACTCAACAGTCTATAGGCAAGCTTTTCATGGCCGGTATAATACCGGGTCTCATTTTATCCTTCTTTTTTGTTGTAGTTATTTTCGGGTGGTGCAGGATAAATCCGTCCATTGGACCAAAGAGTGAAAAATATGACTGGCCTGCAAGGTGGAAGACAGTCCCCAATGTAATATGGCCAATCGTCATATTTCTCGTGTTAATAGGCGGCCTTATGTATGGGGTTTTTACGCCCACAGAAGCAGGCGGAATCGGAGCTTTTGCTGTGCTTGTTTTATGCCTGTTCAAAAGAGATGTTAATTTCAAAGGCTTTACAAAATCTATTGCCGAGTCTTTACGCACTGCATGTATGGTGCTCATGCTTATCGCTTCATCTACGATACTGGGCCATTTTATCGCCATTACCCAAATTCCCCAGGTAGCAGCCGACACGATTACCGCACTGCCGATTAATCGAATACTGATAATGTGTATCATTTTTTTCGTGTATCTTCTGGGAGGTTCCTTCATAGATGATCTTGCATTTATGATTCTTGCAACCCCGATTTTCTTTCCTATTATAATAAAACTCGGTTATGACCCTCTTTGGGCAGGTATTATGATTGCTCTTACAGTGTGTGTCGGCTCGGTTATTCCACCGGTGGCCATATGTGTTTTTATTGTGAAGAACATTACCAAAGTACCGATGGGTGTCATTTACAGCGGAGTTTATCCCTTCCTCATTTCCATGGTCCTTTGTGTTGTAATGTTGTTTATTTTTCCTGAACTGGTGACCTGGCTCCCTAATTTACTCATGAAATAAAGATCGGCATACCACATTATATGTACAACAGGAGGAGGTAAATCGTAATGCTCATTGGTGATATGCTTGTAAGAAACGCAAATAAATTCCCTGCAAAAACAGCAATCGTATCTGAAAATGCAACTTTGGACTTTAAAACACTGAACGAAAGGGTCAATCGCCTTGCAAGCGCCATGTTAAAAAAGGGCTTAAATAAAGGCGACCGTATTGGAGTAATTGTTCATAACAGCCATCAATTCATAGAAATTTATTTCGCTGCTGCTAAAACAGGAGGGATTTTCTGTCCTTACAACAATCATTTAATGAAAGGCGAAATTATCGATATTCTGAACTATTCTACCCCAAAGTTTCTATTTTTGGATGATGATTACGGCAAAATGATAGATGCATTACGTCCGGATATAAATCCGGTTGATCATTATATATGTCTTGAAACTCCGGCGTTCCCTTATATGGAATATTATGAAAACATTATAAATACTGGCGACAGTTCTGAGCCCAATATTAAAATATCCGAAGATGATGTGCAAAGCATCATCTTTACCGCAGGTACAACAACAGGTAAGGCAAAGGGAGCTATGAGGACACATAGACACCTCTTGTCCGATGCTGTAGCAAGCACAATCGATTTGAGGGTCGAGTATGAGGAACGTGTATTGATCACATTCCCCATGTATCATGTGGCCTGTGAAGACAATATAGTCAGGCATTCTTATATGCCCAACACATTTTACATCCGCCGTGAAGGGGGATTCAATCCTGAAGAAGTTCTGGAATATATTTCAAAAAAACAAATTACGAGATGTCAGATGGTGCCTACCATGATCCATAGCCTTCTCCAGGTGCCGGATGTAAAGAAATTTGATTTGAGCAGTTTGAGGCTTATTCTGTATGCCGGTGCACCTATGCATGTAGAGCTTCTGAAAAAAGCCCTTGAGGTTTTTCCATGCGGTTTTGCCCAGTTATATGGCCAGACTGAAAGCGGACCTTTTACAACAGTATTAAAGCCTGAAGATCATATCCTTGACGGTACTGAGAAAAAGATTAAGAGACTTGCTTCTTCCGGAAAGCCTGCATTGAATTACGAGATTAGAATTGTAGATGAGAATGATAAAGACGTGACTGTCGGTGAAGTAGGTGAGATAATCGGCAGAAGCGAGGCAGTTATGAAGGGTTACTGGCAGATGCCGGAGGAAACAGAAAAAAAGCTGAAAAACGGCTGGCTTCATACGGGTGATCTCGGTAAGCTTGATGAGGATGGATATGTCTATCTGGTGGAAAGAAAGAATGACATGATAATAAGCGGCGGTGTTAATATATATCCGAGAGAGATCGAGGAAATACTTTATAAACATCCGGCCGTGCTTGAAGTGTCAGTGATCGGCGTCCCCGATGAACACTGGGGCGAAGTTCCAAAAGCTGTCATTGTCCTTAGAGAAGGGGTTGCGGCATCAGGAGAGGATATTATTAAATTTTGCGGAGAGCATCTGGCAGGATACAAGAAGCCGAAATCGGTTGATTTTTGGAAAGAGCTGCCTAAGAGCCCGCAGGGAAAGATCCTGAAAAAGGAAATCCGCAAACATCTTGCATCCATATAAAAACAGTTTTCAATGATACCAAAACAGTATACAGGAGGAGGATATGAGTATGGCAGAATCGATACTTGACGGTAAAAGGATTCTCGCTGTTGATGATGAACCGGACGTGTTGCTGGTGCTTGAAGAGGAAATTACCACCGAATGTTCAAACTGCCAAATCGACAAAGCAACTACCTATGAGGAAGCTGCAGCAAAGCTGAAGGCAAACGTCTATGACATCGTTATCCTCGATATTATGGGCGTGAGAGGATTTGATCTTCTGGAGCTTGCAATAAGCCGTAATTTCAAAACAGCGATGCTCACTGCCCATGCTTTAAGCGCTGAAGCACTAAAGAAATCACACGATCTTGGAGCAAGAGCTTACTTGCCGAAAGAAAAACTCGGTGAGATAGTCCCTTTTCTCGAAGACGTTCTACAATATGATGCCAAGTCAGGCTGGAGGCGTCTTCTGGAAAAACTTGAGAACTTTTATGACGATCGTTTTGAACCTGACTGGAAAAAGAAAATTGATTGGTATTAACGAAACACATCCCTCCGGGGCGTTTTGTTACTGAGTAGCTTTTAAAAATCACCTGCAGCTCAAAACGCAGGCTCCTGTATCGCTTCATGCTCCTTCAATTTCTTATTCCCTTTCGTTATTTATAATGTAGGTG
>Ga0351942_1243_pt1 | contig 15324 bp, 14 predicted proteins | sample TotcelT113001N10_FD_206838 | JGI IMG/M metagenome (GOLD analysis project Ga0351942, IMG submission 206838) | Enriched cells from coal bed in the Powder River Basin, Montana, United States - Total cells T11 rep2 HSBNCT.T11.300.1.N10 ... | reverse complement strand
ACCCGAGTGATGCTGCGAACTTGGCCGCTTGCTCGTCGTAGGAAATGCATCCGCCTGCGCCAGCGAGAATGGCGTCCAGCACGAAGGAGCCACTCCAGTCAGGGCCGATGACGAGAGCGACGGGTTGGCCTCGCGCGGACAGCGCATGGACGAGGTCCATGCTGTTGGTGCACATGCATCCGTCAATGATGACGATATCGGGCCTGGCCTCGTCGACGGTTTTGAGGACGGACTCCGCGGTGGAAGCTACGCGAACATCCTGGCATCCGCCCTCTGTGAGCATGCCCGCGAGGCCTTCGGCCAGTGCATTTAGGGAGCCCACGACTACCGACTCACATCCTTTGATTTCAATCATTGGCGCCGGCCTCCTGCGCATCGCCTCTGTCGCCAGCCGGGCGACTGGGTGGACCACATACTCTGGAGAACACGAGTTGTCCGCACATCTTGGGACTGCGCGCTCGTACGGGGCGCCGGACGCCGATAGTAGTCAGCTCGGACATAACCAATCCCAGGAAACCTGGTCAACGGGCGGGCGCATCAACACTCTCCCGAGGAGCATAGCCGATAGACCTAGGTCGAAGGCATTATCGTATGCCGATGTAAGGTATGTCAACGCCTGGCGGTGCATGGCCGGTGTTCCGAGAAGCTAGCCATCTGTGATTGCTCAGTAGAGACGCCCGCGACCTGGCGGCCTGACGTTGAACACAGGGAGACTAGCACCAGCAGGGATACGACAGGTGGTGGAATCTCGAAGGCTGAGGGCGAGGCCGCCGGCCGGGCGTCCGTTGTAGCGACCGCGCCGCTTCGGCTATACTATCGACCGCGCCAGCGTAGCTCAGAGGTAGAGCAGCGGTTTCGTAAACCGCCGGTCATCGGTTCGACTCCGATCGCTGGCTCCACTTTTCAAAGCTAATTCCAGCATTTCTCCGCCTCTATCCGGTCGACATAATCAGGTGTTGCTAAGAATTTGCTAATAATCCGCAGCGGCGCGTTCGTGCGCCTGCTCGCCGGACAGAAGCTCATCGAACCTGCGGGCTGCCGCTTCTTGAAGGCCGGGCGCTACGTGGGAGTAGAGGTCGATGGTTGTGGCGATGGATGCATGTCCCAGGCGGGACTGCACAACAGCGGGATGGACACCCTGCTTGAGCAGCAGGCTTGCGTGGAGGTGGCGTGCGTCGTGGAGGCGCACCCCTGGAAAGCCGCACTTCCTGGCGTACCTGGACCAGGTCTTGGTCACGTTGTCGGGGCGTACCGGCGTGCCGTCCACGCAGGTAAAGACGAGTTCCTCGTCGCTGAGCGTGGTGCCGCACATCGCCTTCTCTGCTTCTCTGCTCGCTCGGTGCCTCCGCAGCACGTCCACCACCGCTGGCGATAGCGCCACCATGCGCCGGCCACGGGCTGTCTTGGGAGGTCTCACGACTATCTCACCACCATGAAGTTGGTGTAGTGACCGGTTCACGTATGCCTGGGCCCGGTTCATGTCGAGGTCGCACCACCGGAGTCCGAGTATCTCGCTCCGGCGCATGCCGGTCGCTATCGCCATGTAGAACACCGGGTACAGGGTGCTGTCTCGTGCCGCCTCCAACAGGCTACGTGCGTCGTGTTCGTCGAAAGGCCGCCACTCCGGCCTCTGCGCCCGCGGGGGTTTCACGGCATCGGCTGGATTCCGAGCCATCAGTCCCCAGGTCACCGCAGTGTCCAGTGCCTTGTGGAGCACCATCGCGTGGTGGCGTACGGTCCTCGCACTTAGTCCGCCTGTGCCGTCGTGGCGTCCGTGGTCGAGCATGTCGGCGTAGTACTTCTGGATACGCTCTGGCTTCAGCTGCACCAGCGCGTAAGTACCGAGCCCCGGTATGAGATGCTGCCTGATGATAGTCCCGTACCCTTCGGCGGTGCGTGGCCCGACGTTAGGACCGGCGTAGTCTACCAGCCATCGTTCGAGAAACTCGCCGAGAGTCGTCTTGCTGGGCCGCACGAATGTGCCGGTATCGATCTGGTGCTGCAGTTCCACCATGCGCTTCTCCGCCTCGCGTTTGCCGCCCTTCACTGTCTCCCAGATCTGCGGGTACCGGCCCGTTTGTGGGTCGTACGGCATCGAGATCACCACGGTGTAGGTATCCTTCCCTCTCTTGCGGATGTGTCCTCTCATTCGTTCTTCTCCTTTCCTCTTCTGCAGGCATCGACCTTCCTGCGAGAGCCTCATAGCCTAGGGGGTCTTCGTTTCTGTCGCGTCTGTGGCCTGCTTCTGCGCATCCTGAGATTGATACCCCCACCGCTCTTGTAGCCGCTGAGCCAGGTCCCCGAACAGACTGAAGGCAGTCTCCGGATCGTAGTCGAGAGCGGGGTCGTCCTCGATCTGCATGAAGAACTGTCGCACCATATCTGCGACTGCCGGGTCTCGCTTGGTAATCCACCGCAGCATGACGTCATGCATCCATTGAAACCCCATCTCTTCGGGCGTCATGGGGTAGTCGTCTGCTACCAGCATCGCCATCTCCGCCTCGGCGTACTTCTCTGCCACGAGGAACAGCAGTGGTTCTTCGTCCACCACGGTCCGGAGTCTTGAAATCCATCGTGCTTCCCGTATGGTGAGCGGCGTACCGGTCATGTACGCCGTGTGCCATGCGCGGGTAATCGCCGGCAGGGCCTCCGCGGCGATGTCTCTGCAGCAGTCGAGCGACATGGCAAGCAGGCTCCAGGGCCTTTCATTCACGTCCGGAGGCAATTCACCACTCTTGCGCCGCAAGATCGTTACCAGCTTCTGAACGGCGCTGTAGCTGGGCCACTCTTCGTTGCGACGCGGGTACTGGCGTTCCTGCAGAAGCCTGTGTATCTCTGTGTGGACCTGTCGGGCTGTCCAGTCGGGGTGGGTAAGGCAGATGGAGGAGATCATGTGCCTCACCTCGCTGTTGAGTAGTTGCGTTGTGGTCATTGCTGCTTCATTCTCCTTTGGCTGTTCGTGTTGCTGGCGTTGCCGCGTGTCGATACTAGGACGGAGGGGGCGTGTGAGACACACTGCGGTTGCGTGTACTGACACATCCTGTATAATCGTCATAGAACATGTGACGCATGGTACCACGTCACAGTCTCAGATGCTAGCCAAGTTGGCAAGGAAAGGAGAGGATTTTCGGATGGAGAACACGGAACACGATGAACCCATGGTCCTCAGTGTAATGGAGGCAGCGGCGATGCTCCGTTTGAGTCGAGTATCGGCATACAACATGGTCCGGCAGGGGGTGATTCCGTCGATACGATTTGGCCGGCGACTCGTCGTGCCCAGGAAAGCGCTGATGGATCTTCTGAACGGGTCCAGCAAGGTGGGGAGATGAGATGAATGGGGGACTGAGGCGGAAAGGCTCTGCTAGGGGCTTTGGCGGGCGCGCTAGCAGAGCCGGGGTGGTGCGCGAACCGCGAGGTCCGCATGGCCCGTAGCAATTCTAGCAGGTCTGGGTCATCTCTCCTCGAACGTGCGCTGTCACGGGTGGGAGGTCACGACCGGAACAACACCGGCCTGTGGCTGGCCTGCCAGCTGCGCGACTCTGGCTGCAACCAGGATGAAGCCGAACACGTCATGCTGGAGTACGCCAGCCGCGTTGATGGTGGCAGTGCTGATCCGTACACCTCCGAGGAGGCAGTCGCGACCCTCAAGAGCGCGTTCAGCAGAACTGCACGGGCACACGCAGCGGGTGGAAACCTGTCCGTCGGTGGACCCTGTCAACGTGTCAAACCAGGGGTCAACCGCGTTCGAAATGACGTTGACAGTCGAGGAGCCGGTCTGACATTGGCGACTCTTGCGGAGGCGAAGGGGTTCACTGTAGACGAACTCAAGGGGTTCGGCGTCAGCGACCGGAATCAGAACGGCACGTGGGTGGTCCGCATCCCCTATCAAACCGAAGACGGGACCGAGGCTGCAGTCCGGATTCGGCTGGGACTCGGGAAGGAGGATGGTCCACGGTTCAAGTGGCGTAAGGGCGACAAGGCCATGCCATACGGACTGAACAGGCTGGATGCCGTGAGGAGGGGAGGGTGGGTGCTGATCGTGGAGGGCGAGAGCGACTGCTGGACCTGCTGGCATTACGGCATACCCGCCCTGGGCGCTCCGGGCAAGTCGGTCTGGCCCAAGGCATGGGGCGAACACCTGTCGGGCGTCGACGTCTATGTCTGGCAGGAGCCTGATGCACAGGACTTCACTCTGCGGGTCCTCCAATCGGCACCCGCTGCCCGATACATCATTGCGCCGGACGGTATCAAGGACATCTCGGAGGCGCACATCGGTGGGTTAGATGTTCCGGCGTGGCTTGAACACCTGAAGGCGAAGGCCGAACTGGGTTCCGCGCTGCTGCAGCGCTTGGCTAATACTCAACTGACTGAGGCGTACGAACAGGCGCGTGGTGTCATTGAATCGGACGACCCTTTGTCCCTCATTGCCGATGGCATACGGGCGCTCGGCTACGGGGGAGACTTGAAGCCGGCTATGGTTACGTACCTTGCTGCCACCTCGCGGCTGCTCGAGATGCGACGAGGGGCTATGCCTGTTCATCTGCTGCTCACCGGGCATAGCTCCGGCGGCAAGAGCTACACCCTGAGCGTGGTCATGGCGCTGATGCCTCCAGAGGCCTATCACAACATCGACGCCGGTTCGCCCAGGGTGCTCATCTACGACGAAGAACCACTGGAACACCGTGCGCTCATCTTCGGAGAGGCCGATAGCCTGCCGGCAGGGGAGGATAACCCCGCAGCTTCGGCGATTCGGAACCTGTTGCAGGATCATCAGATGCACTACGAGGTCACGGTCAAGGATCCAGAGACGGGGGACCATCGAGTAAGACGTGTGGAGAAACCTGGCCCCACGGTACTGATCACCACCAGCACCCGTCCACTTGGCGATCAGTTGATGACGCGTCTGTTCGCGCAGGAGATCGGGGACTCGAAGGAGCAGATCGCCGCCGCGTTGAAAGCGCAGGCGAAGCTGGAGCTCGAGGGGGTCAGTGCCCCAGACTGCCGTCTCGTTGCGATGCAGTTGTACCTCCAACTGACGGCACCGATAGCTGTGGTGGTTCCCTTTGTGGACGAACTGGCTGAGGCCATTGCACGGCTTGGGTCAGCTCCCCGCATCATGCGTGATTTTGCCCGACTCGTCTCTTTGGTGAAGGCGGTCGCAACCCTGCGTCAGCATCGACGACGTCGAGACTGTGCCGGGCGCATCGTGGCGGAGCTCAACGACTACGAGACAGTTCGAGGACTCGTGGAAGAGATGTACGCCGACTCCACTACCGGCTTCACCAGGGATGTGCAGGAACTTGTCGCGACTGTTGCGCGACTGTGCGCTGAGAGGCCGGACGGAGAGCGCATCACGAACACCGTCCTGTCGAAGGAGATCGGCACCGGCGTGAAGCAGGTCACGCGGCGAGCTAGGAGAGCTATGAAAGGCGGGTGGCTGGTCAACCGCGAACAGCGGAAGTCCTATCCGGCTGACTACGCGCCAGGGGAACCGATGCCGGAGTGCCCGGGACTACCGAGGTTGATGGGGTTGGCATTTGTGCCTGCAGGGGTGTCATCGCCTGCCGAAGCTGAAATCTCCGGGGTTGACACGTTGACACGGGTGACCGATGAAGACGGCTCCCCTGGTGCCGTCGACCTGCCTGGAATGCTGGGCATGCCTGTGGAAACGGCAGTGCGATTGTGGAGGGACTGTGGTGCTCCTGTTGTCCAGTTGACCCCCGGCGAGAGCTGCAGCGACTTAGAGCGACTTCTTGCCAGCCCGCGTGTGAAGCCACAGCACGCGGAATGCGTCAAACGGTGGCTGGCCGTGTGCCTATCTCGTGATGGTGTCGAGGAGGTGTCTCGTGTCTGAGTTTCAGTGTCCGAGGTACGAAGGCTGTGACGCTCCGCTGTGTCCGCTGGCGGACGACTTGGACCTGATCACCTGGTTCCCCGATGAACCGGTATGTCCCATGAGGAAGTACGCAAGGTTGCCCTGGCTCAAGAAGCAGCGGCGCATCCAGTCCCTGGGCAGTACGAACGCCGAGGGATTCTTCACGGTTGCCATGCTTGAGACGATCAGCAAGGTGCGCAAGGGACTGGTCGGCGCTGCCCCGGACAACGGACTGGTGGCGGAGGCGCGTTGGTTACAGGACCGGGCCGATGCAGAGGCCGCCAGACGGCGGAATCGGGAGTCCCAGGAATCGCCTCAGCCGCCTGCAATCGCCTCCAACCAGCACTGCGACCGAGTGCCCGTTGAACAACTAGTCCTGCTGGGCACGGGGTAACCCCCCCGACCAGAAACCATACCTTCTGGAGCGGTGGGCAAGATGACCTGCCGCTTCTCTTTTTTGTACACGGGTTGCCGCGTTACAAGTAACACCCATCCGCGTTACGTAACGCCGGAATCTGACCCGCTGGCGTGTACGAGCACCGCCAGTTGGTCGCCGAAGTGGGGGGTGCGGGAGAGGACGCTCCCCTGTCGCTCTCCCGCAAGGGGAAGAAGCCGCCAACAGTGCTGCGGAATAGACGCACCGAGCGGTCGGGGCCATGATGGACCGATGACCGACCGGGTGTCAAACGGGGCCGCTCGGGAACGACCGACCAGCGCCCGCATGCGGCGCATAAGATCACTTGCCCTCTGCAACGCACCGGCGAGTTCCATCATGGCGCGCAGGCTAAGGAGCTTGATCGGGACCGTTTCGGCGAGACGTCATGACCCGTCACATGCCAGGCAGTGGTGACACTCGAAGCTCGCCTCACCACCGCGAACCTCGTGTGGATCGGCCGCAAGAAACGAGGTGAGTACTTCATCGTGTGGGAGCTCAACGGAGGTGAACACGCACAGAGGATCTGCGGGCTTCGTGACCACTGCAATATGATCAACTTCCATCTCTACTACGATGCCAAATGGTTCCACGCCGTCATAAAGGTCTCCGCTCTTGTGGCCGCATACCTTTTCTCCACAGATGTTGCATACGCCATGAGTCCGTGCGGCCACTATGCGGTTGTACGTATGCCCGCGAATGTGGGGACAGTCTAAGACATCCTGTCCACATAGTGAGCAGACGGCTCTCTTGTAGCCTCCGATGCTCAACCCAAACGGCATATGAGACAAGAGCACAGGGCACGTTAGGCGACACCGACCATCTTGACAAGGAATCTCGCAGCCGAACACATCATGAATGCGTCGACCCAATGAGTGAAGGTACCGACGATGAGCAAACGCGTCGGGCTCCCACTGAGTGGCCTCGCGTGCCTTTTCCAGGCTCTTCCGAAACACAGCCATAGCCACGTCAAGCGTCCCCGCGCTGATGGCTTCCTCAGCTGCTGCTGCGAGAGCACGTGCCGACTCAAGAGAAATGGTCGCCTGCGTCCCCCGGAGGGCACATTGCGGCTTGCCATTGTCACGTGGCGAACTCACCGTCCTATGACCCTGTGGTGCTTCCGATGACGGCTGACGCGCCATGCGTGAAAGCACTTTGCACACATCCTCGGTGGGACCTTCGATCCTGCGCACCGATACAGACCCGTCCGGTCCCAATTCCGCGTACTCGAATTTCACGGACGACGGCTGTAGCACGTTCCGTCGCAGCCATCGGTCGTAGATCCAGTTGGCCAGGATACTCAATGCCAAACTCGTGACAAGCGGATCTGCGAAGAGGAGCATTGGGAGAACGACATCGGCCGACCTAAGGACAAGCTCTCGTCTCTCTCTACCGTCGTGGTAGAGCATAGTGTCGATGCCTCCCGCCCTCAAGACTTCAGACGCTTCTTTTGCGCCCGGAGCAAACACCAGTGTGTTCTCGCCAGAATCTGGCAATGCCCTGCTGGGAAGCACCAAAGCTCCGGAATTCGGTGTGCGTAATGCCTCGGCCTTCAGACCGGTCAATGTGGCGAAGACTTCGACCGTGGCTGCACTCGCAACGTCTCCCCATCGGGTTGCACTGTCGTCCATCGTTCCTCGCCTCTCGATACTCTCAGTCCACAAATGTAGCGGGCGGGAGATTCCTTCTATTACGCGAAACTCCCCTGTTCTCCCTCGGACTTCCGGTATCGCTTCGCCTTCTTGAAGGTGGACACCGCCGTTGTCGGGTACTCCGGCCGTTTCCCGTCCAGCAAGTCTTTGACGGTGAGAATCTGTATCCTCGGGTACTTGTGGTCGGGGAATAGCTCAGGCACATAGAACCCCGCTGCGACTGCTTCTTGAACCATAGGCCGTGTAGGTTCCTCCAAGGTAACGAACACGCCGATCGCCGCCTTCTCTCTCTCCACCACGCCCTTCAGGTCCCGTATCTGCGACGCATTGACGCCGCCGCTCTTCACCTGGACCACCACGAGTTTCGCCTGTCCGCTGTTGTCATCGAAGAACCGCATCACGCCATCGATGCCACTGTCGGCACCCTTGCGTTTGTCTTGCGCCGGGTGAGCATCCACCATATCCACGGCCCACCATTCAAACTGGTGGCGGTTCTGCTCGGCCAAGGCCCGGGCGCTCTCAAGGTCCATGGGCTGCCCAAGTACCTCGTAGGGGGTCAGGTCTCCCTTGAACGTGTCTTCCAGCCGACGCCGCATGAGTGCTATTGCAAGGTGCGTGATGTCGATGCCGATCCACCTGCGCTTGAGGCGCTCCGCAACGGCGATAGTCGTGCCACACCCGCAGAAGGGGTCAAGGACAACGTCGTTGTCGTCACTGCTGGCGCTAATGATGCGCTCCAGAAGCGCCTCGGGTTTCTGTGTGGGATACCCTAGGCGTTCCTTCGAAGTGTTGCCTACCCGCAAGACATCGCCCCACCAGTCCTGCGCCGGCGTCCCTTTCTTCTCATCCAGATATACCACGTGACCGCGCAGAAGGGGCTTGTCGTCGGGGGCCCGCTTGATACGACCCTGCCCCCACAATGTCTCCATCGAGGTCTCGCTCAATCGCCACATACGTGTAGGACCTGGCGTCCGACCGTGAAACTCGAAGCGTCCCCCTGGGCCACCACGGTACGGAGCGGTCAGATCTTCGCACTTGTACGCACGTCCCTCTTCGTCGACCCGAAACTCGGATGATATATACGACTCGTCGTAGTCGAGGTACACCGCCTTGAATTTGACGGTCGCAGCACTCTTCGCGTAGTAGAGCAGGCTATCGTGCACCCGTCCGAAGCGATGAGGGTCGTTGTGCGCGGTGGTCCTCTTCCAGACGATTTCGTTGCGGTAGTTCTGGATTCCGAAGGCGGCGTCCATTAGCAGCTTCAGGTAGTGGCTCGCCGTCGGGTCACAGTGAAGGTAGATGCTTCCGGTCGGCTTCAGGACACGGTGCAGTTCGACCATTCGCTGCGCCATCATGACCAAGTACGCCATCATGTCGTTGGGGCCGAGGAATGCTCTCAACGCCTGCAGCAAGTCCGCGAGCTTCCTGGGTCCAGCAGACACTACGTCCTGGTAGGCAGCTTCGGACTCATAACCCCAGTGCCAACTGTCTTCGAACGCAGTGATCTGTGCCGCAGATTGCTCGCCGCTCTTCTCCTGAAAGAGCACATTGTAGCTAGCGTTGGAGTTGAACGGCGGGTCCAGGTAGATGAGATCCACGCTTTCACTGGCGATGTGATCGCGCAGAATGTCGAGGTTGTCACCGAAGTAGAGCTTGTTCTTCCAGTCCGATGCGGCCATGCCACCCCCGTGCCCGCCATTGCGGCTGTTAACCGGAGTCTACCGCGTCTGCCTATTGCCATTCAATAGCTGAGTGCTGCGACGGGAGGCGCGCCTTCACATTCCGGTCGGGCTCGTGTATCCTACTGGAAGAGGGCTGACCCCGTCGCGGGTGTCAGCGAATGTAGCGCAGCCGGCTCCCCTCGCCGAAAGCGACCGGATTGCGCGGGAGGTGCATTGTGGGAACCCTTTTCAAGGTGATTGTTGCCGTTTGTCTCGTCGGAATCCTTGCCGTCGTCCTGGTTGTGGCGTTGGACGACTCTCCCTCCAGCCAGAGTGCCACTTCGCCGTCCACTCCAACACCTGCTCAACCAGCCAGCCCTACCTCGACGCCAACGCCTACAGCGACACCCACCACAACCCAGCCTGCGGCATCGGGGCTGCGTGCGGGTACTCACTTGGTGGGCACGGATATGGCCCCCGGGCGCTACCGTGCCGATGGAGGCGTCACATACTTTGAGATACTCTCTGGCCTCGGCGGCGAACTCGGGGACATCATCGCGAACGAGTTTGTCACTAACTCGAAGGCTCCCGTGGTAGTGGACATCGAGGCCTCGGACGTCGCGTTCAAGTTCAGCGGTTCTGGATCGTGGGTCCGCATCGATTCATCCTACAATCCGGGCCTGAAGACGTCGTTCGGCGACGGGTGGTGGGTAGTGGGCGCGGACATCGCCCCTGGCGTATACCGAACCCAAGAAAACGTCGACTACTGGGCACGGCTGTCGAGCTTCAGGCATACGCTTGAGGGTATCGTAGCAAACGAGGCAATGATGCCGGGTGGAGCCGTTGTGGAGATCAAGTCCACAGACGTTGGCTTTCAGACGAGCGGCGGCGCAACCTGGACAAAGATCGGTTAGCGACGCGCCGTCCCTCGCTCGACTGGGGACATCATCATTCGTAACTCGTTCGTGTCTGTCCCCAATGATTCTGGGGACATTTGGGGGACGGACTGTTGAGGCCGATTCCGGTGACATCGGGAGGATACGAACAACCAGGGCGGTGACGCTGGAGGATTCAGGAAGAATACCAACGTGTCGGTGACTTGCCCTCTAATAACAGTTCAGCTTGCCTCACGTGATGGAAATACCACCGGAGTGTGACAACTGTATGTCACGCAGTGGCGACTCGGTAGAACACTTGGGCCATGCAGGGTGACAACACGTGTCTCAGCAATCGCCCTTGAATTCACCTTCATCATTCACAACATCCCAGAGCCAATTCGCTCAGGGTTGGGGACCAGAGGATAGCGGGTACTGTAGAACGCTGGACTCCGCTGGTGAATACCTGCGGCGAGCAAGGCGACGCACATGGTTAGATCCTCTCCAGCAGGGAGGCCGCATGCTGGAACCGGCGCGAATGGGCTAAGACAATTCTGGGGAGTGCTGAGGACACCCGGCGCGATGCACTCGCACATTTGGAAGGGCGCAGAACTCGAAAGCAGGCGCAATATCACCCCTGGTGCGGGGACCAGGCCACGCCGGTGGAGTGCTCGCCCCAAGGGAAGCAGAGATTGAGCAGTGCCTTCAGGCTGGACGCGATTTGTGGGCTGTCTATTCGCAGGTAGTCAGACTCGAACGTATGGTCGAGTCTCATGAAGTAGCCGAACAACATGACTGAGCCGAATGCGCTATCGCCGTTGTCGAGAAGGACTTGAATCAGCTGTCTCAGCTCGGTGTTTTGAATCGCGTCACCGGTCTTCTTGATAGCCCAGTAAATGTTTGTTGCGTCGAGCGCGAGTGCGGCGGCTTCCTGACAGTAGGGCTTGCGAGATTTTGCCTGAATCGCCTGCAGGACCTTGCGTATGATCGTCTCGCCCTTTGGTCTGGTGCTCGAATAGTGGATGCTGCCGCACTCGATGAATGCTTCCCCATCATTCAGAGTGAAGTCAGGAGACTCACTCTTGCAGAACCGAACACCACTCCGGGAGAGGGTAGCGGCAACATTGACTTCCATGCGCCAGCCAAAGTACTCCTCCCAATTCCGAACTCTGTGCGCTCTCTTGCGGAAATGCGCAAGCAACTCTGAGTCGTGCGTCTGGATGTCGCGCAGATGCATGGTCAACATGCAGACCTTGCCGATTTCGAGGTCTCTTTGTTCGTAGTCGTGTTTGTTGTGGTAGGCGAAGATTCGTTGAGTGGAGGTGCTTATGGGGTGCGGCTTGCCAGCAGACCCGAACCGCATATTGAGCAGTTCGCTGAGCTGGACAATGCATGCGCATGCGGTCAAGAACGCGTGATCCATCGTGCATTCACCATCACAACCCTACCATAGAATGGATTCCTGGGACACCGCACTAGATTCACCCTCACGTTCAGTAAGAGTCTAACTCTGCTCCCAAGGCACTCCATTTGCCCGGCTGCGGTTCGATTGGGCCGACACACGGATGATGCTCCGATGCTTGGAGAATTCAAATAGCGCCGACCTTGGATGACCCGACAAGGTTCTACGTCAATAAGTGTGATGGTCCTCATGCAGCGATAGGCTGAGCCTCCTGTCGGTTGCTGAGCAGTATTCTCTGCCTGAAGTTCTGGGCGTTACGGTAGCCGTACGCGGTCCGCTTGATGACCTTGATGCGATTGTTCTTGCCTTCGAGGAAGCCGTTGGTATAGGGATAGTCGAAGTAGTTGAGGATCTCCTCCCTCCAGAGGCGCAGCATAGGAAAGAGTGCCTTGAAGGGAGTGGGGCCTTGGTCCCGTACGGAGGTTTCCCACCGCATCAGCGCCGCTTCTGCCGCCGCCCGGCTGCCACCTCGATACCACGCCCTGAACCACTCCTTGAGTAGCCAAGCGCGGTGCAGCTGGGGATAGCGCCCCAGCAGCGCCGTCAGTTTGGTCCGCTGCGAGGGCGTCAGTCGCTCCCTGGCTGTCTGGAACAGGTACCGGGCATGATAGAGCTCTCCTCGCTTCCCCTGCCGCGGCTCGACACCCGTACGGACTTGGTCAAGCGCCCGATGCACGTGCGATAGCACATGGAACTTGTCCACTACCACCTTCGCTCGTGGCAGGCAGAGCGCCACCGCTTGCCGGTACGGCTCGTGCATGTCCATCACCACCACCCTCACCCTGTCGACGTTCACGAGTGCGCTGAAGAAGTCCGCCACCTCCTGCTGCCGGTGCCCACTCACCACACCGATGACAGCCTTCCGCTCCAGGTCCACTATGGCCGTGTCGTACACCTGCCCCTTCCTGATGGAGAATTCGTCCAGTCCCAGTACCTCCGGCGCCTCCGGACTCGTTGCTGCTCCCAGCAGCTTCCGCGCCTCCTCGGTGACGCAACCGCGTACCAGCGTCTCTCCCACTCCTTCCTTCCTAGCCACTTGGCGCACCGGCTGCTCCAGCGCTTCCATGCCCAACTGGCTGCGGAACCGCCCGCTCGTTCGCTTCCTCATCCCGCACACCGGATCAGGCTCGCTGAACACCCTTCCCGCAACTGCGACAGCGGAAGCGCCGCAGTAGAGTCCCTAGAAGTGGTGTAGGAGGGACTGGAAAAGAGAGTGGTCACTGCGTCATCATCATCGGAATCGGCGAAGACAACGATGATGGAGGTGACGGCAGTGACCGAAGAAAGCATGGACCTTGTGGAGTATCTGCGCAAGCGGGGAGAAGAGCCTGACGTCGATTTTCTGCGAGAGGCGATGTTGGTGATGATGCGTGGAATCATGGAGGCTGAGGTGACGGAGAAGACCGGAGCCGGCTACGGCGAGCGCACGCCGGAGCGTGTAACGCAGCGGAACGGGTACCGAACCCGGCCATGGGACACGCGTGTGGGGACGCTTGAACTGCGCATCCCCAAGGTGCGGGAAGGGAGCTACTACCCGAGCCTGCTGGAGCCGAGGCGGAGGAGCGAACGCGCGTTGCTGTCGGTGGTACAGCAGGCATACATCGAAGGGGTATCAACGCGACGCGTGGACGACCTGGTGAAATCGCTGGGCTGCGAAGGCATCTCCAAGAGCCAGGTGAGCCGGATCTGCCAGGAACTGGACGGCATGGTCGAGGCGTTCCTGACGCGACCCCTCGATTGCGGCCCGTACCGGTACGTCTGGGTGGACGCGCTGACGCAGAAGGTGCGGGAGGCAGGTCGCATCGTGAACGTGAGCGTCATCATCGCCACTGCGGTGAACAGCGAGGGAAGCCGGGAGATCCTCGGCCTCGACATCGGCACGAGCGAAGACCACGCCTTCTGGCTGGCGTTCCTGCGCTCGCTCCTGGCACGCGGACTGTCGGGGGTGGAGCTGGTGATCTCCGATGCGCACCAGGGGCTGAAGGAGGCCATCGCACTGTGCTTTGCTGGGGCGTCGTGGCAGCGCTGCCGGACGCACTTCATGGTGAACCTGCTGAGCCGGGTGCCGAAACGAGCGAACGCGGCGGTGGCGACGGTGGTGCGCACCATCTACCAACAACCGACGGCAGAGCAGGTGTGGCAGCAGCACGAGCAGGTAGTGCAGCACTTTACCGCACGCTTTCCCGCGGTAGCTCAGTTGCTGAGCGAGGTCAGGGAAGACGTCCTTGCTTTCAGCGCCTTCCCGCATGCGCACTGGCATCAGATCTGGTCCAACAACCCACAGGAGCGACTGAACAAGGAGATACGGCGCAGGACGGACGTCGTGGGCATCTTCCCGAACCGGGCTGCCGCAGTGCGGCTCATCGGCGCCGTCCTCAGCGAGCAACACGACGAGTGGCAGGTGAATCGGCGCTACCTGCCGCAGGTGTCCCAGGTGACGAGCACCGACGCCTTTCTGCAGGAGGTGGCGCTACCCGTAGGCATCCACTGATGAACAAGCGATGGTGATGGACGCACTCATACACCACTTGACGGGACGTGGCCAGCGCCGCTTGCGTAACTCTAGGTACACCGGCTTCTGCCACAACCGCATATCCCGTTTCATCTGCGTCCGCCGGCTGTGCACCTTTCCGGTCATCTCCCCACACCACGGACACGGCACTTCCCGCGCCCGATACTCCACCCGCACTCCAATCCACTGGTCCGTCTCTTCCTCACCCCTCACTCGCAACTCCGGCAGCCCCAACAACACGGTGATAGAATCATCGCGCACCTGCTTCTCCTCCTTTCTTTGTGTTACCTCATAACCCAAAGCTACAGAGGAAAGCAGGTGCTTTCAACTTCTCCCTACCTCCATCACACTTAAGAGTGTAGAGCCCCCGACAACAGCCTATTGACACGGTCCTAGGTTCGGTTCAACATGCAGAACGTGTCAATCATTGCCTCCACGGCTGACTTGAACACAACAGCCTACGTCGCGCAGTTAGCCAGTTCGTAGAGCAGGCGTAGACCACCATAGGGACTAGCATTCCGAGGAGAGTTGCCCTGACCTGCTCACACCTAGTAGGCGCCGCAACCACTTGAAGGAAGGAGGAGTCATGAGGGACGCACAGAAGCCGGACCACATCAGTCTGGATACTCTTATTGGAAGGCTGAAGGAAGGTCGTTTCGTCATTCCGGATTTCCAGCGAGATTTCGAATGGCGCCCTTGGGACATTCGAGACCTAATGAGGTCTATCTTCCTCGACTACTACATAGGCAGTCTGCTGCTCTGGAAAGGCAAGAAAGAGAGCTTCGAGGCCTTGTCGTGTCAACGGATCTATGGCTTCACTGGGAGCGAGAACCCCGAGCACATCGTCCTTGATG
>Ga0351942_1256_pt1 | contig 15530 bp, 11 predicted proteins | sample TotcelT113001N10_FD_206838 | JGI IMG/M metagenome (GOLD analysis project Ga0351942, IMG submission 206838) | Enriched cells from coal bed in the Powder River Basin, Montana, United States - Total cells T11 rep2 HSBNCT.T11.300.1.N10 ... | reverse complement strand
GGGGACCTGGGAATCCTGCGGACTCGAACATGTCGGGGTGTCGACGCTGATACACCACTGGCGACGGGCGTGGCGCCCATATGTACACATAGCCATTATGGCATCGATGTCACGTACATGTCTATATGTACATAGTGGTTATGTCCCAACAGCGTGCGTGTGTGGCTCTATGTACATAGCGGCAGCCACGCTGAATGAGGCGGGGGAGTCTTCGAGTACGGCTCCACTCGCAAGGGTACGGTCGATCTGGGGACACCACACTTCTCTTCGCGACGCCAAAGCTAACAACAGGAGGACAGACCGACAATGAGTCGTCCGCAGGTTCATTTCGAACGTGACGGTGAATCAAGAATGGGGTCCCCCGGATCTGTCCCCGGATTTCAATCGGCTCGGTGACGGTGGCCTCTCCGGTCCGAAAGGCTCAGTTCGCAAGGGTGGGGGCGTTCTGCGCTATCACGCACGGACGCCGTCATGGGACTCAGCCCCTGCATGTCGAGGTGGCAGAGGCTGACCGCGTTGCGAGCATCTATGTACATAAAGGCTGTGTCGGATGGTCGCGTAGGACTGCCTCTATGTACATACAGGCAGTCGCTCGTCGAGAGGATTCTCGATCATGAAGCCACTCGCAGGGGTGCGGGCCGTCGCAATGGCTGTGTCATCCCTGACGATTCTCCACGCCACCACTCGCAGGGGTGCGGGCCTCTCAGGTAATCACTCGCACGACAACTCGTGTGGGACCTGCAGCGGGTGATCATTCGCTCATCACGCCGCCCGCCAGGGTGGGGCATTCTGCGCAATCTCGCAGGGACGCCGCGTCGCCGTCCAAGAATTCAGCCCCATGCATGTCCAGGCGACAGAGGTTGACCGCGTTGCGAGCATCTATGTACATAAAGGCTGTGTCGGCGGGTTGCGTACGTCTATCTCTATGTACATAAAGGCAGTCACTCGTCGAGAGGATTCTCGATCATGAAGCCACTCGCAAGGGTGCGGGTCTCTCGGGTTGTCACTCGCGCTGCACATCTGTGACATACAGTTGTCACAACAACCCGATAGACTAGCCTGGTCGTAGGATAGTGGGACTGCGGCGTGAGAAGCTCATCGAGCGAGTCAAGCACGGCACCACCCGTATGTACGGCGAACTGGAGGGCATCATGGGTTCCGAGATTCCGGCCCTGCCGGCCCTGGAGATGCCGTATGCGCCGGGGGAGGGGGCGGACAGCGAAGGCGAGGCCGAGTGAGCAGCTATCTGTATGGTGAGTCGATTTGACCTAACCGTGTCTTGGATATGACCGCGGTCATATGCCGCCGCGGGGCATCGGGGTGAAGGCAGGCGTGGCATCCACCCAAGGACATGCAGAGGCTAAGTCATCGTGTATCCGATACCCAAGTGAAGACAATTGGTCGCGACCATTCTGAATCGGTCTCGACCAATGCACTTGTCCAAACCGCTCTTGTTCAGTCGACGGAGATCTCGCACTGCCTCACACGTTGCACGGTTTGTTGAGTCGCCAGGTGGTCCTTGGTCTCGAAACGCCTAACGCTGAACTGTGGCCTCAACCGGCGATCCCCGCCCTGCTCGCTGTCCCTCCAATGCCATAAGCGAAGCCGGTTTCGCCGGTATACTTTGAATTGATGACCGCGTCGAGCACGGTAGGACAGGAGATGATCATATTCATCTTTTCATTTGATCACGGCGATGGACGCAGCGCATCGTTCGCTGAAAGGTGTATCCTCATGATGAAATGGTGAATGATCATATTCATTGGATCATATGATCATGCGACACATTGTGCGCTGGAAGGTGACTTTTCATCATGACGAACCAGGAGATGATCATATTTATTTGATCACGTCGACGCAGCGCATCGTTCGCTGAAAGGTGTATCATCATGATGAAATGGTGAATGATCATATTCATTGGATCATATGATCATGCGACACATTGTGCCCCAAAAGGTGCCTTTTCATCATGATGAACCAGGTGATGATCATATTCATTCGATCATATGATCATGCTAGTGTTGAGTCTCTAAGAGGGTCGCGCTGCCACTGAGCGGCCGGCAAGTCCAGCGAAGTCGAATCACAGAATGTGCATGACACCAGAAACGGGCAGGCAGCACGACATGTACACGCCGCCGAAGTGCGCGGGAAGCCAGTCAGAATCCGAAAGCCTGTCCGGTTGGTCGTCGGCCTCGTAGTGACAAGGTAGGCCTATGTTCGCACCGCAGTTCAATAGCCATTCACAGGTACTTCAGGACAATCTGCGCGAAATTGATCGGCTGAGGTTCCGAATTGAGAACATGCTTCTCATGCCCAAGCACGAGCAGTGGTTGCGGCGAGAGGCATTCGTACGCACGGCTTTCACATCCACGATGGTCGAGAATGCAACGATCACCGAGCACGAGTTGGAGGAAGCCGCGAAGCCCTCGCCCGCTGCATCGATTCCGAAGGAGAGGCCTGACGTAGTGAACTACGGAAGAGCCCTGGAATTGGTTGATGCCATTTCAGACGAACCGGGGAGTGTCCTCGATACGATTGAGGTGGCCATTCGAAATATCCACTTCACTCTGATGTCGGGGATTGACGGAGGTCGGGCACAGCCCGGCAGGTATCGCAAGATCGACAACAAGGTGGGTGATCAGGGGGTTCCGGTCTACAGTCCTCCGACGCTCTTCGACGTGCCGGACCTTATGCGGGATTTTGCACTGTGGCTGAGGGATACCGGTGAGTTTCACCCGGTTTGCACAGCGGGCATCGCACATCTTCACCTGGTGGCCATCCACCCCTTTGTCGACGGAAATGGTCGCACAGCCCGCCTTCTCGCTGCCCTCCTGCTCCAGATGTCCGGATATGGATTCCGCAAATTGCTATCTCTGGATGCGTATTACCAGAGGAACCGGGACCCCTATATCGATGCGTTGCGGGCATCAGCGGGGCCTCAATTCACTGAATCATACGATGCTACGCCGTGGCTCGAGTTCTTCACCAGGTCAATTGTGGCTCAGGCGGAGATGCTCGAACGACGCCTCACGGACTGGCAGATGACGGTGGCGGCGATACACAACCGCTACAAGAGTTACGGCCTCAGAGACCGGGAGGTGGACGGTTTGATCTATGCCGTCCGTTTGGGCCAACTGACGCGCGGAGACTACCGCGAAATCACCGGAGTCGGTCTGGTCACTGCGACCCGAGACCTCAGGCATCTTGCCGAGTTGAGATTGCTGGAAGCCGTGGGAGCCACGAGAGCCAGGCGCTATCTGCCCGCTGTCGAATTGAAAGAGGTACCTCGCGGAGTTGGCGCGTAGTGATGGTTGGACGCTGGCCTACTTCGCTCTGACAGCGTGGCCAAGTTGATTCGAAATGCCCACCCCACCGGCCGACTTGCGCCAGAGAACAACCGCAATACGCGGGGTGGGGGACTTTTCGAGCATCACGCCACAGTCAGTGGTGGGTGTCTTCCAGGCTATAACTCATACCCGAAATTCCGTACTAGTCTCGGCCCAATGGCCACAGCTTCCGACGCGGCGGAGGGCACCAGTCATCGAATTCCACTGGCGTCTCAATGATTATGGTGTGGCCTTCCTGCCTCGCCTTCACCTCAGGTGGCAGATACCCTTCGAACCGTCTGATCTCCCAGAACTGCATCTCGCCGGGGAAGCGCACCAATAGCCTTTCCTTCTCTCGCTCCAGCTTCGCATCCCGCCGCTTGTAGAGCAAGTCAGCCCACCTGGTTCGCCCGAGGTCGTACTTCGTTTCGACAGGCTGGTCGAGGAAGAACTCAGGCACCGCCCTGTTGGCATAGTCATAGAGCTGGTGCATCACTACCCGGGCGATGTGGAGTTCATCGTCGCTGAACTCACTGTCTGTCAGCAGATGCTGAAGGTACAGGTGACTGAACCACCGGAAGACGCCATTATCGCGCTCAAACAGAGTCTTGAGTCTTCTCTTGCTCTCCTCGGTCGAGGCGAAATGCACGTCGAAATCGAGTCTCTTCACGCGAGACCTGGCCCAGTCCTGAAGTCTGGGCTCGTTTGAGGACAGTACAAGCTGCGGAATATCCAGATTGCCTCGCCACCAGGTCTCCCAGTACGCCTTCAGCACATCGGGCACCCAACGCTTGCCTGAGAATTCGACATCATCGAAGGCCAGCGGAAACACGGTACCGATGGAGGCTGCCCCTCGAATCTTGCGGCTGGAGAACTCTTCCCGCGGCACAGCCTCCATATCCTGCCCGGTCACCAGCTTGAGGGCGAAGCGGAAGAAGGTCGTCTTGCCGTTCTGCGTGGGACCATAGATGTAGAGGAACCTCGGCCCCTTCGGGTCCACTTGCCCGTAGGCCATGCGCTTCCTGCGCATATACTCGTTGGCAAACGGTGAGAAGAAGATGTAGAGCAATGCTTCGAACATGCTGGCCTTGGCGAACCCGGGGTCAGGGGTCTTCCCCAGGTCGATGGTATGCACGTAGTCTTCAATGTGCTGAAGCCCTTGGTCGACGGTGGGGACATCAGGCAGCGGCTGTGACAGGGACACTATGGTGCCCTTCAACCCAAGTCGCACTTCATGCCTCTGCAGGTCAACTCGCATCAGCGGTATGCCGTAGGTAGCATGCACGTGGTTGATGAAGGCCGATGCGCTCACCGTGACTCCGCTGGCCGTAATGGTTGGCCTGAGTGGCTTCACGAGGCGCTCAAGCTCCTTTCTGGCGGCTGGCGCCTCCGGCAGCTTCACGGTGACGATGTCTGTCTCCCCATCTTCGGAAAGCAGCAAGGATTGGACTGAGATCTCCTGGAGGGCTTTGACAGCTTCCGTTTCCGGCGCGGGAACGGTCTCGCCTTTCACCCACACCTCGATCAACTCACGCCTTGGCGTGGTATCGCGCTCCTTGAACAGCTTCACCAGGTCTTCCATGAAGAGTGAGCAGCCTCTTGCATGGGCACGATAATCGTCGAGCACTCTCTGGACGAATGCATCCTCAGGAGGCAGGTCGACATACCAGGCGTAGTTCACTTGATTGGCCTTGCGTGCTGTCTCTGTCAGATTGGCACTCGTCTGAATGATGCGCGCGGTGCCGGGTCTTTCCAGAATGTACAGCTTGGTGTGGATACTGCGTCGCGGGACAAGGATGCGCAGGGAGCCGTTCTCCACCCGCGTTGCCAGAGACTCCACGAGTTCAAGGGGCTTGTCCTGGAGCCCCTGGCGAAGGGCTGGCTCGGTCAGGTCTTCCCCCACAACCACCTCGATCTCCGTGTAGGCACGCTTCTCAAAGAACTCGCCGAGGAGCTCAGATGAGACCACGTACGCAACGGCCCGCATCGTGGTGAACCCGTCAAACAGACCCTGGAAGTCCTCCCTGTGCGAGATAACCTGTGTCACCACATCGCCCAAGTGTCCTTCCCCCTGGAACAGGCTGCCCTGTATCGTTGGCCGTTTCATCTCACCTGCAACAATATACCTGACCTTGCCCCTCCGTTGATACCAGCGCCGGTTGGAGTGCTCTGGTAGTCTCTGCGTGCTCGTGCGGTGTCAGGCCGCCCAATCAGGTGTGCGGCCTCTCGCTATTGTAGTCCCACATCCATGCTTCGATGATTCCTTGCGCGTCGGCGAAGCTGAGGAACCAAATGCCGCAATCACCGGGCACTGGTTCCGGGCGGAAGGTCATCACGCCACTCGTCACGGTGGCCAATTTGCTCCGTGACGGTGGCCATGTTGGCCCGAAATGCGCATGTCGTCTCAAGACCACAGTGGCTTATGTGGATTTGGGAACATCACACTTATCGTCACGACGCCAAAGCTAACAACAGGAGAATAGACCGGCAAAGAGTCGCCCGGAGGTTCATTCCGAACGTGACGGCGAATTACTAATGGTCTCATAATAGTATAGACTTTCCGAGGTGGGCAGGGTACTATTGAGGCATGAGAGAGACGGATGCGCGACGGCTAACGCACAAGGAACTCACGGAACTGCGGAAACGAGGGGTGCTGGCGGTTCAGGCGGGACAGCCGGTGACGTTGGTCGCCAGTGTGCTTGGGGTGCAGCGCTCAACGCTGTTTGGCTGGCTTGCCCGCTATCGCCAGGGAGGATGGCAGGGTCTGGACGCGCGCAAGCGTGGCGGCCGCCCGCCGAAACTGACAGCCGAGATGCTGCAATGGCTCTATGCGACGGTGCTGCAGGACCCGCGGCAGCTGCAGTTTCCCTTTGCCCTTTGGACGAGCAGCATGGTTGGTGACCTGGTCTGGCGTCAGTTCCGCATTCGTCTGAGCAAGGCCTCGGTGTGTCGTCTGTTGCAGCAACTGGGGTTCAGCCCTCAGCGGCCGGTGTGGCGCGCCTTTCAGCAGAATGCGGAGTTCGTTGAGAGGTGGGTCAACGAGGAATACCCGAGGATCCGCGCTCTGGCGCGACAGCAAAACGCGGACATATTCTTCGGTGATGAGGCGGGGATGCGCTCCGACTTCCACTCGGGCCGCACGTGGGCGGCTCGGGGCAAGACACCGGTGGTTGCCACTACCGGGGCCCGTTTCAGTTGCAACATGGTGTCTGCCGTCACCGGCCGTGGGGCCATGCGATTCATGCTTGTCGAAGGCCGGCTGACCAGTGACATCTTCGTCAATTTCCTCCAGCGGCTGATAGACAACTGGCCTCGTCCCGTGTTCCTGATTGTTGACGGCCATCCGGTCCACAGATCGTCGGCGGTCTCCCGTTTTGTCGCCTCCACCGAAGGGAAGCTACAGCTGTTCCACCTGCCGCCGTATTCCCCGGAACTCAATCCCGACGAACAGGTCTGGAACCACGTGAAGCACCATGGAGTTGGGAGGCAGGCCATAACCGGTCCCGAACAGCTGAAGCGCATGGTTCTTGCCCGCCTCAGGAGAATACAGCGACTCCCGGCTCTCATCCGCTCTTTCTTCGACATGCCCGAGACGGCATATGCCGCGATGCAGTGAGGCCAGACTATTATGAGACCATTAGTAAGTGTGGTGTCCCCCGAATTAAGGGCGGGGCATTCTGCGCTATCACGCACAGACGCCGTCCAAGAATTCAGCCCCATGCATGTCCAGGCGACAGAGGCTGACCGCGTTGCGAGCATCTATGTACATAAAGGCTGTGTCGGCGGGTTGCGTACGTCTATCTCTATGTACATAAAGGCAGTCACTCGTCGAGAGGATTCTCGATCATGAAGCCACTCGCAAGGGTGCGGGTCTCTCGGGTTGTCACTCGCGCTGCACATCTGTGACATACAGTTGTCACAACAACCCGATAGACTAGCCTGGTCGTAGGATAGTGGGACTGCGGCGTGAGAAGCTCATCGAGCGAGTCAAGCACGGCACCACCCGTATGTACGGCGAACTCGAGGGCATCATGGGCTCGGAAATACCAGCGTTGCCGGCACTCGACATGCCGTACACGCTGGGGGAGGGGGGGGACGAGAACGAGGCTGAGGCAAACTAAGGAGTTGACCACGAGTCGAAACAGCAGGATCGCAAGGCTTGCACCACGCACCCCACGCAGATGGTTTGACCGCGAATCCCACCGCCCTTTGGAGGAAGGACTCCAACAGCGCTAGGCCACGCAGCACTCTCGACGGTCCGACCACGCAAGAATTCGCGGAGACAACCGCAGGACTCCAAGTGGCACTAGCTGCCACGGCAGAGTGAAGACATGCTGTCTGCGGAACTACCATGATCTTCAGCCATGATGCTGTGGAGGCATACTGAGTCAGTCAACAGACCGTGAATTGTCCCATGGAAGAGGCGAAAACCTTGACTTGCGCATCTAGCACGCATAGGATGGCAGCGACGACGTGCTGGATGCTTGCCTTCAATGGATGAATGCATTACCCGTAACCTGATTCCGCGACTCCCGAGTCGAGCGGCCTATTTCGATTACCTCGACCGCTGGACAGTTGGCACCATCGACGATCTGAGAGCGCATATGACATCACGTGCGCTTGTCAAAGCCTTCCTTTTGGAGACTTCGCGCAACAGCCACGATGTATCGGCGACCGAGGCCTTCGCCAGATTGGGCGAGCGAATAGAGGAGATTGATCACAACCTATACCGGGTGGGACGGCCGAATGAACCTCAGGATTGGGCGTTGCTCGAGACCACCGAGTCTCGCTTCCCGGTTATTTACACAGCGATGGAGCGCTCCGATGCCGACCGAAGAGTGAAGAACGTGGTAGATAAGTCGCCGTGGTTGGACAGGGCTTGGTTAACTAGTCCGATGTTTCACGCACTGTGGGAACACATAGGTGAGGCAAACATACCCGAGCGATTCTCAAAAATTGTCTTTGAGCACGAGAGCGTTTACGAGAGCAACGCGGCTGAAGGTCAACTGACGGGAGACGATTCGGAAGTGGCCCTCCTCGAGGAGGAGCAGGATACGGACAGGACTGACGACGAGGCCGATCTCCTCCAACCGGAACGAAGACGGGCAAGGCTGCAAATCACGGAGAGGATTGGCATCCTCCGGTCCGCACTCCAAGGCATGCGGTCTCACTACGATCCACTTCAGTCTATCGTGGCGTTAAGAATGCCCGCTCCACGCCGCGGAGGTCACGATATTTACTATGATGGTCGTTTCACCAATCGCAGTGATTCGGTGCTGTCGCTCAGACAGACAGTGCAGCTCGTGACCGCCCTATATCAGGGGACTACCATGCTGGCAGAGGACGCCGCAAGGCCACGATCAACCAGCTACGAAGAAGGAACGACTAGAACACTCGGAACGCCTGTCTTTGTACGTTTCTCAAAGAGCCTAGACACTGACACGTTTGAACGATTGATCGCTTCGCTCAGCCACAAACGGAACAGGTTTCGATTATGGGGGCGGCCAATCGCACGTGGCACTGGCAAAATACATGTCTATGCCGTAGACAACCATCTTTGGCAACCATTGGATCTGGAGATCACTCGCAACCACATCTACGCAATGCTGCACGAGGATACCTGCGGAAACGCGATTCACCGGCTTATTGCCAACATTCAGCGATATGTCGACCCGAAAATTGAGGCGTACATCGGTGATAGATCATACGAGTCATTCGTGAAACAGGCGATGGGAGAGAGCTCAAGTGGCAATCCGCGAGACTGATACCGCAGCACTGGAGCGAGACAATCTCTTTCAACTGAATGTCCTACTGTGGTCCACGCTGCCACAGCCATCGGTGGCTCCGATGACCCCAGTTCTACTTCACAAAGGGTTCCGACTCAGGGCAATCGAGCAGCCTTTGGACGCAGACGTGATGCAACAGCGGAGACTCGGCCGGTGCAGCATCGATATTCGCCCGAACCCCGTAGTCGATGTTATGCTCGAGAGCGACACTAACAATCAGCCGTTGTGCATTCTATTGGAGTGCAAATCGGGTTCGTTTGGAATCGATTCGAATAGTGCACCACAAGCAAGAGGTCTAATTGTGGCAGGTGGCAGCATTGAGACGAGGGGTTTCACCGAGTACGGTTCATTTGCAGAGTTGTGTTACCTAGTTCCACAAGTCGATGCAGCGGCCATGGACACAACTCTATCGAGTCTGGCGGAACAAATCCGTGAAGAGGGCCTGCCTGTGTGCACCAGCGCATCATTGGGTTTGCGGGTCACTTCTGAAGGTGTCTATCTGGCCACAGGTTCCCCTCAGTCATCTGCACATATCGCGTTTGAATTCCGCTCGGCCCAACGAGTCATTGAAGTTAGACCTGACGAGGATCCACGCCCTTTGTATTTAATCCCATGGGTTCCAGATGGGACTGTTACGGATGACTCCGTGCTGAGAGAGAAGATATGGCAAGAGTTGGCCCTCTGGATTGCCCACCTTCCTCTGTCTGGCGGCGAACTGGCTTTCGGGACTCTGCTGGAAGGAGTCAGTCGTGGAGCATACGGCTACTGGCGCAACAGAGAGTCGCTACGCGGACACGTCTGGCCCAAAGTCCGCGTCATTGTGGAAGCGCTACTGACGAGCGAGGATGTCACTGTTGGACAGCATAGTCTGACTGTGAGACTCATATCGGAGTCACATCGAGAGCATCTGCTTGAAACCATGCGTGTGGCGCAAGTCCCTGAGCCCCTTCCTCCAGGGGTACAGATATCGCTTGATGAACACCTTGACCGTGCGAAATAGCGTGTCCTTACCCCGTGCGTAGATTACGGCCAGTGTTTGCACGGGCTGCTCCTTCAGTCTCACCCGAATGGGCACCAGACGGGTACAACCCAATGTGACGATCGCTCAGGCGTAGACAGGCGACGGAATAGTGGGGTACGCACGATACACGTGTCTGAACACATCTTCGGACTTCGCTTTGACCTCCTCGTCTGTATAGGAGTCTTCGGGGAGTCCGGTGTTCTGGCTCCACAGGAAATTGCGAATAGCGGTGAATACACTATCGCGTGTCGCTTCTTTGTCGCGCCAATGGTCAACCCTGAGTCTCTCCGCCTTGAGCGTCGCAAGGAGTCCCACTGCTACCGCTTTCACTCGCTTGATGTCCTGTGCATTCAAGTCCGGCTTCTTGAGCAGGTCGAACACGGCCAGCGATTCCTCGTCGAGTCCTTCTCGGATCGCGCGACTTTCCTCCACAGCCAGTTCCTGAACTAGTCTGAACAGAGCTTCGAATGTCTGCTCGATAGTCACGTGATCTTTCTCACGATTGTACTCGGCGACAATCTGCTCGTAGTGCAGCTGGAAGTCCATTCGCAGTGGGTTTTGTTCAAGGAGTCTCTGCAGTCTCTTCTCAATGGCCTGCTTCAGATTCTGAACCGTGGTTCTCTTGACAGGCGTTCGTGCGAATTCCTTGCGGAGTCGGTCGAAGTCGATCTGGCTGATGTCGTAAGGCGTCCGGTCCTCCTCGACTTGACCCATCGTCGGCACTACCGCCTCGTCGACGATTCGGTGCATCTCTCGGATGATGTCCGCGATGTCCGCGCGCTCCCGCCCGCGCTGAAGACTTGTATAGATGATATTGATGGCGTCGTAGTCCCTGCGGTGCGCATTCACGCCGGGGATGTTGATGCACGCCTTGAACTTTCGGAACACCTCACGACACATGACCTCGAAGCGTTTCCTCGTCTCGTCATTCTCGTTTGCTGCTTCTATAGCGGCAATGATGGCCGCGTTCCGTGCGAAACCGTTCGCCGCAATGATGCTTTCAAGCGAAGCATTCCGGTCTGACAGGAATACCCGCACGTAGCCGACGGCCTCAGCAAGTTCGGACAGAAGTTCCTCTTCTGGTCGGGCGGGTTCACCGTCGGTGCCGGTGTTGGCGCGCCCGCTGTCCGTATGCCCCGCAAAAGTGGCCAATGCTTCTCGAAGGCTCTTAAGAATGCCGCAGTAGTCAACGATGAGGCCATTGTTCTTGCCTCCGTTTACCCGATTGGCACGGGCGATAGCCTGCATGAGCGTGTGAGCCTTGAGAGGCTTATCCAGATAGAGGGTGGATAGGCAGGGCACGTCAAAGCCTGTGAGCCACATGGCGCACACTATGACGATTCTGAAGGGATGCTCTTCAGCTTTGAATGCCTCGTCTAAGGCGAGGCGCTGCACGTTCCGGAATTGAGGCTGCTGCCCCATGTTCTCCGGCAGTTCCATTCCATCTTTCATCAGGCGGCGGTGTGGTGTGATATCCAGGTCCCACTGACGGAACCTGGCGACTTCGCCCTGCTCCTCACTGACCACAACTGCCATGAGTGTTTGCCGCATCCAGTCAGCTTGTCGCCGCAGGTCGTCCCAGTCCTTGCTGTCTGGTTCGTTGTCGATTCGTCTCTGTAAGTCCTGGATGTGTTTGCTCCAGTACTTGGCAATGAGGTTGTACATGCGCACGCACGTGACCTTGTCGATGCAGACCAGCATGGCCTTGCCAGTCTCCCATGCATTTGCATAATGTTGAACGAAGTCTCGCGCAATCTGGTCCAGCCTCTTGTTAGCTGTGAGTATGTGGTAGTCTCGCTTCAACTCCCTTTCCAGCCGCGCAGCAACGTCGAGGTCCTGTGTTTCGTACTCCTCCACCTTTGCCGCCATGCGGTCGAGGAGGTTTCCCCTTGCCAACCCCAGTTTTTCGCCGCGCGCGTCGTAGTACAGCGGCAGCGTCGCTTCATCTTCGACGGCTCGCTGGAAGTCGTAGGTCGAAACGTAATCTCCGAAAATCCGGCGGGTGATCTCATCGTCCTTGAACAACGGAGTGCCGGTGAAGCCGATGTAGCTCGCGTTCGGCAGTGCGTTGCGCATGTTGAGGGCAAGCGTGCCGTATTGCGTTCGATGTGCTTCATCTGTGATGACGATGACGTCGTCTCTTGTCGTGTATGGGGCACCCTCGCCGACATTCTGATTGAACTTCTGAATGAGGGAGAAGACGTGTGACTTGTGTTGTGCGAGAAGGCGACTGAGGTGCTCACCGCTGGTAGCCCTGCACTGGTTGCCTTTGGCGTCCACTACGCCGCAACCCACGAACGTCTTGTATATCTGTGTATCAAGGTCGTCGCGATCGGTCAGAATCAGGAAGGTGTAGTTGCCACCGAGCTTGCGATGGATCTTGCGGGTAAACATGACCATTGAGTAGCTCTTGCCGGCACCCTGAGTATGCCAGAAGACACCCAGCTTGCCTTGACGGATCTTTCGGTCCTTCACCGCTTCTATGGCGCGATTGACGCCCAGGAACTGATGATTCCGGGCGATGATCTTGCGGGTCTGTCCGTGGGAATCATCAAAGACGATAAAATTCTCCAGCAGGTCAATGAAGTTGCGTTTGTCACAGATGCCCTTGAGGAGTGTCTCCATGTCGACGACGCCGCACTCTCCTTCAGCCAGCCTTTTCCACTGATGGAAATGCTCGAACCCACTGGTCAATGAGCCGAGCCGGGCGTCCACGCCATTGGCCAGGACGATGAAAGCGTTGTGGTGGAACAGGTGCGGCACTGTGTCTCTGTAGTCAGCAAGATTCTTCTCATAGGCTGCCCGGATGTCCTTTGTGACGTTCTTGAGCTCCATGAAAAGCAACGGTAGTCCGTTCACGAAGCCAACGATGTCCGCCCGACGGCGGTAGAGGTCACCCAGTACCCAGAACTCACGCACACAAAGGAAGTGGTTGCTCTCCGGCTTCTCGAAGTCGAACAGGCGCAACCGCTGGAGCACCCGTTCCCCCTTGCCATCGTGGAATGAAACCTGCACGCCGTCCTTGACCAGCGCGTACTTGTCGCGATTGGTGGCCAACACGGTTTGCGAGGAAGAGGCTGAAACGACTTGCCGAACCGCATCGTCGTAGGCCTCTGCGGGAAGGTCGGGATTCAGTTGAGCGAGCGCCCGTCGCAGATACCGCGTCAAAACGACCTCTCGCTCCGTGTTACGGCCTAGAGTCCCGTCTGGACCGAAGGTCTCTGAGTTGTAGGCATAAAGGGACTCCCATCCGACCTCTTCCTCAAGGTACGCGGCAGTAGTGTGCTGTACCAGGGTGTCCTCGGTGTAGCCCCTCGGTGTCACGGCTTCAGGACCTCACGCTTGGAGAAGTTGGTCTGCCACCGGATCAGCTCCGTCAAGTCATCATGAAGCTCATCAGGACATGGTATCGCGACTGGTGTCTCCAGCGGCTGCGAATGCTCATAGTAGGAATACTTCGTCATCATGGAGTCCAGGAATCTGCAGTCCTCGGCCGTCACCTTCGCTATCTTGTCGAGTTTGTTCATTGTGTGGATTTGCCTACGAAAGCGCTGAATAACATCTGCCAGCAGGTCGTTCTCGATGAGGCGTTCAATTGCGATACGAATGTTGCAGCAAAGACCCTTGGCGACATCAGAGTACTCCGACGAGCCCAGTTCTTCGTACAGCTTCCTAGCCCTTGGCAGTTTCTCTTTCAACAGTGTGTTCAACGCCGCGATGGGTTTCAACGCTGCCAAAGGAGCATCACAGGGTTCTCCTGTTCCCCAATCCTGACGGTCAAGTGCGATGAGATGTCTCGAGACGTTTGCCTTGCGACCGGCTTCGTCCAGAGACGATAGGAGCGACAGGCGATGAGTCAGGACAATCACTTGGCGTGACGCCGCGAGCGCTACCAACCGTTCGGCCACTTTCTCCTCGAATGTTTGGTCGAGCGACGAGATCGGATCGTCGAAGATGAAAGCTGTGCTACCACAGTCTGCTGCAACGTCAGCAAGAAACGCTGCGATGGAGACTATTCTGAACTCTCCTTCGCTCAGCACATCGCTGGTTGGCACTGGCTGTCGCATGCGCGTCAACTTCAGTCTATGCAACACTTGGCCCTTACTTGCTCCCACCCTCTCAAGGCTCGCCTGAAGCGTCGTCGCCCCAAGTGCACGCAATTCCAGTTGAAAACGCTCCTTGAATGCGTCCGTTACCAACTCCTGTGACAGACGGGAAGCTTGGTCTGATAGTGCCTTCGTGTTCGTCAGCCGCCGCGCCTTCTCCAAGAGGCCGATGCGCTTCTGGCGTTCGACTTCGGCCACTATTGCTGCTGTCTGGGTGTGTAACCACTTTCGAGCTTCAAACTCGCGCTTCTGCTTGCGCACTTGGCCGAGATCGTTTGAGGCCGCATCATCTTCGAACGTAGTTGCCCGGCTCTCCAGTTGCGCCTCCGATTTGACGAGATACTCTCTTGCGTTCTCGACGGGGAGAGTGGGTAGAGTGTCAACATCGTCACCAGACAAGAACCGCTCCCGTCGCGAACGCATTGCCGAGACGCGCGCCTTGATCAGGCTGCGAGCGGTCTCGTCTGCCAATCCAGCAAGGTCTAGTCGAGCGTCCAGATCTGCGTCATCCGGAATCTCAACGCGCATGTCGGCTAGGTCTTGACACTTCTTTTCAGCCTCGGCCGCTTCACGTTCAAGAGCACCCCGCACAAACGCTTCGAATCCCCTCAACCGGCCCCTGGAGTCACCGATGAGGACCTGCTGACATAGGACACACCTTGCCCCATCAGCCGTATTGGGGAATGATGACGCTGGATATGCGACGTCATCGGAGAAAGCACGTGCCTTCTCCCAGAGCAGACGCCAACTGTCGGACGCGACTCCCTGGAGAGGCGCCGAGGAGAACACGCGTTGGGCATCATCGCTAGCCGCGCGTCGCTTAATTGAGGCATCTTGTCTTGCCTGTAGATTCGCGATAAACGCCTCGTCGGACACTTGAGTCTCAATCGACTCAATGAGCGTCACGAGCTTCGACACCTGCGTCTTCGTATTACGCAGCGCCCTTGCTCTAGCAGCAGGGTCTGGCTCAGCGAGCCTGTGGCCTAAGACTGTCAGAGACTCTTCATCTTGGCTGCTCCAGACACTATGTGTCTCGATGTCTCTGCAGCTCGTTGAGCCACCGAGTTGACCGAGCCAACGTTGGGCTTCGGTGTCAGCGTACTCAGCTGGCATTCTCGGCAGTAGCGAAGGGGTGGAAGCGATATCCCGCCCCAAGACTTGGTCCACCACGCCACAGGTCACCACGAGGCGCCGCAGCAGACCTAGAATGGGTGGTTCATAGGTGACTTCATGTGCATCGTTGACATAGACATGTGCGCAGCCCGTGTCGTATATGGCTACACTCTGAAGG
>Ga0351942_1175_pt1 | contig 16036 bp, 8 predicted proteins | sample TotcelT113001N10_FD_206838 | JGI IMG/M metagenome (GOLD analysis project Ga0351942, IMG submission 206838) | Enriched cells from coal bed in the Powder River Basin, Montana, United States - Total cells T11 rep2 HSBNCT.T11.300.1.N10 ... | reverse complement strand
GCTTCACGCCGGGGGAGCCGTCACCTTCGCGCCTAGGCACGAAGGTGAGGGACCGCCGCGGTAAACGCGGCGGCCTCGCCAGAGGCCCCCGGCTTGACGCCGGGGGAGCCGTCACCTTCCCGCCTAGGCATGAAGGTGAGGGACCGCCGCGGTAAACGCGGCGGCCTCGTGCGGAGGCCCCCGGCTTCACGCCGGGGGAGCCGTCACCTTCGCGCCTAGGCACGAAGGTGAGGGACCGCCGCGGTAAACGCGGCGGCCTCGCCGGAGGCCCCCGGCTTGACGCCGGGGGAGCTGTCACCTTCGCGCCTACAACACCGCCATCCCCAACGTTGTACTGGCTGAACGTGTTCTGCAGGTGGGCCAGCAGTTCGCCCCGGCGACGCACGAAGTAGCAGCGGCGGCGGAGCAAGTCGCGTGTGGCACGCATTTCCTTGGGGTAGGCGTACGCCAGCGGAAACATCCCGCCCCGCAGCATGCGGGCGATCTTCTCCGAGTCGATCTTATCGTTCTTGGTCTTGCCCCCGTGAATGGCCCGCATGTACAACGCGTGGCCCAGCACGAAGGGGATCTTCTCCTGGCGGCAGTAGTCCGCCAGCCAATACCAGCTGAAGGTGCACTCGGCACCCAAGACGACGTCCGGAAGATAGGGGCCCAACGCCCGTTTCAAGCTCTCCGGCTCGGTCTTCAGGTTGCGGTGCAGGACGATCTCGCCCTCCGGATTGACCACGCACAGGTACATCATCCTTGTGTGCAAGTCGAGCCCGGCGTAAAATGCGTGTTGTCCTTGGTACAGTCTCATCGTGGTTCTCCTGAGCTGGGAACAGGGGCGTACGACCCGGGCCGGAGCCGACCTCCGGCCCACCCGCCGGACGCTTCCATCTAGCTTAATTCGCGCCGTGCGAATGCCTCCCAGACTTGGGAGACCATGATGAGTATCAATCCCATTTACTTTATGACGAATCAACCTATCCCCCACTTCACGCCCAACGACGTCACCGCCGCCTACGGACTCCGCTTTCACTTCGGCTGGCATGCACACCGCCGCCAACCGTTATTTGGCGAACCACGCCTACGTTCCGTGCTCCAAGATTCGTTCCAGCGCGTAACGGACGCACACGGCTTCCATGTACTGGAAATGGAATTGGAGCCAACCGCGCTGCGTGCCGTGTTAAGCTTGACCCCGCCCACGGTTCCCTCCGCCGTCACGCGACTGATCAAAGGAAATCTGGCCGCGGATGCGCGGCGTCTGACAGGCACTCACAACTTGTGGTCTCGCGGTTGGTTCCTTCGCAGTTTGGGGGAAGTAACCAACGAGACCGTTCGCAACTATGTTTCGAGCCAGTTCGAGCATCATCGGGCCATCCCCGTGGGAGCGCCGGAGATTGTCGAGAAAGCGAAATACCACAACCCGGCGGACCCGGGCGAGTTGCGCAAGTTGAATCACGTGGTCTTCGAGTACAACATGCACCTCGTATTCACGATCCGGCGGCGGTGCGATTTCCTTGACCCATACGTTGCGGAAACGCTGATTGCGTACTGGCGGCTAGTCTGCGAAAGGAGGGACTGGCGCCTTTGGGATGTGGAGGTCGTGGGTGACCACGCGCACCTGTTCGTCGGCGTTCTGCCGACGAATGGTGCAGAGGACGTGGCGTTGACTTTGATGAACAACAGTGCGTATTTCTTGGAACAGCGACATGCGGCAGTATTGGCGCAGTTGCACCTGGACGGAGTCTGGCAGGGCGGGTTTTACGCCGGCAGCGTCGGTTCTGCCACCACGTCGCAGCTCAAGAGCTACCTCCAACGTCGGGCGATGGAAGCGGAGGAAGAATGAGGCATCCGGCTTGACGCCGGGCGAGCCGTCACCTTCCCGCCTAGGCATGAAGGTGAACGACCGCCGCGGTAAACGCGGCGGCCTCGTGCGGAGGCCCCCGGCTTGACGCCGGGGGAGCCGTCACCTTCGCGCCTAGGCATGAAGGTGAACCTCCCCCGCGGTAAACGCGGCGGCCTCGTGCGGAGGCCCCCGGCTTCACGCCGGGGGAGCCGTCACCTTCGCACCTAGGCATGAAGGTGAACGACCGCCGCGGTAAACGCGGCGGCCTCGTGCGGAGGCCCCCGGCTTCACGCCGGGGGAGCTGTCACCTTCGCACCTAGGCACGAAGGTGAACGACCGCCGCGGTAAACGCGGCGGCCTCGCGGTGAGGCCCCCGGCTTTACGCCGGGGGAGCCGTCACCGTCACGCCTAGGCATGAAGGTGAACGACCGCCGCGGTAAACGCTGCGGCCTCGTGCGGAGGCCCCCGGCTTCACGCCGGGGGAGCTGTCACCTTCACGCCTAGGCATGAAGGTGAACGACCGCCGCGGTAAACGCGGCGGCCTCGTGCGGAGGCCCCCGGCTTCACGCCGGGGGAGCTGTCACCTTCACGCCTAGGCGTCACCTTCGCACCTAGACACGGCGGCCCGCGTACAGAACAATGGTCCCATATCCAATTTCCTTAGAAATCACCGTCGCCCATGGCATTTGACCAAACCATCCGCAATCGGCTGCAGCGTTTTGTCAGCGACGCGCGCACACTGCTGACGGAAGAATTCACCCGTCAGCTGCAGCACCAGTACGGGCTCGATCCGACCACGGGCGAAGTGACCGATTTGGCGAAGATCACGGCCCACCTGACCGAAGAGCAGCGGGAGACGGCTCGGCGGTTGCGGGAGACGCTGGACCATTACTTGGCCGGCAGTCCGTCCGGCGGCAAGCAAGAGGGGCTGGACCGCATCGTTCGCGAGCAGGCGTTTACCGTGCTGAACCGACTCTGCGCCCTGCAGATGGCCGAGGCCCGCGGGCTGCTGATCGAATCCATCGCCAGGGGCTACAACTCGAAAGGCTTCCAGTTGTACGCCCGGCTAGCCGGATCCGCGTTGGACGAAACGGGCGATGCCTACCGCGGTTACCACCGCCTGACCGACCAGACGCTGTACACTTGCGTCAACGATTTCGTCGAGCCAAAGCTGAAGCAGGTCGCGAGCGAGATCCAGAGATTCCAGACGACAGAGGGCAAGGGGCGGAAGGCGGAGAAGGAATACGAGGAACTGACGCAACTGGAACTGGAGCTGAAGGACTTCCGTGACGAGCTGTTGCGGCTGGCGAAGTTCTGGAAACCGAATCTGAACGACGGCGTGCAGATCACGGCCGCGCCGCTGTGGAAACTGTTCCAGTATCGCCCCTGGCAGAAGAAGCTGAAAGAGACGTGGGAGTCGCTGGAAGCGGGCGAGTACGACTGGGCGCACCTGGCCTACAGTAGTATCTGGCCCGACCGCGTCCGGGAGAAGTGCAGGACCGACAAATCGTTGGCCATCGCCCACGGACTGGAAGAACTGTATCAGGAACCGGAGAAGCCGGGGAAGAAAAAGCGGGGGAAGAAGAAGGCGGGGGCGTGAGGCCGCCGGCTTGATCCCACTTCGATTCCAGGGAACGAATCGCATGAAGAAGAAAGAACTGCAACAACTGGTCGCCCTGGGCGAGGACAGCGGCCGGGAGTTCAAGGAAGATATCCATAATCCGGATTCGCTCGCGGCAGAGTTGGTCGCCTTCTCGAACAGCAGCGGCGGATTGCTGCTGATCGGCGTGACGGACGACGGCGCAATCGCCGGTCTGGCACCGGCGGACGTGCGCCGCGTGAATCAGATGATCGGCAACGCGGCGTCCCAGCACATCCGCAGCCCCATCTCGCCCCAGACGGAAAACGTCTCCGTCGGATCAGGCCGCGTGGTCATCGTCGTCCGGGTGCCCGAGGGGATCGACAAGCCGTACTTCGACCGTCAGGGGGTGGTCTGGCTCAAGGCCGGATCGGACAAGCGGCGGGTGCAGTCGAAGGAGGAATTGCGCCGCTTGTTCCAAGAGGTCGATCTGCTCCACGCGGACGAGGTGCCAACCACCGTGGGACTGAAAGGCCTGGATCACATTCGCCTGCGGGATTTCCTCGCCGAGTCATACCAGCAGGAGCTGCCAACTGACGATGCGGCCATTGCGCAGTTGCTGGAAAACATGAATCTCGCCAACAGCGGCAAACTGAATCTCGCCGGGTTGCTGCTGTTCGGCCGGCAGCCGCAAGTCGCGAAGCCGACGTTTGTGGTCAAGGCCGTGCGCTATCCGGGGACGGAGATCTCGTCTCATCAATACCTGGACAGCGAGGATTTCGCCGGTGCCTTGCGGGAAATGTTCGATGGTGCGCTGAGCTTCGTGCTGCGCAACCTTCCCAAGGTGCAGGGGACGCGGAGCGTGAATGAGCCGGGGCGTCCGCTGGTCCCCGCCATCGTTTTTGAAGAACTGCTGGTCAACGCCCTGATCCACCGCGACTACTTCATCGAGTCACCCGTGCGGCTGTTCATGTTCGACGACCGCGTCGAAATTATCAGTCCTGGCAGCCTGCCCAACCACCTGACCGTCGAGAAAATCCTGGCCGGCAACTCGGTCATCCGCAATCCAATCCTGACCTCGTTCGCGTCCAAGGGCCTGCTGCCCTACCGCGGATTGGGGACGGGCGTACGGCGTGCGCTGGCGGAATGGCCCGCGATCCAGTTCACGGATGACCGCGACGCAAATACGTTCTTGGCCGTAGTCCGCTTGGAAAAGGTTCAAAATGAACCTATAAAGAACCTACAAACCGGGGGAAATGAACCTATAACTGGTCCATTGGACGAAAGCAAGGTGCATCGATCGCCCGACGGTGAACCTTTAAGGCCAATCGAGGTCCAGTTGCTGAATGCCCTATTGGGCCACCCGGAGTGGTCCTACGACGAGCTGGGCCAGCAGATTGGGATCGGCCGTTCGACGGTCATGCGCCATATTCAGGCCCTGAAACGGCGGGGACTGCTGCGGCGCGTGGGCGCCAAGAAGACGGGCCACTGGGAAGTTCACTTGGGCTGACGGGGACACGATGAGCATCAAAGACTTCATCCAGAACGAGATTCTGCTGCCGCGGCTGAAGAAAAGCGGCGTGTTGGTCGTCTACGATCCGCAGCGGCGGTATCGGGAATTGTGCCTGCAACTGGCGGCCGAGAATCAGCGTGTCGTTGACGCCACGGACAGCAGCATCGAGAGCCGCGAGCAGGCCATCGCCACGCTGCAGGCACTGGGCGAACCGAACTCGACACTGGAAGCCCTGCTGGTGTACGTGCCGGCGCCGCGACCGCTGAGCAGCGAGAATTCGAACAGGCTGTCAACGACTATCTGGACGTCAGCGGCCGGATGAAAGACGTGATCCAACAAGCGCAGACGGCCTACCGAAAACTCACCAGCCAGGTGCAGGAGTTGTTCATCAAGCACTTGGAGACGGCAGGCTGGCCTCCGGTCGGCAGGCTCTCCAATGCGAACGTGTTCGACCGCCTGGTTAGCCCAAAACTCCAGGAAAGCGGCCGGCGGGTGGCGTTCGTATTGGTCGACGCGCTCCGCTACGAACTGGGCGTCGCCCTTGGTAAGCAACTGGCCGAGGATGGTCAAGTGGAAACGCACCCGGCGTTCACTCAACTGCCCAGCGTGACCACCGTCGGCATGGCCAGCTTGCTGCCCGGAGCCGGGCACGGACTGAAGCTGGTTAACCGTGACGGAGAGGCGGTGCCGGCGTTGGACGAGCTGCTCCTGGCCAATGTCACGCAGCGCATGGAATTGCTCCGCAAGCGGTATGGCCAACGATTCGCAGAGACGACCTTGCCGCACTTCACGAAAGGCAGGTTCAAGCCGGAGGATTCCGTGGAGTTGCTGGTGCTTCGCAGCACGACCATCGATAGCCATCTGGAATCCACGCCGGAGACCACGCTCGGGGTCGTGTACGATACCCTGAAGCGAATCCGGATGGCGATTCACAAGCTGGCGGCGTTGGGATTCCACGAGGTGGTGATTGCTTCGGACCACGGGTTCTTCTTGAACACCCAGGCAGAGGCCGGCGATGTAGCATCGAAGCCGACCGGACATTGGGTCAATTTCCACGATCGTTGCCTGGTTGGCTCCGGCGCCGGAAACGTATCCAATTTCGTCCTGCCCGTCGAGCGATTGGGAGTGCGGGGCGATTTCGCCCAGGTTGCCGGTCCGCGAGCCTTGGTCGCCTACGCCGCCGGGCACACCTATTTCCACGGCGGCGCATCCCTGCAAGAGACGGTCGTCCCGGTGATCACGGTACGGCTGGGAGCCCGTCCGGCAAAGGAGCCCAAACAACTCGAAGTCACACTCAGTTACAAGCGGGGCGCGAAACGGATCACGACGCTCTTGCCAGTTATTGACGTGGCCGTGCGCAGCGCGGACCTTTTCTCCGGCGGAGCCGAGTTGGAGTTCCTGCTGGAGGCGCACGACAAGAAGGGCCAAGTGGTCGGTGAGGCCAAGGCCGGTGGCCCCGTCAACCCGGCGACACGGACCCTCACGTTACGGTCCGGCGAGACGGCGCAGGTCACATTGAAAATGGAAATGGACTTTGAAGGCAAATTCACCGTCAAAGCCTTGGACCCGGTGACCCTGTCGACCTACCACAAGCTGGACCTGGAGACCGACTATACGGTGTAGCACGCGGGACGAGGCCGCCGAGTTGATCTTGGTGGCACGACCACGACCAGAGGCCACCGAGTTCATCTCGGTGGAGCATCACCTTCGACCAAGCCAGGACGCGCAGCCGCCTTTCCCCGCCGCCTCCGGCGGCGGGAGAGGGGGTAATTGTGGCGGAGGTCGTCCTGGGCCGAAGGTGACGTATCCCCCGGCGTGAAGCCGGGGGCCTCGTCATCGGAGAATGTGACCGTTGCGCAGAGGGCGAAAAACACATGGATTCCTTAGACCGAAAACTACTCGAACACTTCGACGGCAAGGCCGTCCGCAAGGACCTCCTGCATCGGATCAAGACGGGGACCAATGTACCGACTTTCGTCCTCGAGTTCCTGCTGGCCAGGTATTGCGCCACCGAAGAGGCGGCAGAGATTCAGGCGGGAATTGAAGCCGTGCTGGCCACCCTGCAGGACAACTACGTGCGTCCCGACGAGGCCAATGCCGCGCAATCCAAGGTAGCCACCAAAGGCAAGCACCGGTTCATCGACAAGATCCACGTCAATTACGTGGAGCGGGAGAAACGCCACTGGGCAGCCCTGGAGAACTTCAACTCGTAGCGGATCGCCATCGCCGAAAAGTTCTACCGGGACAACAACCGTTTGCTGGAAGGCGGCATCTGGGCCGAAACCACCATCGGGTACAACCAGGTCGAGGAGGACGACTATGCATTTTACATCGAAGACCTGCGACCCATCCAACTCAGCAGGTTCGACTTCGAGCGGTATGCCGAAGGCCGCCGTGCGTTCAGCCGTGACGAATGGATGGATGTGGTGCTCCGGTCAATCGGACTGGAGCCCTCGAAGCTGTCCAGGCGTCGCAAGTTCCACTTCATCGCTCGCTTGGTTCCGTTGGTCGAAGCCAACTTCAACTTCATCGAACTAGGCCCTCGAGGCACCGGGAAGTCGTATTTTTTCAGCGAGTTCTCGCCCTACGCCACGTTGCTCAGCGGCGGTCAGGCCACCAAGGCCACCCTGTTCTATAACAACGCCCGCAAACGCATCGGCGTGGTCGGCTTCTGGGACGCCGTCGCGTTTGACGAGGTCGCCGGGATCAAAATCCGGGATCCGGACGCGATCCAGATCATGAAGGACTACATGGCCAACGGCCGTTTCTCGCGAGGCGTCGAGGTGATCGCGGATGCCAGCATGGTTTTCGTCGGCAACATCGACCACTCCATCGAGCAGTTGGTTCACTCGGCCCAGCACGACCTGTTCATGACGCTGCCCAAGGAATTCGACCTGGCCGTCATGGACCGGCTGGCCTGCTACTTGCCCGGCTGGGAGATGCCGAAGACTGGCAGCGAGTTCCTGACGGTAAATTACGGCTTCATCACCGACTATCTGGCCGAAGCCTTCCACTACCAAATGGCACACACCAACCGGTACGAAGAGGTGACGAAGCGGATTCGCCTGGGCTCGTCCGTCGAGGGCCGCGACGAAAAGGGCATCAAGAAAACCGTCTGCGGCCTGTTGAAGATCCTGCACCCTGACGGCCCGCCGGCGCCTGCTGAATTCGACGACTACGTGGCCTACGCCGTCGAATGTCGGCGGCGAGTCAAAGAACAGATGAACAAACGCAAGCCGGACGACGAGTTCGCGAATATCGGCTTGTCGTACTTCACGGCCAACGGCCAGGAAGTGGTCGTCTACTGCCCGGAGTCCAAGGACGCCGAGGCCACCCAGCAGCCCGTCCGCCAGCCGCTCGCCGCGCCGGCCGAATCAGCAGCGGCCCCCAGCACGGCGGCGAAGCCATCGAGGCGATTGGCTGAATCGTCGGCGATTGCCACCGACCGCGAAACGCCGCCGTCCCAACCGCCGGACCTTCTTCCGGACGCCGAGCCGAAGGAACAACACTTCACCATCCTCTACGGCGACACCGGCCGGAGCTACGAATCGATCATCGGCCCGTACCTTATGGGTGCCAAGGAAGTCATCGTCGAGGACCCCTACATCCGCCTGACGCACCAGGTCCAGAACTTCGTGCGATTCTGCGAAACGGTCGTCAAGTTGTCGGCCGTCAAGCGAATCCGCTTGGTCACCGGCTACGACGACGAAACCCAACTCGCAGAAACCAAGACCCGGCTAGACGAACTGGCCCAGAGCCTGCTAGAAATGGACATCGTCCTGGACGTGAAACTGAACCGCGCCCTGCACGACCGCGAGATCCGCCTCGACAACGGCTGGATCATCAAAATCGGCCGCGGCCTCGATTTCTACCAGAAACCCGCCGGATGGTTTGAGCTTGGCGCAAACGACCTGTCGCTGCGAAGATGTCTGGAAACCAAGGTGGACATCTTCAAAACGATGCAGGTGCCGACATGAGGATCGTTGCCATCGATCATCGGAAATTCGATTTTGGGGATGTGCTGCCGCCCCTGCACATTCGCTCGCTTAAGCGAATCGTATTGCTGGCAGGGCCAAATGGGTCTGGAAAGACACGTCTTCTCAAGAGGATCGAAGGCCTCAATGATTTAATGATCGAGGAGCAGGGCAACTGGAAGTGGGCACCTGCTTTTGTCAAGGACAAATCTGGACTGCTATACAGCCGTACGTCTGTCGCTCGAATTAAGTATTATCCCTTTCCCAACAGCTCATTTCACGAAACAGTATCCCAGAGAGCCGTCGGCGACTTGGTTCTTGGGACCGGTGAATCAGGCATCCGAGGGCTGTATCCGATGGATCAGACCATGCGAGGTTCTTTTCTCTGCGCCGCCTGACGCATACGGATTCGCCGCTACCGCGATTGGGCGAACGGGTCGTCGTACTTTGACCAGGCGTCGTTCACGTGGGCCGCCAGATCGTCGAGGATCGAAGCGATGTCGTCGGCCAACGCGTCGCCGTCAAATACCGACGCGGCGTTGGGGGCGACCGGCTCGGGCTGCGGTGCCGCCTTGGTCCGCCCCGCGTTCTGCTCGGGAACCGGCTGAGCCGTATTCCACGCGGTTTCGCCGACGGCCCCACGCGGTTGCGGTTGCGCAACAGCTGCTGGTGCGACGTGCGGCAGCGCGGCATACTGCGGCGGGTGGTCGAGTTCCGAAATGTCACCCGTGGCTGGTATGGGATCCTGGTTCACCGCCGCTGATTCGCCCTCTCCGGCAGCGAGGTCCAAACGCCTGTTGATGTGGTTGATCACCGCCACGATATCGAGCGGGGTGTGCCAGGTGTCGCCGTTCACGTCCAAGAACGCTGTCGGCGGACTGGGCGGCGGGTACGGCAAAGGCCGGGCTCCGCCGAGGTTGTAGGCGACGATCGCAACCAAGACATCCAGCGGCGTTACGATTCCGTCGGCATTGACATCCCAGCGCAGATCGGCGTTTTGCCAAGGATTGTTTCCCCTCACGGTGATGATCAGGTGCTCTTCCCACTGCAAACCAAAGGCTTCGATGACGGTCAGCGTCAACGGGACGCTGGGTTCTGCGTTGTGGTTCAAAAACAGTCCCGATTTCAGCCGCAACTCGCCGGCGACGATCTCGAACCGCGGATCGGAGACTTGGATGAAATGGATGTCGCCCGGGTCCGGGTCGACGATACTGATCGTGGCCACCGAGGCGCCGGGGACGTTCTCCAGGACGCTCAAGCTGCTGGGCGTCAGGACCAAAGCCCCCGCGTCCGGCACCGGTTGGACGGTGATCGTAAACGCGTATTCCGCGCTGGCATCCTGCCCGCCGTGCTCGATGCCGCCGTCATCGACCAGTCGCAGGCGGATCGTGGCCGTTCCGGCGGCGTCGGGGGCCGAGGTGAACGTCAGATCGCCCGTGACGGGATCCACCTGCGGCGGCTCGGCGAACAGGCTCGGGTTGGAATTGCCGGTGATCTCGAAAGCGGGCGATTGCTGCGCTTCGTTCGGCGGCCCGACCGTGATGTTGCCAGCCCATCCGGCCACGACTTGCGGGCCGGCGTCCTCGAGCACAACCTGGTTCTTGCCGGGGCTGAACGAGGGTGCGTCGTTCACCGGCAGGACGGTGAGCGTGATCGTGTGCGAGGCGCTGACGTCCTGGCCGCCGTCGACCGTCCCGCCATCGTCCCGCAACCGCACGGTGAGCGTGGCCGAGCCGTTGGCGTCGGGCGCCGGGGTGTAGCGGAGATCGCCCGTTGCCGGATCGATCTGCGGCAACAGGCTAAACAGCCCCGGATTCGTATTACCGGTGACCTCGAACGACAGCCCTTGTCCGGCTTCGTCGGCCGGGCCGGCGCTGATGCCGCTGGCCCAGGCTGAGACGACCTGCGGTCCAGCATCCTCCAAGACCGTCTGGTGGCCGCCGGGGGTGAAGACGGGCGGATCATTGACCGATGTGACGGTGAGGGTCACCGTGTGAACTTGGCTGATGTCCAGCCCGCCATGCAACGTGCCGCCGTTGTCTCGCAAGGCCAGCGTGATGACGGCCGAACCGTGCGAGTTCGGCGCTGGAGTATAAATCAAACTGCCCGTCGGACGGCTTACCGTGGGAGCGGCGGCAAAGAGTGCAGGGTTCGTGTTGCTCAAGATATGGAACGTCAGCGTCTGACTCGACTCGTTGCTGGGGCCGCCACTGATGGCCGTCGCCCATCCTGCCACGGTCTGCGGGCCGGCGTCTTCCCGAACTGTCTGGTCGCCGCCGGCAAGGAAGCTGGGCGCGTCGTTCACGGCCGTGACGGTGATGGTGACCGTCACCGGTGCACTGACCTCGATCCCTCCGTGGTCTGTTCCGCCGTGGTCGCGCAGTCGAATTGTCAGAACCGCCGAACCGTTGGCGTTCGGTGCGGGGATGTAGGTCAGATCGCCTGTGTCCGCGTCCACCCGGGGAGCCTGGGCGAACAGTCCGGGGTTCGTATTGCCGACGACCTCGAACGACAGGCCCTGCTCCGCTTCGTCGATTGGACCGGCGGTCATGCCATGGGCCCAGCCGCTGACGGTCTGGGCGGCGGAGTCTTCCAGCACCGTCTGGTGTGCGCCCGGCGCGAAGCTGGGCGCGTCATTCACGGGCGCGACGGTGATCGTGACCGTCGCCGGCGCGCTGACGTCGATGCCGCCGTGATCCATCCTGCCGTCGTCCCGTAGTTCAACGACCAGCACCGCCGAACCGTTGGCGGTGGGCGCGGGGGTATAGGTCAGATTGCCCGTCGCTGGATCGACCGTCGGCGCCGCGGAGAACAGCGCTGGATTCGTGTTACCGGTCAGTAGGAAGGTCAAGACCTGGTTCGCTTCGTTTTCCGGTCCCGCCGTCATGCCGCTGGCCCAGCCCATGACGGTTTGGGGGCCGGCGTCTTCCAGGACGGCCTGGTCGCCGCCGGGCACAAAGCCGGGGGCGTCGTTGACCGGCGCGACGGTGATCGTGACGGTCTGTACTGGGCTGACATCCTGGCCGCCGTCCAGCGTCCCGCCGTTGTCCCGCAGGACGATCGTGAGCACCGCCGAACCGTTGGCGTCCGCGTTCGGGGTGAAGCTCAAGTCGCCTGTGGCCGCATCGAGGGCCGGTGGTGCGGCGAACAGGGCCGGGTTGGAATTGCCGGTGACCTCGAAGATCAGCAGCTGTCCCTTTTCGTCGCGAGGCCCGGCGAGGATCCGGGTGGCCCAGGCCGGCAGCATTTGCGGGCCCGAGTCTTCCAGGACGACCGGATCGTCACCCGCGGTAAAGCTGGGCGCGATGTTGAACGACGAATTGCCAAAGTCAAGTCCGGTGACGATCTGGCCGAGGCTGTCGAACAGCACTGCTTGAACACCGACGGGACCCTGTGGCGTGTCGATGGCATTCGTGGTGGGCTTCCAACCGGTCGGCGGCACTTGGACCACGACATAGGAACGATCGGTGCCGAAGGCGAACCCTTGTCCCAAACCGAGATTGCCAGGACCTGTGAGCGGTTCAAAGTTGCGGACGACCTGCTGACCTTGGCTGAAGGTCGTCGTAGCCACCATCGTGGACTGTGACACATCATAGGCTTGCAAGGTAACGTGGGAACCAACATCCGTGGTGCTGAACTGCAATCGGCCGCCATCGAGGCCGACGCGGAGCACGCCGCCGAGTCCGGCTGTGGCGATCGCTTGCTCGAAATCGTCGACCAGGTCGTCGACGCTCGTGTTGTCGGCCACGATCGCCGGATCCAGCTGCAGCACTCCGGACTGGCGGCCTGTCCAGATGTTCACCCACTGCTCGATCGTCGTCACGGTCTCCGTCTTTGCAGTGCCGCTTTCCGTGGTTTCGCCGATCCCGCCCGTCGGGGACGTCGAATCGTCGGCTTTGACATAGGGCGGCTCGTCGGGATTGGTGGCCGAGGTCGTCGCAGCGAACCCGAGCGCCCCATCGACGTCCCGGTCGGACCGCGTGGAAACCAGCGTCCCGTCGGCCAACGTGGTGGACTCGCTCACCGCACGATGCGTCGTCGCTCGGACCTCGAGTGTATCGAACTGGTCGAAGGCAAACGGAGTCAGCTGGAAGACCAGCGTTTCTTCGTCCGCCCTCGCATCCAGGTACGGTCCGAGATCCTGTTCATCGAGCAATCGGTTCAGGTCGGCGATCAGGTCTTCCAGTTTCTCATTACCGACAGTCAACTCGCCGGTGAGTTGGATGCTGACACGCAGGAACTCATCGGGGTACTTACTGTGCGATAGGGCAAACTCGAAGAAAGCCTCGGTCGTGGTGACGATCGTACTGGGCGTCGCCTGCTTTCCCTGCGTTTGGCTGACGCCGCCATCCGGCGTCGCCGGGGAGCCGCTCGTCAATATCGCAGGACCATACGGCACGAGCTGCGGTGGCAAGCTGCCGAAGGAGTAGTTGCCCAGCGCGTCCGTATAGGTCGCCGTTTCCACACCCTGGTCGTACAGGAAATCGCCGTTTTCATCCAGGAACACCAGAACGCCATCCAACGGCGATTCGCCCGGATCTCGAATCCCGTCGCCGTCGGCGTCCTGGAACGACGAGCCCTCGATCACGTTGGCGTCGAACGTGTACTCAAAGCTGGTACTGGCCGACCGTCCGCGACCGTCCCACGGAGCGCCGCTGCTGTCCCAGGCGGTGACGGTGATCCGCGCCGTGCCGCTGAACAAATCCGACGGATAGACGTACAATTCGTTTCCGTTCACCACGGCCGTGACGCCCGGATCGCTGCTGGTCGCCTCGATCCACAGCTGATCCGTCTTGACGTCGATCGCACCCACATGGATCGGTGCGATCTCGCGGTACACCGAGCCCTGCAGCCAACCGTCGTTCCCTCGGCCGGAGGAGTCCAGGACCGACACGCCAGAGCGTTCATTCAGACGCCAGTAGCCCACCAGACCGAGTTCGCCCGCCGGCAGCGTGCGGGCCATATCGCGCTGGATCTGGTCCGCTTGGCGGGCGATGTCCCACAAGCGCACTTCGTCGAGAACGCCTCGGAACGGTGAATAAGCGTTATGGTCCTCCAGCGTTTGGCCGAACAGCAACGGCGCGGAATGTGCGACTGCGTCCTGGTTGGGAACGCTGTTCAGCGCCACGCCGACCAGCTGGCCGTCCAGGTAAACTTCCATCCGCCCGCTGGTGCGATCCACCACGCCGGCGAAGTGATACCAGCCGCCCAACTCGATGGAGCCGACTGGCGTATTGGCCACCGACTGGTATCCGGAGGCCGCAGCGGACGTGAAATGGAGGTAGCCGTTTTCGTTGACCCACAGCGATAGGCTGCGAGTGGGCGTACCGCTGCTGGTCGCCTTCTGAATGACCGGCATCCAGGCGTTGGCAAAGTCGTCCACGCGGAGCCAGGTTTCCAGCGTATAGGTGCGTTTGACTTGCAGGCTGACGGTGTGCGGAATGTTGACACCGGCCGTCCCGCCCAACAAGGCGAGCATGCCGGGCGTATTGCTTTGGTTGTCGATCGGCGCGAGCACCGGGGCGGCATTGGGATCGAATTCGACATCCGTGCCGGTGGCTTGCAGGTCGCTAAAGCCGACTTGCCGGCCGCCGTACACATGGACGGCGACGATGCCGCTTGTTCCGGCGACCTGCACCGCCAGGCTGCCGTCCTGCTCGGCCAGGGACAGCGCGTCGGCCAGTCCGGCATCCGCCAAGGCGTCGGCCATCGCGTTCGACAGCTGGGCGTGCAGTTCGGCGGCCGAGCTGTTTCCCGAGGTTTCCGCCGCGGTCAGATCCACCTCGAGCCACGTGCGCGTGCTGTCGGCGGCAACGATTTGCAGCCGCAGGTTCAGGTCCGCGTCCAATTGCCCGTCGGGCGGCAGCGGCGCGTCGGCGGCCAAATCCTGTTGGGAAGCTTGCGCTTCGAGTTGTGGGATGTAGATTGCGTGTGCCCGGTTGTCCAGCGGGTTGCCTTGCAGATTCAGCACGTGCAAGTCCGGCAGCACGGGATCGACGCGGCGGAGCAGCACCGCATCGGCCGCCGCCAGTCCCGCGCTGGACTGGTTCAGGAAGACTTCCAATTTCAGGCCGTCCAGCGCCGTGGGATCCTCGGTCACCGTGACCCTGCCCAAGGCTTGGAAGGTCTGGTCGCCGAACAGGATACCCTGCGGATCCTCGGTCTGATCGACCACCGCGACCAGTCCCGGCGGCCGCACGTACATCACGGCGCCGTCGTCCAGCGTCAGCGCTTTGCCCTGATGCACCACGCCGTCGATCGAGGCGCTGGCCGTGAAATACTTGGCGGTCTCGGGAACCAAGGTCACGTAGACCTGGTCCGAGCCCAGTTCCGCGAGCAGGTCCGCCGTGCCGTCGCCGAACAGGGGATCGTTCTGGTAGCCGCCTTGTTGCAGAGGCGTTTCGAATCCCAGCAGTCCAACGCCCAGGTGGGGCAACTGGATCGCCGCGGCCGTCAGGTTGGTCACCAACACCAGGTCGTAGCCGGGGAAGGCGTCGACCAGACCGGGAATCCCGCCGTCCAGACGCACCACGGCCATCACGGCGTCCTCCGGCATGTTCTCGTACAGCGTCGCGTTCAGCAGTTCGGCGGCGTTGATATCCAGCAAACCGTAAGCGGCAGCACCGCCTTGCAGCCCGGGAATGTACGGAGTCGCCGCGTCGTCGACCAGGTGCGGGTTGGATTCCTGGCTGCCCGCAAACGTCTCCGTCTGGGCAAACACCCGCGGCTGGAACGTGAGCAAGGGGATCGACGGGAGCAGACCATGCCCCGTTGAAGCGTTGATCTGGACGAACTCAAAGTTATTGACGTTCGCGCCGATGATAAAGCGTCCTCGTTCGCCGGTGCCCAAGGCTCCTTGGCCGCCTTGTGTATGGATGAAGGTATCATCGCCGTAGACCACCGAGCCGTACAGCTTGACCGTTCCGCCGGCTCCACCGCCACCATCGCCGCCCGCTCCGCCGTCTCCGCCGCTGCCGCCGGCACCACCTGTTGCGCCATCGCCGCCGTCGCCGCCGGGGTTGGTGAACAGGCCGCCGGTTTCTCCCGGCTGGCCAAGCGATCCGGCGCGTCCTGCGCCGCCGTCTTGGCCGGTCGAACCGGAATCGGGTGTGCCCGCATCGCCGCCGCGGGCGTAGAAC
>Ga0351942_1129_pt2 | contig 16071 bp, 13 predicted proteins | sample TotcelT113001N10_FD_206838 | JGI IMG/M metagenome (GOLD analysis project Ga0351942, IMG submission 206838) | Enriched cells from coal bed in the Powder River Basin, Montana, United States - Total cells T11 rep2 HSBNCT.T11.300.1.N10 ... | reverse complement strand
CATGTGCATCTTTTCTTCAATATCCGTTATGATGATACGGGCCAGGTTTGAAGGTTTTTGTGCTTCTCGCCATCCTGTCGGCTCGTACTCCATCTTTTCAACATCTATCATTAAAAAGTTGGCTATCCTTGCAGGTCTCCACGAAAGCATTGCCTTTACTGTTTCCAGGACTGCATCTTCTACTTCTATTCCACCTTTTTCATACCCCCACTGCGCAAGCTGAACATAATAAAGTGATGCAGGGTCGGGTTTTATACCTGTTTCGCCGAGCATTTCCTTTGCCTTTTTATTAACGGGTATCCCGTTCAACATATTAATATCTATCAAGAGTCTTTCTTCCATATTCAACCTTTTAAATCAAGCACTTCTCTGACCTTTTTGGAAAGTTCATCTATACTGAAAGGCTTTTGTATAAACGTCTTGCATCCCTGTTTCATTATATCGGCTGCCTGACCGTTCAGGCTGTATCCACTGGACAGAATCACCCTGATATTAGGATTTATTATCTTCATAAGCGCAAATGCCTCTCCGCCGCCCATATCCGGCATAATCATATCAAGAATCACTATATCAATTTCTTCTTTTCTCGACCGGTATATTTCAACAGCATCCTTTCCGCTGCTCGATGTTATCACCTTATAACCCAATGTTTCAAGGAGTTCCCTGCATACGCTGATCACCGCATCTTCATCATCTACTATCAGAATAGTCTCATTTCCTTTTGCAGCCCGTAACACTTTCTTGTTCCTCTCAACTTCTTTAACCAAAGCTGGGAGATAAATATTAAATGTTGTTCCATGACCCTTTTCGCTATAAACGTTGATAAAACCATGATGATTTTTAATAATGCCGTAGATAGATGCTAGTCCGAGCCCGGAACCTCTTCCCATCTCTTTTGTTGTAAAAAAAGGTTCGAAAATCCTTTCCTTTGTCCTCTCATCCATACCAGGCCCTGTATCAGTCACGGAAACCTTTACATATTCTCCAGGCTCTACAGTATAAGGTTTCACATAACTTTCATCGAGAGTAATGTTTTTTGTTTCAATATATAAATCACCTCCGGCAGGCATGGCCTGCCAGGCATTTACGTAAAGATTAAACATCACCTGCTCTATCTGCCCCCGGTCTACTTCAACAATATAAATATCCCTTGCCTGTTTATAATGTACTGCAATATCTTTTTTTGTACGGCTAAACATCGTAGAAGTTTTATAGATGATTTCATTTAAGTCCACCTGTTTGACTTCATACTTTCCGCCCCGTGCGAATCCAAGGAGCTGCCTCGTCAGGTCGGCGCCGTTCCTCACAAGATCCTCTATGCTCTTTAACTTGTCATAATGAGGGTGATTGGGTTCCATGCTGTAAAGTATGAGCGATGCATATCCCTGTATACCCATGAGAAGATTGTTAAAATCATGGGCTATGCCACCGGCAAGCGTGCCTACTGCCTCCATTTTCTGGGATTGAATAAACTGAGATTCGAGACGTTTACGTTCTGTAATATCTTCCGCTATACATTCATAATAAGCTATTTTAGCATAGTCATCATGAACAGTACGTATATTCACTGAAAGCCATATCTTGCTTTTGTCCTTACGGTACAGCTGGATTTCATATCCCTTTATGATGCTCTTCGTCTTCAATGTTTTCTTTAAACCCTTATAATCTTCAGGGTTCACAAAAAGTTCCTGTCCGATGTTGTTAATACTGCCGATCATCTCTTCAGGCGATTCAAAACCGTGCATGCGGGCTAACGCCCTGTTTGCATTAAGATACTTGCCTTCCAGGGTAACTTGAGCAATACCCATAATGGCTTTTTCATAAAAATCCCGATATATTTCTTCGGTTTGTCTTATATTTTCTTTTGACCGGTCAAGATCGCAGTTCCCAGAATTTTTCATAAATAACCCCGTACCTTACTCCCTTAGTACTTACAATCAATTTATCAATTTCAAAATATACCATAATTTCTTTCAAAAATATAATCCCCTGAAGAAAAATATCTTCTCTGCCTTTTTCCATTCCTTTAATGGCTTTTCTTTCGGATGTATACATATTTTTCATCAAATCTATTAATTTGTCAATTTCATTTAAAGTAATTCCGGAAGCATGCACTATTTCCTTATCAAACACTTCGAGACCAAGGACAATACCGGCGAGGTTTGTAATTGTCCCTCCCGCACCTATAAGAGCGCTTCCATAGCCATTAAAGGGCAGCGTCAATAATAAATCCTTTGAATAAGCCTTTAATGAAGACAATTCACCGTTAAGAGGAGGGTCATGTTTGACGAACATTTCCGTGAGTTTTACCGTGCCTGTGGGCAGAGAGATATAATCGATAAATTCCTGACTGTTCCCTTTTATGATTTCCGTGCTTCCTCCGCCGATATCTACGATGATAACGCTTTCGTCTTTAATCAATTCATCATTTTTCACAGAAAGGTATGTGTAATAAGCTTCGTCATGCTCGCTTATAATTCTGATAGTAAGTTTAAGCTTCTCGCTGACCATTTTTAAAAAAACTTCTGCATTCTCTGCTTCTCTCAGAGCGCTTGTACCTACACAGAATATCTCACAAACACCGTTTGCATCTATAATTTTTCTGTACTCTTCAAGGGCGCGAAAAGTCCTTGTCATCGCCTCATTGCAGATAAGCCCTTTTTCTTTCAGACCTTCCCCAAGCCTTGTTATTGTGGAAATGTCAAGGATATCCGATATGCCTTTGTCCAGCTCTGCAATAAGCAGCAATACCGTATTTGTTCCCACATCAATGGAAGCATATTTCATTTGACAACCCCTTTTAAAACAAATATCATAGCCTCTATGGTTTCCGGAGGTATAATCTCTTTTATAGACTTAAGCGGCATAGTTGCCTTCGGCTCAGGTCTTTTGTCTTTCTTCAGCCCCTGCGTTCTGCCTCTGATACCTTCCTATCTGATTTTTATCAGCGGAATAACGTTTGATAATTATAATGAACTTAAAACAATAAAATACAGAAAAATAGTTCTTATACACTCTGTTGCTTTTGCTGCCGGTTTTTCATTCGTTTTTATAACCCTCGGATTGTCATCTTCCGTTATCGGGGGCATTCTGTTTGAATACCAGTCTTATATCATAAAAATTGGCGGTGTGATACTTGTAATTATGGGTCTTTTTTATCTGAATATTATCAATATACCTATTATGAACAGGGAAAAGGTTATTCATCTTAAAGAAAAGCCTCTTGGCATTTTTGGTTCGTTCGTTGTGGGCATAACATTTTCTTTTGGCTGGACGCCTTGCATCGGGCCTGCATTATCTTCCATACTGATCATTGCTTCGACTGCAAAAAATATTTGGAAGGGCGCCTATCTGCTCAGCCTTTACTCGTTGGGTCTTGCCATTCCTTTTATCATATCCGCCCTGCTTTTTGACAAGCTTATCAGCTTCTTAAAAAGATTCGGTTACTTAGTCAAATATTCAATGAAGATATTAGGTACGCTTCTGATAATAATCGGGATTATGCTCTTCAGTTCTTATTTCAGCACACTAAGCCTCTGGGTAGGTCAATTGTTCCCCGTTATCAACCCATCAGGCGGTTAACATTATGCCCCCTGCCCCATTGGTACTTTAAAAAAATGACATCCTGACTGCTGTTACGTCGCTGCCGCAGATAGATGGAATCTGATATTTTAGAATTCTTGCGTACTGGATGACCAACCTCCTTTATTTCATTATATTCCCTATACTATTAAGACATTCTCGCGGTGCCGGCTTGCCTATATGGCTCTTAATCTTCATATTTGTTTATTAAATTTCCTTTAAGATGTATTTTTTCAAGCAAATATATAGCTGATTTATTTTTTGCGTACTCGGATAAATCATACAATTGCATAATACTTAATAATTTCAAGTTGATAAAATATAGATTATTATGTATATTCCTTAGTAAATATCTTATTGGGGGTCGTTTATGAAAAAATATGATTTTTTTAAAATAACCATCCCCAATGATCCGTCATACCTTCCTGTTGCCCAGATATCCGTTAAAGAAGTTGCAAAAAAATTCGGATTTACCGGCAAGGACTTATATAAAATTGATTTAGGCCTTGAAGAAGCCTTTATGAACGTTGTCAATCATGCTTTCGAAGCCGGTGAAAGCAACACCTTTGACATTATCTGCGAACACCTGCCTTTGGGCATAAAGATTATTTTGAAAGAAAAAGGTATACCCTTTGATCCAAAGAATCTTCCTTCATACAATCCCGGGAAAAGCCTTGATGAAGCCGGTTCGGTCGGGCTCGGCACGTATCTTATGAGGGAAATCATGGATGAGGTTTCATTCCACAACCTTGGGCCTGAAGGCAAAGAAATACATCTTGTCAAATATTTGCAAAGCAGGAATATTAAGAACTATTTTGAAGCTTCGGAGCTTGCCCCGGACCTGGAAGAGGTAATAAAACCTTCTATTATCACGGATAAAATTGATTTCATTGTCAGGCGGATGCAGCCTGATGAGGCAATAGAGATATCCAAGGGTGCATACAAATCACATGGATACACGTTTTTTGATGAACATATTTATTACCCGGACCAGATAGTAGAGCTTAATAATTCCGGCGAAATGGTTTCGGTGGTTGCTGTTACACCTGAAAACACTTTCATGGGGCATTCCGCCCTCCACTATCCAAGCTCTGGAGCTCAGATAGCAGAGCTGACTTTCATCTTTGTTAACCCGGAATACAGGAGTCAGGGTTGCATGGGCAGGATGCTGGAGCTTCTTTTTGAAACACAAAAGGGATATGAACTTTACGGGGTATATGCCTTTGCAGTATCAAACCATATATTTTCACAAAAAACGATGCTCAGGTACGGTCTCAACGATTGCGGCATCGAGTTGGCAACAAGTCCTGCAACATGGACGTTCAAAGGGATCGCCGGAGATGAATCACAAAGAATGAGTGTGGTACTGAGTTTCAAATACCTTAAGGAAGCGGCGCCTCTTACTCTCTACCCACCGGCCAGACACAGGACAATGATAGAGAAGTTATACGGAAATATCGGTTCCAAAAACAATTTTGCTGTTCCCGATGAAGTTGAAGCACAACATAAAGAAAATAAATCTGTAATAGAAACAAGGGTATATGCCTCTGAAGGGAATGCTGAGATTTTTATAAAATCATATGGCTCCAATGTAATCAAAGAGGTGAAGGGCATACTCCGTGAACTTTGCGTGGAACAAATAGCTGCCATAAATCTGTTTTTGAATTTGGAAGATCCTCTTACATACTTTGTGTGTTCAGAATTTGAGAAAATGGACTTTTTCTTTTCCGGCATAATGCCTATGTCAGGTATCGGAGATGCGTTAATTCTGCAATATCTCAACAATATTGCTATCGATTATGATAAGGTCATTGCCCATTCTGAAATGGCCAAAGAAATCCTTGACTATATCAAAGCAAACGATCCCTATTGTTCATTTTAACTTTTTTAATGCCACATTCGCCGCAATCAGAATTGGGTCCCATACCGTGGCAAAGGGCGGGGCATAACCAAGATCCAGTCTTGCCACATCTTCTATAGTCATCTTTCCGTAGAGACAGGCAGCAAGAACATCTATCCTATGCGCTACACCTTCCTCACCGGCCATCTGCGCGCCCAGAAGTCTTCCTGAATTCCGGTCGACCACAAATGATACTGTTATCGGCTTCCCTGAAGGATAGGCGCTGCTCCTGGACCTTCCTTTTATTGTGGAGGTAAAATAATTATATCCTTCACGTTCCGCTTCCAGGGGGGATAGTCCTGTACGGGCCACTTCCAGGTCGAAGACCTTGGTAACGGCAGTTCCCGTTATACCGTCAAAAACATTTTTCAGGCCTGCCGCATTTTCACCGGCAATACGCCCTTCTTTGTTTGCGGTAGTACCGAGCGGTATATATGCCTTTTTCCCTGTTACCATATGCATCGCCTCTGCACAATCACCGGCAGCAAATATATCAGGCATATTCGTTCTCATGTATTCATCCACCCTGATTGCACCATTTACTCCAAGCTCTATGCCGGCATCCTTTGCAAGCTGAGCATTCGGACGCGCTCCTATAACAAGAAGCACTATATCTGCATCAAATTCACCCTTATCCGTCAATACCTTTGCAACAGCCCTGTCTTTACCTGCAAAACCCTCCACAGAAGCACCTTTAAAGATCTTAACCCCTTCGGCGGTTATCTTTTCTTCCACAATATCGGTAATGCTCGTATCCATATTTCCCAGAACCCTGTCCATCTTTTCGATAACGGTCACGTCAAGTCCTCTTTTGTGGAGGGATTCACACATTTCCATCCCGATGTAGCCTCCTCCAACAATGATTGCCTTCATCTGTCTTTTTCCGGCACCGAATTGATTAATGTAGAGACACTCAGGAGAACCGACACAGACATGGAAAGAACCCCATTCATCGATATACTTTTTAATCTCAATACCGTCAAGGAGTGTTCGTATTGTGTAGACATGCTGCAGGTCAATTCCGGGCAGAGGCGGTTTAACGGGAAGCCCGCCGGTGGCAATCACAAGCTTGTCGTATAAAAACTCCGTTTCCTCTTCCTTGTCCAGGTTCTTTACGCGTACCTTATGCGCATTTGTATCTATACCGAGAGCCTCGTGCCGCGTCAGTACAATGATGCCCCGTTCTGACGCGGCAACATCAGGTGTAAGCGAGATCAGCTGATTGAAATCCTTAACGTCGTCTGATATATAGTAAGGGAGACTACAGGCCCCGTAAGAGATAAAATAATCCTTTTCAAGGACCATTGCCTCTGCTTCAGGCCTGATTCTTTTATAGCTGCTTGCAGCGCTCATGCCTGCTGCTACGCCACCAATAACAACTAACCTTTCTCGTTCCATCGATTTGGCTCCTTTCCAATATTATTAATAAATCCATGCCCGATCTTTTATGCCCAGCCTATGAGCTGTGAATATCTTCACTGCAAAATATTGCTATTACGAAAATATTTTGCCTGGATTCAATATATTATTGGGATCAAAGAGCTTCTTTATATCTTTCATGGTTGAAATAGTCTCAGGAGAAAGCTCCATCCCAAGATAAGGCGCTTTGGAGATACCTATACCATGTTCACCGGATAGCGTACCGCCGAGTCTGATTGTTTCAGTAAATATCTCTTTTACCGCCTCTTCTGCCTTTTCCCTGTCTTCCGCCGTATCCTGAATCATGATACTAACATGAAAATTGCCGTCGCCGGCATGTCCGAAACTCAAAATAGGTATACCATATTTTTTTTCCATCTCTTCGAGGGCACGAATGAGAACAGGAATTTTTGATCTGGGCACCACAACGTCTTCGGCGATTTTTATCGGATTAAGGTTATATGTCGCCTGTGAAAGGGTACGTCTTGCCAGCCATAGTTTATCCGCCTCTTTCGGGTCCTGCGTCACAGTGCATTGAATTGCTTTATTTTCAAGTACAATCTTTTTTATCTTCTCCGCCTGGGACTTGATAGCCTCTTCATTTCCATCAACCTCTATAAGCAGCATCCCACCTATGCCTTCAGGAAGCCCCATGGGGTTAGCCTGTTCACTGCATTTAATGGATGCCCTGTCTAAAAACTCGATTGTTGAAGGAACAATACGCGCTTCAATGATCGCGGATACCGTCTCGGCAGCATCCTCAACCTCCTGAAAAAGTGCCAGGATAGTCGCCTTTGCCTCAGGAAGGGGGATGAGCTTTAAAATAATCTTTGTAATTACACCAAGAGTGCCTTCACTGCCCACGAAAAGCCTTGTCAGGTCATATCCTACCACGCCCTTCATGGTTCTGACGCCCGTATGTATAATCTCGCCGGTAGGTTTTACAACCTCGAGACCAAGGACATAATCCCTTGTAACACCATATTTTAAAGAATTAGGCCCGCCTGCGCATTCCGCTACGTTGCCTCCTATGCTGGAATATTTATAAGACGCCGGGTCGGGCGGATAAAAAAGACCGTATTTTGCAACCTCCTCCTGAAGCAAAAACGTGATTGCCCCCGGTTCAACAATGGCAATCAGGTTCTTTGTATCAATTTCGAGAATACTGTTCATCCTTGTAAAAGAAAGGACTACTCCGCCATTGAGCGGTACGGCCCCACCGGTCAGTCCTGAACCCTGTCCCCTGGGAATTACAGGAAAGAGGTATTTATTGGCAAGGATAAGTATCTGCGATACCTCCCCGGAGGAAGAAGGAAGCACGATAAGATCCGGTATTGCCCCATCCGTTCTTGCATCATATGAATAGCATCTTCTGTCTTCAATGGAGGTAAGGACATTCTCTTTTCCTACAATCTTTATAATTTCTTCAATAATTCTGTTTTCCATTTTTTCCTCGTATATCAAATATTTGAAGCCTTCCGCAAGACATTATTGCTGCCGTATTGAATCGACCTGCTTTGCAATTTCATCTCTCAACTCTATGGGCGACGCAATCATTCTGAAAGAATATCTTTTTCCTCCGGCAGATTGTATGATAATCTTTCCAAAATTCAGAAACTTGCCAAGAGAAGGCTGATATATATCTACTGCCTGCATCTTTTCAAGTGAAATATCGTATTTTCGTCTTAATGGAAAGCCGACCCTCAAAAGCAGCCTTTTATTGGTTATACCAATTTCAGAGGTTTGAAGGCTTATGGTAGAGAGGGCACCCCACATTACGCCGAGAGTAAGCAGGGCTAAGGCGGACATGCCTTTTGAGGGTATCCACAATCCTGCAAGGATCATAAGCATACCGGGGCCAAGCAACATAGCCCAATGCAGTTTTGTACGGTATATAACACGTTCTTTTTCTATAAGATGATCTTCGATATAGCCCATGTATTTTTACCTGCATACTAAAATACTATTTATTAAAAACAGCACCCGTAGAAGCAGATGTTACCTGTTTTGCATATCTCGCCATATAACCTTCTTTTATCTTAGGCTCCGGCTGCTTCCAGGCTTTTCTCCTTTTTACCATTTCCTTTTCACTCACATTCAGATTAATGGTTTTCTCGTTCAGATCAATTTCAATCTTATCCCCGTTTTTCACAAATGCTATGGGGCCTCCCTCTGCTGCTTCAGGCGACACATGCCCTATGCACAGGCCTCTTGTTCCGCCTGAAAATCTTCCGTCCGTAATAAGGGCGCATGACGCATCAAGACCCCTGCCTGCAAGGATACTTGTAGGAGTAAGCATCTCCCTCATTCCAGGACCGCCCTTAGGCCCTTCGTACCTTATTACCACTGCATCGCCGGCCTCGATTTTACCGGCCATTATTGCTGCTCCTGCCTCTTCTTCGCTTTCATACACCTTAGCTTTTCCCTTAAAATGCCATATGCTCTCCAAAACACCTATCCTTTTCACTATTGAACCGTCAGGCGCAAGACTTCCGTGAAGTACGGCAAGTCCGCCTTTTTCGTGATACGGCTCCATGACAGGTCTTATTACGTTTCTGTCTGCAACTTCAGCATATTTAAGGAGGTCCCCCACCTTTCTGCCTTCCACTGTTAAGCATTTTTTGTTAATAAGATTCTTTTTGGAGAGCTCTTTCATAATGCCATACACGCCGCCTGCTTCATTTAGGTCTTCAAGATGATGGGGGCCTGCAGGGCTCATGTTGCATACATGCGGAACTTTTTCAGAAATCTCATCAAATAATCCGAGAGGCAGCGTAATCCCGCCTTCGTGGGCTATTGCAGGCAGATGCAGAGCCGTATTGGAAGAACCTCCAAATGCCATATCTACTGTAATAGCGTTTTTAAAGGCCTCAATTGTCATAATATCACGGGGTTTTATATCTTTACTGATCAAATCTACTATCTTCTTTCCTGCTATCTTTGCAAGCCTGATCCTTCCGGCATAAACCGCAGGGATAGTACCGTTTCCAGGCAATGCAATGCCCAATGCTTCGGACAAGCAGTTCATGGAATTTGCCGTAAACATGCCCGCACATGATCCGGCACCGGGACAGGCACACTCTTCAAGCAGGGAAAGTTCATCCTGCCTCATGATGCCGGCCGCCACTCTGCCAACCCCTTCAAATACCGATATCAGGTCTACGGCCTTTCCTTTAAACTTCCCGGCCAGCATGGGCCCGCCGCTTATCATGATACATGGTATATTCAATCTCATGGCAGCCATCATCATGCCGGGAATAATCTTGTCACAGTTGGGTATAAGCACAAGACCGTCAAAAGGACATGCTTTTGCCATAACCTCCACAGAGTCGCATATAAGTTCCCGTGAACCCAGGGAATACTTCATACCTTCATGGTTCATTGCTATACCGTCACAAACCCCTATGGTAGAAAACTCCATTGGAGTTCCGCCGGCCATTCTTACACCCTCTTTCACTGCCTGAGCAATTTTACCAAGATGTATATGACCGGGTATAACTTCATTTGCAGAGCATGCTATTCCTATAATCGGCCCTTCCATTTCCTCTTTTAAATATCCCATAGCATTGAAGAGGCTTCTGTGGGGTGCCCTGTCAATCCCTTTTTTCATTCTATCCGATCTCATTATTAACCTCCTGTTCAATTACCGGGGCTTGCGTCGCCCCCTCTTCGAGCAAAGCCCGAAGAGACTTCCCCTTGTATGTTATATCCATGTTTCCCGACACAGTACTTCACTGCTATACTTATCCTTGGATGCATCGGGGTGTGACAGACCGACTTCCCCCTGAGACAGATGAACTCGTGCGAGAGCGCGGGTCGTCACACCTCTCTCCATACAAGCTCGAACAGCTGCCTGGGCCTGACGAAGAGCCCGCATCACGCAAGGAGGAGCAATAATGGAACTATTTGCCGGTATTGATGTCGGAAAGGATATCCTCGAGGTCTCCATACGGCCGGATGACATCCGGAAAACCTTTTCCAACGATGAGGACGGACGAATTAACCTTGCCCGTCTTCTTGTCACGATGAAACCTGCCCTGACGGTACTCGAAGCCTCGGGGGGATACCAGATCCCCGTTGTTGAGGTTCTTGCGCTCCGCGGTCTCAACGTGGTGGTCGTCAACCCGAGGCAGATACGGGATTTTGCGAAGGCAATCGGGAAGATAGCCAAAACAGATGCCATCGATGCAGAAGTAATTGCCCGGTTTGGTGAGGTGATACGCCCCGAGATACGCCCCCTGAAGGATGTAGATGCCCAGAGGTTGCAAGCCCTCGTTGCCCGGAGAAGACAACTTGTCCAGATGCTCACCGAGGAGAAGAACCGTCTCCAGATCGCTACGCCCTGGACAAAAGCGGATATCGAAGCCCACATCGAGTGGCTCACCGGGTGTATCGACAAAGCCGGAAAGGACATCAGCGGCTTGATCAAAAAGACTCCTCTCTGGAGAGATAAGGAAAACCTCCTGAGAACGTTTAAAGGAATAGGCCCTGTCAATGCCTGTACCCTTCTCGCGAGGCTCCCCGAACTCGGGCAGCTGAACAGAAAGAAGATTGCCGCCCTTGTGGGGCTTGCGCCCATCAATCGCGACAGTGGCAAATACCGGGGAAGACGCACCATATTTGGAGGGAGGGCAGATGTGAGAGCCGCGCTATACATGGCGACCCTCTCGGCCGTCTCTCACAATCCCGTTATCAAAGTTTTCTACGAACATCTCATTCACGCCGGTAAACTCCCCAAGGTTGCCCTTACTGCATGCATGCACAAAGTGCTGATCATCCTCAACGCCATGGTGCGAACCAATACTCCCTGGTGTGCCCGATGAAATTACTTGACATCGAACACAGCTGCTCTCGCCCGCGGTGCGGGCTATTTTCATTTATTGCCTGAAAAGCAATTATTAATTCAATTCTTCATTCTAAATTCAACATTCAAAACTGCCCTTATCTCTATGCTCTTTTAAACTTCTCATTCAACAGCCTCTTAAATCTTGGTATATAAATAATGTCAAAAGCCTCTTCCTTATCCGGAAAAAGTTTTAATGCGTATTTCTTAACCCCTTCCACAATCTTTAAAGCTTCATCATGGGTAATGCTCTGGCTTTTAATATATTCCATGGCAAAATCCACAACAAATCTTAATTGTCTGAGCTTCTTTTCTTCCTCAAGGAGTTCGTCATCCATAGCTGATACCGCCATATGAAATGTGAATAAAAAATCAAAAGCAGGTTAAAACAATTCCTGTTTTTCATTGTTTCACTTTTTCCCTGCCTGGAGCAGTTCCACAAAAATCCACAGGCAAATGCCGAAAGAAATCGAAATATCGGCAACGTTGAATGCCGGCCAGTGATAGTCCTTGTAATATACGTCAAGAAAGTCGACAACATACCCGTAAGAAATCCTATCATATATATTCCCGATTGCGCCTGATAATACGCATGTCAGGGAAAGCTTCTTGGAAAACTGCATCTTGTATTTAATGATAACAAATATGAGTAACCCGATAATAAGCAGAGGGATAAAAGTGAATATGTATTTTGCATAAGCATACTGCGACAGGAGGCTGAAGGCCCCTCCATAATTCCTTGCATGGACAATGGAAAAAAAGTGGGCAACATTAATCTGCCCGGCAAATGCCAGGCCATGAATAATAAGCAGCTTTGTCCATCTGTCAAGAAGAAAAATGAAAGGGACTATAAGGAATACAAGGTGTCGGCGCATCTTTTGCATACATGGGTAAATTGCCCGGTTTTGATCAGATCCGTTGTATACTGCCAGCATCTTTCGCACTTCTCTCCATCTGCCCTGAAGACAGCAGTTCCAATCTCATTTTCCTTGTTAAGCTCAATCTGGGATACAATAAAAATATCTTTAAGCTCATCGCCCAATTTTTTCAGCAACTCGTATTCGTTTTCAGGTACATTGAGGACAACTTTTGCATCGAGCGAATGCCCGATCACTTTTTCAACCCTTTTTTCCTCAATTTTTTTATTAACCGCTTCCCTGATGCCCCAGATTTTCTCCCATTCTTCTTCGCTCTTTGTATCCACAAATTCCTTTTTAGCAACAGGAAACACCGAGAGCAGAACACTCTCTTCTTTGACCACTCCTTTCAGGTATGACCACATCTCTTCGGCAGTTGAAGAAAGCACAGGCGCAATAAGCTTAATTAGCGACATAAGGGTTTCATGGATTACAGTCTGAGATGCCCTTCTCTTAACAGCATCCTTTTTTTCTTCATAAATCCTGTCTTTGACAATATCCAGATAAAGGGAACTGAGGTCAACAGAACAAAAATTATGAATGCTGTGGTATATCGCATGAAAAGCATAATCATTATAAGCAGCGGTCACTCTTTCTATTAATCTCTGAAGTCTCGAAAGCAACCATTTATCAAGATATGACATTTTCTCGTAAGGGATCATATCCTTTTCAGGATTAAAGTCATCATTAATGTTTGCATGGAGGAATCTCAAGGTGTTCCGAATTCTCCGGTAAGTTTCAATAAGTCTGTTTATAATATCCTTGGATATCTTTATATCGTCCCTGTAGTCTTCGTAAGTCACCCAGAGCCTTAAAATCTCAGCGCCGTATTTTTCGATTATTTCTTCAGGGGATATGATATTTCCAAGGGATTTCGACATCTTCCTCCCTGTGCCGTCTACAACAAAACCGTGCGTCAATACTGATTTGTATGGAGCGGCGCCTTCATTGCCTACAGAAGTCAGAAGAGAGCTGTGAAACCACCCTCTATGCTGATCGCTTCCTTCAAGATACAAATCTACAGGGTATTTCAGTTCTTTCCTTTTTTTACATACCGCTGCCCAGCTCACTCCGGAATCAAACCAGACATCGAGAATATCCTCTTCTTTCACAAAAGTATCGTTGCCGCAGTGTTTGCATGTCATACCCGTCGGCAGAAAAAAAGATGCCTCTTTTTCAAACCAGATATCTGCTCCATGTTCCATTACCAAATCTTTAATTTTACTGAATGTTCCATCGCTCCAGAACGGTTCCCCGCATTTTTCACAATAAAATATTGTAATCGGTACTCCCCACGTCCTCTGACGCGAGATACACCAGTCCGGCCTCATCTGAAGCATGTTGTATATCCTGTCATGTCCCCAGGCGGGTATCCATTTTGCCCTGTCTACTTCATCAAGCGCTTTTTGTCTGAGACCAAGTTTATCAAGGGAGATAAACCATTGTTCGGTTGCCCTGAAAATTACGGGTTTTTTGCAGCGCCAGCAGTGAGGATACGAATGCTCTATCTCTTCCCTGTGTAAAAGAAGCCCGAGTTCTTCCAGCTTTCCGATCACATGTTTGTTGCTCTCAAAAACATTCAAACCTTTAAAAAATTCAACCTCTTCAAGGAATTCGCCTCTATCGTTTACCGGCGAATAAACATCGAGCCCGTATTCCAGTCCTGTTTCATAGTCCTCTTCGCCGTGTCCTGGGGCAATATGGACAGATCCTGTGCCCGTATCGTTCGCTACATAATCTGCATATACAACCACAGAATCCCTTTCAATAAAGGGGTGCCGGAACGTGATCCCCTTAAGCCGTTTAGCCTCTATTTCCCCGATTACCTTATATGTCTCGATACCTGCTTTTTTCATGATATCTTCAACAAGATCCTTAAGAGCAATATATATACCCTCTTGTGTTTCAATTGCCGCATATGTAAAATCGGGGTTTATGGCTATTGCAAGGTTTGCCGGCAGTGTCCAGGGGGTTGTTGTCCATATAAGCATAAAAACAGGTTTATCCGGATAGCCCTCAAACACACCTTCTCTCTTTTGTGTATAAGGAAATTTTACATAGACTGCATCCGATTTCTTCGAATCATATTCTATTTCTGCCTCTGCAAGTGCAGTAAGACAGTTTGTACACCAGAGGACAGGTTTCTTCTTTCTGTATGCCTCTCCTCTTTCAAAGAATTTTTGTATTTCCCCTATGATAGTAGCCTGGTAATTAAAATCCATAGTAATATATGGATGTTCCCAATCCCCGATATTGCCGAGTCTTTTAAACTCTTCTCTCTGGATATTTACAAACCCTTCTGCATAGGTACGGCATTTGTGCCTTATCTCAATTTTAGACAATGAGAGCTTCTTTTCCTTCGTCTCCTTTTCTATCTGATGCTCTATCGGCAGCCCATGACAATCCCAACCAGGTATATAGTCGGCCCTGTATCCTGACATGAACTTTGATTTTATAATTATATCTTTCAGTATCTTATTCAGTGCAGTTCCGAGATGAATATGACCGTTTGCATACGGAGGGCCGTCGTGAAGTATGAACGAAGGGTAATTTTCACTTTTTTCGGTAAGTTTTTGATAAACCCCTGTCTCTTCCCAGAATTTTAGAATTTCCTTCTCCTTGGTGGGCAGATTGCCTCTCATCGGGAAGGGTGTCTTGGGTAAATTCAATGTGTCTTTATAGTCCATGTCATGCCTGTCCTTTTATTAATAATTTAGTAAAATTAACACAAAGGAGGTTGTCTATGCAAGGAATTAACTTATTCAGACTCAAAATCAAAGCGCTGTCGTCGTTGGCTTTGTCATCAGTTCCTCAACATACTTGTAGTACGTCTGCGTTGCCTCTTCCCCGCCGTCCTGATATCATCTCTGATTTGGAGTCTGAATTATTTATTACCGGCTAAAGTCGGAGGTTTCCAACGGAATTTACTTCGTTCTTTCCAAGCATAGAAAAAATCGGTCGAGAAATCGGGGTTATATATGCTGTATTTCTACATTCTCCCTTATAAACTCTTCGATTTCTTTTTCTTTTCCCCAATAGAAGTGGTCGGTTGAAATAATCTTTAGCGACTTTTCCACAACGGGCAGATTTTTATAGAATTTCAGCAGGCTATCAATGGGAGATACATCGTCTTGTTCACCGCCTATAAAGTATATATCTTTTCTGAATTGGTTTAATTCTTCAGTCGAATAGAAAGCGAACGGATAGGATACAAGGAAAAGTGCATGTAAATCCTCAACGCTTGCTGCGGCCTTGCTTGCCACCCAGGCGCCAAAAGAATATCCGGCAAGAACAACACGGGCATCCTCATCTATACTTTTTTTCAGGAACGCCAGTGATGCTATTACGTCTTTAACTTCCCCCTCCCCTTCATCGTACATGCCGCCGCTCATTCCAACACCTCTGAAATT
>Ga0351942_1245_pt2 | contig 16342 bp, 19 predicted proteins | sample TotcelT113001N10_FD_206838 | JGI IMG/M metagenome (GOLD analysis project Ga0351942, IMG submission 206838) | Enriched cells from coal bed in the Powder River Basin, Montana, United States - Total cells T11 rep2 HSBNCT.T11.300.1.N10 ... | reverse complement strand
ACTGAAAATAATTCTTATCTTTAATTAGGCTGGATGGATTACAGATTTGTTTGCATTTGCTTCTCTACGCGCGCGCACGTAAAAGCATAGATAACTCTGTGAGTATATGCTTAGAATTGCCCGTAGAATGAATTTATAAACCTGACATGGGATATGTACGTCTTTATGCTTTCGTGCATTGTGACGTCAATTTGAAGGCATTTATGCCCTAATTTTCTTTTGCATTCTGCCTTAATATCCAGCATGACAAAAGAGTTTCAAAAGGGTTACAAAATTTTGAATTGAACACCCTAAAAAAATAGTGAGAGTTAAAGGTATTTCGGGGTTCAACGTGACCCGTAGACCTCAATGTTCTGGAAGTACCTACACAAATATTTGCAGGTTTTTTTACCCCCACTTTCGCGTAAAATAGCCGGACTGGTTACAATTTTCTTTATCCTTCAAGATATGGTATGCCCCCATCCATGTGCTGAAATATTTTGAGGGCGGTTTCACGCGTAAAACTGCCTATCCGGTTTTCATATATGCAGACTTCAAGATATAGGGTAGCCGTACCCCCTTACCTTTATGGAAAAAAGAATTTTGATTTTGCCCTGTCGGATATTTGGTAGCCTATTCGATTTACAGATATGTTGCCCTGGAGATCATCGGCGTGCCCCCCCTGCATGTGATTGAGTAAAACCTGTTCTATCCTGTCAGGCTTTAATCTGCCAACCTTCTGCTGGAGTATCCCATTCAGACAACCATTCAATATCATCATCTTCAGGAAATACCGCTGTGAAGGTGATAGACTGGCCCGCAGGCAATGTCTCACATATTTGGTTCATAGTTTCCCATGGATTAGATGCTTGAATAATGCATATAGGAAGTTCCTTCGAGTAGACAAGCCAATTTATTTTGTTCTGCCTGTTAATGTTGATTATGTTCATTTGTTCCCCTGTTATTTTTGGGCACCCCCGCTTTTCTTCTTTTTTTAAAGCATGAGAAAGAAAAAACCCGGACGTATTTTTACCCCTATGCCTGGATATATTATTTCTTCTTCACAAAAGTGAAACGGTATCACGATAAAGCGCACTTGCATAGGAAAACGTTCTTCAGATAACACTGTCAAGCCTTCTATGCATTCTTTGCAACATTTCATCAACTTCACTTTCGTGAAGACGGTCTTTGTCGCGTTTTACTCTATCAACTTCACTTTTGTGAATGTGTCCACTTCGCTTTAGTGAAGTTGCTTTTATTTTTTGCCTTTCAATATTTTCCTGTATATAAAAGTGTGGTTGTAAGACTTTAGGCTTTTCAATCTTTTTGAAATCCGGTGTGTTATATCGTTTCCATCTCTCTGAAATCTTATAAACTGAATAGTCCTTTTCTTTCTCATTTTTCTGATACCAGCCGCCTTGATAATCAAGATCAATAAAGCCTTTTTCAATGAGCAGTATAATATTTTTGTAAAACTGTGTTGTGCCGATTTTCAGGAGAGCTGCTTCAGCATATGGGAAGATAAACCCATCATCAGTATAAACGGCCTTCTTGATCCCATTAACTTTCATTTTTACCCATTTTCTCTTTTGTAGGCATCTCATTAAGGTTCGGATCGCTGAAGCTGACAAGTCCATAAAAGCATCAGAATAAAAAAGGTCTGGTTCTATCATGATTTTATTCTTTATGCGAAATTTTTTGTTTCCTTGTTGTTCCTACATTGAATGACCGTTTTCTAACTGCGGTTTTGCCATTTTTACCCTTCAAGGGAATCAACGGTCTGAACCGGATTCTGGAAAAGCCAGTTTTCTAAATCCTCAACACGATACAAAACTTTTCTACCGACTTTGTAAAATTTTGCTCCTTCTCTCTTATTTCTCAAATTTGCCAAAGTGCCCTTAGAAAAACCATACATTTCGCTTACTTCATCCGGGGTTAATGCTTTTTTACCGTTCTGCCTTACCATGATACCTCCATTAATTTGATATGTCATACTACTACATATAGTATCTACAATTAATATTACCTCTACATCTTGTGTTTGTCAAATGGTAACTACTATATATAGTAGTCAATGATGATTATAACCACAATATATAGTATTGCTCAGAAGATTTCCCACAAGACATGGTATTTCTTTGACGAATTTTTAAATATAATTGTGTTTGATTTTTTTTAAGTTATTTTTTCAACATTTTTCAACACATGATGCTGATCGTGGAAAACTTAAGTGCTGTAGAAAGGCTTGAGAATAGTAAACAAAAATTTAATAAAATTGTCAAATGGGAACGCTAATTATTTATGATTATTCTAATGGGTTGTTCGAAAACTATTTTTTGCTAAGTTGAGTAACTGTATCCTCTCTGCTCTGATTAAATGCCTGTTCAAGTCGTGTAGCCGCCTTTCTTTTTTCATCTGGTATAAGATGGCTATAGCGCATTGTCATCGAAATCGACTTGTGCCCTGCCAGATCACGGATAGTCATAATGCTTTCACCTTGCAATGCAAGCCATGAGCAGAACGTATGACGTAACGAATGGAAAGTTATTTTCTGCCGTGTATTCTCAATTCCATTGTTAAAGCCTATTGTATCAACAATTTTCGAAAAAGCATTAGATACTTCATTGATTTTTCCGCCATGCCTCTTATCTTTAAAAATATATTCTTCTGGTTTTCCTTCCGGGATAGCCTGCAACATATCCTTAATATTTCCTGTTAAAAATGCAGTCCGCCGGTTTTTGTTTTTCGGATCACGGATCGTTATAAGATCGTTTTTGAAATCTATGTCGTAATATTTTAAATTAAATACTTCCCCTGCCCTCATACCAGTATGCAATGCCATTAATGCGATATTGTGCAATGTGTCCGATACTTTTTTCAATTCAATGAATAGTATATCAGCTTCATCATAAGATAAAAAACGCTCTCTTTGGTTTTGTATTGCAGGCATCTTTATTTTTGAAACAGGGTTATCGCCTTGCCATAAACTCCATTGTATAGCTTTATTAAAAATCTCTCTTACCATCACCAGGCAATGCTTAACAGATTGTCCTGCATAACCTTGTTTTTGAAGCTCTATCTTCATTTTCTCTAATGCAAAGGGTGTTATCTCATCCATGCGCTTTTTCTCGAAACGTGGCTTAATATGAAGTGCATATCGGTTAATTATGTCTCTGCCCCTATTAGCTCTATTTTGTTGTACCCATTCAAGGTACTTCTTGGCTACATCACCAAATAACGGTGCCTTCTGCTTTTCTTGTGGTAATTCTTCGCCATGTTGCATTGTTCGTATTCTTTCGGCACGTATTGTATTGGCCAACTTTGCCGAGTAACCATCGGAAGCCCAGCCGATTTTTTCCCATATCTTTTTACCGTCTTTTTTGTATGATATGTCAAAGCAAGTATCCATTACACCATGCGTTTTTTCAGATTGCCGTTGATATACTCCCGGATATTGTGTTGCCTGCCTTTTTGTATTCTCAGAATATTCTTTTTTGCTTATCTGCTTTTTCATAATATAACCTCCTTGCTTTTTTCCGTGCTACCCCCCATGCTACCCTTGAGAGTTAAACAAGATGATTTTAGATGATATTGAATTAAATATCTCATGTATGTAAGTATCTTATATTATAACGTTAATTATGTCAAGTGATTGATTGTGAAATACAATGAAAATGCACAAAAAGAGACTACGAATCCAAAGGTTGCAGGTTCGACTCCTGCTGGGCGCATTCTTTAAAAATCAGATCTTTATTTCGACAACAGGTTTATCTTCGAGGAAAACAGAGCTTCCTTGTGTTTGTATGTACTTATTGATAAACATATTTCTGATTGACCCTGGATTTTTTACAGGGATGTCGGCATGAAGCAATATCTCGTTCCTGCTAAAGGCAAGCGTCAAATTACTTTTTTCTTTGAGTTTGTTCAGGTTAGAATTATTTACAGGCTCAGCTACATCAACAGATAAACTTTTTTTATCATAATCCTGTGTACCTGGGCGCAACATCTCTGCAGTTCTTTGGATTACCATGTTGCCTTGCTGATATTTTGAGGATATTACCTTTATTTGGAACCCCCGGCAGCAATATCTATATTCTAATATGTGTGTATAATTATTTATTTGAAGTATTTTTATTCTGCTCTAATGATGCCGGTATGTCAACAATAAAATGATACCAAATCCGGAATTGTCTTTACATGGACAAACTTGAAGGCAAAAACCCCCTCATTCCATGAATCGAGTTGATGCAGTAGTTACAATATGACTTCAAGATATATATACATCATTTATCGTGGCAATAACTTTTTATAAGTTTCTCTACAATAGGATTATCCGCTTCAGTGAAGTTGTAATTGACAAGATCTGCCGGTTTTACCCATCGTATCTCTTCATGATCGTTTAGATTGAAATCGCCTGATATTATTTTTGTTCGATAAGCAAGGAGTCTGATGGTCCATTCAGGCGCGTAATTGTATTCATTAACACAAAAAAGATCTCCGATTTCGACTTCTATGGCAAGCTCCTCCCACAGTTCCCGTCTTAAACATTGCTCATTAGTTTCACCTTTTTCAAGCGAACCGCCAGGGAATTCCCAATTTCCTGAAAACCGTTTTCCTTGTTTTCTCTTGCCAATCAGGATATGACCATTCCTCTCAATAACACCTGCTATAACAATCTGCGGGGATGGTTTTTTCGTCATAGTTAATATTAATATTCCGGCTCGTACACCTATAAATATTTTTTGCTGGCTGCACAAACACATTTATTATAAACAAAAGCAAAAATATTGCCAGATTTTTATGAAGTTTTCTGCATTTAATCTTATAAGCTTTCAACTTTTAACTAATTATATATTTTGCATATTACAAAGCCAATCATGACTGTAGTTCTTTATGCAGCGGCACCAGTATGTTTTTACTTCGGCTCAACGCATCCAATAAAAAACAGGGAACACGGTACATAAGTGATTTTGACCGTTGGTAAATAAATATGGTAAATAGTGCAAAATAAGTAGAGGTGATTTATATGAAAAGCATGAAACAAAAAACAATATCTATAATTTTATTAATCCTTTTTATTTTTGCAAGCCAAACCATTACCTCAAAGACAGGCTTTGCTGAAATGAACTACCCCGCCGCAAGCAGCGGGGTATCAAAGGCGAGACAAAAGCATGAAACCATCTCGAAGCAAGCTTCGGGGTATGATACCCAAGGGGCAATAAATATCCCTACAGGTTTTGTAGATGTGCAAAAGGTAGCCCCCTCGATCATGCTGGATATTCGATATTTCGGCCCCCATAATTTTGTCGGAGAAAAAATTGATGGGTATAACGCCCCGAAATGTTTCCTCACCAAAAAAACAGCGGCTGCGCTGTCAAAGATACAGGAAGAATTAAAGGGGTTCTCTCTTTCCCTGAAAGTTTATGACTGTTACCGTCCACAGAGGGCAGCAGATCATTTTGTAAAATGGGCAAAAAATATTGATGATACAAAAACAAAGACTGAATTTTATCCGACAGTAGATAAAAAAAACCTTTTCAAGGACGGTTATATTGCATCAAAATCAAGTCACAGCAGGGGCAGTACAGTTGATTTGACTATAGTTCCCGTGCCTGTTCCAGAACAGGAAGACTATGTCCGCGGCCAAGCACTTTATGCGTGTTTTTTCCCCTTTGATAAAAGATTCAAAGATAACAGTATTGACATGGGAACCGGTTTTGATTGTTTCCACGAACTGTCGCATCCGGGGAACAGGCAGATAGGATTACAGCAAAGAATTAACAGGATGCTCCTTAAAACACTGATGGAAAAACATGGTTTTAAAAATTACGATCAGGAGTGGTGGCATTTTACGCTGAAAGGTGAGCCTTTCCCTGATACTTATTTTGATTTTACAATTGATTAATACAGTTTATAATAATGGTTCTACAACACATGAATATATGTTAGCCTGATGAGAGGACAGGGATATCAACTTGCAGGTCATGGAATGAGGATGGCGCAATCCTCAGCAAATAAAAAGCCCGTCACAGGAGGTACATGATGAAATTCAAGATATTCATCGCTTTTGTTATTTTTGTTCTTGCTGCAAATCTTGTCTACGCAGCCAAAACAATTGTGATATCAGGACATCCTGAATACCCGCCTGTAATGTGGCATGAAGGTGATAATATCATTGGGGTTGGCCCTGAAATAGTAAAAATGGCATTCGTGGATCTTGGGATCACCGTTGATTCAAAATTCAAAGGCTCATGGTCACAGGTTCAGGATAGTATTAAAAGTAACGATATCGATATCGTGGCAGGTATTTACATGACAGAGCACAATAAAACGTTTATGGACTATTCCATCCCTTATATGAAGGACCCCGTTGTTATATTTGTAGCAAAAGGCAAAACCTTCCCGTACAAAAATTGGGACGATCTGATTGGAAAAAAAGGAACAACAACGATTGGCGACAGTTTCGGAAAGGAGTTTGATAAATTCATTGCCGCTAAACTGACAATCTCCAGATTTATCAAAGCTGGAGATAATTTTAATAAAATATTATCAGGAGAAGCGGATTATTTTATTTCTGCCCTGTATTCAGGACTGATTGAAGCTGAGAGGCTTGGAGTATCCGACAGCGTTGAATACCTGCCGACATATGCAACATCAGAAATGTTCTACATCTCAATTTCCAAGGATTCTAAATTTATCAGGTATCTTCCTCAGCTTAACGAACAGATTGAAAAGCTTATCAAAGACGGTACGGTAGACAAGCTCATTGATGAGAAAATGAAGTATTATATGGAAGGTATTAAGGGGAAGAGATAATCTCCTGCATCCCCTTTATAAGATTTTTTTGACAAGGGCATGTTCGCTTACATACGTACCTTTGCCGATATACGTTTCTTTTCCATTAAAATTATACAACAAATATTTGCCTCCTTAATTATAAAGGACACTTACAGGTTCATACTTCGTCCCCTGTATTGCCGGGTAAATGCCTGCCAGAATGCCCACAGCCGTGCTTATAAGTAAGGAAAGGATAATGTTCCCTATGTATAAAGAAAAGGGAAGATTGCTGAAATAGCTTACAATCACGGTGATTATAAAGCCTACAGACACACCAAGAGCTCCTCCGACTAAAGCCACAATCACAGACTCTGTGAGAAACTGAAGTATAATATCCCTTTTCCTTGAACCTACAACCCTTCTTATCCCGATCTCCAGTTTTCTCTCGGATATGGAAAGGAGCATGATGGCAAATATGCCGAGGCCTCCTATCAAAAAAGAAACGGTAGAAGCAATTATGGTCAAAATCGATACAAGACGTATACCCTGTTCCTGGGTTTTTACAACATCTTCCATTGTATAGAGAGAAAAATCATCCTTTTGCTCGGGCTTCATATTATGTATTTTCCTTATAAACATCTTCAGGTTCTGTTTCATCTCATTAAGTGAAATTCCATCCTGTACCTGAAAATAAGCGCCTTTAATATAATCCACGTTGCTGTAACGCCTCATAAATGTATTGAGCGGTATATAAACCTGAAGATCCTGATCCTGCCCTGCCAGATCGGTTCCTTTTTCATCCATTACGCCGATGATTTCCGTAGGCACCCTGTATACCATGATATACTTTCCTATGGGGTCCTCTGATTGGAAAAAATTATCAAAGACCTTATACCCGACTACAGCCTTTTTCTCAGCTTTGTAGTCTTCACTGTTTGTAAAATGTCTACCCATCATGAGATCCAGATTCCTTATTTTGAATATGGCGTCGGTAGCTCCTATAATGCTGACGGTAAGTTTCTTTTCTTCATATATGGCCGGATAGGAAATGTCAAAAAAAGGTACTGCTTCCACAATCCCCGGAATGGATTCTTTAATCCTCTTCACATCTGCAAGCTTCAAAGTTTTAGACTCGCCAAACTGATGAGTGCCTCTTCCCCCCACATGCACAATCCCGGTACGTAAAATAATTAAACTTTTCCCGAATTTGCCGATTTCATTGCTTATCTGTTTTTTTAAACCATCGCTGATATTGCCGAAGGCAACAAGGCTCATGACAGCAAAAAGAATACCAAGAAGTGCAAGACTCATTCTTCCTTTGTGTACTATAAGATTTTGAAAAGCTATCCTGAGATAAAAATTGATTCTATAAATCATTTTTTTATAACCTCGGGCAGTATGAACCGTTTAAACCGTTTGAAATGTTGCAAAATATTATCCTCTTATCGCCTCTATCGGTTCAATCCTGCTTGCCCGCAGCGCCGGCCTGAGACCTGAAAGCAAACCGGTAAGGAAACTGAAGAAGAGGGCAAAAAATATAACCTTATACGAAAATAACATAGGGATATCAAAGAGCTCTTCTAATGTGCCTCCAAGTAATATACTCAATAGAATACCTGCTGTTCCGCCCATTAAAGTTATGAGTATGGATTCGAAGAGAAAGGAGAGAAGGATGCCCCTCTTTGTTGCCCCGTAAGCCCTTCTGATGCCGATATCTTTACGTCGTTCCTGTATGGTCAGATAAAAGAGGTTTGCAAGGACAAAACCGCTGACTACAAGAGCCACTATTGCCGCTATTCCCAGGAAAAGAAAAAGCTGACCCGATATGACCGTAACAAATTTCATAATATCTTTAGAACTCCTTATTGTAAAATCGTCCTCTGCTGTCCCCCGAAGACCATGATTGTTTCTCAGTACCGTTATCAGGTCTTCAACGGTCTTGTCTATATCCCTGCTGGTCTTGAGCCTCATCATGCCAAGATATCGTTTCTCATTGGCAATTCTGCTCATTACCGTTGTTAAGGGCATGATCACCCTGTCGTCAATATTCGGTCCGCCCATACCGCCTCCTTTTTCTTCAAGGACACCTATTACCTTTGTCGGGCGTTTGCCTACAAGTATTGCCTTTCCGATGGCATTTTCACCTTTAAAGAGTTCGTCGTACACTTTTGATCCTATAACACAGACTGCCTCTGCATTATTATAGTCATTAACCGTAAAGACTGAGCCTGCCTGAAAACCCCACGAAAAGGATTCGAAGTAGTTTGTTGTGGATCCGACTACCTGAGTCTGCCATTTTCTCCCATTATATTGCATCATAACATTCCTTACCTGATAAACCTTTATAAGATCATAGATTCCCTCGACTCTGCCGAGTGAATCTGCATCCCGGAAGGTTAGACTCATAACTCTCACCCTTGCGGCCCGTTGTCTTTCGCCGCCGCCGAAAACCATGATAGAGTCCGGGCCGAGCACTTCAAAGATATCACGGGCCTTCTTATTGGCCCCATCTATTGTTGTAATAATAATGCAAATAGTGAATATGCCAAGGGTAACGCCGACAAAAGAAAAAACAACTCTTCCCCGGTAATAGTACAGAATCTTCAAAGTTTCTTCGAGAAATTCTCTAATTTGCGATGTCTTGAGAGATAGACCCATCTTCAATCCTTATCAGTCTCTTCCCAAAAGAAGCGAGCTTCGGGTCATGTGTAACAACAATAACGGTCTTGCCTTCTTCGTTCAACATGCAGAAAAGCTCCATGATTTCATTACCGGTTTTCGAATCCAGCGCCCCTGTCGGTTCATCTGCAAGGATCAGATCAGGATCATTGATTAAAGCACGTGCTATTGCAACACGCTGCTGCTCACCGCCTGAAAGCTGAGAAGGTTTATTGTGCATTCTTTCTGCAAGCCCGAATCTTCCCAGGAGTTGCCTGGCCTTTTCCCTTGGATGCTTTAGTTGTTTTGTTGAATAGACAATCGGAATCAGAACATTCTCGATAGCGTTGAGATATGGCAGCAAAAAAAACTGCTGGAATACAAAACCTATATGCATGTTCCTGAATCCTGCAAGGGCCTCATCGTCGAGACCATCAATGCTTTTGCCCATGAACTCGTATTTACCCTCTGTCTGTTTATCGAGCAAACCTACTATATTCATCAGGGTGGTCTTGCCTGATCCTGAAACCCCCATAAGGATAACAAACTCACCTTTCTCAATTTCAAGATCAATGCCCTTGAGAATAGGCAGTTCGCGCTCTACTATGAAGTAACTTTTTTTGATATGCCTGAGAGTAATCACTTCTTTACGCCCGGGGCGCTTTTTGGCTGGGCTTTTTTTACAACAGGTATAACAATGCGTTCCCCTTCTGTAATACCTGAAACGATCTCAGTAAAGACATCATCCCTTATGCCAAGGGTCACTGCCCTGCGTTCCGGCTTTGCTTTGCCCTTATTGATATACACCACGTTTTTGCCTTCCTCGAACCGGACAGCATTATTCGGTATAACAAGCACGTTCGTCTTTTCTTCAACGATAATTCTCACATGTGTTGTCATCTCCGGTCTGAGAAGTGCCGCATCTTTCGGGTCTATCTTTACAATGGCAAGGTAATAGACAATATTGTCCTTTATTTCAGGCTGCGGATAAATCATGTCGATTTTCCCTGTAAACCTCTTGTCACGGTATGTATCCACCCAGTACTCAACCTTTACGCCGGGTTTGGTCCTTCCTATATCCGTCTCATCGACATATATCCACATTTCAAGTTTGCTGGGATCAATGATTGTAATAAGAATAGCAGCAGAAAGGCCGGATACCACCGTTTCCCCTTCCTGTGTTGAGACCGTTGATACATAACCTGACATAGGGGCATATATCTTTGTATAACTCAGAGAGACTTCAAGGGTTTTAAGCTTTTCAAGAGCTTCTTTCACCTTTGCTTTTCCCAATTGCACCTGTGCCAGGGCCACATCCAGTTCTCTTTTTGCCTTATCTACGCTGTCTTTCGCAGTAAATTCCTTCTCTAAGAGTCTTGCCTCCCTTTCATAATTCAGCTTGGCGTAGGCATACTGCGCATCCTTCGACTCCAGATCTCTTTTCTGTTCTTCTATCACTGCTTCAGCATTTCTCACATTGGCAAGGGTTTCTCTATCATCAATCTTTGCTATAAGCTCGCCCTTTTTTACATAATCGCCTACCTGATATTTCAGATGGGTAAGTGTTCCCGTGGCCCTTGTCCCTACCTTTACAATTGCCCCGACCCGGGCCTTGATAATGCCTGTTTGTTCGGTGAAATATGTTACGCTCCCCTTCTTTGCTGTAAATGTTTCGCCGCCGATTTTTTCAGATTCACCTTTTTTAACGGTCAGGTAGAATATTAAACCACCTGCAATAATAACTGCTGCTATTGCGAGAAAAATATGTTTTTTGGATAATTTCATGTCAGTTTTCACTCCAGTAGGATACTTTTTCAAGAAATGCCAGAGCATTATTCGATTTATACATGGATACTGCAAGATTTTCCTTTGCCTTTGCCCAGTCTTTTTCAGCCTGGAGCAGCGTCAGAATATCTCCTTTTCCTGCTTTATATTCTCCAAGGGCCTGATCAAAATTCGATGTTGCCTGCCTCAGAAGTTCACTATACATCCTTATGCTTTCGAGACTCAGTTCATAATCTTTATAGGCCTTTATAATATCAAGCTTTACATTTCTCTTGATCTCTTCTAGTTTGTACTTTGCTGCCTGAATATCCTTTGATGCACCCTGCACGTTATAGTACCGCCCTACCCCGTCAAAGAGGGGAAAGGTAAAATTGAGCATAAATGTATCCTGCCTGCCGTCCGGGAAGAATGTCTTGTCCTGCCTTTGCTGTTGCAACTGCGCATCGATCTTGGGAAACCACTCGCTCTTCTTTTCGTTATACACCATGCCTAGCCGTTCCACTTCTTTTACTTGTGCGGAAACATCGGGTCTCTTGTTGATGGCCCTATGTGTCAGTTTCTCATAACTCTCCTGAAATTTGGGGATTTCAAGCACCCCTTCTGCGTCCTGCTTTTCATCAGGGTCCATCAATAAAAGGGATTTTAAGTCTTCCAGCGCCTTGGCATAATCCGTCCGGGCATCAACCACATCAATCATTGCAGTTGTGGTCTGCACCTCTGCCTGCAAAACATCGCTCTTTCTGGCAATACCTTCGTCAAACCTTGCTTTCGTCAACTCATATACCTTTTTTGCTGTTTCATATGCTTCCTGCCGCTTTTCAACAACAGTCTTTTTTCCAAGGGCAGAAAAAAAGACATTTTTCACATTATAGAGCACATCAACCCTTATTCCTTCTAATTTTTCCAGTTCTCTTCCCATTAGAGAATAAGAACCTTTTCTTTGCGCATATCGTAAACCCCCATCAAAAAGTCTGTATGATACGCTTCCCGTTGCGCCATAAGCATCCTGACCGGCTACAATGCCCGATCCGGTATCTTGCTTTGGCACATTGTTTAAGTACCGTGTATAGGAACCCTGAATATCAACCCTCGGCAAATATGGATCAATCGTTGATATATATGAATACTCCGTTCTTTTCACCGTCTCCTTTTGCTCTTTTATCAGAAGGGAGACATTAATTGCCTTACGAACAGCCTCATCAAGGGTGATGGAAAATACTTCCATCGGAATAAGCATCAAAATAGTCAGTATACAAAGTATTATCTTCATGGGCATACAAAATGTTTTACTGTTTGAATCATATAAAAGGAAGATTTTCAAAAAAATGCCTCCTGTTCCGCAGGATAACTGATCAACTGTTCACACAAACCTTGTTCATTTTATTCGGCAGATGATTTACTGTCAATATAATAATGATACATGCTTATCAAAAGCAAATGTCATGCCAGGAGGCAACTTATTCAAAACTTGCCGCAATGCTTAAAATTTATTTTAAACCTTGGATTGTGTAATAAGCCCCGCCCGGAAACAAATGTCGAAAATAACAGACGGGGCCGACAACAATGTCGCAGTATTCATATTAAGGAGCCTTCATTTGAATATTTTTGTATTGCAAATTCTTTATAAATATTTAATCATAGAAAACGCTCCTTAGTCATACGGCCAGACCATGGAAACATTTAAATATCTGAAAATTACTATTCTCTGCGACAATGTAATAGGAAAACTATCCGGCATAGGGGAACACGGATTTTCTGCCTTTATTGAGACGGATAAAGGCTCATACCTTTTTGATACCGGCTCAGGCCTCGGCATTCTCTACAATGCAGCCACATTTAAAACAGATTTGCGCACAATAAAAAAAGTGTTTCTGAGTCACGGACACCATGACCACACAGGCGGGCTTGCCCGGGTGCTTGATATTGTCAATCCCGTTGATGTGCACTGTCACCCGTCAATTTTTGATGAAAAATTCAAAATTGTAAAAGAAGGCGATAAGGAATATCGAGAGTTTATCGGCATACCGCAAAGACAGATTCTCCTTGAAACAAAGGGGGCCGAATTTAAATTCAACAAAGATTTCCAGGAGATTGAAGGGGGTATTTTTTTTACCGGTGAGATTCCGAGACTTACACATTTTGAGCTGCGCGATAAAGCGCTTTTCGTTAAAAAGGGCACAATTTATGAGGCAGATGATGTTGTTGATGATCAGGCTCTGATCCTATGTACAAAAAAAGGTGTGGTTGTTTTGCTTGGCTGTGCACACGCAGGAACAATAAACACTTTATGGTACATAGCAAATAATTTAAAGGTTGAAACGTTTTATGCGGTTATCGGCGGCACACACCTGGGTCCCCTTACAGAAGAGCAATTAAAGTATTCAATCGACATACTCAAACAAATAGATATTAAGGTATTGGGTATTTCACACTGTACAGGCATCCCTGCCTCACAAAAATTACTTCACGAACTGGGGAATAAATGTACATATGCATCAGTGGGCACCACTTTTGAAATTACGTAAAATTCAGATAAATAACAGGAGGTTTTTATGGATGTAGTTCTGGGATCTTACAAGGATGGTATATATACGATCACACTCAACAGACCGGAGAAAAAAAATGCCATGGATTTCGATCTGCTCAAGGGTCTTTATGATGCTGTGAAAAGGGCCGACATCGAACAACCACCCTTTATTGTTATCAGAGGTTCGGGGAAGGCTTTTTGCTCCGGCGGCGATCTTGTTGCGTTCAAGGAATCTCAGGACGCAGAGGCATTAATTGACGCAGAGGCAGCCATACTCAATGAGAGTATAAAACTGATACGCAATACCGCTGCAATCGTTATTGCTGTTGTTGAGGGCGTTGCTGTCGGCGCGGGTTTCGGGCTTTCGCTGGCATGTGACCTTTCGATAGCCACAAAAAACACCATAATGAACATGGCATACAGAAGAATAGGTCTTACGCCCGACGGCGGGGGGAGTATATTTCTGCCGAGACTTATCGGGGCAAAAAGGTTCAATGAGATGTACCTCTTTTCCCGCAATATCAATATGACGCAAGCTCTGGAACTGGGTCTTGTAAACATAGTCTGTGATGATGAAGAACTTGAAGCTAAACTGGATGAAACAATAAAAAGTCTTAAGGCCCTTCCCATGGAAACCATTAAATATTTCAAGGACCTTGTGAACAATTCTCTCTTCTTCGGCCTTGCCAATCACCTGGATAAAGAAAGATTCTATGTAGCGGAACTTGCAGCTAAACCGCTTTTTAAAGAACGCATAGAAGGTTTCTTGAAAAAGAAGTAAAGCGAAGCATTTCTATTTTTCTTTGTCTTTAGCTGAATATGTATTCTCTGGTTAATGGCTTTTATATTATTGATTTTAAGGCTAACTGTAGCTATAGACTCTTTATTCATAAATTTTATTTGCCTCTTCTGTATTTATTGCAAGAGCATCTTACAAACAGTACTTATTTATTGTTAAAATTTTACAGGGCACATACATAAGCAGGAACAACACCCTATGGTTTCAGTTAGAAACCGGGCGTTGTAATAATCAAGTAATTTATATCTGTTTTTAATTAATTTCTTTGATTTTTTTATATCCATCGTTTAAAATCTATTAAAAAAATAAGGAGTCGCTATGGAGATCAATTCCAGAAAAGAAAAGAATATCCCGGTTGTTTCAGTAAAGGGCAGGATAGATGCGGTTACTGCTCCGGAATTTGAAAAAAATATGTCCGATCTGATCTCGAAGGGAGAGAACAATCTTATTATTAATTTCGCCGATCTTGAGTACATAAGCAGCGCAGGTCTCCGGAGTATCCTTGCTACTGCAAAAAAATTAAAGGCAGAGGGTGGAAAAATGCTTTTTGCCGGATTGCAGGGTCCGGTTGAAGAAGTTTTTAAAATATCAGGTTTTTACTCAATATTCAGCATATTTGACTCAGAAGCAGCTGCCCTGAATAATCTTTAATATGCGCATCCTCTCGCGTATTAAACTGCCTGCGAAACTTGAAAACCTTGAGCGTCTTATAGAATTTGTGTCTGCATCCGCAAATGAACAGGGTATAGACCGGAAAAGGATCGTTGAAATAGAAATTTCAACAGAAGAAGCTCTGGTTAACATTTTTAATTATGCATATCAAAATACAGACGGTGACGTATCGGTAGTTTGTAAGTCCGATGACAATGATAAATTCATAATAGAAATTGAAGATTCAGGTATCCCCTTTGATTTGCTTTCTCTTAAAGAGCCGGACACAAACCTGGATATCTCGGAGAGAAAAATAGGAGGACTCGGTATATTTCTTATAAGAAAACTTATGGATGATATTCAATACAGGCGCGAGGATGACAGGAATGTGCTGACGCTTGTTGTATCTAAATCACATATTAATGAAAACAATCCTGAAAATTGATAAACCGCCAATAATTTTACCAGATTACAGGATTGTTTTCTTTGCTTATACACTTTTATAATCCATAATAAACAATCTTTCTCTTTGTTGACTCATTTGACCTATTCTGTTACTCTATGTAACTATGGAAAAACAATCCGGATGGACGAAGAAAACCAAGGAAGAGATAAAAGACATATTTTTATTCTGCGAAGGATACAAGGGCTTTCTGGACATAGCCAAGACAGAAAGGAAAGCAATAAACATTATTGAAAAGCGTCTTGCTGAAAATGACTTCATAAATAATCCCGGTCATATAAGGACATTCAGCATAAACAAAGGAAAGGCGTTGGCGGCTTTCATAAGAGGAGAAACACGACCTTCTGACGGCCTGAACATTATAGCTGTCCACATAGATGCTCCAAGGCTCGACCTCAAACAAAATCCCCTGTATGAAGACGTTGACCTTGCGCTCTTGCGTACCCATTATTACGGCGGTATAAAAAAATATCAATGGGTGGCAATCCCTCTTGCCATGCACGGAATTATTGTAAAGAAAGATGGAAGAAAAATTGAGCTTGCCATTGGCGAATGTGAAGGTGATCCTGTTTTTGTTATAGATGACCTGCTCCCTCATCTTTCAAGAAAGATACATGACGAAAAAAAGATGGCCGATGCAATTGAAGGTGAAAAACTGACGCTCCTCTTCGGCAGTATGCCTGTCACCGGTATTGAAAGGGAA
>Ga0351942_1231_pt1 | contig 16810 bp, 12 predicted proteins | sample TotcelT113001N10_FD_206838 | JGI IMG/M metagenome (GOLD analysis project Ga0351942, IMG submission 206838) | Enriched cells from coal bed in the Powder River Basin, Montana, United States - Total cells T11 rep2 HSBNCT.T11.300.1.N10 ... | reverse complement strand
GACCAGCGCGTCTATGTCCGGATTGCCTTTCAGCAATGGCAGCGCGGCTGGAGAAGTCAGCCACGTCACGCGCGCCGCAGACCGGGCGCGGCGCACCGCGGGCAGTATGGTGGTTGTCCTCAGCACGTCGCCCAGCGCGGCGGTCTTGATAATCAGGACTCTTTCCCCTCCCCGCTCCGATTTATCAACCGGCAAATATTCGGGACATCCGTCGCAGAGCCTCGCGAACGCGCAGGGTTTTTCGCTCCTGTAGTGAACGCAGTCAAGGTTTATCCTCATAGAACTCTCCGTCCGTAATTTTAGCCCGAAACCGCGCGCCGCGCGCGATCCCGCGCGAAAAATTGCCATTCCCTCTCCGCCACAGCCTTGAATTTTACATTAAAAAACCATTCTGCTATCATTCATCCTGAATCCGTGGCTAGGATCCGGGAACGATTGTTCAGAGCGGATGAAAAGCGGAACGCAAGGCGCATTTTTTCCATAGGGGCGGGGCTTGCCCCCGCCCGATTACAGTGGCCGAGCGGGGTTATACCGCCCTAAAAATGTTGGGTGGCGCTCACAAATCCATTTGTGCGCGATAAGCGGATCGCCGCTATGAAAATCGTCCCGGTTCGACGGCTCTATCGTCGAATCCGGGTTCATCGGAACCGACAGCGGGGAGAAACAGAATGCTCCATTACGAAAAGCCCGATGGGGAAGACATAAGGATTTTCCGCGACATCGCGGGCGACAAAAACGTCATTGCCGGCGGAGACGACATAGAGCCTTACTCTCACGACGAGACGGAGGACTACAGGTTCGCGCCGGATGTGGTTGTGAAACCGTCGGACACCGCGCAGGTTTGCGCGGTTATGAAACGGTGCTTTGAGCGCGGCATCGCGGTCACCCCGCGAGGCGGCGGCACGGGTCTGAGCGGCGGCGCGCTCTGCGTCTTCGGCGGGGTCTGCCTCTCGCTCGAACGAATGAACCGGATTCTCGAAATCGACACGAAGAACTTCACCGCGACGGCGCAACCGGGCGTGGTGGTGGAGACGCTGCACAACGAGGTCGAGGCGCTCGGACTGTTCTATCCTCCCGACCCGGCGAGCAAGGGGAGCTGCACGCTTGGAGGCAACATCGCCGAATGCGCGGGCGGCGCGCGCGCGATGAAATACGGCACGACCAAAGACTACGTTCTAGCGGTGGAAGCCGTCCTGCCGGACGGACGGGCATTCCGCGCGGGAGCCAAGACTCTCAAAAACGCCACGGGTTACAACCTCGTCCAGTTGCTTATCGGCTCCGAGGGCACTCTGGCGGCGGTTACTGAGGCGACGGTGAAGCTGATACCGGCCCCGCTGGTCAGGCGCACCCTGCTGGCTCCGTTCGACTCGCTGGAGACCGCCGCCGCCGCGCTCAACGAGCTTTTCCTGAAGCGCGTCTCCCCGTGCGCCGTGGAGTTCATGGAGAAAGACGCGATAAAGAGCGCTGAAAGGATGCTTGAACGCTCGTTCCCATACAGCGACTCCGAAGCGCTGCTACTCGTCGAGTTGGACGGCTCGGACGCGGACGCGGTCAACGCGGACGTCGAGAAGGCGGGAGGAATCCTGCTCGAAGCGGGCGCTCTCGACGCTCTGGTCGCGGAAGCGGGCCACAGGCAGAACGAGATGTGGGACATGCGCCGCGCTGTCGGCGAGGCGGTTAAAAAAATCTCCGTCTATAAAGAAGAAGACACCGTCGTGCCTCGCGCCGCGCTCCCTGCCCTCATGCGCTCCATAAAATCCATCGCCGACAGGCACGGCTTCACCGCTATCTGCTACGGCCACGCGGGCGACGGCAACATCCACGCGAACATCATCAAGGGCGATATGGACGAGTTGCGCTGGCGGCGCGACCTGCCCGCTCTCATCGCCGACATTCACCGCGCCGTAGTCGGCCTCGGCGGCACAATCTCTGGCGAACACGGCATCGGCTTCTCCCAAAAGGAATTCATGCCTATCGCGGTTTCTCAAACAACTCTCGAAATCATGATGTCGGTAAAGAAAGCTTTCGACCCCAAAGGAATTCTTAATCCCGGAAAAATATTCCCTGACGCTCCCGGCTCCGGGGCGTCTAATACAGGAGGCGGACAATGAAGGAAATCTGGGCTCCTTGGCGCGGGCAGTACATCCTTGGCATAAAAGACGAACGCAAGGCGGCGTCCTCCGACCTCGACCCTTGCGTGCTCTGCTCAAAACATAAGAACAAACCTGAAAACGACCGCGACAACCTCGTGCTGTTCCGGGGCGAGCGCTGTTTCATTATGATGAATCTCTACCCGTATAACGCAGGACATTTGATGATTGTCCCCTACATGCACACCGGGGAATTTGAGAAGCTCCCATATGAAACCGTCTGCGAACTGATGTCGCTCACACAGAAACTTCTGCGCGTTTTTAACCGAGCGATGTCCCCTCACGGCTTCAATTACGGGATGAATCTGGGCCGAGTCGCCGGAGCGGGCATCATCGACCACGTGCACGCCCACATCGTCCCGCGCTGGAACGGCGACACCAATTTCATGCCTGTTCTCGCAGACACCAAAGTCATCAGCGAACACATAGAAACCACTTACGACCGGCTACGCGCCGCGATGTCGGAAGAAGGAATGCTGTAGTAGTAAAAAAGCGCCTCCGGCGGCCAAAGAGAAACTTTTGAAAAGTTTCTCTTTGGAATCTCTTCAAAACGTTTCAATGGGCGTCGCGAATAATCGCGCTAACGCGCTTCTCTGCCGACGCCTCATGTAAAATGATTTATGAAGAAGATCCCGCTGAAAGCCCATTTCCAAGCAACTGTTCCTATGATCAGCGCCATGGCGCAGGCGAAGCCGCGTCATCGGCGCTAGCATGAAACGTTTTGAAAGGGTTTAAGGGAAAACTTTCTCAAAAGTTTTCCCTAAATTATTAAAAAGCGCCTCTGGAGTTGCTTGAGCGAATGCGTGAGGTCGTCATTTGCAAGCGAGAGCCGTTGCGAGAGAGCGCGCTTTTGCGGCGTCTTGGTCGTCGAGAGGAAGCGGGCTGAAAACGGCGCGGTTGTAGAGAGCGGCCAGTTCCAGCCATGCGGCGCGCGAGGGAGCGTCGATAAAATCGGCAAGTTCGTACGCTGTGGCCGAGCGAGGAGCGGTCCTGAGTTCAGGTCTGACGCGCAGGAGTTTAAGGTACGACCGGGCAACCGCGCGGTTGTTCGAGGGCAGCGGGGCGCGACTTCCGCCGGGTCGCCGTCGCGATGATATCAGGTAGAAAGCGCCTGCGCAAAGCGCGACGGCCAGAGCCGAGAGCGCGGCGGAAACCCAAGCCGGGGCTGTGGCGGCAGAGTAAAACAGCCGGGCCGCCGCCGCCCGCGCTCCTTCCGCGAATCCTTTGAAGTAGCTTTCGTAAAGGAAAGACATCGGAGTGACTTCTTTGGCGAACACAGGCCCGGAAGGTCCGGCCGGGGTGGGATCGAACGTCAGCCATCCGACGATGGGAAAATATATTTCCACCCACGCATGAGCGTCCGTGCCGCGCACTTCGAAATATCCCGTCAGAGGGTTATACGCGCCGGGAACAAAACCGGTGACGAGCCTCGAAGGAATCCCCGCCGCGCGCGCAAGCAGCGCCATCGCGGACGCGAAATGTTCGCAGTATCCCCTCTTGGACTCGAAGAGAAAATGATGCACGGGATGAGCGCCGGGCGGCGCGGGCGGCGCGTCGATGTCATACTCGTAGTTCTCGGCGAGATACTCGCTTATCGCTTCCACTTTGTCCAGAACCGAGATTGAGCCTGCGGTTATTTCGAGGGCGAGCGCTCGCATCTGTGGCGTCATGAACCCGATGGAACAATATTTCTCGTCCACATCCGGACACGGAGGAAACGTCACCTTTCTCAACGTGTCGGGGTCTATCGACGGCGTCGTTGAAATTGCGGTGTAGATGGTCCCTTCAAGCAGAACGGCGGGGACCCTCATGGCGAGATTGTCGTCCATGAATATGAACCCGACCGGGAAATAAAGAGTGTCGGGCCGGTAAGGGGCGTAGATGATGTTCGGCATGTCTCGTTCAAGGTAGTAGGTATGATAGGTAAGAGAAGCGCCGATGAAAGCGGACTGATATTCGGGGTCGCCTGAACGGTCTAGGCGGAACACGGGGGCGGATTCCTTTCGGGTCAACTGGTCGCCCTCGACGTCGGATATCAGCCAGACGTTGTTTTTGAACGTGTCGAAGACGAGACCTCTGTGATAAACAGCGGATGGGCTTTTGACGCGCATTAAAAGTTTGTCCGATAGCCTCGCCCGACTGTTCAAGTCGAGTTCGGGAACGAAACCGAAGTACGCGTCGCCGCCCGCTAGATAGCGCTCAGCAGAGAAATCCGGGCCGACTTGGGCGTCCGGCCCGAAACCGGAGTCTATCCCGACTGCCGCCGACGGCGGGTCCGGGTACATCAACTGTCCGGAGAACTTCTGCACAGTCTCCCGAAGACGTCCCGATACGGGAAGGTTCGAGAACGCGTAGGTGCGGTATCTGGGAATCAGAGGAAAGAATACGGGAAAGCAGACCGCGAGCGCGACGGCAAGTCTCATCACGACCGTCGCTATCGAACGTGGATTGCCTATTGTCAACGCCCGTTCGGACGTCTCCCTGTAGTGGAATATTGCCAGCATCGCCAGAGTTAAGAGGATGAAGAGCGCCAGATAAATCCCGAAATCCAGCGAGCGGCTCAGCACTCCTCCGACGCACATCAGCATGAAGGCCGACAGCAGGGAATATATGAGGTCTTTGCGCCTCGGAAGGTCGAAGCTGTGAAGGGCCTGAAGAAAGATCATCATCTCGGTCAGAACGACGATGTGGTCGCGCTGGGTAAAAAGCATCTGGTTGACGTAGATGAAGCCTGCGGCGACCATTCCGGCGGCGAGCGCGATCTTCATCCACCAGTTGGAATACATTCGCCTGAAGTGGCTGAAAACGTAGCCGCCTGTCACCGCCGAAAGGCCGAGCGCCAAAGGGGACATGAGGCCGGTGTCGCGCGCCGCGACGCACAGGCTCAGCGTCACGGCCAGCCATGTGAACGCGCGAAGAGGGACGTTGTGCTCGACCTCTTCGGGCCGGCGGTAGGGAGAATTGAGAGCGGACAGGACCCCGCGCGCTACGTTCATTCGGCCGCCTCCGTCCGTTCGAGGGGGAAAAACATGAAATCCGCCTCTAGCCCGGTCGGTTCCGGGAGATAATGTCCGGAGCGAAGTTCAATCAGGGCAAACCACCGCAGCGCGCGCTCCCACGAATCCGGCGAATCGACGGCGATGCCGGGAGCGGCGGACGCCGCGATGGCGACCCCCGCGCCACGCGCGAAAACAAGGTGATAAGCCAGAGAGGCCGCCTGTTCGAGCAGCCGTTCGAACCTTTCGCCGCCGCCCGGCGGGTAGTTCGAGACGTCGTTGTCGATGAATATCGACGCGTGTTCGACGGCGGCTCCGTCGTTCTGTTTGACAATCGGCTCCCCCGTTCGCGCCGTCAGCTTCCAGTGTATCTGGCGGAGCGAGTCGCCGGGGACGTATTCCCTGAGTTTGTAGTTATAGGAGTCGCGAAGCTCGAACCTCGCGGGGTTGGCGCGCGGGTCCGCTCTTCCGCCGTATGCCGCGAGGGCTTCTCCTTCCGAGCAGTCCACTCGCGGGTGCGCCAGCGCGGTGGCCCGAAGAGGAAACTCGCGGCGCGCGGTAAAAATCCCAAGCGGAGCGCCGCAACTGACCGCCGCGCGCTCCATCTTCAGCAGTCCCCTGCTCTCCGGCACAAACCGCGCGGAAACCGTCAGCGCCGAGCGGGCCGGCAGCGACACGATGAACACTCGTTCGGGTTCGAACCTGATTCCCGGACATGACAGCGATTCTATTCTGAGCATGTGCCGGGATATCCGGGAGTTGTTCCTGATTGTGAGGACGGCGGGCGCGGGAGAGCCGCGCTCGCACAGGTCGGGAAGAGCGACTTCGAGGGACACCGCTCGGAGGGCTGATTTCGGAGCCGCCACCGACGCCACGCCCAGAATCAGCATGAAGGATATGACGACGTACAGCCAGCCCGCTTGAATGTTAGTGGCTATGAGAAATAGAAGTCCGGCCCAAAGGGCGAGAAAAATGAGCCTGCCGTATGCGGCGAGACGTTCAATCACGTTCTCACCCCGGACGAGGCGCGGGCAGCCTGTCGATGATTGAGGAGACGGCAGCCCGGTTGAGTTCAAGGTTGAGCCGGGAGGCCGACCGAAGGACTATCCTGTGCGCCAGCGCCGGAGCCGCCACCGCCTTTACATCTTCGGGAGTCGCGAAGTCGCGGCCCCTGAAAAGCGCCTCGCATCTGGCCGCCCGCGCCAGCGCGAGCGTCGCCCTCGGGCTCGCCCCCAGCAATATCTCGTCTCTCTCCCGCGTCGCCGCCACAACATCCAGCGCGTAGTTCTTCACCGGCTCGGAAAGGTGGACGGCGGACACCGCTTTTTTCACCCGCTCGACGTCTTCCAGCGTCATCACCGGCTCAAGCGACTCCAGCGGGTCGGCCTCCGCCCTGTCGTCCAGTATCCGCGTCTCGTTCTCGCGGGACGGATACCCTATCGACGCCGATATGAGAAACCTGTCCAACTGCGCTTCCGGAAGCGGAAAAGTGCCCTGTATCTCCACTGGGTTCTGAGTCGCTATCACCATGAAGGGCTGTTCGAGCTTGTGGGTGACTCCGTCGACGGACACCTGAAACTCCTCCATCGCTTCGAGCAAGCTCGACTGCGCGCGCGGGGTCGCCCGGTTTATCTCGTCTGCCAGCAGTATATTGCAGAAGACCGGTCCGGGATGAAACTCGAAACATCCTTTCTGATGAATGTAGATGTTCACCCCCGTGATATCCGCAGGCAGCAGGTCTGGAGTGAACTGGGCGCGTTTTGTTTTGCCCTGAATCGAGCGGGCTATCGCTTTGGCGAGAGTGGTTTTCCCGACGCCGGGCAGGTCCACTATGAGTAGATGCCCGCCGCAGAACAGGGCGTTAAGGGAAAGCTCGATGGTGTCGCGCCCGCCGACGAAAACGCGCTCGATGTTGCTTATCAGGAGTTGGATTTTTTTCGATGTTTCGTTCATTTTTTCATTGTATTGCCGCGTGGCGCGCGTGTCAAATAAACCCCGCGTCCCATAAAAACACACGAGGAATGTCATTATTAAGAATTGAGTCCGATGGATTATACATTAATAGTAGATGTTGCTATAATGAATTCATGGCATTTCCAGACGTGGCTTTGGCTGTTCCGGGATACGATTTTTCGGAGATGAACAGCGCCGGCGGAAAGCGGGCAAAGCAGGCGGGATACTACATCTATTACCCGCCTCTGGGGCTGTGCTCGATAGCGGCGTCGCTGTCCGCGCGCGGTTTCGGCGTCGAAATATTCGACGGACAGGTGGACGCCGGAAACGATGAGGAGTTCGCGGACCTGATAGCGTCCCGCAGGCCGAGGCTGGCGGGGGTCAGCGTTACGACCCCGGCGCTCGGCGAGGCACGCAAGCTCATTTCCGCGCTTAGAAAGAGGCTGGACGCGCCTATCGTGGTCGGCGGGCCTCACGTCTCATGCGACCCCGCCATCGTTCGCGCGCTCGGCGCGGACTACGGCGTGGTCGGCGACGGCGAGGATGCTTTGGCGGCGCTTGCGGACGCGCTTCTTCGCGGAGGACGTCTCCCCGGCCCCGAAGCGGGCGTCGTCGCCCCCGGCGACACCGCCGCGCCGTGTCCCGCAATGGCCGACTTGGAGGCAATCCCCCTTCCCTCCCGCTCCCTGTTGCGCAATCCGGACGCATATTTCAACCCTTTCATAAAAACACGCACCACCACGCTGCTGTCGGCGCGCGGATGTCCTTTTCAATGCTCGTTCTGCTGCCGCACTCTTTCTATGGGCGCGCACAGGCCCGCGAGCGTCGAGCGCGCCATGTCCGAAATCGAGCTTGCCGCCCGCGAAGGCTACGGCTTCGTGTCCGTCATCGACGAGACTTTCACATACGACCGGGCGCGCGCTATCGAAATCGCGCGGAGCATCAAGCGCCTCGGAGCAGGTCTTAAGTGGTCTTGCCAGACGCGCGCCGACCTTATCGATGAAGAGGCCGCCATGGAGTTCAAGCGCGCAGGCTGCGTCAACATTTCCTTCGGCGTGGAATTCGGCGACGAGAGCGCGCGGCGGGCCGCCGACAAACCGGTCTCCGACGCCGCCCTCGACAGGGCTTTCGCCGCTTGCCGCGCGGCCGGATTGACCATCAACGCATTCCTCATGATCGGCGGCCCGGACGAATCGCGCGAAGATATAGAAAGAACGATTGAGCGCGCCATCGAGCTTGCTCCGGACTTTGCCGTGTTCAACATCGGCTCCCTGTTTCCGGGAGCGCGCGAATACGACAAGCGTCTGGCCGCAGGCGAGATAGACCGCTCGGTGTGGGACGAGATGGCGGTGGGCGCGCGCGACATGCCCCTCCTATCCCGGCGGCTCGAACGGCCCGAACTGGCGGAACTGCTCAGACGCGGATACTCGAAATTTTACCTCCGTCCGGGGTACATAATAAAAAAGGCTTTTTCGATAAGGAGCGCGCGAGAAGCGTACTCGCTGCTGAAACAGGCGCGCACGGTGGTGTCGGACTATGTGGCGAAATAAGCCGCGCGGCGCGGGCGCGCTCGCTGCGGCGATATACCTTGCGGGCGCCGCCCTGTTCCTGTGGTCGGCTAGGCCGGATATGGCTTGGGGCGACAGCGCCGACTTCGTGCTGTCCGCGCACTACCTCGGCGTCGCGCACCCGACCGGATACCCGCTCGTCACGCTGCTCGGAAAACTCGCTCTTGCGGTTCCGGCAGGCGAGGCGGGATTCAGGTTCGGCCTTGTCAGCGTGCTGTCGGCGGCGGCGGCGCTCGCGGTCTTCTTCCACGTCGCGGCCCGTCTCGGGGGCGCTCCGGCGGGAGCCTACTCCGCCCTTGTTCTCGGCGCGTCAACCTTCCTTTGGTCGTCCGCCGTCGCTCTTGAAGTTTACACCTTGAATCTATTGTTCTGCGTGTCGCTGCTAGCTTTGGCTCTGCCGTCCGGCGGCGCGGGCCGCGCGTGGGCGGCCGTCTTTTTCGCCGGAGCCATCGGCCTCGGCAACCACGGAACTCTCGCTTTCCCCGCGCTGCTGCTCGGCGCGGCGGGCCTGTGGACCAACCGCCGCTCTCTTCCTCTTGTTCTTTTCTGCGGCGCTTTCATCATCTGCGCCGGTCTTTCCGCTTACGCCTCCCTTCCGTTGCTGTCCGCCCGCTCAGACTTGTTCGACTGGAATTTGGTCGAGCGCGCCGGAAACCTCCCGATTCTGATGAGTGGAAGGGATTTCTGGGTGGCAGGGGAATACAAAGCGGCGGTTATGCTTGCCGCCGCAAAGTCGCTGGCCGGGTCGCTGCTGTCTCAATCTTCAGTTCTTCTGGCGGCCGGCGCGGCGATGGCGTTCTTCGTCTCCCCGGCGTCCGGGTTCCGTAAATGGCTGCTTGCAGGCATGTTCATCCTCGGCGCGTTCTTCCCCGTGATGTATCCAACCCATGAGAAAGAAGAGTTCTTCCTGCCCGCGTATGCGGCGTTTTTGCTGCTCGGAGCCGCCGGGCTTGGCGGGCTGGCCGCCTCGGCGAATCCGCCCGCCGCGCGGAAGTTGGCGACCGTCGTCCTTGTCGCCGCTTGCGCCGTTCATCCGGCTTGGTTGCTGTATAAAAACAAGCATATTTCCGCCGCCCGCCTCGACGACTCTCCCCGCGCGCACTCTGAAGCGCTCCTGCGCGACGCGCCCCGCGACGCCCTCATATTCATCGACCACGTCGCCGACGACACTGTCGCGCCTCCGCTCCACTACCAGTTCATGTCGAACATCCGACGGGACGCGTTCGTGTTCCACCGCCTGTATCTTGCGTTCCCGTGGTACGCCGGATACATGGGCGAGCGCGCGAGCGGACAGGGCCACCCCGCCGCCGTCCCGGAAATCGACCTCGCCGCCGAAAGCGGCAAACAGTATCCGCTCACCCCGGAGGAATTCGCGCGGCTGCGCGAGGGCCGCACGATAAATTTGCCTTCCGTCAACATTCAGACCGCGAAAATCGCGGAAGCCAACGCGGGCCGCTGCGACGTTCTCGTCAACACCACACGCATGTTCCACAACCCGATACTTGAATCGGCAACGAAGCCCCTGCCGTCCGGCTCGCTGTTCGCGCTGAACGCCCGCGGCGGGACGCCCCGCGACGAGCGCCCTCCCGCGTTCGCCTCCGGCGGCCCCCGCTCCTCCGTCTTCGACGCGCTTGCTGCGGACATGCTCGTCGAGCGCGCTCGCCACTTTGCCGATTCTGGCAGGCACTCCGATGTTGTGTCTTCTCTCTCTTGCCCTACAATACGCTGAGAACGAAACGATTCATTGCGGGCTGGCAGACGCCCACGCCAAACTGGGAGCCTCCGCCGAGGCCGAAAAATTCCGCGCGCTCTGCGCCGAATGGAAACTGAAAGCCTATGATATTTTTTAACCCCGACTGTTACGAAGGCTACAGATTCCCCTCCATGGGCATGCTGTCCATCGCCGCCACCCTCGAAAGCAGGGGTCGAAAAGTCGAATATATCGACGCCAACTACGCAAAGGACTGGGCGGAACAGCTCGACCGCGCCGCCCGCGACCACGAATGGTTCGGCATAACCGCCAACACTCTCTCAATCGGTCCCGCAATCCGCGTCATCGAATATGTCCGTAAAAAATATCCTTCGCTGAAAATAATCATGGGCGGCCCTTACCCGACCGTCAAATACGAAGAGCTTATCCCTGAATGGGCGGACGCCGTCGCCATCGGCGAGGCCGAGGAAACCGTCTCCGAAATCGAAGACGGCAAACCTCTGCGCGAAATCGCCGGGCTGGCTTTCTTCGACGGCTCCGGCATCGTGTCCAACGGGCGCAGGCCACTCATCGAAGACCTCTCCGCCCTGCCGTTCCCCGCTTGGCATCTGGGCGACGTTGATAAATACAGGCTCGAACACACGAAACGAAACCCCGTCCTTCCCATGATGACCAGCCGGGGCTGCCCTTACAACTGCATATTCTGCGCCTCGGACATCATCTTCCAGAATCGGATCAGATACAAAAAAATAGACACCGTCATGGCCGAGTTCGACGAGCTTACGCTAAAGCACGGCGCGCGGGAAGTCCACTTCTGGGACGACAACTTCACGCTCAAGCGCGCCCGCGCGGAAGAAATCTGCGAGAACCTCATCAAGCGCAGAGACAGAAAAGTCAGCATCATGATACCCTCCGGCATTAAACCGGACATAGGGGACTATGAGTTCTTCAAGCTGATGCGTCGCGCGGGCTTCTACGCTCTCTGCATCGCCGTCGAGACGGGCGATCAGGAAATCATGACCAAGCTTGGCAAAAAAGTGGATGTCTCCAAAGTCCGGGGCGCTATCTCCGCCGCCCGCCGCGCAGGCATCCTCATGAACGGCTTCTTCATGCTCGGACTCCCTTTCGACACCGAGGAGTCCATGCGCCGCAACATAGAGCACGCGCGCTCCCTGCCTCTGCATCAGGCCATGTTCTTCATCGTCATCCCCTTCCCCGGCACGGACCTCCACGATATCGCAGTCAAGGAAGGCCGCTTCCTGTTCCACAACGACCGCAACATGTATGAACAAGGCTTCTTCCTCGGAAGAGCCGCATACGAGATGCCCGGCAAGTTCGACGCCGCCACGCTGGAAAAAATGTTCAGGCTGGCAAACCGCAGGTTCTTCTACAGGCCGCTCACCCTGCTCACTCTTGCGTTCCGGCGTATTCACTCTCCGGCCCATCTGCTGTATCTTATAAGGAAGTTCTTCAGGGTGGTTTTCAGGGGACGGCAGTTTTGAGCGAAAAGAAAAAAGAAAAAAAAGCGCGTCCGGCCCGCCCGGCGAAAGAGCCTTCGGAGCTTGAGAAGAAGATCGCTGAACTGACGGGCAAGGCTGACTCCTTCAGGGCGGCAATCGCCGCCCGAGCGGGCAAAGGCGCGGCCCCGGCCTCTGTCTTCTTCGTCGCCTTCGCATGGCTGCTATACTGCGCCGCTCCGACCCTTTACTGGGGCGACAGCGCGGAGCTTGTCTCCGTATCATGCAACCTCGGAGTCGCTCACTCTCCCGGCTACCCCCTATTCACCCAGTTGTCACGCCTGTTCGCCCTGCTCCCGTTCGACGAGTTCCCGTTCCGGGCGAACGTCATGAGCGCGCTGCTGACCGCTCTGGCCGCAACGATGCTCTACACCGTCGCAGTCAGGATGTCGCGCTCGGTTTTCGCCGGCCTTGTGACGCTTGCCGCTCTGGCGGGTTGCCGCTCGTTCGTCCATTTCGGCCTCATCGCCGAAGTCTATGCTGCCCACGCCGCCCTGTTCGCGGGCGCGCTGCTGCTTCTTGCGCTCGACCGTTCGCGCGGTTCGCGCCCTCTCGTCTCCGGCGCGCTACTCCTTATCTTCATCGGTTTCACCCATCACCTGCTTATGGCGTTCGCGCTCGGAGCCGCGATTATTCATCTCGCGCTGCTTCCCGGCCACAGATGGCGCGCGCTCGCCGGGCCTCTTCTCCTGCTGTTCGGCGCGGCCATGATAAACCTGTTCCGCGCTTTCGACGCCATCCCGTCGCTGATTCTCTATTCCACTTGGGCCTTGGTCGGAATCGGCGCGGTGTACGCCGGATATCTCGTCTTCATCGGCCTGAAAAGGAAAGGGCTCGTCCGCTTCATCAGCGGCGCGCTCGTCATCCTCGCCGCCGCCGCCGCCGTCTCTCTCGTCTTCGCCTATCTGCCTCTGGCCTCCGCGCGCGGCCCGGTCTCCGACTGGTGGGGTCCCAGAAACCCCGTCAACTTCCTCAACCTGCTTTTCCTTCAGGGCTACGAATCCACTCTCCCCGCGGACAAAATGGAACTGCTGAAACGCGTGGACTTGAAGATGTTCCTCGGACAGATGTCGCCCGCGATGATGGCGCTCGGACTGCCCGGCATCATCCTTCTGTTCCGCAAAGACTGGCGAACCACCCTGTTTGCCGTCCTGTGCGGCGCGGGCGCGCTCGCAGGCTCTTTGCTGATCAGCCACGGAAAGCCCGACGCCCTCCGCATTCAGTTGTTCATAGTCATGAGCCTGTTCGCGGGAGCCGGAGCCGCCGCCGTGATAGGCTGGCGGCCGCTAAGAGGCGCGCTTTGGAAAGCCCCCTTTAGGCTGGCCGCAGCCGCGCTCATCCTATTCATAATAAGCGTCAACCTGACCGGAGCCGACCGCCGCCACATGAACCGCGCCGGCGGCGCCCGCATCCTCGGCGAAGCCATCATCAACGACGTCAGAACAAACAGCGTCGTCTTCATCGGAACCCAGACGCCCGGCATCATGGGCTACTTCAGAGCCTGCGAGCCTGACCTCTTCAAACGCCGCGAAATCGCCGTCGTCCCCGTGTCTTTCCTCCCCTTCAAATGGGAGCTTGACCGGCTCCGGCGGCACTACCCCGACGTGCTCTTTCCGGACACATTCCTGTTCGAGGAAGAAAAACCCGTCTTCAGAGTGGACGACCCCGCGCGCGCTAGATACGCCGTCGAAATTATGCGCGCAAACCCGGACCGCGCTTACTATTCCGACTTCCTTTTCATCCCTCTGGAAATGGGATACCGCACCGTCCCCAGAGGCGCGGTTTACAGAATCGCCCCCGGCGACATCTCCCCGGACGAGTTTGACTCTTTGCTAGAAGCCGACTCCACCCCGCAATGGAATGCCTTCGGCGGCAGCCCGCGATATATCTCCCTTGACGACTCCAGCGCCGTTAACATCTCTTCCATTCACAACGAACGAGGCAAAATATATCTAGACTACGGCGCACAGACAGGCGAAGAAAAATATTTCAAAACCGCAGTCAAGGAATTCAACCTAGCCCTTAAATACGACCCGCTCAATTCAAAAGCCCTATCCAACAAAGGCCATTGCATGTTCTACTTCGGCCAGAGGGAAAAAGGCCTTGAGATGATGCGCAAAGCCCTTAAACTCGACCCGCTCGACCCACAGTTGCACGAAGCCCTCGCCACCGTTCTTTTCCGCCAGCAGACCCAGAAGTCCATATCCGAGGCCGTCGCTCTATGGACGACTGCCTACGCCCTTGACCCCTACAACTCCCGCGCCCTCCACAACATCGCCGGCGCTCTCGTCGCCCTCGGACAGCGAGACGCCGCCATCGAATACTACAACGCCGCCTCCAAACTCGACCCCTACTACGCCTCCCCTTACATCAACCTCGCCCGCATATACAACCAGATGGGCTCCTGCTCAAAAGCCGTCGAGGTTCTAGACCACGCAAAAGAAAAACGCCGCGACATGCTCTGGCTCCGCATCGAGATCGCCGAACAGTACTACAACTGCCGCCTCCAACACCTCTACGCCCGCGAAGTCGAGGAAATCATGTCCGAGTTCGACCGAGACATCGAACTTCTTTACGCCCTCGCCATCCTCTTCCGCAATGTCGGCCAACATGACAACTTCGCCCGCGCCGTCCGTGAAATCAGAAGCATCGACCCTGAATTCCCTCTCCAGAAATTCTATTCGTCTCTCGACTGTCAGAGAGCCATCACTGTCTTGTCAGAACTGATTAAGAGAATTCCCGACGAGCCTCAACTTCACCTTTCCCTTGCCATCAGCTACGGCAACTGCGACGAACCCGACCTAGCCATTTCCACCCTGCGCGCGGCGTCCCGCAGATTCCCTTCCCACAGAGAACAGTTCAACATCCTTATCCAAAGAGCCACCAACCCCGGCCAGCCAGCCCCTTCCGACCCCTACCAGCCCTTCATTAAGGAATGATTCGACGCCTTGCGCGCTTAGCTTCATTCGCGTTGTTAACACGAATCCGTCATTAGGTTCGGGAGCGATTGTTCAGAGCGGATGAAACGCGGAACGAAAGGCGATTTTTTTGTTGTAGGGGCGGGGTTGCCCCGCCCGAAATGCTAAACAATACAGATGGGTGGCACGCACAAACTTCGTTTGTGCGTGAATCGCCCCTGTTCTCCTGCTCTATCGGCGAATACGGGTTGAATTTGGGGCAGATTCATCAATAAGAAATACGGCTTCATAACTTTCGCCGAATGCGCCCCGATATTCTCACCATTGACCAAACAAAAAATGCGAAAAGTTTGGAAAAAGGGGATTGGGGAAAGAACCCTTTTCAAAGGGGTTTTTCCCAATCACCGAAGGCGAAAACCGTTTCAAACGGTTTGTTCAAGTTGATTTGGAGCGCGGCGATCCATTATTGCTTTCACAGAAGCGACTTCAACCGCTTCTAGAAAAGCGATAACAGGGTAAGGACGCGGGAAAAGCGTCGAGCAGGCGCGATGTTTGTGAAATTGATAACAATGCCCGACCGCGCGCGACATCCGCGCGGGAATTCTTTTTATTCGATTTTAATTAAAAATTGCCGCGTTACGCCTGAACGAGCCTCGGGGCTATTTCTTGGAGGCACTTCTCTTTGTCCCCCGTGCCGGTATTGGCGCGGTAAACCTGACACATGTAGTACGAGCGGTTTGTGCAGAACTTGCGGTAGTCGCCGGGTTTTGGGACCATGAGACCGAACGCGCCGGTTTCACAGAAAGGACTTTTGTTGCCCAAGCTAAGGAATGGACACTGCATTGTACTCTTTCCTCCTAGTTCGGACGCGGTCGCCCGGCCGTGCTTGCGCGTCCGAGGACTTTGATTTTTTCTCAAAATCCTCAATCTCCACATTTATTATACAACGCGTATTGCAATTGCGCCACAATTAATTAAAATTGTTCGGTTTTGCTATTGTCGTTTTCTGTCGTAGCGTCCGGCCTTGGCTCGCTTGGACGAAATTCGGGTCAGTCAACCCCGAAAAAATCCGTCAGCCGCTCTGCGAAGAATTCCGGTCTTTCCTTGGGGATGTTATGTCCGGCGCGCGGAACCTTCTCAAATGTCGAATTTTTCATCAGACCGTGAAGCTCGTCTCCCATCCTTGCGGGCATTCCGAAATCGTGCGTTCCCCACAATATCAGCGTCGGGGTCTCGACCCGGCTGAACATTGGCCGGAAGTCGCCCTTCATCTGCGAGACTAGGCATCCGAAGACATGTTTGCCGAACCCCGGCTGTTCGTATGCGTCTTTTTCCGCCAAGTCTTCCCGGCGCAACTCGGCGGCCCCGGCGAATCCGGGGGAATACCACAGCAGGGAAGAAATGCGGAAGAACAGTTTCGTCGCCTCAGGGGGCAACGCGGAGAAGAAAGCGGCTCCCATAGGATTAGGAACCCACACCCCGGCGGGCGAGTACACCGCCGCCTTGTAAATCCGTTCGGGGGCGCGCAGACAGCAAAGCAGAGTCTGAAGCCCTCCCTGAGAGCCGCCCGCGATGTAAAACTTGTCCAGTCCCATCCGGGTGGCGAATTCCAGCGAGAAGTCCGTCAGATAATCAATATCGTACTCCCTGTCCGGTTTGTCCGATTTCCCCGTGCCCGGACAGTCGAACGCCACCACTCGCATGTTCCGCGCCAGATACGGGAAACAAGCAGAATTGTCCTCTATCGCGCCGCCTAGGCCGTGAAGAAAGAACACTGCCGGAGCTTCCGGCGCGCCTTCCGCAGTCCCGCTGTCCACATACCTTATCGAAAGACCGTCAAAATCGTAATACTTCTCCACTAGCCCTCCTGCTGGCTTTCTCTCCATCTCTTTCAAACCGGCTTTGTCCATAAGGTCGCTCCGTTCTTATTTGCACAGCGCAGAATCTAGTTCTCGAGCCTTCATTCCCTCGTAACAGACTGTTGAAAAACAGTATTT
>Ga0351942_1218_pt1 | contig 18681 bp, 14 predicted proteins | sample TotcelT113001N10_FD_206838 | JGI IMG/M metagenome (GOLD analysis project Ga0351942, IMG submission 206838) | Enriched cells from coal bed in the Powder River Basin, Montana, United States - Total cells T11 rep2 HSBNCT.T11.300.1.N10 ... | reverse complement strand
TATCTCGGCCGGTATCTGCAGCTTGCCCAGGTCATGCACCTGGCCGGCCATGTAAACCGCCTGGCGAACCTCGTCGCCGGCGCCCATCTCGCTGGCGATGGCGCCAGCAATCAACGCCACGCGGCGCTGGTGTCCGGAGGTATACGGGTCTCTTGCGTCGACGGCTGCGGACATGGCCTCGATCGTGGCGTCCAGTGCCTTCTGCAGACGCTCCAGCAGCCTTTCCCTCTCTTGCTCGCGCCGCTTGCGCTCGATGATTCCCGCCAGCGTGTTGGCCACGGCGTTCAGGAAGTCATCCTCGCGTTTGTCACGGCGGTGTCCCTCCCTCGTATACACATTGACCACGCCGAGCACCTTGCCGGCGGACACGATGGGAAGACAATAGTGACCGTGATGAGTGATGCCCTCGTACGTAATCTCATGGCGGGAGTCGAGCCGGTCCGCAAACTGCGTCTCCTTCATCTGTGCCGCGCGCCCGCAAAGGCATCTGCCGAAGGGAAGGCGGGAACAGGCCTGCTGAATCGGCAGGGCAAGCCCTCGCTGAGCCTTCATTATGAGGACATCGGACTCGTCTTCGACCAGGAAGATAGCCCCTCTTGATTCAAAGACGAGCCAGGGAATCGAAAGCACGGAGTCAAGTGCACGTTCCAGTATCTGCTCAAGAGAGAGGTCTTCGAGCGACAGCTTGAGGATGGTGTTGATGGCGGCCTGGGTATCGTAGCTTCGCCGGATGTCCTCCTCCATTTGCTTGCGCTCTGTGATGTCTTCGAGCGTTGCCACAGCTCCGGTTGTATTGTCATCATCGGCGAACAGGGGTGCTGCACTGACGGAAATGATGCGGCGTCCGTGTGGGAGGTCCATGGCGCACTCAACGCCGTACACAGGTAGGCCGGTGCGAATGGCACAGCGGACGGGACCGTCCTGCAGTGGATTGCCGGAAGGGTCGAGTCCCATTAGCTCCTTTCCGGCTGCCATACCGAGGACATCCTCACGTGTCAGACCCAGCACGCGCTCGGTCTCGGGGTTGGCGGAAGTGACCTTGCCTTCGGCATCGAATGCGAGGACGCAGGCGGGACTGGTTTCCATGAGGCGTTCGGCGAACATGCGCTGCTGTCGCTCCGACCTCTGTAACCTGACGACCTCCGTGATTACCCGTATCACACTCTGATAGCCGGTGATGCTCCCGTCTGCAGCACGCCGGACGATTGCACTGTGGAGGCAGTCCATCACCGTGCCGTCCTTCCTGCGGAACTGCACCTCATCGTCGACCAGCGTGTCGTGCGTAGCCATCCATACCAGGAATCTCGTGCGTTCCTCCGGGTCAACATACTGGTCCTCGACGTTGAGGGAGGCCACCTCGTCTTTCGAGTGGCCGAACAGGTCGAGCCACGCCCGGTTCGCTTCGAGAATCCGTCCGCCCGGGGTCACCAGACAGATGGCGTCCATGGACTGCTCGAACAGCGATCTGTATTTCTCCTCACTCTCTCGCAGGACAGACTGCATGCGGGCGCGTCCGGTAATGTCCTCGCCGGAACTGAGAGTCCCGACGACCTTGCCGCCCGCATCGCGAATTGCCGTGTTGTGCCACTTGATGATGCGCTGCTCTCCGCTCCGCGAGAGGACCGCGTTCTCGACTTCCCGGGCGGCGTCATCCTCCCCGGCCAGCAGACGTTGGAAGACTCCTCTGGCTGCATCGTGCTGCGTATCCGGAAGGAAATCTCCGAACCAGTCGCGCCCGACAATCTCGTCCGCGGAGTAGCCGAGGACTTCAGCCCCTTTCCGGTTGATGAGGCTGACCTTGCCGTGTGTGTCGAGTGCGACAAGCATCACTCCGGCGATGTCCAGGTAGCGCTGCGCTACGTCCCGCTCGCGCTGGACGTTGTCGCGCGCCTCGATGATGTCGCGCAGCCGTTGCTCGTATGGTGTCGCGATGTGGGTGACGACGATGGCGCGGTAGATGAGGTAGAAAGAGACGACCTTCAGGATGTGGGCGACCATGGTCGAGGAACCGTGGGCATCTGTGTAGAGGACGAGGCTCATTTCTCTGGCAATCATGACCGCCATTGCGACTACAAGAAGCTTGAAGACGAGTGGCTGGAACTGTTCCCGGTATCTTCGCAGGTGCACGATGGCGCCTGAAAGAAGGCCGGCTATCACGTATGCGCTGACAATCCTGAACATGGTGGGGCCATGGCTCTCTATGAAGCAGACCGGGAAGATGCCCCACTGCCATATGGAGAGAAGCCCGAGTCCTACAATGGTCCCGTAGCAGATGGCGAGAGGCGCGACCCGCGCCCGACGCGTGACGAAGAACGGGGAAACGAGAAGAGAAAAGCCCTCCACGTAACTGGCGAGCACCCAGAGTTGAATCGCTTCATTCGAAGCGTGGGTAGGGAGTGATCCGATGTCCCTGTAGGCCAGCAGATGGAATGTGTCGACGAGCGCAACGGATAGATACGCTATCCCAAGGAAGAGCAGGAAGTGGTTCGGGAGCCGGTGGCGGATGTTCCACGCGATGATGAAGATGCCCGCAGCGACAACGATGGTAAACAGCTCTGTGACGCTCAGGAATAGCAGCCAATCCCAGAGGCTCAGCAGGTAGAGGAGAGCAGCCGCTGCTCCCGTGACGGCAATCACGCCGACGATGCTCCGCCGACGGTCTCGCCGGTAGTTCGCCGTGCCTGGGGACGGCGCGCCTGTAACCCGCGGAAATTCAGGAAATTCAGGGGACACCATACTCATTTCTCCGGTGGGGTGCGCTCAGGAAGAGGGGCAACCTCAACGCGGTTGCGGCCCGCCTCTTTCGCCCTGTAGAGAGCTGTATCGGCGCGACGAATGAGCGCATCTTCGTCGTCGTCGTCGCTCCACTCCGCCGCGCCGAGGCTTGCCGTCACGCCGAGCACGCCGCCTTCAGCATCGTGCATGGTGGTCCCCTGTACGATGGCGCGCGTCCTCTCAGCCATGACGGTGGCGCCTGCGGCATCCGTCCGTGGGAGGATGATGAGGAACTCCTCGCCACCGTAGCGTCCAACAAAGTCCGTCTGGCGCACGCTGCGCCGAAGTATTCCGGCCGTGTCGGCCAGCACGCGGTCACCCACCTGATGGCCGTATGTGTCGTTGACCTGCTTGAAGTGGTCGAGGTCCAGCATGACGATGCTGAGGTGCCCCTTGTACCGCGTCACGTGGCGGACCCACTCGCCGAGCTTCTCGAGGATGCTGCGCCGGTTGAACGCGCCGGTGAGCACGTCGAATCGCGCGAGGCGCTCGAGCTCGGCGCGGTCGCGGTTCCGCTGGGACACGTCGCGGAAGATGCCCTGGAAGGCGATGGTGCGCCCCTGGTCGTCCTTGCGGGCCACCACGGTCCGCTCGCAGTCGAACACGGCGCCGTCCTTCTTTCTGTATCGCACCTCGTCCTTGTCGCGGCCTTCCGCGGTCATTCTGCGCAGGAACGGGCCCCGGTCGGCCGGGTCCGCGTAGAGGTCAAGAACCGTGATGTGGGATAGATCGGCGCGACTGTAGCCGAAGAGGTCGAGCCACGACTGGTTGACGTCGATGATTGCGCCTTCAGGCGAGCCGATGTAGTTGGCGTCCCACGACTGCTCGAACAGGGAGCGGAACCGCTCCTCACTCTCGCGCAGCGCAGCCTCAGCTTGCTTGCGCGCGGTGATGTCGCGGTTAATGCCCTGATAGGCGACGACCTTGCCCGTTTCATCCTTGATGGCCGTCTGTACTCGCTGGCAGTCGAAGACCGTGCCGTCCTTCCGGCGGTAGCGTACCTCGTCCTGGACGTATCCCGTCTCGTTCATACGGCGGATGAAGTCAGTGCGGTCAGCCGGATCGGCGTAGAACACAGACGCGTCGAGGCCGGGGAGATCGTGGCGGTCATAACCGAACAGGTTCAGCCATGCCTGGTTCACGTCGATAACGGTGCCGTCGGGCGCCCCGATGTAGATGGCATCCATGGAGTTCTCGAAGAGCGAACGGTATCTCCGCTCGCTCTCCCGAAGGGCGAGTTCCGCCTGCTTGCGCTCGGTGACGTCGCGATTCACCCCCTGGTACGCGACTACGTCGCCACTCGCATCCTTGAGTGCCACTACCGTTCGTTCGCAGTCGAACTCGCTGCCGTCTTTGCGCTTGAAGCGCACTTCGTCGCGTACGAATCCTGTTTCGGCGATGCGCCTGAGGAAATCGTCGCGGTCCAATGGATTGGCGTATAGATCGATGGCCCTGAAGGTGGGGAGCTCATTACGCGAGTAGCCGAACAGGTCCAGCCACGCCTGATTCGCTTCGACGGTTTCGCCGTTCGGCGCCACAATGTAGATGGCGTCCATGGATTGTTCGAAGAGCGCACGAAACCGGTCTGCGTCCGGCGTCGGTAATCCGTGGCGTGCAAGTTCTGACATCATGTCCTCCCCACCAAGAAGCAACGTGCGAGAATGAGTTGGTGAGCGTCCATGCGGCTGTGTTCCCGTTGGGGCAGAAAGCTGGAGGGCGGGGTGTGGCTTTCGATACCCGGCGTGAAAAGCGGACCGCACTGCATAGTCGCACCCGACCAGGTCCATGTCAAGGGGCAGGTCGGGTCACGAAGCACAGCGTTCTCTGGATCACGCAGGGTGTGCTCCGCAGGCACTCCTGGCGTGCGGGGCGTCAAGATTGCCCGCGCGCAATCAGGAATGCGGGGACACCATCCCAGGTGCAGGACGGGCGGACGCAGAGGTCCGCCCCTACATCCGGACGGCCATCGCGAAATGCGGGGACACCATACTCAAATCGGTCCGGACAATCTGTGAATGGTGTCCCCGTGTTTCGGGGTTGGGTGGGGTAAAGGGGCGGCATATATGCCGCCCGCCATCCATCGATGACAGGCCCACGGTTGGTACCGATACACGGGGCCATGACGCAAACGCGCCCTGATACGGCAACAACCACACCCCCGCCGGGTCGGTGTGGGAACCGACCCCTACGCCGGAATCTATGCCGATCGACCTGACAATCATTGCCAGGTTTACGTCCAGCGTGCGGGCGGACGCGGAGGTCCGCCCCTACATGTGGACAAGACACCATTCCACCCCAAGGCGGGCACGCGGCAGCGTGCCCCTACGCGTGGTCTGGGAAATGCGGGGACACCGGCAATACGGGGACACCATTCCCAAACGTCAGGAACTGCGGTGTCCATGGTGTCCCCTGAATCCCCCTGGCGAAATGCGGGGACACCATACTCATTTCTCCGGCGGGGGGTGCTGAGGGAGGGGGGCAACCTCAACGCGGTTGCGGCCCGCTTCCTTCGCGCGGTACATGGCGGCATCGGCCCGACCGACGAGGGCGTCCACATCGTTCCCCGCAGACCACTCTGCCACTCCGAAGCTGGCCGTGACGCCGTATGTGCCGCCCTCGGCATCGTGCATCGCTGTGCCCTGCAGGATGACTCGCGCCCTCTCAGCGATAACCGCAGCGCCGGCGGCATCGGTCTGGGGCAGAACCAGCAGGAACTCCTCGCCGCCGTAGCGCCCTGCGAAATCAGTCTGTCTCAGACTACGCTGCAGCAGGTGGGCTGTGTCTGCGAGGACGCGGTCGCCCACCTGATGGCCGTATCTGTCGTTGACCTGCTTGAAGTGGTCGATGTCCAGCATCACAACGCTGAGGTGGCCCTTGTACCGCCGCGTCTGGACAATCCACTCATCAGCTTTGTCAAGGATGACGCGCCGGCTCAGCAAGCCGGTAAGCGCGTCGAAGCGGGCCAGGCGTTCAAGCTCGGCGCGGTCACGGTTGCGCTGTGAAACGTCCCGGAATATGCCCTGGAAGGCGATTGCGCGCCCCTGGGCATCCGTCCGAACCACCACGGTCCGCTCACAGTCAAATACGGTCCCATCCTTCTTCTTGTAGCGAACCTCATCCCGGACGCGCCCCTCCTTGGCGATACGGCGGAGGAACTGACTCCGGTCGGAGGGATCCGCGTAGAGGTCGAGCCCTGTGACGCGCGACAGCTCGTCGCGGCTGTAGCCGAAGAGGTCCAGCCACGACTGGTTGACGTCGGTAATTATCCCCTCGGGAGTGCCGACGTAGATGGCGTCCCACGATTGCTCGAACAGAGAGCGGAACCGCGCCTCGCTCTCGCCGAGAGCGAGGGCAGCCTGCCTCTGCGCGTTGATGTCGACGTCCCACCCGCGGTAGCCCAGCACGTGCCCATCGTCGCCGAGGAGGGGTATCCCGGAGGTTGAGAACCAGACGATTCGTCCATCTTTGCTTACCACCGGATTCTCGAAGTGCGCAAGTTCCCCTCCGCTCTGGATTATCTGAAGACCGGCAGTCTTGAATTCCTCGCGTCGTGTTTCGGGATGAAGGTCGTAGAAGTACTTCTTGCCCACGAGTTCTTCGGGATGGTAGCCGATGACCTGCTCTGCGACCCTGTCGACGTACGTGTAGAGTCCGTCGAAATCGACCTCCCATGCCCAGGTGCGGCTCTGCTCGGCGAGCTGCGAGAACCGCTGCTCGCTTTCGCGTACTGCCTGTTCGGCCCGCTTCCGTTCTGTGATGTCGCGGATGAGGGCGACGATTTCGTCATGTCGCGAAGGCTGGAACCGCGCTTCGAACCAGCGCGTCCCCGAAGGCATTTCAAGCTGGTACTCCATCGTCTGAAGAGAGTTGGTTCTCAGAGCTTCCTCGATGGCCTTTGCTGCACGGGGAGCATCCTCTGTCGATAGAATGTCCACTATGCTCTTGCCGGCTGCTTCACTCCTCGACACGGCGAGCTGGTCATCTGACGAAGCGATGATGTCCAGCATCTCTCCCTTCGCGTTGACCTTGATGATGATGTCCGGGATGACCTCCACTATTGACCTGTTGAACGCTTCGCTGCGCCGAAGCGCCTCCTCCGCCTTCTTCTGCGCTGTAATGTCACGTATCACGCTCTGGTCGCCGATGACGGTGCCGTCCGCGTCTCGGCGCGCCACGACGGTCCGGAGGCAGTCCATCACCGTGCCGTCCAACTTCCTCAGCCGTACCGGGTCATCAACCAGTTCGTCGTGGTCGACGATCCATTCAAGCATCCGCGTTCGGTCAGCGGGTTCTAGGTACTGACCCTCGACATTCGCGACCCCGATATCTTCCTTCGAATAGCCGAACAGGTCTAGATACGTCTGGTTGGCATCGAGGAGGAGTCCTCCGGGACTCACCAGCGACATGGCGTCCATTGAATGCTCGAACAGCGCCCGGTACTTGGACTCGCTTTGCAGCAGTTCACTCCTGGCGCGCTCACGCTCCGTGATGTCGCGGTTGACGGCCTGGTACCCCAGCAAAGCTCCCGATTGGTCCCGGAGGGCCATCACGGAGCGCTCGCAATCGAACACAGTGCCATCTTTCCTCCTGAAGCTGACCTCGTCCCGGGCGAAACCCATCTCATTGACGCGCTTGAGGAAGCTGTCACGCACGCCGGGTTCGGCGTACACGTCCATCGCATTGAGGCTGGCGAGATCATCGCGCGTGTAGCCGAACAGGTCCATCCACGCCTGGTTTACCTCCAGTATCCTGCCGTCAGGAGCCACGACATTGATGGAATCCATCGACTGCTCGAAAAGGGCGCGAAAACGCTGCTCGCTGGCATGCAGGGCGTCTTCGGCCGCCGCTAGTGCGCTGATATCGCGATTGATGCCGTGGAAGGAGATCACCCTGCCCGACGCGTTCCTGCGAGCGGTTTGATAGCGCTGGCACAGGAACCGGGAGCCGTCTTTTCGCTTGTAGACCACCTCGTCCTTGACGAATCCGTCCCTGGACATCCGGCGCACAAAGTCCTCTCTGTCGGCCGGGTCAGCATAGAAGTCGACTGACCGCAGGCGGGGAAGGTCTGCCCTGTCATAGCCGAACAGGTCGAGCCACGCCTGGTTCACGTCTACGACCCTTCCGTCGGGTGTGCCTACGTAGATGGCGTCCAACGACTGCTCGAAGAGGGCGCGGAACTTCTCTTCGCTGTCGCGTAGAGCGTCCTCTGCCCGCTTACGCCCCGTGATGTCATGGATGATGCCCTGATAGGCGGTGACGTTACCTGAACCGTCCTTGACGGTTACCACGGTCCTTTCAGAGTCGAAGACCGTCCCGTCCTTACGTTTGAAGCGGATCTCGTCTTTGACGAACCCGGTGTCAGCGATGCGTCGGAGGAAGTCCGCGCGGTCGGCAGGGTCGGCGTATATGTCTGCGGCGTTGAGTGTCGCCAGGTCTTCACGCGTGTAGCCGAAGAGGTCGTGCCACGCCTGGTTGGCCTCAATGCTTGCTCCATCTGTGGCGACGATGTAGATGGCGTCCAACGACTGCTCGAACAGCGTTCGGAACCTGTCGTAGGACGCGTTTGGCGATTGTTGCAGCTTCCTCTTCGACATCACACCACCTTTTCCTCGACTGCAGAATGACATTCAGGACGCATCACGTGCTGCCGCCTCACATCTGGCTGCGGGGCTACCGGTCGGTGTCCCAGAGCAGCTCTGTCAGGGGCACAGGGCATGGTCGCACCCGACCAGTGATGGTGTCAAGCCCCTCTGGTGTGAGGGTGTATTCCACGTCGCGAGGCATCAGAGAGGGGTGGGGGGCTCGTTTCCTGCGCCGACCTGTATGTCGCCACGGGCGCATCTCCTCGCGTACTTGACAATCTCTACGATAGTCATCGTGAGCGGCAGCACGATGAGGAATCCCGGCAGTCCCAGGATGGATGCGGCGAGTATGGTCAGCACAATCACAAGCGCGGGATGAATCATCATCTGGTGTCCCTGGACCCTGGGCGACAACAGGTTATTCTGGACCAGCTGGATGACCATGTAGCCGAGCGCTACCCAGACGATTTTGCCAGGAGCGGTTGCGAAAACCACCAGGACTCCCACGATGCCCGCAAGCCACGGGCCGATGATGGGCACGAACTCCCCCAGTCCAGCGAACACCGCGAGCGGAAGGGCATAGCCGATTTTTGCGATTGTCAGCAGCACATATACGCCGAGCCCTACGGCGAGTCCCATGATGAGTTGGGCCCGCAGGTAGCGCCCGAGCACGTTCCGAACTATTGCGAATGTGCTTCGGATATGCGTCAGCGCCCATGGCGGCAGCGCTCCATAGAAGTCACTACGCAAGCCGTGCCAGTCCTTGAGCAGGTAGAACAGGAAGACCGGCAGGGCCAGAAACCCCAGGATCATGCTCGAAGAACTCCGGATGCGCACAACCCCGCCTGTGATGAAGTCCGCCAGCGCTTTGCCACCCTGAGTGCCAGCCTGTGAGAGGAAATCACTGACCTGTTTCTGCATTGAGGGAGACAGCGATACCAGGTAGACTTCGAGGCGCTCTTCGATGGCTGCCACTCCAGCAGGTATCAGGCGGGGGAATTCGATCACCAGGGACACTACGGGCTTGCCGAGGGTTGTGGCGACGTAGAAGACGAGGAGACCGATGACCGCGGCCACCACAAGGTACATGCCGATGATAACCGTGACCCGCCTTAGTTGCCGGTGTTTCCCTGCTCCAGGGAGACGTCTCTCGACTCTATCGATAACCGGCTGGAGCAGCCAGGCGAGCAGGACACCGATTATGAAAGGCAGGAGAACGCCACGCAGCATCCATAGCAGGACGATGAGAAGAACCAGGGCCAGCACGAGGATAATGGGCCTCTGGTGCTGTCTGGCTCTCAGGTAGAACGAGTTCATGATCTGCGCACCCCGTGGTCCAGTGGAAGACACAGCATCACCCTTCGCCCCACGGGGCGAAGGGTGATGCTACATGCGCCGCAGTTGATTGTGAATGAGAGGTTGTTCCTAGGAGTGCTGTTTCTCGACCTCACGAGCGACGGCTTCGGCGGCCGCCTTGGCCTGACGGGCCTTCTCCAGGGCGACTTGCTTTGCGTGCTCGGCAAGGACAAGAGCCTCTTCCTTGGTGTACTCAGCCTTGCTCTTCAGGAACTCGCGAGTCTCCTTGCCGGCTTTCGGCGCGTAGAGAAGACCGACGATTCCACCGATGAGTGCCCCAGTAACGAAACCGATGGTCAGTAGTCTGTTGTGCATCCGTCCCTCCTTCACTGTCTTGATATGTAGAGCCGCCAGCCTGTGCGAGCGTTCCTCGTCATCGTCGCGCTCGTCTTGTTGCTCTTCTGAATGACCGGTCATTCGCCGCACGAATTCCGTCTTGCTTCTCAATAGTCCGCGCGTCTCTTCACCCGTCTTGGGTGCGTAGAGCAGGGCCAGTGTGCCCCCTACGACAGCTCCTGCAAGTAGCGCATTCTTATAGAGCGTAATCGCCGTGTTGCATCTCATGACTATATCCTCCTCACCTCCTGTGCTTTCCCTCACTGGTACTGCCGCGTCCGGCCCCTCCGCGAAGAGCCTGGAGTATTCCCAGTATGGTGGACAGCGGCTTCACGCCGTCATGTACTATCTCGGCGGTATCACGTGCGAGTATCGATGCCACCTTGAGCTCCAGCATGACCCACTTTGCCGAGCGATACAGGCGAAAGAACAGGATGGCGACAACAATTACTACAACGGTGGTCGCTACTGCAAAGATTATGATGCTCAAGTCCCGGAACCATTCAATACCCATTCAAATCACTCCTTCATGCGGTGCGAACCCGCACGTGCCTCACTGCGGTTCTCCCCTGCCTCGGTTTCGGCCTATGTTACTCCCCTGCATGGATATTCTAACAGCCACTCACAACAAGATGATTCCGATGCTGAGGTTGAATACCCGGCGCCTTCTCGACTCAGCAGCGGAACCCGGGAGCACACCGTGTCGACTCGGGGCCTGGTGGAGAGCGAAATCGCTGCCGGCAACTCGTGAGGAGAAGGCAGCGGCACAGAAGAATGAGGGGCGAAGCCGCTCACCGGCACGAAGGGCGTATGGCCGACACCTGCCATGGCGCCACCATCATCGATCCTTCCAGAAACAACCCCCTTCGCCGCACTACGGCTGTGAGATGACTCCCAGCTTCCGCAAGTGTAATGCGAAGATGGACGGAAGTCGAATCGAGGCCTCATGGCCTCACCGGTTTCAAAGCCACTCGTCGTATCGCTGATAGAAGCCCGGGGGGCGTGGTAATCTCAAACGCGGTTGCGGCCCGTCTCCTTCGCGCGGCAGGGAGCATCATCGGCCAAGCCGATGATGCTCCCTCCGCCACGCCACTCCGCCACTCCTGCGCTTGCTATGACCCGCACATGACTGCCACTGCCCTCGTTCATGGGTGCGGCCGGCAACGATGCACGGATTATTTCGGCGATGATGGCTGCCCCGGCGTATCCGTCCTGGCAACACTGACAGGAACTCTTCTCCACCGTAGCGTCACGCGAAGTGAGTTTGCCTCACGCTCCGTCGGAGCACCTGGGGCGCCTTCGCAATCACCTCTCTCCTAGTTGTGCTGGGTCTCGACCTCGTGTTTCACGGCTTCGGCGGCGGCCTTGACCTTCCGGACTTCTTCAACCGCGAAATCCTTCGCCTGCTCGGCGAATTCCACCGCCTCGTGACTGGTCTCCTCCGCCTTGTCCCTCAGCAGTTTGCGTGTCTCCTTGCCGGACTTCGGCGCGTAGAGCAGTGCGACAATTCCACCTATGAGTAGTCCTGTAAGCAGCCCGATACCCAGATTAGTGTGATGCAACTGTTCCTCCTTTTCCGCCCGTGTGGGCATTTCTATGGACGTGAATACGTGTGCCTTCTCGTCTACGAAGTGTCTGACGTGAGCTGCCAGTTCATGCGCTTCATCTGTCGCATGGTGCATCGTGCTTGCCGCCAGACGGCGCGTCTCCTTGCCTGTGGTTGGTGCGTAGAGCAGTCCCATTGTTCCGCCTATTGCCGCTCCCACAAACAGCCCGATTGCGTACCTTGAACATCTGCAGTGAAACACCTCCATTACCTCCTTACCTGCGGCGCCTGCGAGAACCCGTGTCGGAGTGGCCCCACCGTTCGCGTGCCAACAATGAGTGCCGGCTGGACGGATATCGGCTTCACCCCCTGACGTACTATGGTGGCCACCAGTGCAAAGACAATGATGCTCGAGGCCCGGCACCCTTCAATCACCATTCCACCTCTCCTCATTCATCCGGCACAGAACCGCACTCAGTTCATCGCGGGGGTTGACTGTTGCTGTGAATCAACCGGGGGCTTGTATTGTCTTGCGGCTGAATCCGTCTGAGGCGCCTGGAGGCGCCGAGAACCGCGGCTGGAGCATGAGCGCTCGGGTGAGCGTCACTCCTCCCTTACGACCGGCGGTCGAGTCCACGATAACTGGATAGTCGTTTGCCTCAGACACCGAGACTATGCCGCGCCTCAGATAGCACAGGAGGCCGATAGAACGGCGGTTACGCTGAGAGATGTGACGGGAGTCCGAGAGTCGAAGCGGTAATCGCACGTCGGCCTGAAAAGCCGACAACTGCTGCTTACTGCGGCACAAGCACCAGTGACTTCTTCAGCATCCACCCCCTTCTCCACCACATCACTGTGAGAGGATTCCTGAGTGCCTACAGTGTAGCCCGAACAAAGACGCGTGTCTAATCGAGTTGCCGCCGGCTTCATCCACGATTGAAGAGGGTGCTGTCGTCCGGTTGTGGGGGCGCGCAACGAAGCTGGTGGTCCGTTGCATGCTTTCGCGCGGGCCGGCCACGCAAGTTTCATGGGATTTGACGCCGCACGTGCGCTGGCGTTACAGTGCACCGGAATGCCCGCCACCTACATCTCACACCCTCCGGAGGTCACGCTGTGAAGATAGTCCTGGGCCTTGCTGCCGTACTCGTCATCCTCCTCGGTATGGTTGCTGCTGTGGGCAATCTCGATGGCAGTATCGTATTCGGTGAGCCGTCCGCCGAAGAACCCTCAGTCGTCGACCCGACAGTGGTGACGGGAACGGAGATGGGGTATCTTGAGTTTGTTGTCAACGTCCTGCAGGCGATCAGTTCCGACATAAGCACCCTCGGAAGGCTCTTCAGCCAGCCGGCACTCGATGATGATATGTGGCGTGCGTCGGCAATCGTCCTGCTGGACCGCATCGAAGCGGGACATGGCGCCATTGTCACAATTGACCCTCCGGCGCGACTCCAGCCGTTCCATGAGATGGCTGTCGTCGCTCTGGACCACAGTGCCCGATTCGCGACAATCATCCGTGCCGGGCTCTCTGAAGGACGGACCGAACTGACGGAGGAGGCTGCGGCCGATTTGATGGCTGCCGCCGAGGCATTTGGGCAGGCGGAAGAACTACTGAATGGGTTCCTTGCCACCCATCAGTTGCCCGAGTAGCCGGGGCGCCGGCGACGTGGTGGGGTGATGTGCTGCTCGCGCTCCGGATGCGGCCTACTTCATTCCCGGCAGATCCATGTACCGCGGGGTGCTCGTGCAGTAGTCCACGTATTCCGCGCCGTATGCCCGTTTCAGATGGGCCTCCTCCATGCGGACCATCATCTGAGCCAGGACGGCATACAGGATTACCCAGATGACGCCGGTCCACGATGGCCACAGGAGGGAGTACCCCACGACAACGATGCCGTAGAACACCACCTGCGGATTGCGGCTCTTGCGGTACATTCCCGAGCACGTGAGGCCGGAGGCTTCCTGCCCCACTGCCCGCTTCACTCCGAACCGCCCCATCGTGGTCAGCAGCAGGACCAGCCCCCCACCCATGAGTACCAATGCGAAGCCGAACAGGGGGTTCGCGGTGTCAATGGCGCTCAAGCGAGAATCGAGCAGGATGTACGACGATGCCCCGTGCAGCACGAAAAGAGAGATCTGGAGCGCGGTGGACGTCCTGGAAAGCCGTCCGTGGCGGACGTAGTCGCCGGACAAGTGACGGAAGACGAGCGCTCCCACGATTGGCAGCAGCACCGCAACAAGCCCGGCCGCCAGAATGTCGTCCATGTCGGATAGAGATACTATCACCATCTGATGGAGGCGCAAAGGCCGCATGCTGATAGTTGCGACCGGCAGCGGATAGAAACGGCCCGGTGTCCCTGCTACGATGGGCGGATGGATTGTGGGGCGACCCGCTCCACGGACTGAATTGCATGAATGCCCGTGATTGGCTCCGACTGCTGGTGCTCTCATTGGTGTGGGGAGGCACATTCCTGTTTGTGTCGCTCGCATTGCGGGGAACCCCGGGTTTCACGCTTGTGTTCTTGCGCGTCGCCCTGGCGGCGGCGGGGTTCTGGGTTTTCATCGTGGCGAGCGGCAGGCGGATGCCGCGCGACCGCAAATTGTGGAGGCAGTTCCTCGTGAGTGGGCTCATCACCAACGCCATCCCATTCAGCCTCATCACGTGGGAGCAGACGCAGGTTGAGGGCGGTATCGCCGCAGTGATGAATGCGATGACGCCTTGTTTTGTGGTGCTGCTGGCGCACTTCTTCACGAAGGATGAGAAGGCTACGGTGCAGAAGGCTGTCGGCGTGCTGATTGGCTTCTTGGGCGCGTATGTCCTGCTGTCGCCGGAGATTCATGGAGGTGTGTCGATGCGGGGCCTGGGGCTGATTGCCGGGCTGACTGCGTCGGTGGCGCATGCGGCCGCCGGCATCTACGGCAAGCGTTTCACCGGGTTGTCACCCATTGTCGCCGCCACCGGAATGCTCACCGGCGCCGCGGTGTGGCTGCTTCCGGTCTCGTTGATTGTGGACCGCCCCTGGGAAACGGTGCAGCCGAGCCTTATTGCCGCGGGCGCTGTCGGTGCCCTCGGTCTGGGCACGGTCATTGCCTACCTCCTGTACTACCGGATACTGCGGTCCGCGGGCGCCACTAACCTGATGCTCGCGACGTTGCTCGGGCCCGTCTGGGCCCACATCCTCGGTGCGGTGGTCATCGGAGAGCGTATCTATGCCACCTCGGTGGCCGGCGCGCTCATCATTGTTATCGGGTTGGCCATCATGGATGGCCGGGTGCTGAAACGGCTGCGCGGCGGGCGTCCCGGAGCGGGCGAGACGACTGTGGCGACGTGAATCGGATAGCGGCGCCGCCGGGCCTCTGCTACGATTCCTGCGCGTGATGAAACGCGCCATGCTGCAATCGTGACCCATGAAGAACCTCGACTGGCTTCGACTGGCTGCGCTCTCCGTCCTCTGGGGAGGGACGTTCCTGTTCGTGTCGCTGTCCTTGAGGACCTTACCGGAGCTGACGGTCGTATTCCTTCGGGTTTCGCTTGCGGCCGCCGCATTCTGGCTGTTTATGCTGGCGACCGGCCGGCACATGCCTCGCGACCGCCGTACGTGGGGAGCTTTCCTCGTCATGGGCCTGCTCAACAACGTGCTCCCGTTCAGCCTCATCACGTGGGAGCAGACGCAGGTGGAGGGTGGCATCGCCTCAATCATGAATGCGATGACGTCCTGCTTCACCGTAGTCCTGGCGCACTTCCTGACCAGGGACGAGAAGCTGACCGCCCGCAAAGCGGCGGGCGTGCTCATCGGCCTCTTCGGGGCATACGTACTGCTGCGCCCGGAGCTGGTCGGCGGCGTGTCCATGCGGGGTCTCGGGCAGATAGCCGGGCTCACGGCGTCGATGTCGCTCGCTCTCGCAGGCATATTCGGCAAACGGTTCAGAGAACTGACCCCGGCGCAGACAGCCACCGGCATGCTCACGTGCTCTTCCCTCGTAATGTTTCCTCTCGTCATGGTCGTCGACCGCCCCTGGAACCTGTCGCCGGACCTCGCTGCCGTCGGCGCCATCTCAGGACTGGTATTGCTGAGCACGGTACTGGCGTACCTGCTCTACTTTGGAGTCCTTCGCTCCGCCGGAGCCACGAACCTGCTGCTGGTGACACTGCTCATGCCGGTCAGCGCGCACATCCTCGGAGCCGTGTTCCTCGATGAACGGCTGTATGCGACTTCAGTTGCCGGCATGGCCTTCATTGTCTTCGGACTTGGCATCATCGATGGCCGCATTGTGCGATGGCTGCGCGGCGTGAAGGCGAGCGACCCTGCGCCGTTTGAGGCGCGGGACGCTGAGGAGAAGTGACATGTTGGACTTGCATGAGGAAGCCCTGTGGAACGCCGTGTCCGGCCGCGATGCCTTGTACAGCGGCGTCTTCTACTTCGGTGTGAAGACGACCGGCGTGTACTGCCGCCCGGGCTGCCCCAGCCCGATGCCGCGGAGGGAGAACGTGGTATTCGCCTTCTCTCCCGCAAGGCTGGTCGCGGCGGGCTACCGCCCGTGCCGCCGGTGCAGGCCTGAGCAATCCGGCAAACCGGAGGCATCAATCGCTGCGGTGGTCGACCTCTGTCGGTTCATCGAGGAGTCGGAAAGTGCGCCCACGATGTCCGGGCTTGCCGCTCGTGCCGGCATGAGCGAGTCGACGGTCGGCCGCCTGTTCAAGGACGCGCTGGGAATCACGCCAAGGGAATACGGGGATGCCCGCCGCAGGGAGCGATTCCGCAAGGCGCTGCGCACCGGGGTGGGTGTGCTGGATGCCACGTATGATTCCGGCTATGGCTCGAGCAGCAGGGTCTACGAAGGCGCAAACGGCCATCTCGGCATGACGCCCAGGGCGTACCGCGATGGAGGCAGAGGGCAGCGCATCGGTCACACCGTGGTGCTGACTCCCCTGGGCCACCTGCTGGTGGCGGCGACGTCGAAGGGCATCTGCTCGGTCAAACTGGGAGATGATCCGGACGTGCTGCTCGAAGAGTTGCGACGCGAGTTCGCGAATGCGGAGCTGGTGGAGGGCGACGCTCAGCTTGGCGCCTGGACAGCAACGCTCGTTGATTACCTCTCCGGCCGCCTGCCGTGGCCGGAGCTTCCGTACGATGTGCGCGCCACCGCGTTCCAGCGTCGGGTGTGGGAATTCCTGCGCGCCATACCGGCCGGGGAGACCATGCACTACAGCGAGGTCGCTGAGTCATTGGGGCAGCCGACCGCCACGAGGGCGGTCGCCCGCGCCTGTGCCACCAATCCGGTGGCGCTCGTCGTGCCCTGCCACCGCATCGTTCCGAAGGGCCCGGGCTTCGCCGGGTTCCGCTGGGGCATCGAGCGCAAGCGCAAGCTTCTTGCGCTTGAAGGCTCTTCCGAAGCGGATCGCTGATGTGGTATCCTCGTATCCGCACCTTCGGTTCAATCGTGCAATAGCTCTCTGATGGGGAGGAGTGACATGCGTAATGCAAGGGGCGCTGGGTACTTCTCCGTTATCTCCGGGCTTGCGACTCTGGGGATCTGGACGGTTCAATTGGCCACGGGTCGAATGGCCGAGGTCCTGGCGATGCCGATTGCGTACGCATTCCTCCTCACCGCCGAAGCGTTGATGGCGGCGTCGTTGTTGCTTGCCGGAATCGCCCTTCTGAGCTTCGCGCTGCATGCGCGACGACTCTTCTTCTTCGCCGGCGGCATGTTGTTCGTTGCCGCGATGGGACTACTTGTCGTCTACGTACCAGCCCGTGACCCGGTCTTCATCGCATCGGGGGCGCTCGTGGTGGGACTCACCCTGGTGTTTCTGAGTCGCACCTATTCAGCGTCGCCGGATTTCGTCTACATGGCCCTGGGCTCCGTCCTGTATGGAGGGTTGGTCGTGCTGGGCAACCTGTTGCAAGAGGGTGATGTCAGCACCGCGGCCTACGTGGCTATCGCCATGGTGGTGACGCTGCCGGTCACCGTGCTCGTATTCACACGGCCCCTTTAGTGGCGGTCGGGCAAGCCCCAGGTTGCACAACGGGCAACCTCAGCACACGTGTCGGCGTTGCCGCGGTGGACGTTCCTGAATGGACCAGAACCTCCGCGTCCGCCCGCCATCCGTCGTTGACACGCCCAAGATTGTTGCCATCATCTGCACAATCATGCCCTGTTCTCGCGTAGGGGCGGACTTCCACGTCCACCCGCCATCCATCGCCGACGCGCCCACGTTTGCCGCCATCATCCGCACAATCATGCCCTGTTCTCGCGTAGGGGCGGCCCTCTGCGGCCGCCCGATATCCGTCGCCGACACGCCCACGATCGACGCCATCGTCGGCACAATCTTGCCGTGTTCTCGCGTAGGGGCGGACCTCCGCGTCCGCCCGATATCCGTCGCCGACACGCCCACGTTTGCCGCCATCATCCGCACAATCATTTCCCGTTCCCACGTAGGGGCGGACTCCCACGTCCGCCCGCCATCCATCGCCGACACGCCCACGTTTGCCGCCATCATCCGCACAATCATTTCCCGTTCCCACGTAGGGGCGGACCTCCGCGTCCGCCCGCCATACATCGATGACAGGACCACCGTTGGTACCCACGTGCGTGGCCGTGACATCAACGCGCTCCGGCACGACAACAACCACCCGACCCGGCGGGCACGCGGCAGCGTGCCCCTACGCGTGGTTTGCTTTCCTGATTCCTTGTCATCGCCATGGTTTGCGTCCAGCGTGCGGGCGGGTCTGAGACCCGCCCCTACATTCGGACTTGACGCCCTGGCCGGATTGGGTTGCATCTGAATCCGTGCAAATTCCCGTAGGGGCACTCTGTTGCGTGCCGGTTGGCGGGGCGGGGGTTCTCCTGAAGGGGAGGGTCTCACACCCGCCCGCCATCCATCGATGACACGCCCACCGTTGGTACCCACGTGCGTGGCCGTGACATCAACGCGCTCCGGCACGACCAACAACCACCCGACCCAGCGGGCACGCGGCAGCGTGCCCCTACGCGTGGTTTGCTTTCCTGATTCCTTATCAGCGCCATGGTCTACGTCCAGCGTGCGGGAGGGTCTCAGACCCTCCCGCCGTACATCGATGACAGGAC
>Ga0351942_1216_pt1 | contig 18698 bp, 23 predicted proteins | sample TotcelT113001N10_FD_206838 | JGI IMG/M metagenome (GOLD analysis project Ga0351942, IMG submission 206838) | Enriched cells from coal bed in the Powder River Basin, Montana, United States - Total cells T11 rep2 HSBNCT.T11.300.1.N10 ... | reverse complement strand
AGCAATGTTGCTGTGACCGAGTCTCTCACTGACGACCTTGGGATGGACGCCTGCCGTCAACAGAATCGTGGCATGGGCATGTCGGAGGCCGTGCAGGGTGAGGTGTGGGAGGCCAGCCTTCCGGACAATACTCTGGAAGTCCTGGCTGAGCTCATCGGGTATCGCGGGCCGACCATCGGGCCGGGTGAATACGTAGCCACTGCTTGTCCACGCATCGCCCAGCAGCAAGCGTTGTGTCGTCTGGCAGTCCCTGACGAACTCGAGGACCTTGAGGCCTTCTGGCGACAGCGCGATAGACCTCCGGGAACGGGCTGTCTTGGGTTGGCCAACAACCAGTCCCTGGCCCGTAATGCGCTGCAACGTCTCGACCACACTGAGCCTCGACATCGTGAAGTCCACACTAGCCCATCGCAAGCCTGTCCACTCACTGCGACGCATGCCAGTGAGAACGGCGAATCGATAGCGGCTGGCATAAGGGCTGGTGTCGCATGCGTTCAGGAAGCGGTGAATGGTGGCCACATCCCACATTTCCATGGTCTTGCGTTCCTTGCGGGGGGGGCGGTAGCGGCATCTGCCGGGTTGCGGGACAGCAGGCCCCATTTGACCGCGTGAGAGAGAGCTTCTTTGAGGATGCGATGCAGTTGCACAATCGTGGTGGCACTCAGGCCACGCTCGGTCATGGTTGAGTAGACGCCCTGAATGTCTCGACCGGTCAAGGCCTGCACGTGGATTGCACCAATAGAGGGGGCCACGTAGCGCTTCACGTATCCCCGGTAGCCTTGCTGTGTGCGAGGGGTGGTGTTGGTGGCGCAGTAGGTGTCGAGCCAACGCTCCATGTACTCAGCCAAGGTCTCGCGATGCTTCGGGAGATACCCGCCATTCTCAACCAGCGCGAGCTTTTCTCGAAGTGCGCGCTCGGCGTCTTTGCGAGTGCCACGGATGGTCTCGGAGACCTGCTTGCGACCGCCGTCGGGAGTGGGTGCATCGTAACGCATACGCCAACTGCCTTTGGACCTCTGTTCTATTGAGCCTCTCATTTCGTAACCTCCATGATTGAACTGAGCCCTATCTGCTGCCTATTCCGGGTCCAGATACGGGTGCGCTCGGTTGGAGAAGATGGCGTAACTCCAGTGCTGTTGTGCGTGGCCGGCGGGGTAGCCGACCAACTGAAGAAGGTCCTCGGGGCATTCTCCGGCGATGACGGAAGGGTCTTGTTCCGAGACCTGCCCAGGAGCTGGAGTCTCAGAGGCAGACAAGGCGTCTTGGGCGGTCAACAGCCGAGTCTGCTGCTGCAGCACCCATTGCCTGAGTGCAACGACCACGTCAACAGCCTGCTCAGGGGTGAGAGAACTCCATTTCGGGCCACTGACCAAGAACGTGAACCAGCGCAGATACACCATCTGTGCCTGAAAGGTAAGACCAATAGAGTCGAGCGTGGGCAGCTGCTCGACTAAGCGGGTGAATTCGTAGCGGAAGTAAGCCGCCTCGTCACCCTCTGCTTGGTGAACGACCCCGTTGACAACGAACTGCTCGAGAGAGGCCGTCCCGTCCGGGGAGACATAGGACAGGGGAGGAACATGCGATGTGCCCTGGCTGACTTGGGTCTCGGTCAATCGATAAGTCCTCTGTTCCCAACCGGAGCAGCGGGCGGCCACCATGTCCAGCACAGTAGTGTTCAGAGGTTCGCCAACGAGCTCGGATATCCTTTCGCCTATCGCTGCCGCGAATGCCCACATCCAGAGGTAGAGGGGATTGGGAAAGAGGGCATGGAGTCTTGCGGCCCAGTACGCCTGCCGGATTGTGAGAGGCTGGTCCAGACTGAGTGCCAAGCGCCATATCTGCGTGAGGGCAGGGAGACACTCGGCAGGGAGGTCATTCTCGCGCAGTGACGCGAGGCTCCATGGTTCATCCAAGTCACTGGTCGGCCGATTCTTGTACTTGGAGATGAGTTTCAACAGCGTTGTGGTGGCGGGTTGCGGCTTGCCGGTAGCTTGCACTCGGCCGCGAATGACCGGGATCAAGGCCTCTCTGCTGGCCTGCGGGTTTTCGGCGACAGTGGCGGCGACAATTTGTCTGACAATTGGCGAAATATGTTTTCCCTGGGACATGTGCACCTCCGTACTTGTTAGGCCCTCTCACGCGATGTCGTTAGTCACACCTTAGAACTTTGACTTCTTGCGGCTTAGTCCTTAGCATATTGGCATGTTGTTCCGAGACGTACTTAGACGTTAGGACCCATGATAGGTGGTAGCGATTCCGAGTGTCAAGAGGGAGGTGAGAATGGAGAGCCTATTACTGAAACCAAGCGAGGTGCAGAAGCAGCTGGGGGTTGGTCGGTCCAAAGTGTACGAGTTGCTCGCCTGCGGTGACCTGCCATCGGTGAGGATCGGCCGCTTGCTCAGGGTGCCAACCAAGGCACTTGCAGAGTGGATTGAACAGCGCCAGAACGAGGGGCGATAGATGGTGGAAGGAAAGGGCGGGCGGTGGGCTTCAGCCACGCCGCCTGCCCAGTCTGGGCAGCACCCGGTGGATGGGATGGGAGTCCGACCAAGGCCCGTGAGCACGGTTGAGGCGCAGCCGGGTCTCGCAGAGACCAACCGCGCGAACGGGGAACGCAGCCGCGCAGCGGCGAGTACACAACCTCTGACTGGCACGGCCTCTGCTGCCATGAGCAAGAGCGCCCACACCCCTGGGGGTGGGGAGGCAGTCGAGTCTCATGGCCAATCAGACACCGGTGCGTACGCCGGGGCCGCAACGGCCCCTATACTTGATTACTTAGCTACAAGTGCACGGTGTAACAATACAGCACCACGCAAACCGTGGTGGGAGATGACAGAAGAGGAGAAGCAGGAGCGGAAGTTCAAGCGTGCGTACCAGCGTTTCATGTTGGGTGTGAAGATGCCGGGGGAGTACCGTCTGCTGACTCTGACGACGCCTCCGGATTTCAAGGACGACCTGCATTCAGCCTGGCGCAAGTTCCTCATGAGGATGCGGCGTCGGGGCATGATTCGTGAGTACTACGCAGTGAAGGAATGGAACAAGGCGCACACGTGCCAGCATCTCCATGTGGTGCTGCGTCTTGACTACATCGGCTATGAGGTGGCGCGCAAACAATGGGAGGCGATAACCGGAGCAAAGTGGATACACGTTGACAAGGTGAGTTCCACGAAGGGCATGGGTCGCTACCTCGGGAAGTACCTGACCAAAGCCTATGGCGATGAACCCCGGAAGCGCTCATATTGGTACGCGTACGAGTGGATATATCGGAAGTGGTGCGCATTCAGCAAGGAAATGTTCAAGGCTGGCGACCCGGTTCCTGAACAAGAACATCAGTATCTACACGGCGTGAAGGACCTGGGCGAACGCATTCAATACATGAACAGGCGCATGGCTAACGCCGCGACCGAGGCCATCCAAGCGGGGGATTGGATGGTCAAGGTGGTGCAGTTCCCGACTATGTAGTTGGCCTGCCTCGGGGACCCCGCTATGGTCGCTAATGATGGGGCGACAGCAGCAGATTCGGAAACACGCAGACAGTGTGCCAACATCCAAGACTTTCAGCCACACTAACACAGGGTCCACAACACCAACGCACGGACCTAGTCGTAGGTAGCCGTCTATTTCAGAAGACCAGCCTTCCCCAACTCAGCAGCAAGGCGTTCGTTGTTGGCTGAGACCGCCTTGGCAACCAAATCAAGGACCAAGAAACTGAGGTGGACCATCATCTCTTCCGAAGGCATGCGGTGACGACCTTCGAAGTACTTGACTACTAGGTCCTCGGGAGACAAGTCCATGGTCATCGCAGCGCGAATCTCGTCTTCTGGCAGTCCGATATACATGACAAACCTCCTTCAACAGACACATCCGTCCAGCGTGAACCGAACCCAAACTGTTCACGGCCGCAGCCGGTCCACACCGAAGCGTTCCTGCATTGAATCAGCGCAGGGCCGACGAGTCAAGGCTGCACACCAAGCACTGGGCGGTTCAGTTCCGTGACCATTTCGTGACCATTTGGGACACAAGAGGCACTGAAAGAGGGCTGGAGGACGGTACAAGGCCACGAGTGACTTACGTTTGGTGCCGAGGGAGGGATTTGAACCCACACTCCCTTTCGGGAAGCGGATTTTAAGTCCGCCGCGTCTGCCATTTCGCCACCTCGGCATACCGGAAGCAGACGGACAATCCAGACGGATGCAGGAGGGAAGAAGAGGCGGCGAGCGGACTCGAACCGCTGATAGGGGTTTTGCAGACCCCTGCCTTAACCTCTTGGCTACGCCGCCACGAGAAACCCCACAAAATGATGGAGCGGAAGACGGGATTCGAACCCGCGACCTCCTCCTTGGCAAGGAGGCGTTCTACCACTGAACTACTTCCGCACGAACGCTATTGTACTGGCTACCACACGCCCATTCAAGGCGGTAGGAATGCCGAGGGGGAGACTTGAACTCCCACGGGCTCACGCCCACCACCCCCTCAAGATGGCGTGTCTACCGATTCCACCACCTCGGCATGGCAGGGGCGGCAGGATTCGAACCCACGGCCGGCGGTTTTGGAGACCGCTGCTCTACCAGACTGAGCTACGCCCCTATGCTCACAACGAATACTCAAATACCCCTGGGGCGACTCGAACGCCCGACACGCGGTTTAGGAAACCGCTGCTCTATCCACCTGAGCTACAGGGGCTGGTGGAGATAGGGGGACTCGAACCCCCAACCTCCGCGATGCGAACGCGGCGCTCTCCCAGCTGAGCTATATCCCCAGCGTCGGCATTGTAGCAGGCTCGCGGTTCAACGGCAAGAACGGCAGACTACTTCTGTTCGAAAGAACCGTTCCCCAACGCGAGATGAGCGTGCAGCGCCTGTCACCCAGGCGCTACGGGCCCCACTGCTCGTACAGAATTACCTCGCGCCTGCAGCGAGGACAGAGAATGCTCACATTGTCGCCACGATCGTGCGGCCGTTGCGGATCACGCACAGCGGGCGAGACAAGACCAAGGTCTTCACTCAACAACAGCGTAAGACCCATGTTGCCGAAGGCCTTCGGACCGAGCTTCTGTGCAACCCAGCGCAGTTGATCCCTGGTGGCGATCACCTCGCCGCAATCCTGACAGATAACGAGTTCCTTCTCAACGGTCGCGATAGCCTGGCGTCGGTCATACGTGCCGGTCTCGAATTCGTTGGTAAGGATCACGCCTTTCTCAGTGGTGCAGAAGCGGTGGCACTGACCGCAGAAGATGCAGTGATCGTGGTGTATCGTCAGAGTGCGGCGTCCCACACCTACCTCGACGACATCGACAACATCTATCGCCCGCGCGGGACATACCTGAGCGCACGCGCCGCAACCGATGCACTCCTCCTCCACGAACTTCGGCTTGCCACGAAACGCCTCCGGGGGAACCACCGGCTCGTACGGATAGCGCACAGTATAGGGTCGGCTGAACAGAGAGCGCAGCGCCTCTCCGAGTTCGCGGACTTTGGGTGTCCTCATAGTCTAAGCTCCGATCATGATGGCGCTGACCGCAGGCTCCAGCAGATACTCGATGACCCACGGGAACGCAAGCCCGAGAGCAACGCAGAACACCGCCAGCAGCACCATGGGCGCCCACATGCTGACCGGGCCCTCCTTCACTCCTTCGAGACTCCGTGGCAGTGCGCCGAAGAACACGCCCAGCTCATACCTCAGGAAGTACCCGATGGTGACGACTGCGCCAATCGCGGCGACAACCGCGAAACCAACATAGCCGGCCTGAACTGCGGCCACGATGATGATCAGCTTGCTCCAGAACCCGCTGAACGGCGGACATCCGCTCACAGAGAAGAAGCCGATGGCGGACGTCACGCCCGTGATAGGCATCCTGCCGTTCAATCCGCCCAGCGCGGCAATCTGACGGGTGCCCGCCTGTCTCTCAACCGACCCGGCTCCAAGAAAGAACAGTTCCTTGAAGGCGGCATGGTTCACCATGTGGAACAGCGCTCCAACCAGCGCGAGCGGCGTAGCAACGGCCAGACCAAGCAGCACGTAGCCCATCTGGCTGATAGTGCAGTACGCCAGCAGTCGCTTCATGTCCGTCTGGACAAGAGCGAGGAATGCCCCGGCCAGGATTGAGATGGAAGCCAGAATGAGAAGGACCATGGACAGCGCACTACCGGGAACAAACACGACAAAGAGCAGCCGCATCAGCCCGTACAGTCCCACAACCTTGATGAAGACACCGGAAAGAAGCGCAGACACCGGCGAAGGGGCCGTTGAGTGCGCGTCAGGAAGCCACGCGTGATACGGCACAAAAGCGGCTTTCAGTGCGAACCCGGACAAGAGCAGAATCACGGGGAGTCCGCCAGCCCTTATCGAGGACACGGCCAATGCGGAGAACGACAACGTCCCCACCTGCTGGTAAAAGAGGCCCATTCCGGCAAGGAGACACAGGGTGCCCACCGTGCCGAGTACCTGATACTTGAACGAAGCCTCCAGGTACTCTTTGCCAAGCCCGTACGCCACGAGGGCGTAGCAGGCCAGAGCGGCGACCTCGATGCCGACATACATATTCAGGATGTCCGCACCCAGCACTACCATGTTCATGCCCGTAACCATCAGCAGGAACAGAACGTAGTAGTTGGCCTTTGAGGTGTACGACTGCATGTAGCCTATCGAGTAGACGCAGGCAAGAACGCTGCCCACGGCGATGACCAGAAGCATCAGCGCGCTGAGCGCATCCATCGACAGGTTGATGCCGAGAGGAGAGGCGCTGCCAAGGCTCCACGACAGGTTGGTTCCGCCAAGGACCGGGCCGAGAACGACGGCCACCAGGGCCAGGACCACGACCATGCCCGCGTTGCCAAGCACATCGGACACGCGGGAAGAGCCACGACCCGCCACCGCGACAATGAGTGCGGTCACGAGCGGTGCAAGTATCAGTGATGGAAGAACAACGCTCATCCCTTCAGTCTCCTCATCTCACGGATATCGAGAGAGCCGTACTTCTCATACAGGCGCACCGCTGTCACGGCAAGGAGAGAAGCTACTGAAGCGCCCCCGACTACCGCGACCAATCCCACGGTCTGAGAGATGTCCGACACCGTTTCTCCGTCGCTGCCTCCACCTACCACCAGCACCGCCACACCCAGGCACATAATCACAACGCCCAGCACAACCTTCAGCAGATTGACCTTTGCCAGCACGCCGTACAGTCCGACCACGATGAGCGCAATTGAGAAGAACGCGAGAGAAGTCACTCATCCCTCCTTCCCGACTTGCGGAGCATCGCCCACACTGCAGCCAGTGCGGCAACAATTACGATTGCCTCACGGAGGAGACCAACGCTGCTACCCGTATGCGGAGTGCCGGCTCCGAAACCTGAGCCGCCCAGTAAGGGACGCGCAGCCAGGAACACGACTATCGCGAACAGGACCACGGTGACTATCGCGAGAACGCCCGACGCGCCTGACTGCAGCGCGGGCAACGCATCACTCTGAACGGTCCGCCGGAATCCCCAGGAGAAGACCGCGACCAGCACCACCCCCGCCACTACAACGCCAACGCCAACCTCGACGGCACCAAGAACGAACATGGCGACAGCGACCAGGATGAAGGCTGCGCCGAGGGCGGCGACTGACGCCCGTGCCTGGCGCATCTCGAGCGCCACAAGACCTGCGATGGCGGCCGCAACATACAGGACCATTACCAGGCTTTCCATACTCACTGTCCTACAAAGCAACCACAGCCACAAGGGCTACAACGAGAACGACGATTGCGAGGATGATCCACGCCACATACGTGGACAGTACGCCCGAATGCATCGTGCTGAGCACTCTTCCCATCGGCGGGGCGAGCCTTCCAATCCTCTGGATATCACACACACCCCTCTCTCCCAGGTCAAACAACGTGCGCAGCAACGGGAGTCCGCGAACTGTCTCGTAGAACTCCGTACCAAGCACCCTGGTGTCGGCCATGTCACGATTCCGCGCGTAGCCCGTGCTGAGGGACTCGCCGGACCCTTCACCTGAAGTCTCTCCGCCAAGATAGACGGACACCGTCCGAATCTTCCTCTGCAGGGACATGCGATAGAGACCGTAGCCAAGCAGCAGGGCGAGCACAAGGAGCGCGGTACCCACCGTGGGGCTCCACAGGCCGCCAATGGTGATAGCCCCGGGGAAATCAGGGAACTGCAGCCCGACCGCAGGGCCGACGAAGCGGACCAGCGGCACCTGCGCTGCGATGCCGAAGATGACGCAGAGGGTTGCGAGCACCGCCGGGGCGAATCGCATTGACGGTCCAACCTCACCGGCTCCCGTCAGCCCACGCGGCGTCTCGCCCAGGAAGACCGAATGGGCGACCTTCACGAAAGACGCGACGGTCAGAGCACTGCCGAACATCGCGGCGACGAGGAAGATCCAGTAGCGCCCGACGCCGGCTTCCACCAGCCCCTGGTACACCATCCACTTCGACACGAATCCGTTGAACGGAGGAATGCCCGATATCGCAAGAGCTGCAATGCCGAACGTCACGAACGTGAATGGCATCACTCGAGCCAGACCGCCCAGCTTCGCGAGGTCCATCGTGCCGGTGCGCTTTTCCACCGCGCCGGCGGTCAGATAGAGGCAGCCCTTGTAGATGGCATTGTTAAGCATGTGGAACAGGCCGCCGGCAATGCCGATGGCTGTACCCGTGCCGATGCCCAGCACCATATAGCCCACCTGCGAGATCGCGTGGAACGAGAGCAGTTTCCGCAGGTCATGCTGGACCATCGCCATCACAACCGCGGCCACAATCGTCGCCGCGCCGATAATCATCAGTAGCAGGTTCAACCCCATGGTGACCGCAAACACGTCCAACACCAGTCTCGCCAGCAGATATATGCCCAGGAGCTTGTCGATAGACGCGGGCAACAGAGCCATGACAGACGTAGGCGCCGCCTCGGCCATGTCTGGGATCCAGCTGTGCATAGGCATGGCGCCGGCCTTGGATAGCGCTCCAACCAACACCAGCACGAAAGCGGCAATCGCCATCCCGCCCGTTGCGGTGAGCGACGTGTCACTCATCGTCAGTGTGCCAGTCTGAGCGAAGATCAAGCCAACGCCGACAATGAGAGCGAGGTCGGCGGCCCCGAGAATCACCATGCTCTTCGCGGCCGAGGCCATCACTTTGCCGGGCGACGCATCCGACGCCCCGATGGTCGTCAGCAGGAACAGCGTCACGAGCACCAGCCCCCAGAACCCGATAAAGAGGAGCCAATTGTTGGCCAACAGAGCGCCGTTTGACGCGCCGGTGGTGATCAGCAGGTAGGGATAGTACTCACGCAGTCGTGCCCTGCCCTGCATGTAGCCGATCGAGAAGACCGTGACCAGCAGGCCGAACAGCGAGGCAAACACCACCATGAATCGATTCAGAACATCCATCCTGAGGTCCACGAGGAACCCGGGAGCGAAGCCCAGCGGCACTGCCGCGAAGGGCTGACCGCCGCCGCCAATGAGTGCGAAGACGCTCAGGAGGAAGGTGACGGACGCAATCAGCGTCGCAATGATTTCGCGAGGCCTCTGCGCCCCGGAAGGTATTGCGAACGCCACAGCGCCGGCAACGATTGGCAGGAACACAACCCAAGGAAGCATGGTCATAGCTCCAGCAGCCTCCTGGACAGATGTGCGTGTTGAGAATCCAGTTCCCTGGTGCGCTGCCATGACAGTTCGAGAAGACCCTTCTCATCCAGCGCGCGAACAGACGTACCGTCATCGATGCGCACCACACGGTTCGTGCAGCAGTAGCACGGATCGATGGACGCGAGGATAATCATTATGTCGGCCACTCTTTCGCCGATGAAGCGCGAGCGGAAAGAAGGCAGATTGGCGTACGTAGGAGCCCTTACCTTGAGGCGGTAGGGACTGTTGGTGCCGTCGGAACGGATGTAGTGGAAGCACTCGCCGCGCGGGGCCTCTTCGACTCCGATGCCTTCGCCGACCGGAACCTCAGGAATCTCCTCGACGATGGGACCCTCAGGAATCTGGTCGATACACTGGCGGAGTATCTTCACGGATTCGAGGCACTCAAGAAGCCGCACGACGGCCATCGACATGACATCGCCGCCCGACTGCGTGATGACTTTCCAGTCAACGGAGTCGTATGCCGCGTACGGGAAGTCGCGCCGTATGTCGATATCCACGCCGGCGCTGCGCGCCACCGGGCCTACCGTGCAGCGCTTCATGGCGTCCTCGCGGCTCATCTTCCCGACACCCCGCAACCTTGCGAGGATTACCGGGTCGTCAAGCACTGCACCGATGAACATGTTGATCTTCGGCTCGAGTTCATCCAGAGCGGCAACGATGCCCTTGTACTCAGATGGCTTGATGTCCTGGCGAACGCCGCCCGGCCTGATCATGGCATATGACTGCCGGTTGCCCGAGATGCGCTCGAAGAGGTCGCACACCAGCTCGCGGTACTTCCACGACCACATCCAGATGGTGTGGTAGCCGATGTAGTGGCCGGCAAGGCCGAGCCACAGCAAGTGGCTGTGCACACGCTCAAGCTCAGCAACGATGCACCGGATGTACTTCGCCCTGTCCGGAATCTCGACACCGGCGAGGTCCTCCACCGCGTTGCAGAACGCGATGGGATGTGAGGTCGAGCAGATGCCGCAGATGCGCTCCACCAGGAACGTCACCTGGTCATACGTCTTACTCTCGGCGATCTTCTCGATGCCGCGGTGCATGTAACTCGTTCGCCAGTCGATGTCGACGACACGCTCGCCCTCGACGACGACACGGAAGAGCTCAGGCTCTTCGATGAGCGGATGGTAGGGACCAACCGGAATGGTAGTTCTCATTTGGTTCCCTTATGCAGTATCTGGTCCCGCATGGCTGCGGTTTCCTCTTCGGTCCGGTACGGATACTTGCCCCGATGCTCCTTCCTGTACGGATACACGCCCTCAGGCCAGTCATCGCCCAGCAGGAATCTCGTGGGGTTCGGGTGTCCTGTGAATTCGACCCCGAACAGATCCCGAATCTCTCTCTCGATGTACTCGGCGCCGTCTATCAGCGGAGTGATCGAGTCGATGCGCGGCTCTGGCATCGGCACCACCACCCTCAGCGACACTATCTTGCCGAGCTGGTCGAACGAGAAGTGATACAGGATCTCCATCCCCGCCCTGGTTTCGAGGGCAGTCATGATGATGAGACGCGCCCCAAGGTTATTGAACATGAAACCCGCAATGTCTCGAATCATGCCGGCATCCACGCCGACATACACCCTGGACACAGAGCGTTCCTCAACGTCACCGATTCCTTTCGGGAATCTCACTTGAAGGGCCTTCACAGGATCCACGTTGTTCATATCTCCTAAATCTTGCCCAACGCCTTCACAACGCCATCGATAATCGCCTCAGGCTTCGGCGGGCAGCCGGGAATGTACACATCAACCGGAATCACCTTGTCGACGGGGCCGACCACATGGTAGCTGCCGTCGAATATCCCTGTGCTGCAGCCACAGGCGCCGATGGCAACGACGAGGCACGGCTTCGCGACCTGCTCATACACGTGCAGCACGCGAGGCAGAGTCTGGATCGTCACGACTCCGGTCACGAGCAGCACATCAGCGTGACGCGGCGAACCGATAAGGGTGATGCCGAAGCGCTCAACATCGTACTTCGGCGTCAACGCGTCGAGTATCTCGATGTCGCAGTTGTTGCACGACCCAGCGTTCAGGTGGAACGCCCACGGCGACTTCTTCAGCGCCCAGCGCGACAGGTTGCCCAGTTGCCTTCCGTCTATTTCCATTTTGCTACAGGCCCACAGCCGCAAGCACTATCCCCACCAGCGAAAGAACGAGAACGGGCCCCCAGAAGAAGCGCAGGGCCTGGTCGATTCGCAGGCGGGGATTCGTGTTCTTGATCAGGATGACAAACACCAGTATCAGGACGTACCACAGTATCGCCCACGGCGTCCACGCCGAGGTAGCGAACAGAGTCACGAGCAGCACCGGCAGTGCACACAGCAACATAAGCTTGGTGATCCGAAACGCGGCCAGAGGAGAACCCGAGTACTCGGTATACGGCCCCGCAATCAGCTCACACTCAGCTTCCGGAATGTCGAACGGGCCGATGCCCAGCTTGGCCGGCACATAGATGAGCGCCACCACGAACGCGATGATGCTCGATGCACCGTGACCGAGCATCGGGCCGTTGGCCTGCTGGTACGCCACCATGCCGCCGAGAGAAATGATGCCGCCGTTGTTCACCACAAGAGTGAAGACGGCAATCAGGAATGACAGTTCGTAGGCCAGCATGAGCTTCATCTCGCGACTGGCGCCGAGGGCGGCGAAGGGGTTGCGGGACGCGGATCCGCCCACAATCATCGCCAGCGACGGGATGTACAGGAGGTACAGAACTACGATGAGGTCGCCGACGAACCCGGTCTCCGGCTGAATGCTGGCCATCCATATGATGGTTGACACGAGCACCACGGCCGCGAAGCCAATGAACGGCGCACTGAGGAACGTGAACCGGGCGCTGCCCTCGACCACCACGGTTTCCTTGCACATGAGCTTGACTATGTCGGCAATCGGCTGGTACCAGGGGGGGGGCCGACACGCCACTGCAATCGTGCGCTCACCTTACGGTCGATCCACGATGACGCCATCCCTATCAGGGCTGTGAACACGAACCCCGGGAAGATAATCACCAGCCCGATGTAGGTCAGTACATCCATCAGTGACACCTATACTCTCCTGAAGAACGGATGCCGGCCGGTCATGCTGGACCCGATCATCACGGTCTTCTCTGCAATCGAATCGTCCTCTTCAAACGTGAGCGCGCCGGCGGGGCACGACATCACGCATGCGGGCACCTTGCCCTCCGCCACTCTTGCGGCACACAGATCGCACTTCGAGATGATGTACGACTTGACTTCAGGTTCAATCACGCCGAAGGGGCACGCGACCGCGCAGGAGCCACAGCCGGTGCACAGCATGTTCATTCTCTTGACCGCGCCGCTGTCGAGCTTCTTGATAGCTCCACGCGGACAGGCCGCAAGGCACTGCGGTTCCTCGCAATGACGGCAGATGAACGGCAGCCGGACATCCTCCCGCAACTCACCATAGCCTATCGTCGGCCGGTGTTCGCTGTGGGAGTAGTTGCACGCAGCGGAACAGGTCCGGCATGCGACACAGCGATCTATGTTGACGAAGACTCTCTTCATGGCTACTGCTTCCTGCGCACTCGAACGCTGCCGGGGCCGGTCGAGAACCAACCGTCCTCACCAACCTGCCACGAGAACAGCGCACGCGCCGACGAGTCATATCCAGGCACCGCCATCACTCCCGGCTTCAGCCGGTCGGTCACCTTCGCCCGCAAGTCCAGTCGCGCGGTCGACGACTCAACCGTCACAGAATCATTCTCGGCTATTCCCAGTGCCGCGGCATCCTGCGCACTCAGCTCGCAGAATCCTCCGGGGAACACATCTTGCGCCCACTGCATCCAACCGGTGACCGCGCCGGCGCCCGCGTGGCCCGTGGCCGGCAGTGCGACGAGAGACAACTCGTCACCGGCTCGCGCCGCAGCCGCCGCTCTGACCGTCTCAATCCTCGCTGTCAATGTGGACCTCGACGGATCGAGAACCGCTGAGGCTCCATCACGGCGCGAAGATCCGGGCCGACCTGCGGTCTGCCCTGCGGCAGCCTCGATAAGCCCAATCACATCGGAGAGCGTGCGCGCGCCCCATGAGGGAGACCCGACGCTCTTCCACTCGGCGACGGAGTCGTCAAACAACACAGCGGAGCCGTCAGTCTCAAGCCAGGATGCGCCGGCCAGTACGACCGACGAGGCGCCCTCAAACTCTCCTCTGAACAAGGAGACAGACGCGACGAGATCGAGGCCGGAGATCGCCTTGCTCAGGGCGGGAGATGGAAACGCAGCCAGGGGGTCCGCGCCGAAACTCAGCAGCGCCCTGTACTTGCCCGCCTCAAGCTCACTCATCAGCGTTGAGAAAGGCTTCCAATCGCTCTTCGCTGCCGCCTGCCGCGCCCCGCGAACATTTCCGCCGGAGGGGAGCAACACGCAGGCCTTCTGCTCTCCCGACACCTCGGCTACGAGCCTTGCGAGTCGAGCGACCAGGGCAACGTCGTACATGCCACGAGCCGCGGGAGCGACGACCAGAGCGGCTTTGCCCGCATCGGCAAAGGTGCGGGCCATCCGCGCCACAGCATCCCGGCCGACACCGGCTGCCTCAAGCAGCGTCTTTTCATCAATAGAGTCGATCCAAGCATGTGCGTCCGCCGCCATCTTCCCGGAGGCTCTAAGAGCCTTCAGGACGCAGGCGAGGACCAGCGCCTCAGTGCCCGGGCGGTTCTGCACATGCTCGCTCGCGAACCATGCGGTGTTGCTTAGCCGCGGGTCTACGACAAACAAACTGTTGCCCCGCGCGGTGTACTTCGCGTCTATTATCTCTTTGGCGATAACGGCGTGACTGAAGAAGACATCGCCAAGCACGATAACGCAGTTGGCCTCTACCACAGCCGCCACTCCGGCACTCTCCTCGTGAGCGACGAGCGGCAGGTCCTGCGGCTCGAACATGCACGACACGGCTCCGGCACCGAGGCTTCGAGCGAGGCGCCCGACCGCCTCGAGTTCAGCCGTGCTGCGCGTCGGCTCGGTGACAACGGCCACCGACTCCGGGCCGTAGGTCGAGGCAATGCTTTTCAGCGCGGATGCCAGGCTGTCAATCGCCACGGGCCAGGACGCCTCACGAAGAACACCATCCCGGCGCATGAGCGGGGTCGCCACACGCTGCGGGTGAGTCATCAACTCGGCTCCGTAGAGCCCGCGCGCACACACTCGCGCTGAGTGGGAACCACCTGTCTCACAGAACTCCGGGCCAACCACGGCCTCGCCCTTGACGCGAAACGCGACATCGCAACCCAGGGAGCAAAGGAGGCACTTAGACAGTAATGTATCCATTAGCTTCAGCCATCACGTCCAGGCATCCGGGAAATCACGTATCTGGTCATAGGTGAACACGGGACCATCTTTGCACACGTAGTAGTGTCCGATGCGGCAGTGGCCGCACATGCCCATGCCGCAACTCATGTTCTTCTCCATCGAGAAGTACATATGCTCCGGCTTAAAGCCCATTTTGAGAAGCAGGGGGACCATGAACCTGAGCATGATGGGCGGGCCGCAACCGACGGCCACGGCATTCGGAATGTCGGCGATGTCCTCGGGCTTCATGATGGTTGTCACTACCCCGACGTTGTGGCTCCAAGACGTGTCGGCCACATCGACCGTGTAGACCACATCCAACTTCGGATCGGTCTCCCACGAGTGACACAGCTGCTTGTACATCCGCAGCTCAGGGTTGCGCGCACCGTATCGAAGGACGATACGCTTGTACTGGTCGGCCTCATGCAAGAGCGCGAGGAGCACGGAACGCATGGGGGCCATGCCGACACCCCCACCCACCACATACACCTCGCGTCCCTTGAAGTAGTCCATCGGATACTGATTCCCGAATGGGCCGCGAACGAGCGCAGTTTGTCCGGCGCGCGCGCGGTGCAGCGCCGTGGTGTTCTTGCCATGAGGCTGTATCTGCACGCTCACATCAAAGGTGTCCCGCTCAAAGCACGAAGACGACACGCCGAACGGCGACTCACCGACGCCGGGCATGCCGACCATCACGAACTGGCCCGGTGCAAACACCAGGGGCAGTTCGGGCTTGAGGACAAGCGTCTTGATAGCAGAGTTCTCATCGATGACGTCGAGAATCTTCGCCTGGATAGGGGCGTACGGGTTATTCACTGTGGCTCTCCTCCAGGTCGTGAAGAACCTGGCGCATATCGATCTTGGCGAGACACGCCTCGATACAGCGCCCGCAGCCAGTGCACGCAATCAGGTCGAACTTGGCGGGATAGAACTGGAACTTCTTCACATACTTGTTCTTGAACCTGTCGCTGCCCGTCGCCCGGGCGGTGTGACCACCGCCGCAGCGCGTATAGCCACGAAGATAGCAGAAATCCCACACGCGAATACGCTCGTTGCTCTCTCCCTTGCTCTGGTCATACAGGACGAAGCAGTGACACGTAGGGCAGATAGCGAGACATGCTGCATCTTCGCGGCATCTGCCAACGTACTTGGTCCACGCCGAGGAGTTGAACCCGGTCGCCACCAGTTCCGTGAAGGGGCGAGCGGTCTCGTAGCCCTTGTTCTGCTCAACCACAGCATCACGAGTGCGCTGCCTGTTCTGGTCGCGCTCGGCAATCTGCGCATCGGTCGCCGGACTCAGCGGGACGCCTTCAACCTCCAGCGCCTTCCGCCCCTTCTCGCTGCCCACCTCTACTACGAGGCCACCCGACACCACCGCGACCGAGAGGTCGAAGTGATCCTGTGGGTAGGGAGCCATGTCGAGAAGCGTGCAGAAGCAGGTGGAGGCAGGGTCAGAGCAGTCGGCGCCCACGACCAGCGCTTTTTCCCGCCGTGAAACCCAGAACGGATCACGCGGCTCCGAGTCAGCGAACGCCTTATCGAGACACTCGAGCGACCGCAGGTCGCAGTTCTTGGCGCCGATAAGGACGAAACCAGGCTCATTGTCGAGGAATGTGGTGTCGCCGGGATACGTGGCAACAGTCTCGAGAACCCTGAAGTAGAAGGTCTTCAGAGGCTCGACGGCACGTATGCCGTCAAGCTCGGGTTCGATGGAGGATTCTGCTGACAGGCGAACCCAGTGGCGGTGCTCGCCTTTGGTAATCGGCGCGTAGACCGGCCTGTCGCCAGCCCAGACGCTCACAATGCGTTCAAAATCACCAGAGGAGACGAACAGTGGCTTCATGAGTACCTGTCGCCGAAGGCAGGTGCCGTCGATACACTTGACGCCGGATAGACTGTGATGAACTCACGTCTTCGCCTTCCGGCCGTCTGCACTCTGCCATGAGTGCGCCATTATAAGAAGCGCCGCAAAACCGTGTCAATAATCGCATCAGACCACTTTCACTGCTACTCAGCCCGAAAACTGACCTGCAGGTCGGGGTCGTCCTTCTTCAGAAGGGCCTCTATCTCGCCCTGTGCACCCGGATCGGCTACGGGCTGTACAATTGATATCCGCTGCCCCGAATCGGTCTTCCCCGTTCCCGGGTTCGTGATGAAGCCGAGCACCGTCGCATAGTGGAAAACGCGGTCACCGCAGCACACCGTATCAACAACCGCATCCGTGAGCAGGTACAGCACGTCCCGCTCACCGAGGCGCACCGTTCGTTCGTCCCAGTGCGCCTTCACACCGTGACCGCTATGTGCATCCGAGCCTTCAGGCAGGTGAACGTACTCCAATGAAGTCTCCCTTGCGTCTCCGCAGTCTGCGAGAGGGATGGGGTTCGTATTGCTGTCGGACGGCAGATGGTCTTCACTTGCTGTGAAGCAGCATGAACATCTGTTGTCTCGTGGCTACCAACTGATCGGCCGCAATGCGCACCACTCGCTCCATGACTCGGGCGCATATATCGGGATGGGTTTCGCACAGCTTGCGCATCACTGCGCCGTCGAGGACAATGGCCTCTGAATCCGCCATTACCTTCGCGGTGGATGTGTACCGGTACGGCGGAACCAGCGCCTCCCAGCCGAAGACTTCATTCCGCCTCAGCGAAGCTACCTGGAGATGGGTATCAGGGACAGCCTCGATATCGAGGTTGACTCGGCCGGAATCGACGACGTACATCCGGGTGCTCTCACCGTTCTCAGCGAAGATGACTTCACCCGCGGGATACTGCTGCACCCGAACTACGCCCCTGGCAATCATCTCGAGTTCATCGTCGTTGATGCCGTGGAAGATGCCAACCTCTTTGAGACGTTCGACGCTTACCATCGTATCTACCTCCTGACTAGAAGTGACTAGCGGCCGTTTCGCTGACTCTTGAGCATGCACAATCGAGCGGGGTCAATGAGGATACCACACTCGCACCTGCCCATCCTTTCCACGTCGCTCAACACCTGCTCACACGGACACGCGGGGCGTGATTCAACGCATGGGCAGTGTCCCAGGGCAACAAACCTGACCGTGTGAGCTTTCAAGCATTCCGGGTTGGGAAGCAGAAGTCCATGCGCTCTGGCGAACTCGGTGAGTTCGCCGGCGACGTCCGACGGGGTCTTGTCTACTATGGCCATCTCGTGCACACTCCTGCTGCTGCGACCGCGCCGCTGACACGGCACGGACCCGGCGCCGAGCGCCGATATACTACCAGTGCCGGGGGTAAACTCAAAGGGGCGCATCAACGCCGGGCAGGCCACTATCGCCACCGCCATACCTTTTGCCACGCAGACATACCTGCTATACTAGACACCCAGCCGGGATTCCGCATGACGCCGGATTTGGTCAAGGGAATCCTGCCGAAAGGTTGGCTCGTCGGACGCGTTGGTGCGAACTGCACGAGCGACTTCTCAGGGAGGAGAGAGAGTGCCCATCTATCTCGCGATAGGACAGATGTTGATAGCGGTCGCCCTGATCGGAGCCGTCCTGCTTCAGGTTCAGGGTGGCGGCCTCGGCGGCATTTTCGGGCAGTCTGACGGTGTCTACCGCACCAGGCGAGGCATCGAGAGGACTCTCTTTCGCCTCACCATAATCCTTGCGGTGGTCTTCGTCGTCATGGCCATGCTTACCGTGGCCCTGATGTAGCCTCTCCATGGCTCCGCCAATCACGCTGCTGACCGACTTCGGCACAGAAGACGCGTACGCAGCAGT
>Ga0351942_1203_pt1 | contig 20256 bp, 14 predicted proteins | sample TotcelT113001N10_FD_206838 | JGI IMG/M metagenome (GOLD analysis project Ga0351942, IMG submission 206838) | Enriched cells from coal bed in the Powder River Basin, Montana, United States - Total cells T11 rep2 HSBNCT.T11.300.1.N10 ... | reverse complement strand
ATCAGGAGCACTAAAAAAATTGACAGACAGACACTCCGGGATGCACTCGCCGGAATCCCCGGTTACGAGGGTGTAACAGGGAAAATGCAGTTTAAGGAAGGATCCGGTGATCCCATAAAGAGCGCGGTAATACTCCGGATTAAGGACGGAAAATTCGTTTATTTTGTGAGTGCAAACCCTTAGCGTTGATTCAGGATTGACGGTTGCTGTTTTTTAAGTCCAGAACGAATCACACCGAGGCAAGTCTCGAAGAGGTATCAATAAGGAATTTTGAACAGATTTATTTTTTGATGCATGCTTCGGGATATGAAACCCGAGGGGCAACAAGAAACATAAAATACAGTTCCGGATTGCGGTGATTTAAAATGTCCTATGTTCTCCAGCAATTGATGAATGTATTTCAACTCGGCAGCATATACGCATTGATTGCTCTGGGCTATACTATGGTCTACGGGATTCTTACCATGATAAATTTTGCGCACGGTGATCTCTTCATGGTAGGCGCTTTTATCTGTTTTGTTGCGGCAGTCTTTCTGAAACTTTCCTTTGTGCCGGTAATGTTGCTATCCATGTTCGGAGTAGCCCTCCTCGGAGTTGTAATTGAACGTCTGGCTTATAAGCCTTTAAGGCAGGCGCCCCGCGTATCTGCAATTATTACGGCATTGGGGGTAGGTCTTTTTCTGGAAAACTTTACCCTTGCTCTTAACCCCTATCCTAAACAGATACCCCAGCTTATGTCCAATACGACATGGATTATTCTGGGTGTATCCATATCTTCTCTCCAGGTGTTTATTATTGTACTTTCGTTATTGTTGATGTTGACTCTGGACCTGATTGTGAGGAAGACTATGGTAGGAATGGCCATGCGGGCCATTTCGTGGGACAAGGCAGTGGTGCCTCTTATGGGGGTGCCGATGAATCTGATAATTTCTGCAACCTTTGCCATCGGCGCCAGTCTTGGCGGAGCGGCAGGGGTAATGTACGGCCTGGCATACCCGGTAATTGATCCATACATGGGGATCATGGTGGGATGGAAGGCCTTCATATCTGCCGTAGTCGGCGGAATCGGCAATATCCGGGGCGCCATGATCGGCGGTTATATCCTCGGTATGACGGAAATAATGGTGGTTGCTTTTTTCCCCTCTACATACCGTGATTTTGTAGCCTTTGCACTCCTGCTCATACTTCTCATATTCAGGCCTTACGGCATACTCGGCAAGCCCCAGCCCCAGAAGGTATAGTAAGCCTGTGGAAAATCGGAAAGAAATATTTCAATGGTTCAGACAACTACGGGGAAGGCTGATGCGCCCACGCTGGCTTTTACCGGCGCTTCTGACCTTTATCTTTCTGGTTTCTCTTGCAGTGCATCATTTTGAACTCCTTGATCTTTATATACAGCTTATATTAATGTATGTCGGCATAAATATCATCCTCACGTTGAGCCTCAATCTGATAAACGGTTACATGGGTGAATTCTCCGTGGGCCATGCGGGATTCATGGCTATAGGTGCCTACATCGCTTCTTTACTCACGGTAAAAATCTTTCCTGCTTATATGACAGCATGGCTCTTTCCTCTTGCAGTTCTCGCAGGAGGTATCGGGGCTGCCCTTGTCGGATTAATAGTGGCCTTTCCGTCATTCAAAACAAGGGGTGATTACCTTGCCATTGTTACCCTCGCCTTTGGCATGATTGTCAAATCAGCGATAGAAAACATTGACGCCCTCGGCGGGCCCAGAGGTTTTCTGGGGATGGAGAAGCTCTCCACGCTGCCATGGGTATTTTTCTGGGCGGCCCTGTCCGTATGGGTGATACGGAACCTTGTTTACTCGAATTTCGGGAGAGGCGTGATCTCAATACGTGAAGATGAGATAGCAAGCGACCTGATGAGTGTTAATACAAAAGAGGTGAAAATTATTGCATTTGTTGTATCTTCTTTCTTTGCAGGGGTTGCGGGCGCTCTCTTTGCTCATCTTCTGCAATTTATCAATCCCCGTGCTTTTGACATTATAAAATCGACGGACATACTTATCATGGTATACCTCGGCGGCATCGGGTCTATCGCAGGGTCAATTCTTGGTGCTACAATTTATACGGTACTGCTGGAGGTCTTAAGACCCATGGGTATATGGCGTATGGTCTTTATGCCTCTCATGCTTGTATTGCTCATGATTTTCCGGCCAAAGGGCATTATGGGTCTTAAGGAATTCCGATGGTTTGTCCCCATCCGCGATCTTTTTGCAAGCAGACTATGGCATTATAAAAGAGGGGAAAAGTAATGGCAATCCTCAATGCCCGGGGGGTCACTCACTTTTTCGGCGGACTGGCAGCGGTATCGGACTTCAGGATTAACCTGGAACCGAATGAACTTGTCGGGATTATCGGGCCGAACGGCGCAGGCAAGACAACGGTTTTCAATCTCATCACCGGTGTATACAGCGCGACAAAGGGGAGTATCATTTTTGAAGGCACCCAGATCGTGGGAAAGAGGCCTAATCAGGTCACCGGCCTCGGCATAGCCCGTACTTTCCAGAATATACGTCTTTTTAAAGAGATGACGGTTCTTGATAATGTCAGGACTGCACACTATGCGAAGGTAAAATACGGCCCCGTAGATGCATTGCTCCATACAGGAAGCTTCTGCAGGGAGGAAGAGAGGATTATATCGCGCTCTATGGATTTACTTGCTTACTTAAATCTCGAAACTCACGCCGGTGAACTGTCGAAGAATCTTTCTTACGGTTTGCAGAGGAGGCTGGAAATTGCCAGGGCCCTTGCAACTGAACCGAAGCTTCTCCTTCTCGACGAGCCTGCTGCCGGTATGAACCCTCAGGAAGTTGACCGGCTCATGGAACTTATCAGAAGGATAAAAATCGATTTTGACCTTACCATACTGCTCATTGAACATCAGATGCATCTTGTTATGAATATTTGTGAACGTTTGATAGTGCTTGATTTCGGTGAAACTATAGCTCAGGGCAAACCTTATGAGATACAGAATAATCCTTTAGTGCTCGAAGCATATCTGGGCAAGGAGATGCAGGGATGAGTGAAAAAGGGATTATACTTGAGGCAAAAGATCTTGCCGTCACATATGGAAATATCAAGGCCGTGGATAACATATCATTCCATGTATACGAAGGTGAAATTGTTACGCTTATCGGGGCAAACGGTGCAGGCAAATCTTCTACACTCCGTGCTGTTTCAGGCATGGAACCTTACACAGGCCATATATATTACAGGCAACGGGATATGGGCAATGTGCCAGCCCATCAGATTGTGGCCATGGGCATTGCTCATGTACCGGAAGGGCGCGGTATTTTCGGCAATCTCACGATTATGGAAAATTTGAAGCTTGCCACCTGGCAGCGCAAGGATAAAGAGGAAATTTCAAAAGATTATAACCGTATTTTTACGCTTTTTCCCCAACTTTACAAGAGAAGAAAACAGCTTGGAGGAACACTTTCGGGCGGTGAGCAGCAGATGCTTGCTCTGTCACGTGCGATTATGAGCAGAGGCAGTGTGATGCTCCTCGATGAGCCTTCCATGGGGCTTGCACCTTTTCTGGTCCGCAATATTTTTCAAGTCCTTACGGAGATCAACCGGGCAGGCACCACAATCCTCCTTGTTGAACAGAATGCGCTCATGGCCCTTTCCATAGCCTCACGGGCTTATGTGCTGGAAACCGGAAAGATTACCATTTCAGGTTCAGGGGCAGAACTTATCGGTGATCCCAGGGTTAAGGAAGCCTATCTCGGATGCTGAAAAGCGTTGTTTCCAATATTTTTCTGGATATTTACCGGCTTGCAATATAGTATTATCTGAACAATATCAGTCTTTATGATGTTATTTGCCTGTAAAAATATTTTGTATACTTGTTTTATTGCATTGAAGGGATAAAATGACCGGTATAAGCAGATATTTTGATCTTTACAATAACGGCACCGACATAAGAACAGAGGTCCTTGCGGGGCTGACCTCGTTTCTGGCTACTATGTATATTATTGTGGTAAACCCCGCCATTGTTCAGGCTTCCGGTATGCCCTTCAATGCGGTTCTAACCGCGACTGTCATTGTAAGCGCCTTTGCCAGTATCGCTATGGGGCTTTACGCAAAAAATCCCATAATTATGGCGCCGGGCATGAGTTTGAACCATCTCTTCGCCTATTCTATTGTAAAAATGGGGGGAGTTCCCTGGGAGATGGCTCTGGGGTGTGTTTTCTGGGCAGGTGTTATTTTTCTTATCATTGCATGTTTTGACCGTCAGAAATGGTTCGTCAAAAGCATCCCCCGTGAGCTCCGTTTCGGTATTGCCGGGGGGATAGGACTTTTTATAGCCCTCATCGGGTTTGAAAACGCCGGTCTTTTTTCAGGAGGGGGAGGCGGTTTTCACTTCAGTGCCATAAACCTTATTTTTCTTGCCGGTATGGTGATTACCGGTATTCTCATGGCGCGCCATGTTCCCGGAAGTTTCATTATAGGCATTATAGCTACGACAATCATGGCATTAACTGTCGGTCGATGGTGGGGGGATGCGTCTGCCATAACGGGCGGCACAAAAACACTGGTGAACTGGAAAGGCTGCTGGTCACCGCCTGACTTCAGCCTTCTTATGCGTGTTGATTTTATAGGTTCTTTGAAATTTTCATATATTCCGGTCATACTCATTTTTCTCTTTTCATGTATTTTTGATGGCCTGGGCACTTGTGTAGGAGTATGCGAGGCAGGTAATCTTATTGATGAAGAAGGGGAGCCGAGGCATATCGGAAAGTCACTGAGGGCAAATGCTTTCGGGATGGTGCTCTCTTCCCTGTTCGGGACAAGCCCTGCTACCGCCTATATCGAGTCTGCTACAGGCATCAAAGAAGGAGGTCGGACAGGGCTTACCGCGGTTGTGGCAGGCATATTTTTTCTTCCCTTCCTGTTCCTGTCGCCGCTGCTTTCTATCGTGCCCGGTATTGCCACGGCGCCGGTCCTTGTACTGGTGGGTGTTTTTATGCTGAAGCCGTTGATCTACCTTCGATGGGATCATTTTGATGAATCCATTCCTTTTTTTCTGTCCATGATCATCATGCCCCTTACGCATTCCATCTCGCTGGGGATTGTCTGGGGCTTATTAAGCTGGACAGCTATCAAAATAGGGTGCAACAGATGGAGGCAGGTGCCGCTTTTCCTCTGGGTAATGGATGCAGCAATTATACTTGTCCTTATAACATCCGGAAATGTATTCCATTAGATTTGTAAGAGGTTTATAGAGAAATTATGGCAGGCAGGGAAAAAGAAAGCGGCAACGAAATTATGGAAAAAAACATTCGCACATATATGACCCTTCTTCAGGGAAGTGTTGATATTCAGATAGACTCTTTTACTGAAACCCATCTTGAGATGGAACCCATCCTTCATCCGCAGGCAGAATCACAACATATTGATATAACGGCTTTTCTTTATGCTGCCATCCGTTTACCCGACTGTATCTACGCAGTAAAAAAGATTTTACTCGGTCAAAGCGAAGAGATTTTCAGGAGCAGTGGAACTGAAGATATTTTTCACTGGCAAGAGGTTAATGCCGGTGCAAGAAGGAGAAGAACTGTCTTTGACGGCAAGGGCACACTGGCATTTTTTGTTACCAGTGTATCGGATATTGACGATATTATCCCATCTCTTGTGGTTTTTCAGACAGAATGGAACAAGATGTGTGCCTACCTTTCAGACAGTCCTATAGGCAAGGCGCTTGTCTCAGGCAATGTCAGTGCCCGTGAAGCGGATGAAACCTTGCGCAAATCACTTGATATTTCCATAGAAGACTGGCAATTGCTCCAGAGGGGATGGGGAAATCTCTGGGATGAAAAGATGAAGGCAATTGCATCGGGAAAAAAAGCGATTCGCCTGACCCTCATTAAAGGCGGTTTCAGCGAATACAGGAGGGTGGTCCAACAATGGTGGATAGAACTAACCCGCCATTTTGAAGAGACATTGATTGAATTGCGTCCTATTTATCTGATCTCCAGCAACATGTACAGCTTTTCCAATATGCTTACCGGTTATGCTGCGAAACACAGAAAAGAAATTCTGGAATTTGCCTTCGACATGAAGGTTGAAGGATTTGAACGCCGATGGGCGCAATGCCAATCAGACGAAGATGAAAACGGGGCAGCAGACCTGCTTTATTATATGACCCGTGATTTTGTAAACAGTTCAGAGGAGCATATAAAAGATTTTAAAGAGATGGAGGTTGAGGCAGGTATTATGAATTTCACACAGCTTGAATGCCTTGATCTTCCTGCCCAGATTATTGATATACGGAAGGCCATTCCTGAACGCATGGACAGAAGGTTGCGAATAAAAAAGATAGACAGCCTCCGGGAGAGCCGGGCTATGATCGTTAATATCGATTATCCACTGGGGTTTGCCGCATATCATGTCTTCTCTCAGATAGCTGCCAGCGCAAAAAAGATACTCGGTGTTTATATACTGGGAAAAGCGGCAACCATGAGCGCCAGGCTTGGCGATATCATGATCCCTAACGAGATCTGCGACCTCCACTCAAAAAACACCTTTTATTTTAAAAACTGTTTTTCTTTGAAAGATTTTCATGACCTGATCCGCAATATTGCCGTTCTTGACCGTCAAAAGGCAATTACAGTCCGGGGTACCTTTCTGCAGAACAGGACTATGATGCAGGAGTTCCATAAGGAAAATTTCAACAGTATTGAAATGGAGGCAGGACCCTATTTGTGCGCCATATACGAAAATATCTTTCCGGACCGGTACCCTGTGAACGCGGTACTGAATTTTCATAATGAAGCGGAAAACATGTATGACCTCGGTTTTTTGTATTATGCCTCTGATACCCCCTACCACAGACGGGAAAGTCTTTTGAGCAGAAGCATGGGTATAAGCGGCATCGAATCGGTCTATGCATGTTCTGCCGCAACGTTGAGAAAGATATTTACGAAAGAAATACGGAGCGTTCTTGAGGAGTGATAAAATACAAGGGGGAAATAAATCATGTTCCCAAATTTGCCGATACCGGGCAGCTCTGTCGCGGGGAGTTCAACTTTGGGAGGCATGAATTAAGAAAATCCAGTATCAAGTTTGTGTATACTTATGTTATTATTTTTTGAAGGTTCATAGACCGGGGGTTCTATATGGCTAATTTTGTGGGTAAATTAAAGATTAAATACAAGTTCTGGATCATTATAGGAATAGCATTATTCAGCCTCTTTTTAACTGAGTTCATATTCCTTGTTTCTTTGAAGCAAGACCTCCTGGAAGAAAAAAAAGCACGAACACGAAACGTCGTTGAAACGGCATACGGGATCGTACAATTTTATTACGATTCTGCAAAAAGCGGGAAAATCACCGATGACGAGGCTCAGCAGAAGACAAAGGATTTAATAAGGTCTTTACGATATGAAGGGAATGAATATTTCTGGATAAATGACATGAAGGCATTTATGGTTGCTCATCCATACTTTGAATTGGAAGGGAAAGACCAGACAGACCTGAAGGATGTTAAGGGAAAAAGGATTGTAGTTGCATTTGTTGAAAAGGTAAGGGCCCAGAAAGCCGGTTTTGTCGAATATTTGTGGAGAAAGCCCGGCGCTGAAAAAGATACCCCTAAAATTACTTATGTGAAAGGATTTGAGCCATGGGGATGGGTGTTAGGCTCCGGAGTCTATACGGATGATGTTGACAGGATATTCCTGAATAAAGCCCTGAAACTGGCGCTTATAATGGTTATATTGATCTTTGTTGTTGTAACGGTGTCCTGGCTTATTGCGAGAAGTATCACACAACCGTTATCCACCATGAAGAAAAGCTTACAGCGGGTTGCTGAAGGCGATCTGAGGATAAATGATGCAGAGGAAGAGATGCGGGTGCAGGGGGCCGATGAAATCAGTCAGCTTATAAGCGCCCTTAATCACATGAGGAAAAATCTCGATTCCCTTATAGGACAGGTACAACTCTCAGGTATACAAGTGACATCATCCACAACACATATAGCGGCATCGGCAAGACAACTTGAATCAACAGTTGCAGAACAGGCTGCATCGATCCGGGAGGTTACTGCAACAACCAAAAAGATATCCAGCACATCTGAAGATCTGATGAAGACTATGGGCGGTGTGAGCGACACAGCCTCGCAGACTGCCGGTATGGCCGAGGAAGGACGTGATTCGCTTAACCGCATGCAATCATCAATGCGGGCATTTATAGAAGCTACAGGTTATATATCGTCAAAGTTGGGTATTATAAATGAAAAGGCAAACAAGATTTCCGGTGTTGTTACTACTATCAATAAGATTTCGGATCAGACCAATCTTCTATCCCTGAACGCTGCCATTGAAGCGGAAAAAGCCGGTGAATACGGGAAAGGTTTTTCAGTGGTTGCCCGTGAGATTACCCGTCTTTCCGATCAGACAGCGATAGCCACAAAAGATATAGAATATATGGTGAAGGAGATGCAGTCTTCAGTCTCATCCGGTGTTATGGAAATGGACAAATTTACTGAAGGGGTGCGGCGAAACGTCGAAGCCGTTGAAATAATCGGCGATCAGCTTGGTGATATCATTGATCAGGCAAGGAAACTGGGTCCGCAATTCGAGGTGGTGAACGAGGGGATGCACATGCAGGTAGAAGGGGCACAGCAAATCAGCGAGGCCATGAACCAGTTGTCCACGGCAGCGGAGCAAACGAGAGACTCTTTATCGGAGTATAAACGGGTGACAGAGCAGCTCAACTCGGCTGTGCAGGTTTTACAGAATGAGGTCTCGCGTTTTAAATTAAACCGCGGATAATTATGAAAATATCCTTTAACAGACTTACCATTCTTGAAAAAATCTTTGCCGGAAGTGTTATTTTTGCGCTGCCCATTATCGTTCTCCTTTTTTATATGGTCTCAGGGTTTAACCGTGATATCAGATTCACCCGCCTTGAATTCTGGGGAAACAAGCTGCTTATTCCACTGGAAACTATTGCAGAGCTGATTCCGGAACATCAATTGATGGTGCGCCTCTATATTGAAGGGGATACAGCAGCGGAAGAGAAAGTCAACCTTCTTGCCCAGGCAATAGAAAAGGAATTTTCCATCCTCCGGAAAGAAGATAAGGCCATTGAAGACGCGCTTCAGATTAGCGAAAAGAGCCTTAAAGATGCCGGGATTAAGCAGGGTCATATTTCGGATATATATAAAATATGGCAGGAATTACGTTCTGACTGGAAAAATAATGGAACCGCCAGGAATGACGATATGCACGAATACATGATATTTAAACCGATTTACGCACTCATCACAAGGATAGGTAATACATCAAATATGGTTCTGGATCCCAGTCTGGAAACTACATATTTAACCGATATCGGTCTCCTTATCATACCGAATACTCAAAAAAGGCTGGGTTCGTTCGTTCTTTTTGTGGAATCGGTGATATATAAAGGTTTTGTTTCCAAAGATGATAGGATTAAATGTGCTATTTCCGCTGCCATGCTTGAAGATGACCTCCAGCATATAACGCAGAGCGCCGAAACAACAATCAGAGAAAGCAAAAAACTACATGGCGCCGGTGCTTCACTTGAAAAAAGCATACCTCCTTTGCTGGATGAATATAGATCATCTATAATTTATTTCCTTTCCATATTGAGCAGATTAACAAATGATTCGGATTTTAAAGTATCGACTAAAGAGTTTTTGGAACCCGCAAAAAAAGTGCTTGATACAGGCGCCGCGCTCAGACAGACGACTATGCTGGAGTTGCAAATCCTGCTCGATAAAAGGGTTAAGAGCTTAGTAAACAAGAGATTTTTCGCACTTTTCCTGAGCCTGAGCATGTTGCTTTTTGCCTCGATTGCAGTTGTTGTTATTTCACGAGGGATTACCAAATCCCTTGGAAAAGTGATAGATATTGCCGGAGAAATTGCTGATGGAAATTTACAGAAAGCAATGGAAGAACTTGAGAAAACAGGCAGGATTGATCTCCATTTAAAGGAAAGCACGGAAGTGTCTTCAGAAAATCAGAGGAATGAAATCCACCGGCTTTTCAATGCAGTGACCACTATGACTTCAAGCCTCTATTCTTTGATCATACAGGTAGGCAAATCGGGCATTCAGGTGGGTACATCATCTACCCAGATAGCGGCATCGGCAAGGCAGCTTGAAGCAACCGTTGCGGAACAGGCCTCATCGATCAATGAAGTGAGCGCGACAAGCAATGAAATTTCAGCCACTTCGCAGGAATTTGCGAAAACCATGAATAAGGTGTCGAATATGGCTTCTGAAGCCGCGGAAATGGCAAGCGCGAGCATGTCCAGCCTGTCGGATATAAACGCAACGATGAAGAGACTTCTGGAAAATACAACCGAAAGTTCCGGGAAATTAAGGGCTGTGAACGAAAAAATGGATAATATTACCCAGGTAATCACAACCATTACAAAAGTAGCAAACCAGATCAACCTTCTTTCTCTCAATGCTGCCATCGAAGCGGAAAAAGCAGGTGAATACGGTATCGGCTTTTCGGTTGTTGCCAGGGAAATCCGGCGCCTTGCGGACCAGACCGCCGTGTCCGCTCTGGATATAGAAGGCATGATAATGGAAACCAGGGAAGCAGTGAGGGACGGTGTCCAGGCTGTCGAAATATATACGGACCGGACACGGACAAGTACGGAGAAGATTGCGGAAATAAGCATAGATTTGTTGAGGGCCATTGAACATACTCAGGAGCTGGTGCCCCAGTTCGAGTCTGTGAATCAGGGGATGCAGATGCAATCGCAGAGCGCCTCTCAAATAAGTGAGTCCATGGGTCATCTCAATGAGGCTGCCCGGCAGACCAGGGATTCTTTGATTGAATTCAGAGGTGTTACCGAACAGCTTAATGCCGCAGTAAAAGATCTGGAGAATGAGGTAGCCCGATTTTCCATAAATTCGCAGGTATAAATGCTTTTTCTTGTTTTTGAGATAGATAATGAACGTTATTGTCTGGAAGTTTCCAGTATCATTGAAATTACACCCATGGTTGCTTTTAAAAAAATCCCCCATGTCCCGGCCTACTTCTCGGGGTTATTTAATTACCGCGGAACCATAGTGCCTGTTGTTGATCTTTCGGTTTTAATTTCAGGGAAATCTTCGAGGCCGTTCTTCAGCACCCGTGTTGTACTGGTTGATTATGAGGGTATAGATAAAAACCACCATATCCTCGGGCTGTTGGCTGAGCGGGCTACGGAAACAATTTTTTGCAAAGAGGAAGCATTTCAGCCTTCCGGCATAGAGGTTGATGAGGCCAAATACCTGGGCGATGTTATATTTGATGAAAAGGGCATGATTCAAAGGATAAGGATAGAAAAACTGCCCCCTGAAACTATACAGGGATATGATTTTTTTGCGTTGAGGGAAAACAATGACATCACCATATTATGATCGTAGCTCTTCCGGGGCCGGTCATGTGACGCCTGAAGCAGCAAGTCCTGCCCCTGAAGCAGTGATGCTTAGCATCGAAGAATTACTGTCAAAAAAAATCGGTCTTGAACCGGAATCCGTAGGGAGAAGGAATATTGCAGCCGCAGTTAACACACGTATGGAGCAATCCATGATTGATGGTGTGAATAAATACCTGCATATACTCAAATCTGATTCTGAGGAGCTTGAAAAATTGATCGAAGGGTTGACTGTTCCGGAGACGTGGTTCTTCCGCGACAACGAATCCTTTATTTATTTGAAAAAATATGTGCATGATGTAAAACCCTCAGTCTTTAAGGGAAATATGTTTAAAGTCCTTTCCGTTCCATGTTCTACGGGAGAAGAGCCCTATTCGATAGCGATTACTTTACTGGAAGCCGGTTTAATGCCGGAACATTTTCAAATTGATGCAATAGACATAAACTCGAAGGCAATCGGGGCGGCAAAGCGGGCTGTTTACGGAAAAGTTGCCTTTCGAGGTGAGAACAGTGACTGTAAGGATAAGTATTTCACCTGTTCAGAAGAGGGGTTTATACTGAATCCGGTTATAACCGGGTCGGTAAATTTTTACAGGGACAATTTTATGCAGCCTTATGTCATGCTGGATCGTGGGCCTTATCAGGTAATTTTCTGCAAAAATCTCCTCATATACCTTACCGATGCTGCGAGAAAAAATGTGTTTGACAACATTAACCGTCTACTGCTCCCGAAGGGTATCGTCTTTACCGGCCACGCTGAATTAATGTCTTTCTTGCAATACGGATACAGGCCGATAAAGCATTCAAGATCCTTTGCATGCAGGAAAACAGTGGCAGGAGAGGATTCAGCCTCCTGTGAAGGAAGGAGGCTGAATCCTCCCGGTCATCTCCATAAGGATGAAAAACTTAAAAAATCTTTTTACAAAAGAGAAGATGTAAAATCTCCTGATGCTAAAGCTGATACAGCAATAAATAAAAATGTTCCTGAAGCGGACCTGAAAAAAAAGAAAAGGGATAATAAATTGTCTATTCCCATGATCCGGAAACTTGCAGATGAGGGATCGCTTAATGAAGCTCTAGCTCTGTGTGAGCAATTCTTAAAAAAGCACAAACATAATAAAGAGGCTTATTATCTGATGGGGCTTATCAACCTCGCGTTAAATATTTTTGACAAGGCTGAGGCATTTTTTCAAAAGGCTTTGTATTTAGACCCCTCCTATTATGAAGTATTGCTGCACATGAAGCTTTTGCATGAAAAGAAAGGCGACACCGGGAAGGCTTCGGTTGTGGAGGCAAGGATAAAAAGGTTTAAGGATTAGCATGGATCGGAAAAACAACATAAGCCTGTTGCAGTGCTGGAAACAACAAGGTGTTTTCGGGGATTTTTCCTGCCTGAAGCTTGCCGATATTGTACATTGCCGTAATTGTGCAGAATACAATAAGGCCGGCAGAACCCTTTTTGACCGCGAGGTTTCAGATGATTTTCTCGAAGAGTGGACAAAGAATCTTACCGGTATTAAAGAAACAGAGGCCCTTGATACCATATCGGTAATTGTAATGAGGATCAAAAATGAATGGCTGGCACTGAAAACAATCTATCTGCAGGAGACAACGAATGTCCGTCCCGTTCATCGCGTACCTTTGCGAACGAACAATGTTTTTAAGGGGATTGTGAATATAAACGGAGAGTTGCTTCTTTGTATTTCCGTAGCCGACCTCCTGGAGTATGCCCATGAAGAGGATAAGTGGAAAGACGATTCGATGATCTATAAACGTATGGTGGTAATAAATAAAAACGGTGAACGCTACGTCTTTCCGGTTGATGAAATCCTGGGCATATATCGCATAGCTTCATCTGATTTAAAGGAACCCCCTGTAACATTATCCAAAACTCCCACGACATTAATCGAAGGCATTTTCAACCTTAACGAAAAAAAAGTAGGACTGCTGGGTGAGGGTAAGTTTATTCATGCTTTAAAAAGGAGTCTGGAAAGTTGACGATGCAGAACCAAACGGATATGGCCGATCTTTCTATGCTCGATCTTTTCCGTATAGAAGCTGAGAATTATACAAAAATCCTGGAGGCAGGGCTTGTAGAGGTTGAACAGAACCAGACGCCTGAAAAGATTGAGCCTCTTATGCGCGCAGCCCACTCAATCAAGGGTGCGGCGCGTATTGTGGGTCTGGATGCCGTTGTCGGTATCGCACATGCCATGGAGGATGTGCTTTCCGCTGCTCAGCACGGTAAGCTGGAACTTACTTCCGACCATATTGACATGCTCCTGAATGGCAATGACCTTTTTTTACATCTCACTACTATAGATATTGCCGCTATTCCTGAATGGCTGGAAGGTCAGTCCGAAGCAATAGATACATTAAGCGGCAGTCTGAGAAAAATTCTCACAGGAGAGCCGGCAGCAGCGACTGAAAAAAAACCGGCGCCGAAGGCGCCTGAGATTCAGGAACAGAAAGAGACGTTGACAGCAGAGTCTGACATTCAGGAAAAAAAGGAGATAATGCCTGAAAGGCCTGTGACAACTGTGCCGGCACCCGAAGCGGCGGGTCCCCTTGTTAATCAGGATGTGGCACTTAAGGCCAGACCTGAAGAAAAAGATGAAGAAAGTTTTGTCCGTGTAGCTTCGGAAAGTTTGAATCGTCTCATGGGGTTTGCCGGGGAATGCCTTGTACAGGCGAGATCAACTAAACCTTTTTCAACCTCCCTGTTGAAAATGAAAGACTGGCACCTTGAACTTGGGAGCGCCCTGGAGAAGATATTCGAATTTTCTAAAAACAAGTCTGTCCCGAAAGAGGTACAGGAGAAATTCGGTGAATCTTTAAATCAACTTGACCGGATAAGAAATCTTCTTGTTACGCAAATAGTAGATTTTGAGCTTTTCTCGCGCAACCTTGAACACCTTGCCGACAGGTTATACGGTGAGGTTGTTGCAATAAGGATGAGACCTTTTTCCGACGGTCTGCCCGGATTTCCGCGCATGGTCCGCGATCTTGCAAAGAACATGGGTAAAAAGATCGCCTTCCGGATTATTGGAGAGTCGACAAAAGTAGACAGGGACATCCTTGAAAAATTAGAAGCTCCGCTTACCCATCTTTTACGTAATGCTATAGATCATGGACTGGAAACGCCTGAAGAGCGTGTTGCAGCAAACAAACCTGTTGAAGGAACTCTGATTCTTGAAGCACGGCACAGTTCCGGCACGTTGAATATCAGACTGACTGAGGATGGAAGAGGGATTGACGTAGAAAGGATCCGGCATAAAGTTGTTGAGAAAGGTCATGCGTCAAAGGAGATGGCGACCAATCTTACTGATGGAGAGCTTCTGGACTTCCTTTTTCTGCCCGGTTTCTCAACAGCAAAAAAAGTTACCGAGGTTTCCGGCCGCGGGGTAGGTCTCGATGTGGTGCTGTCAATGGTCCAGAAGGTGGGCGGTTCAGTGAGGGTAGAGACGAAACCGGGAAGCGGCACATCTTTTCATTTACAACTCCCGTTGACGTTATCTGTTCTTCGGGCGCTGCTTGTGGATATCAGCGGGGAGCCCTATGCTATTCCGTTAAGCCGCATTGACCATATTGTGCAATCCGATCAGAGCAGCCTGAAAATACTGGAGGATAAACAATTTTACACATTTGAGAACGACCACATCGGCATAGTCGATGCACACCAGGTTCTTCGCGTGCCTGCTTCTGATGAGCGTTATCCCGGATTGTATATAGCAGTTATCAGTGACCGTTTAAACCAGTATGGCCTGGTTGTAGACAAATTTCTTGGTGAGCGTGAACTGGTAGTAATCCCCCTTGACGCCCGTCTCGGCACTATACCTAATATCAGTGCAGGGGCTATCCTGGAGGATGGTTCGCCGGTTCTCATCCTTGATGTGGATGACCTCGTCCGTTCAATTGATAATCTGCTGACCAACAGCAGGCTTCATAAGGTCGGCGACAGAGAGGAACCTACAGAAGGTTTTAAAAAACGTATACTTGTGGTGGACGATTCATTAACAGTGCGTGAAGTGGAGCGCAGACTCCTGGAAAACAGCGGTTATGAAGTTACGGTAGCCGTAGACGGTATGGACGGCTGGAACACCCTGGTGCTCAATAGATTTGATCTGGTTATCTCTGATATAGATATGCCCCGTATGAACGGGATAGAACTCATAAAGAAAATAAAAGGTGATCCAAGCCTTAAAGGTTTGCCCATAATCATTGTATCATACAAGGACAGGGAAGAAGATAGAATGATGGGCCTTGAAGCAGGAGCCGATTATTATCTGACTAAGAGCAGCTTTCACGATAAAAGCCTGAATAATGCAGTCCGTGACCTTATAGGAGAAGCGTAAAAAATAGTGAATAGTAGTCAGTGAATAGTGAATAGCAGATAGTGAATAGAACTTTAAAAATTGATTCTGAATTTGTTTTTCGGCTATTTACTGTCCGTTAACGACTATTAACTGAAGTTAAGAGGTTGAATATAATAATGCGTATTGCTATAGCGAACAACAATATAGCGGCAACAGATATCCTCCGTACTGTGGTGTATTCTCAGCCAGGTTATGAAATTGTATGGATTGCCTCAAACGGGACTGAAGCAGTTCATAACACTGCCCGTAATAAACCTGACCTGATATTGATGGACCTGGATCTTCAGGTTGCAGAGGGTCTCCAGGCTATTCAGGTGATTATGGAAGAAAATCCCTGTGCTATTCTCATAGTGACTGATGAGGTTCCAAAACATGCGTCAAAGGTTTTCGAAGCCATGGGCAAGGGGGCTCTGGATGCCCAGAGTACACCGGCTATTGATGCTGCAGGGAATATCAAAGGGGGCAAAGAACTGCTAAGGAAAGTAGCTGTGATTGAGAGACTGATCGGTAAGGAAGTGATGGATGGAACCAATGAACAGATGATTAAGAAAAGTTCTGTTAAATATCCCAAATCCATGATTGCCATAGGCTCTTCAACAGGAGGGCCAAAGGCGCTCACTGAAATTGTATCACATATACCGGATGTGGTGAATATGCCTGTTGTAATCATCCAGCATGTTGATTTCCAGTTTGTGAACGGTCTGGTGGAGTGGCTTGCAGGTCATACAAAACTTAAGGTCATAATCGCAAAAGAAGGGATGCACCCTGAAGACAATACAATCTATCTGGCAGGTACAAACGACCATCTGGTAATAGGGAACGATCTTGCATTCCGTTATGTTGCCGAGCCGAAGGACAACCCATACAGGCCGTCGGTAGATGCATTCTTCATGAGTATTGCACATCATTGGCCCGGTAAGGGCGTAGCCGTACTTCTGACCGGCATGGGCAGGGATGGAGCACAGGGTCTTTTAGCGTTGCGGAAGGCCGGATGGCATACAATAGCCCAGGATGAAAAGACATCTGTTGTGTACGGTATGCCGAAAGCGGCCGCCCAGATAGATGCTGCAAAAGAGATCCTGCCCATAGAAAAGATCGCCGATGCGGTTGTGAGACAAATCAAAATATAGGAAGGTTAAATGAATATCCCTGAAGATAAACAATTTGTTGAACCCCTGAGCAGACACGACATTACAGTGCTTCTGGTAGACGACCAGGCCATAGTGGGCGAAATGGTAAGGCGCATGCTTGAGCCTGAACAGGACATTATCTTTCACTATTGCCAGGACCCCACAGAAGCTATAAAGACGGCTGCCCGGGTTTCGCCCACAGTGATACTCCAGGACCTTGTTATGCCGGAAATAGACGGATTGACCCTGGTAAAATTTTTCAGGGCGCATAAAATGTTGAAAGACGTGCCTCTTATCGTCCTTTCCAGCAAGGAGGAGGCAATAACCAAGGCCGATGCCTTCGCCGTCGGTGCAAATGACTATCTTGTCAAGCTGCCTGACAGAATCGAGCTGATTGCCAGAATTCGCTACCACTCGAAAGGTTATATAGCCCTTCTCCAGAGGAATGAAGCATATGAGGCGCTTTTCAGGAGCCAGCAGGTATTGGCTGCCCAGCTTGCCAGTGCAGCAGAATATGTCGTCTCCCTCCTGCCCCAGCCTGTCAGGGAAGGGAGCATTCATACAGACTGGCGTTATGTGCCTTCAACTCAGCTTGGCGGCGATTCTCTCGGATATCACTGGATTGATGAAGACCACTTTGCCATGTATCTTCTTGATGTGTGTGACCATGGTGTGGGGCCTGCATTGCTCTCGGTTTCCGCGCTTAATGTACTGCGATCACAGACATTGCCGAATACTAATTTCAGAATACCGGAAGAGGTATTGACTACCCTGAACGAGACTTTTCAGATGGAGCAGCAGAATAATCTCTATTTTACCATGTGGTACGGGGTTTTTAACAAGGTCACGAAAACAATTGCATATGCCAGCGCGGGGCATCCGGCGGCACTGCTCATATCTTCCTCCTCAGAAATAAAGGAGCTGGGCTCACAGAATATGTTTATCGGCGGTATGCCTGATATCATATATAAAAGCGGCTCCGTTGAAGTTGAAATCCCCTCAAGGCTTTATATCTTTTCTGACGGCGCTTTTGAGGTGGGCAGACCGGACGGTTCCATGTGGAGTTTTGCCGAGTTGAAAGAATTTATTAAAACGCCGCCTGAGGATGATTCATCCGAGATAGATACGTTGTACACGTCACTTCAGGAGATGCACAGGGAGAAAGACCTGGACGATGATTTCTCCATGCTCAGGATAGAATTTTTGTAGTGTTTTAAAGACTTTGTTTTCTCAAGCTTTTTCTCTTTGACGAGCAACGGCATGTTTGGAATGCTCATCTGCGGCGCTCTGCTGCGTCTTGCGATCCTCCGACGTACGTTAAGTACGCCTCCGGCCTGCAAGACTTACAGCCCATCCACATCTGAAGAATTTCTTCCATGCCCTTGCCCACTCAACCCGGATTAACATAAGCCTCCAATCGCTTATGCTAATCCGGAATAAAAAACATATCCCCTATTTCGGTTGCTAAGGCATATCTTTGCTTAATATTTGCATCATTTTTCATAATACTTTTGACAATACTGCAAGCGGGTGCAGACCAGTTTTAAAAGCAATATCGTGCTAAGTAGCATCTGTATTGACTTTACGAAGATTTTAGCGATGGTGGAAAATGTTTCCACCACTTCCTTTAATTTATTTTCCTAACACCCACTACCACATTGTTACGGGAAAGCTCGATTTATCTCAAGAAGGTGAACGGTTGTTCGAGTGCGCGGAGGTCACAGCGCAACTTATGGCCGCAACCAAATAAAAATTTAGTAGAACAGCCTCCATATTTGCTTTACGTGAATATTTATGATTGCCGCCACTGTGACGGCAATAATTTGTTGGTAAGACGGGACACTGGCACGGACAAAAATTAATCAATGTTCGAGGTTTTTTTCAAGAACAAATTGAAGATTTATAATGCTTGATAAATTTCTTGACATGTTATTGAAATGGCAGGAATATATAAATAAAAAGGGGTGGCATTACATCAATCATTAAATATTTTCTATTTCAACCCACCTGTTGCACGGAAGCCACGATATGAGGACCGTTCAGGACCTTATGGGCTATAAGGATGTATCAACATCGATGATTTACACCCACGCATTGAATAAACCGGGCATTACAGTAAAAAGCCCGTTTGATAGGTGTCAAAATGACTGATAATTTTACAGATCGAAAGAATTCTGTAAAACTCGACTTATATGGGAGTAGAAAGAAATATTTCTGTCTACTTAATTGTTAGCGCCGCACTGCGCGCGACGCTAATGCCGAGTTCAGCGGCCCTGTGGGTCCGCTTCAAGACTTGTTAAAGACGCGCCGCGCGCTGACTCGCTTCGGCGCTAAAATGTCGTTGAAACGGAAATGCCTTGCGCAACCTCAGACCTATACGGTCTGATGCTCCAGGCATTCCGCTTAACTCGGCATTATTTCCTGTCTCCAGGGTGTATGACAAATGACCGATAAAGAACGGCTTTACTATCTCGACAATCTCAAGGTTTTCCTGATAATTCTGGTTATCATGCATCACGTCGGACAGGCATATGGGTCGACGGGCGGAATCTGGTTTTATTCATATCCGGGTGAACGGGCAAAAACATTGGGGCTTCTCTTTCTATTTAATGCGTCATTTTTCATGGGGTTTTTCTTCTTTATTTCAGGGTATTTCTACCCGGCATCCTTCGACCGCCATGGAGCCCGTAAATTTATTATTGACAAACTTATGCGCTTCGGTATTCCCCTGATCTTTGCAGCTCTTTTCATGATCCCTGTTATGGAATTTGTGAAATATCTTAAATACACAAACCGCATCAGTTTCCAGGATTTCTACATCCAACAATGGTTAAACTTCGCCCCGACTACAGCAGTCATTCAGAGTACTCGCAACTTTGGGCATATGTGGTTTATTGAGCATCTGCTTGTCTATGCATTACTTTATGCCGCTATTAGAAAAGTACTGAAAAAACTCGCATCATCCCTATCGATTTCCTCTACCCGTTATGTGCGAATATACGCGATCATTCTCTATATTTTTACTCTGGGGGTTATCACGCATCTCATGCGGACATCTTGGGGTTTTCCCATCAATAGATGGATCGGATTTCTCGGATTCATACAAATGGAACCGGCACACATTCCGCAGTATCTGTCCCTTTTTATTATCGGCATTTTTGCATACAGGTGGTCTTTTTTAGAGTCAATCACCATGCCCCGCAATATGCTCTGGCTTTTGCCCGGTTTAGGCATATACGTTATCACTATAGTACAACTATACACCACAGGTCGCCAAACTGCATTCTTCATGTGGGAATACAGAGAAGCGCTTCTCTGTGTC
>Ga0351942_1182_pt1 | contig 21107 bp, 20 predicted proteins | sample TotcelT113001N10_FD_206838 | JGI IMG/M metagenome (GOLD analysis project Ga0351942, IMG submission 206838) | Enriched cells from coal bed in the Powder River Basin, Montana, United States - Total cells T11 rep2 HSBNCT.T11.300.1.N10 ... | reverse complement strand
GTCTTCCCACAGGCTCAGCGTCTTTCATAAAACAGAAGAAGGCTGGAAATGGGTTGCCCATGCCAGCTTTATTACGATCATCAAATGATCGGGCCGGGGGGAGACTTGGACACGATTCTGGGCCTGATGGTGGGAATGGGTCTCAGCGCCGCATGCGGGTTTCGGGTCTTTGTGCCTTTTCTGGGCCTGAGCCTTGCGGCCATGAACGGTTATGTCGTACTGGCCGAAGGCTTTCAGTGGCTCGGCACGTGGCCGGCCTTCGTGGCGCTTCTTACGGCAACAGGGGTTGAGGTCGCCGCCTATTATGTTCCCGTCATCGACAACCTTCTCGATGCCGTGGCGGCGCCCGTTGCCGTCCTTGCAGGCATCCTGGCGACGGCTGCTGTCGCGATGGAGATGCCCCCGTTTTTCAAGTGGTCGCTGGCGGTCATCGCAGGCGGCGGCGTCGCCAGCGTGGTGCAGGGGGGTACAACGGCGATGAGGGCCCTTGCCTCGATGAATCTCCCCGGTCCCGCCAATTTTATTGTAGCGACCCTGGAATTGCTGGGCGCCATAGGAACAACCCTGATTGCGCTTCTGATTCCTGTGGCCGCTCTGGCGATGGTGCTGGCCCTTCTGTTCTGGGCGGCGGTGAAGTGGTCGCGCACGCGGGGCTCAGGCCGGAAAGCGGATATCGGACGCAGCGGCCCGTCCTGTTTTTGAGAGAGCTTGCATAACCGGTGAAAAAGGATGGTTCAAAACATGACATCGATCCCGCCTTACATCGACCGCTGGTTCAAGGACCTCGAGCCGCTGGCCATGGATGAGGCGGCGCCGGATCCATCCCGGGCCGCCGTTTTCTCGTCCGACATGATCGCGGGCTTCCTGTCCACGGGTAACCTGGCCTCGGATCGCACCGGCCTGCTGGCGAAACCGGTCACGGAGGTGTTTCGCAAAGCCCATCGGCGCGGCATCCGCCATTTCGTTTTGTTTCAGGATGCGCACGATCCCGATGCGCCCGAATTCAGCGCCTTCCCGACGCATTGCATCGGGGGAAGCGTTGAATCCGCCACGATTCCGGAGCTGATGGCATTGCCCTTTTCCGACCTTTTCACGATCATCGAGAAGAACTCGCTCGATGCCGCCCTGGGAACGGATTTCGACCAATGGCTCGATGCGCACGAGCACATCAACCGGGCACTGGTCGTGGGAAACTGCACCGATCTTTGCGTCTATCAGCTCGCCATGCACGTCCGCCTGTGGGCCAATGCCCGCAACGATCGCGATTATGAGGTCATCGTGCCGGCCAATGCCGTGGATACCTATGACCTCTCGCGGGATGACGCCCGGCGGGTCGGCGCCTTTCCGCATCCCGGCGATTTCTTCCACCGGGTGTTTTTGTACCACATGGCCCTCAACGGGATACAAATCGTAAGGGAACTGACCGGACAGGAATGAACTGGGGGAACGTAATGGCCAGGGCTCCATTCGATGACATGTCGCTGCTGACCGACCTTTACCAGCTGACAATGGCCCAGAGCTACTTCTGCGAGGGCCATAACGAACCGGCCACGTTCAGTCTTTTTATCCGCAAGTATCCGCCCCACCGCGGGTATTTCGTCTCCTGCGGCCTTCAGGACGTCCTGGATTATCTCGAAGCCTTTCATTTCACGTCCGGCGCCATCGACCGCCTGCGCGACACGTGCATCTTTGCGGACGATTTTCTGGATTATCTGAAGGGTTTGCGTTTTACGGGCGCGGTGCGGGCCGTCCCCGAGGGGCGTCTGTTTTTCCGGGACGAACCGGTACTGGAGGTGACGGCGCCGATCATCGAGGCGCAACTCGTCGAGACCTATATCATCAATCAGATGAACCTTCAGTGCATGATTGCCGGCAAGGCCGCCCGCTGTGTCGGTGCGGTCCGCGGACGCAGCGTCGTCGATTTTTCGCTGCGCCGCACACAGGGAACGGATGCCGGAATGAAGGTCGCCCGGGCAAGCTATATCGCGGGGTTCAGCGCCACGAGCAATGTCCTGGCCGGCGTCACCTACGGTATTCCGCTTGCGGGAACGATGGCCCACGCCTTTATCAGCAGCTATGACCGGGAGATCGACGCCTTCCGCGCCTTTGTCCGAAACTTTCCGGAACGTTCCATTCTGCTGATTGAAACCTACGACGCGATTGCCGGCGCGCACAAGGCGGTGGAGGTGGCCCGCGAAATGGCCGCCAGGGGGCAGCGACTGCAGGGCGTACGCATCGATTCGGGCGACCTGCCGGCGCTCGGCCGGCAGGTGCGCCGCATTCTGGACGACGCGGGACTGCAGGACGTCCGCATGGTGGGAAGCGGCGGGCTGGACGAGTTCGATCTCGACGAGCTTGCGCGCCAGGGCGCACCCTATGACGCTTACGGCGTCGGTACGCGGATGGGCGTTTCGGCGGATGCGCCCTGGACCGACATGGCTTACAAGCTCGTGCGCTACGGCCATCGACCGGTGCTAAAACTCAGCACCGGCAAGGCATCCCTTCCCGACGCCAAGCAGATCTTCCGCTTTATCGCAGCCGGACGCATGCAGCGTGACGTGATCGCCCTGCATGACGAGCGGATCGACGGCGGCGAGCCGCTTCTGGAGCCCGTGATGGCCGACGGCAGATGTCTGCGTCCGCATCCCGGGCTGGCAGACCTTCGCGCGCGCTTTCTTATGGAATATGAAATTCTTAACGATTCATGCAAGCTCATTTACGATCCCGTCTCCTACCCCGTGGAAGTCAGCGCACGGCTTCAGGCCCTCACGGATGAACTCCGGCGGCGGCTCATCGCTGCAGAAATCAGATCTGCCTGACGCCATGGAAGGGAGAAGGAAAGGCTCATTTACCATTGAAAAAGCTCAAGGAACTGCTTCAGGAACGAAACTTCATTTTTCTGATGGCCATTGCCGGAGGGGCCTTGACGGACATTCCGACCCGTTGGACGGAACCTCTGATTCTGCCGGTTTTGGGCGTGATCATGACCCTTTCCGTCCTGAACGTTCCGAATCATGTGTTCCATTCCCCGAGGACGATGATCCTTCCCGCCGGTACGGGAATTTTCATGTCCTACGTGCTCCTCGGCGGCGTCGTCATCGGACTCAGTTTCCTGCTGATCCCCGATCCTGCGCCGAGGGCCGGCTTTATCCTGATTGCAGCATCCCCGCCGGCCATCGCGATCATTCCCTTCACGAGCATGTTCAGGGGCGACGAGACCTTCACGCTTTTCGGCATTATCGGAGCCTATTTGATTGCCCTGCCGGTTCTTCCCCTGACGGCCTATCTTTTTCTGGACATCCCGGACGTCAATCCCCTGGATCTGGCCGTCGCCGCCGGAACCCTAGTCCTGCTGCCGGTCATGATTTCCCGCTTTCTGATCTGGCGCGGCTGGCATAAACCGATCATGCCGGTCAAGGGGATCGTCACGGACTGGTCTTTCTTCCTGGTCATCTACACGATCATCGGCCTCAATCGCGCGCTGATCCTTGAACATCCCGGTCAGATCCTTCCCGTTGCCCTGGTCGCCTTTCTGACCATCCCCGTGCTCGACCGTCTCATTGAAACAGCCGCCAGGATGCTTCACGCGGGGAGAAAAATCATCTCCCCTCTCATCCTTTTGGGTACCCTGAAGAATTACGGCCTTGCCGGAGGCATCGCGGTGAGCTTTTTCAGCAGGGAATCCGCGCTCCCTGCGGCCGTGTGCGCGATATTTATGGTTTTGAACATCATCTGGATGAATAACCGGCACAAAAGGAAAGCGTTGTAATGGTCGCGTTTATATTGCCGGAGAAAGGCCGACACCATGATTCTTGAAAGCAAGGGCAAACTCGCAGACGGTTTGTTTGCCGTCGGTGAGCCGGGCCTGCCCGCGTTTCTGCTGATCGGCGACGTCCCTGTTCTTTTCGACGCCGGAATGACCTTCATGGGGCCTCAGTACGTGAAGGAGATCCGGGCGCTGCTCGGAGACGAGACCTTGCTGCGCCATGTGTTCCTGACGCACGCGCACTTCGATCACAGCGGGGCCTGCCCCTATCTGAAAAGAAAAATACCGGGGCTCAAGGTGGGGGCGCACCCGCTCGCGGCGGGAACCTTCCGAAAAACGAATGCTGTCGAGCTGATCCGGAGCCTGAGCCGGGATTACGAAGACCGGCATGCCGCACAGGTCGGCCGGGAGGAGGTCATCTTTGACGGTCTGGCTGTGGATGTCCTGCTCGAGGACGGAATGGAGCTTGACCTCGGAGGCGGTCTTGGATTCAGGGTCGTGGCCACGCCGGGGCATACGCGGGATTCCATCTCATTCTATATTCCCAAACTCAAGGCCCTCATCACCGGCGAGGCCGCCGGTGTTTACGACGGGAACATGACGATTCACCCTGAATTTCTGGCAAGCTACCACGATTATCTGGCCTCGCTCGAAAAGTTGGCCCGTCTGGATCCGGACATGCTGCTGCTGGGGCATCATTTTACCTTGACCGGAGGGGACGCCAGGGCGCATATGGTGCAATCCATGGCCGGAACGAAGCTATTCCGAAAGCGGATTGAAGACGGCCTCCATGACCTGCACGGCAACAGAGAGGCCGTTGTGCAAAGAATATTCCGGGAAGACTATGAGCAAACAGGGGCCATCCTGCAGGAGGCGAGGCCCTACCTGATCAACCTGGCGGCCAAGGTAAAGGCCGTAGCGCAAGCATGAGACCGTACGACGCCCTGACAGAATCAGTTGAGCCGATCCTTTCCGTCATTTACCGGATCAGCGCTCTGTTGACGGACCCCTCGCCGATCGACAAGGTCCTGAATTCCATTATGGAGTCCGTGACGGAAGGGCTGGGGTTCAACCGCGCGGCCCTTTATCTGATCCATGAGGAGAAACACCTGCTCGAATGCAAGTGCATCAGCGGCTTTACGCCCCGGATGGAAGACATGGCCCGCGGCAGGCCCTACGATCTGCGCCGGCATCATACCCTGGAAACCCGTGTCGCCCTGACGGGGAATGCAATCCTGGTCAAGGACGTGCATGCCGATCCAATCCTGACGGACATGGATCGATTGATCACCCGCAGGCTTGAAAGGGGCTGCATTCTTTATATTCCCCTCAAGGTCAAGGGCAAGGTGATCGGCATCCTGGGCGTGGACAAGAAGCGCGGTGAACCCGTGATCGACGAGAAGGAGTTTGAAACACTCTCCATCTTCGCCAATTACGCCAGCATCATCATTGAAAATTCGCGTCTCTACGAAGCGCTGTTGAATGAAAAGAAATTTTCGGAGGATGTTCTTAACAGTTCTGTCAGCGGCATGCTCACGACCGATGTTCACGGCCGCATCACGTCGTTGAATCCCGCAGCCCGGAGCATCCTGGGCGTGGAGAGGGAAAACGTGCGGAATCGCCTTATCCGCGACGTCTTTGCGTCCATTCCCGAGATGGACGCCATGTTGCAGAAAACCCTCCTTCGCCATGAAAATATGAAGGGTTGCGAATGTTTATTGAAAAGAGACAAAGGGGAAAACATCATCTTGAGCATCAGTTCCTCGCCCATCATCGAGGACGCCGGAAGTCTCATCGGCGTGCTGCTGATGATTCATGATATCACGAGCGAGCGCGAGCGGGAGGACTATCTGCAGCGTGTCAACCGCCTGATATCCCTGGGAGAATTGGCGGCAGGCGTTGCCCATGAAATCCGGAATCCGCTCACCGGCATCGGGGTCGTACTCGATATCCTGAAGGATCGCAAACGGTTGCTCAAGGCCGACAAGGACCTGTTGGCGGAGGCCACGCTCGAGATCGAGCGACTGGAAAAACTGATTTCCGACCTGCTTGATTTTGCGCGGCCGAAGGCGTTCGATTTTGAGCCGGCGGACATCAATGAAATCGTCAGAAGCATCTCTTTTCTGATCGGCGAGCAATGCAACAATCAGGGTATCCGGCTGGCCACCCGCTATGGGGACAAGCTGCCGAAGGCCTGCATGGACGCCGAAAAGATCCGGCAGGGACTTCTGAATGTCATAATCAATGCGATCAGGGCCATGCCGCAGGGGGGCAAATTGACCATCGAAACGGGTATCCAGGGTGCAGATGCAAAGGGAGAAAGGGGTTCGGTCACCGTTGCCATAAAGGACTCGGGGGCGGGCATCCCGGATGCCGTCAAGGGCCGGATCTTTGATCCTTTTTTCACGACGCACCATGAGGGGACCGGTCTCGGCCTTTCGATCACGCACAGCATTGTCAAGGAACATGGCGGAACGATCCGCTTCGATTCGGAAGAAGGAAAAGGCGCCCGCTTTGTGGTTTCCCTGCCGGTCGCGTTGAAGAAACCGCCGCCCGGATGAGGCGTTCAGGGGAGGAGAAGATGAATCATATCCTGATTATCGACGATCAGAAACTGATCCGCAGCTCGCTGAAGGTGGCTCTCGAAAAAGAGGCTTACGCCGTTCGTCTGGCCCGCTCCGGCACAGAAGGCCTCGGCATTGTCAGAGAGCATGATGTGGATCTGGTCCTTTTGGACATCATGCTGCCCGATCTTAACGGCATCGATGTCCTGAAGAAAATCAAGGAGATCGATCCGGATATCATCGTGATCATGATGACCGGCTACGGTACGATTGAAAGCGCTGTCCAGGCCATGAAGCACGATGCCTTCGATTATATCAGCAAACCGTTCAAGGCGGAGACGATCACGACGATCCTGAAGTTTGCTCTGGAAACGCAGCGGCTCAAGAAGGAGGTCCGGGGCTTCAGGGACAGGAACCGGACGCTTTACGGGACCGACAAGATCATCGGACAAAGCGAAGCCCTGCACAAAATTCTCGAAACGGTCAGAAAGGTATCGCAGATCGATTCCACCACGGTCTTGATCCAGGGTGAAAGCGGAACGGGAAAGGAACTGGTAGCCAAGGCGATCCATTATAACAGCGCCAGGTGCAACGGGCCTTTTGTCGAGATCAACTGTTCCGCCATTCCCTACACCCTTCTGGAAAGCGAACTGTTCGGTCATGAACAGGGGGCTTTCACCGACGCGAAGAAGACAAAGAAGGGGCTCATGGAGCAGGCCAACGGCGGCACGCTCTTTCTCGACGAGATCGGCGATATGGAGCTCGGCATGCAGGCGAAAATCCTCAATGTCCTGCAGGAGAGAAAATTCAGGCGCCTCGGAGGGGATCAAATGATTAATACGGACGCCAGGATTATTGCGGCGACCCATCATGATCTTCGCGACGATGTGGATAAGAAAAAATTCCGGCAGGATCTGTTCTACCGCCTGGACGTGATTCATATCTATCTACCGCCTCTGAGAGAGCGAAAGGAAGACATCATTCCGCTGACAAAGTATTTCATCCATGAATTCAACCAGAGTTTCAACAAAACGGTCCGCGGCGTCTCGCAGGACGCCATCAATCTTCTGACTCATTACGCCTGGCCTGGAAACGTCAGGGAAGTCCGCAACACCATCGAGCGGATCATGATCATCGACACCCCGGAGATCATTCAGAGCCGGCATCTGCCCGTTGAAATCACGGCATGGCAGCCGTTATCGGTTAAAACGGAGCGACGGGAAGAGGGGCAAGAATTCATGCTGCCCGAGCAGGGCATGGACTTCCGGGCCCATACCGAATCCATACAGCGGAGGCTTATCCGGGAGGCCCTGCAGAAAACCGAAGGCAGCAAGTCCAGGGCGGCAAAACTTCTGAACCTGGATCGTTTTGCCCTGCGCTATCTGATGAACAAGCTCCATATTACCTGATCCCCTGGATGCCTTGCCGACTCCCCTTCCATGCCCGGTGAGGGCGCCGTGAAGAAAAAATGAAGGAGACGATGTGAATATATTTCACCTGCGGCGTGTAATTTATTGACATTATCCCGTCTCATGATGGGGTGATAGATCATAAAGGTCGTATTATCGAATGGATGAAAATCTCTCCGGTCTGGCATGACAATTGCTCTTTGTCATTACCCCCTTGTCATACAAGATGGGTCGCAAGCAGTCATACCCTTTGAGGAGGCCAGGATGAAGGCAGCGCAAAAACCAGTGATCGCCGGTCACGAAAAAGACGTGGACTGGGACAAGTACCTTGCCGCTTACTATGAGAAGCCCAGGAGCAGCCTTACGTGGTCTGGGCTGGACGTGAAGGAGGTTTACGCCCCCGCAGACCTGCCCCCGGAACAATACAAGGATGTCGGCGATCCCGGACAGTACCCCTTTACGCGCGGGATCCACCGGAACATGTTCCGCGGCCGTTACTGGACCCGACGCGAAGTGATCGGGATGGGATCGCCGCAGGATACGCACGACCGGTCAAAGCTCCTCGTGGATGAGGGGGGATCGGGGCTCAATACCATTGCCGATATCCCCTATGAGATGGGGCTGGATGCGGATCATCCCTGGGCGCAGAACGAAGTGGGGCTCACGGGCGTCTGCATCACCAACATGTATGACATGGAAACCATGACGGCGGATATCCCCCTGGACAAGGTTTCATGGTCTCTCATCACGGCATCCACGGTGGCGGTCGTCACCATGGCCCAGTACGCCGCCGTAGCCAAAAAAAGGGGATACGATCTTAAAAAACTGCGCGGAACCGTTCAGAACGACCCGGTCCATTTCCGTTACTGCGGCTTCCGCCCCGCCTGCCCGCTCGATCTGTCCGTTAAACTGGGCGCCGATGTCATGGAATTCTGCACCAGGGAGATGCCCCTGTGGTATTACACGACCGTCAACCTTTACGATCTGCGGGAGCAGGGCGTGACGGCGCCCCAGGAGGTCGCCTTCGGATTTCTCATCGCCCGCCTCTACATCGACGAGATGATCCGCCGCGGCTATCAGGTCGATGACTTTGCGCAGCGCTTTGCCTTCTATGTTTCCTGTCACATCGATATCTTCGAGGAGGTCTCGAAGATCAGGGCGGCGCGGCGGATCTGGGCCAAACTCATGAAGGAACATTACGGTGCACAGAAGCTGTCGTCCCAGCATTTCCGGTTTGCCGTCCATACGGCCGGCTGTTCCCTTGTCCCGCAGCAACCCCTGAACAACATCGTCCGGATCGCCTACCAGGCGCTGGCGGCCGTCCTCGGCGGGGTGCAATCCCTGCATTGCTGTTCTTACGATGAGCCCGTGTGCCTGCCCACGGAAAACGGCCATACCCAGGCCCTGCGAACGCAGCAGATCCTGGCCTATGAGACGGGCGTGACCAACGTGGCCGATCCGCTCGGAGGTTCCTATTACGTGGAGAACCTCACCAACAGGCTTGAAGAAGAGATCTACAAGATCATGGCCGAAGTGGAGAAAGTCGGCGGCATGTATGAGGCCATCCAGTCGGAGTGGCTGGATCGGGTCTTTGAGAAAGAGGCCCTGGCCCGGCAGAAGGAGCTGGACGACCGCGACAAGATTCTGGTGGGCGTCAACATGTTTACCACCGACCAGGAGACGGCTACACCCCTGGGGGTTCAGCGCATCATGAAAGCATCCGTCAAACAGCAGATTGAAATGGTGAAAAAGCTCAAGATAGAGAGGAACAAGACGCTCTGGAAAAAGAGAATCCTGGCGCTCAAGGCGGCCGCCGACCGCCGGGAAAATGTCATCCCCTGCATGATTGCGGCCACCGAGGCCGGCGCGACGACAGGCGAAATGATGGGCGCCGTTCGTCTTGCTTTCGGTTATCCTTATGACCCGCTGGAAATCATCCAGGCGCCGTTTTGATCGAGGAGTCCGCCCATGAAAAAAGAAAAGGAGAATAAAGATCGTAAAATCAAGGTGCTCATCACGAAAGTCGGTCTGGACGGCCATGACCGCGGCGCCAAGGTCGTTGCCAGCCTGTTGAAGGAAGCGGGCATGGAGGTCATTTATCTGGGAATGTATCTGATGCCCAAAGACGTCGTCGATGCCGCGATTGATGAAGACGTCGATGTCATCGGCCTCTCCCTGCTTTCGGGCGGTCACCTCGTCTTCACGCCCCTCGTCGTCGAAGAGATGAAAAAGGGAGGCTTCGATGACGTCCTGCTGATTGTCGGAGGCATCATTCCGTCCGAGGATATTCCGACGCTCAAAGCAATGGGCGTCCATGCAGTCTTTCCGGCCGGCTCGCTGACCGAACCGATCGTTACGTATATTCGAAACCATGTGAGGCCGTAGGCATGCCATGAGCAAGACCAGCGCAACCGAATGGGCAGAGAAGGTGAAAGCCAACGACCGGATGGCCGCGGCGAAACTCATTTCGGCCATCGAGAGAAAGGAGCAGGCTGCCCGGGACGTCCTGAAGCGCCTTCTTGTTCCCGTTGGAAAAGCCGTAGTACTGGGTGTGACGGGATCTGCGGGAGCGGGAAAGTCCTGCCTGGTTTCCTGCCTGATCAGCGCCTACCGGAAGCGGGGCAAAACCGTCGGCGTCATCGCCGTGGATCCCTCGAGCCCCTTCACGGGGGGCGCTTTCCTGGGGGATCGTTTGCGCATGCATGCCCACGGCCGCGACAGAGGCGTCTATATCCGCTCCATGGCCTCCCGGGGCTACCTGGGCGGTCTTGCCCGCGGGGCCGTTGATGCAATGCGCGTGATGGAGGCCATGGGGCACGATGTCGTCATCGTGGAAACCGTCGGAACCGGACAGGACGAAGTCGATGTGGCCCGACTGGTTCAGACCTGCCTGCTGGTCTTGACGCCGAATATGGGGGACGATATCCAGGCCCTGAAGGCCGGGATCATGGAAATCGCCCAGGTGGTCGTCCTGAACAAGGCCGATATGCCCGGCAAGCAAAAGGCGCTGCTGGACCTCGAGGTCGCCCTGAAAATGCGGCGCGTGGGGGGAGAGGGATGGCCTGTTCCCGTGGTTCCCGCAGTTGCAACCACGGGTGAAGGGATCGACGAGGTGATGGATCAAATCGAAAGGCATCAGGTTCATATGAGAAAAGGCGACGGCCTGGAGCAATACGCTTTCCGGAAGGCGGAGAAGGAAGGCAGCGTGATCATCAAGGATGAGATCGAACGTGTGATCTTCGACCATATCCGCGGGACCGGCCTCAGGCGCAATTACCTCGACCGGATCGTCGCCGGCCGGATCGATCCCTACACGGCGGTCGAAGAGGTCATGGCCCTGTTCATCAAAAAGTCGAGGAAGAAAATCAAGGTTCAATGAATGGGCCTTGTGGAGGAGGGTGCAATTTATGGCGGACATCGCCTGCTTCACGAGAAATCGCTGCACGACCGTGGAAACGGTGGACGAGCAGACGACGCGTTCCACCTGCCGCGTCCAGGATACGTCGATGGAGGCCTGGGTGGAGATCCTGGTCAAGTCTCCCAATCTGGAAATCGCCGAGGTGTCCGGCGAGGTCCGGCGCTCCAGCGAGGGTGCCCGGATCGACGTTTCGGCGGACCTGAAAAAAGTGATCGGCGCCAGGGTGGGGCCCGGCATCAGGAAGATCATCCGGGGGTTGATCGGAGATCATGCATTTGTGGAAACGCTGTCCATTCTTCTGGATGAATGCTGCAACGGCGTCATCATGTCCTTCACAAGGGACGTTCTGTTTTCGGCCCCGAAGGACCCGGAAGGAGAGAAGGATTTCTTTTCCAGCATGGTGCGGGCCAATCCCAGATTGCTGAATAGTTGCGCGGCCCTTTCCGAAGACAGCCCCTTGATGGAGGCCCTGAAACCGGGTAAGGCCTGATGTTTATGAAACGCCGGAACGACAGGAGTGGCTGATGCTCAAATTCACGCGAAACAAGCTGGCAAGCGTCTATCGAAAGAGCGACGATTGCCTTTCCGTCCACGGGGTGCTGGAAGACGATATCTATGGGATGGTCGTTGACCTGGATCTGGGACTGCCCGATCTGGAGATCCGCGCCGTTAAGGGATGCTGGAGCCGGATGGAAAATGCCGAATGCTATCGTGCTCTTCCATTCCTCCAGGAAGCGGTGGGGCTGCGGGTCGGTGAGGATTTTACCCATAAACTCCAGAAGGGCGTCGGCCGGAAGGCCTGCAGGCATTTTGCCGATCTGATCATCGAATGTTGCGACGCCGCCCGCGACGCCGCCCGGCTTATTCTCGAAAAGGAATCCGGGACCGTGCGGCCGGAGATCGGGATCGACGACTATTTCGGAAAGGGCGAAGGGCCGGCCGGAACCGGTTCCGCTGAGGCCCTTTCCGTTCAGGAAAATAAGGGGGGGGCCGTCCGGGTCGCATCCCGGGGAATGGTGATCGACCTCCATGTCCATTCCGCCCCGGCCTCCCCCTGCAGCACAAACCCCGTGGAACGGCTCATCGAGGAGGCCCGGTCGGTCGGCCTGGACGGAATCTGTCTGACCGACCATAACCACCGCTGGGATCCGCACGAGATCGCGACCTTGAGGCGGAAACACGGCTATCTGATCCTTCGGGGCAATGAAATCACGACGGATCAGGGAGACGTCCTGGTCATCGGATTGGAAGAAGACATAAAAGGCGTGATCAAGCTGTCGGATCTCCGGGGCAAGGTACTGAAGGCGCAGGGTTTCATGATTGCGGCGCATCCCTTCCGGGGATTTCTGACCTTCGGCATCGGCTATCTCGGCCTGACGCCGAAAAAAGCCGGCAAGCGGCCGATCTTTCAGGGGGTGGACGCCGTGGAGGTCATGAACAGCCGCGTCTCCGAGAAAGAAAACCGTTTTGCAGCCCAGGTGGCGGAAATGCTCGGTCTGCCCGTCATCGGCGGCAGCGACGCCCATCAGCCCGGAGAGGTGGGCCGTTTTGCCACCCGCTTCGCCGATCCGATCGGCGATGAGCGCGATCTCATCGAGGCCTTGAAAAAAGGCCGGTTTTCGCCTATTGTTTTCAGCGGGCCGTAAGGTCTTCCACATCATCAAATCATGAGGAGGAAGCAAGATGAACATGACACGGGACTGGGAGAAGATCGTCCGCAGGATGGAACAGTTGCTGCGGCTCAAATCTTTTCCGGTGGCCTTCAGGATGCTCGAGGACAGGGCGGATCTCGGCGCCATCCCCTTCCTGCGCCGTCTCAACAAGAAAGTCACGCTCTGCCAGATGATCACGCTGGCCCGAAGCTTTGACTGGACGGTGGGCGCCGAACTGGAGGACTTTCTGGGGCCCACCTGCGCGTCCATCATCGGCCTGACGGAGGTTCCCGAGATCAACCGGGACGGAACCTTCCGCAGCATCGTCTGGGTCAAGACCCGCGCGGACGCCCAGCGGTACGAAGCCGCCATTCCGCGTCTTCCGCTGGGAAAATACCAGGCCGTCGCCCTGGCCCCTCTGGTTTACAAGCCTTTTGAGCCGGATATTGTCCTGATCTATGCCAATCCGGCTCAGATGATCCTTTTGATCAATGCGCTCCAGTTCGAAAACTACGAAGTGATGCAGTTTTCCTGCGTGGGCGAATCTTCCTGCTCGGACGCCATTGCCCGCTGCTATCTGACGGGGAAACCCTCCCTGACGATACCCTGCTACGGAGAAAGGCGCTACGGTCACGCCCAGGATGAAGACCTCGTGATGGCCCTGCCGCCGGGTGACATGGAAAAGGTACTCAGGGGGTTGGAAACGCTGTACCGCAGAGGGATTCGCTATCCCATCAGTTTTGCCGGCGCGGAGTTGGACCTTGCCACGGCCTTTCCCGGGTCCTATGGCGGTCTGGGCATGTTGGAAATGGTCCGGGGAAAGGATAACCGCTTTCTGCTGGGCGTGACGGGAGGCATCGCCACGGGGAAATCCACAGTAGTCAATATGCTGAAAGAGAAGGGAGCGCCCGTGATCGATTTCGATCTGCTGGCCAGGCGCGTGGTGGAGCCCGACAAGCCGGCCTGGAAACATATCGTGGCCTATTTCGGCGAGCAGGTCCTCCAGGAAGACCGGACGCTGGATCGTAAAAAACTGGCGGACATCGCTTTCGGGGATTTGGAAAAGCGAAAAAAGATCGAGGGGTTCACGCATCCGGAAATTTATGGAGAGTTCATCCGGGAATTGACTGAGATAACAACCCGCACGCCTGAAGCCATCATTCTGGTCGATATTCCGCTATTGATCGAACTGAATCTTCAGTATCTTTTTCATAAGCTCCTGGTCGTTTACACGCCCGATGAACAGCAAATCCGGCGCCTGACGGCCCGTGACGGGATCAGCCGGGACGAAGCCTTCAGCCGCCTGAAGTCCCAGCTCCCCATCGATGAGAAGGTAGGCTACGCCGATTTCGTAATCCGCAACGAGGGTTCTTTGGAGGAAACGCGCAAGCAGGTGGATGAACTCTGGCAGAAGCTCCTCGATCTCCGGAAGCAGGGGAAGCAAGGGACGCAACCATGATGAACCCGTAAAAACTTTAAAATTAAATCATCCGGGAGTTCGAGGACCAAGATGACCGTCGCCGATGCAGCGAACAAAGAGAGGAAAGCCGCTTCCTCCGGAAGCGGGCGGACATTCAAAAATCTCTCCGGCTTTGAAATCAGACCTCTTTATGGCCCGGAGGACGTGGCCGGTTTTGATGACCAGACGGATCTGGGACTGCCCGGTGAGTACCCCTATATCCGCGGCGTCCATCAGAGCATGTACCGCGGGAGGCCCTGGACGATCCGCCAGTTGGGTTCGCTGAGTTCTCCCGAGACGGCCAACCAGAGAATCCGGCAACTCATCGCGATGGGGGCCACCGGCGTGAGCATCTGCCTGGATATGCCCACGATCATGGGCCGGGACTCCGACGATCCCCTCTGCCGTGGCGAGGTGGGGAGTTGCGGCGGCGTGGCCATCGATTCCATGGTGGATGTCCGCCATCTCCTGGAAGGCATTGATCTCAAGGCCATCAGCATCAATTTCGTCGCCAATGCGCAGTCTGCCGCTGTGCTGGCCATGCTCTGCGCTGTTGCCGAAGAACAGGGCGTTCCTCTGAACAGGCTGATGGGGACGCTGCAGAACGACATCTTAAAGGAATATCAGGCCCAGAAGTCTTTCTATTTTCCACCGCGGCCCTCCATGCGCCTCATCATGGACACCATCGAGTACTGCAGCCGTCATATGCCGAAGTTCAACCCCATCAGCATCAGCGGATATCATCTGGGATCGGCAGGGGCGACGCCCGTTCAGGAAACGGCCTTTATGCTGGCGAACGGATTCTGTTATGTCGAGGAGGGAATGAAAAGAGGAATGTCCGTGGATACTTTCGCGCCGAGACTCTCTTTCTTTTTCAAGGTCCATAATGACTTCTTTGAGAATATTGCCAAATTCAGGGCGGCGCGGGGGATATGGGCGACAACCATGCGGGAGAAGTACGGCGCAAAAGATCCGCGGAGTTGGATGTTCAGGGTTCACGCCCAGACATCGGGCTCCTCGCTGACGGCCCAGCAACCGGAGAACAACATCATCCGTACGGCCATCCAGGCCCTTGCGGCGGTTCTGTCAGGCACGCAGTCCCTCCACACGAATGCCTTCGACGAGGCCTTCGCGATCCCCTCGGAGCGTGCCGAAAAACTGGCCTTGAGGACGCAGCAGATCATCCTGCACGAGAGCGGCGTCGTCAACACGGTGGACCCTCTGGGCGGCTCCTATTATTTGGAGTCTCTGACGCAGCAGATGGCCTTCGAGTGTGACAAGTATTTCGATGCGATCGAAAAGCTCGGGGGCGTCATCCCGGCCATCGAGAAGGGTTTCTTCCAAAAGGAGATTGCCGACGCCGCTTACCGGTATCAGCTTGAAATCGATGGCAAAAACCGGATTATTGTCGGGGTCAACGAATACATCGACGATGACGCATACAGCGTCGAACTCAGAGCGGCCGATCCCGATTTTGAGAGGAAGAAAATCGACGATTTAAGAAAACTCAGACGGCAAAGGGACAAGAAAAAAGCCGCCGCCTGCATCGACGCGGTCCGGAAAGCCGCCGAGGGGACGGATAACGTGATGACGCCCCTCATCGAGGCGGCGAAGGCGCATGTCACGCTCGGCGAGATGATCGGCGCCTTCCGGGAAGTTTTCGGCGAGTACGGCGATATGAAAATTTTCTGAACCCGGTCGCGAATCCTCTTGCAGCCGTCGCCGTCTCCGGCCGAATGGTATGAAGATCAAAATGAAGGAAACGGGAATTCAAAAATTCAGTCCGCTGCGGCGGATCCGGGGCATCCAGCAAAGACTAGGCGGCATGGCCGTGGACGCCGTCGTGCTCAACTACTCCAAATCCCTCTATTATTATACGGGAACGGCTCAGCCCTCTTTTCTGGCTGTCTCTCCCCATGATTATCATCTTTTGGTCGTCAAGGGGATCGAGCATGCTTTCGAGGAAACCTGGCTGCCCGCTGAAAAGATGAGCCCCTCAGGGCTTGATGGCGTGGCGGATATCTTGAAGCAGTGGGGGATCCGCGGGGGGGTGCTCGGGATGGAGCTTGATGTGATCCCGGCGGTCCTCTATTTCAAGGTGAGCGGAACGCTTCCGCAATTCAAAATCGTCGATGTCTCGAGAGTCATTCTCGACCAGAGAAAAATAAAGGATGAACAGGAGCTGGTCTGTCTGCGTGAATCAGCACGCATTCTTCATGCCGGACACGAAAGGGTCATGAGCGTGCTGCGGGATGGCATGACCGAGATGGAGCTGTCCGCCGAGGTGGAGGACGCCCATCGGCGGGCGGGGCATGAGGGGCAGTATTTCGTCCGCCAGTGGGATTTTTTCATGGGACGGGGCGTGCTGGCCTCGGGCGAAAATCTCTCTCGCATTGCCGGAAAGGTCCAGTCCATCAGCGGCGCGGGCCTGAGCGCCGCCATCCCGCTGGGCGCATCGATGCGGCGGATCCGGAAGGGCGACATGGTCGTCGTGGATATCCCGACGCTCTATCGGGGCTATCACAGCGACCAGAGCCGGACCTACGTGATCGGCAAGGCGCCCGGCGCCTGCCGCAACCTTTATCAGGGAATGCGGGAGATCGCCGATCGGACGATCGGTTTCCTGAAGCCCGGCGTCACCTGCAACGATGTTTATGAAATGACTTTTTCGATCGCCCGTGAAATCGGTGTAACGCCTTACTACCTCAGGTTGGGGGGAAATCCCGATCCGCTTTCTTTCGTCGGTCACGGCGTCGGTCTCGAAGTCAATGAAATGCCGCTGCTGAGCAAGGGCAACCCCGATGTGATCCAGGCGGGAACGGTCGTGACGCTGGAGATCGAAATGTGGAAATCAGAGACGGAGGTCGTCAAGGTGGAAGACACGATCGCGGTCCATCCCGAGGGCGCCGAACTCCTGACGATCTCGCCCCGCGAGCTGCATGAGGTTTAAAGAACTTTTTCCCGAGCCGTCAATCCTTGAAAACGAGTTTTCCCCCGATATGGCCCGCAACGCCTGCCGCGGCGACCGCGACCCCACTGACGAGGATAAAGAGCCAACCCTGAGGCGACCCGATGACGCCGGGATCGATCAAATACCAGAACAGGCTGATCAGACAGGCGGCAAAGACGACGGCGGCGGCGATGATCTTGATCTGGAACATCGGCGTCAACGCTTTTTTATATTTTCTCTCCCAGTCCAGAAAACCTGTGAAGATCACAAGTGGCAGCGCAAGTATCACGAAGGCGAGGTTGTAGAAACCGGCCGTCGCCAGCGTGGCGGCATCGAAAAGCCAGGCCAGCAGAAACATCATCAGTGCGACAGGCAGGAGCCCGTTGGGAAAATGTACGGAAATCGGATGGGCATGGCGCCTGCTCAGCAGATCGGCGACGCCGTCGAGGATTTTGCTTTTCCTGGAAGGGGGGGCGGCGCTTGAGTGCGTCCGGGATTCACCTGCGGCAGCATCCCCGGCGGCGTCCGCTTCCGGGAAAGCGGGCTCAGCTTCTACAAATTTTGAAGCAGGCGCCTTGCACACGGGACATTTATCCGGCGGTGTGTCCCCCTCGTGCAGATATTTGCAGATCAGACATTTCCATTTTCTCATCGCTTTGCTCCGTCCTGTTGCCTGTTTTGTTGATTCCGCCGTCCCTGGTTGGAGTACAGGGACGCAGGCATGACGGCACTTTCTCATAGATGCTGTATCAAGTCAAGAAACCGTACCTTTTCCTCATAAAGCCTCCTGTCGTCGTTAGATTGATTTTAGGGGCGCTGGGGATCATTCGGCCGGGGATGGCGCCGGCCATCTTGCCGCGAGGCCTGAAAAATGACCGGCGATCCGGACATTGCAAAGAGAGCGGATTCCTGCGGAGCGGGAATCCGCCGGCAGGGGTTTCAAAACAGCCTTTTGATCATCTCGGGATATGCCGGCGGTTCCGGCAGAAAGATGCCTTCCGGATCGACAAATTCCCTCAGCACAAACAGCTCTCGATAGCTGGGGTAATGCGTTTCTCCGCTCACCCTGGAAATATTGAGATCGAAGCTGCAGTTGTCTCTGATTTTTTCGACGGGCACCCCCGGGTGAAAGGTATCCAGGTACATGATACCGTCCCGGTCAAACCGGAAGACGCCCATGTTCGTCACCACGGCCTCCGGGCCGCAATTCGCAAACGGACTGTTCTTCAGGGCCTCTTTTTTGGGTTTCCATTCCCTTTTTTCCCAGTCCCAGCACCACCAGCCCGGGGTGGTGGTATATTCGTTGCGCTCGACGAACCTTCTTTTTTCCTGAAGCATGATGAACACGGTCCGCTTCGCCATGGTCCCGATGTCCGAATTGCCGCCGCTGCCCGTCAGGCGGCTGTCGGGCTTGAAATAATCCTCACCGATCGACGTCACGTTCGCCCCTCCGTATTGATCGATCGCCGCTCCGCCTAGAAAACCGAGCGAAACATAACCCCGCTGAAGATAATAGGCGAACGTGTCCACCAGCCCTCCCAGCGTGGACGCCAGGTAACTCGCCCGGACATCGCAAACGCTCATGGGGGTGTGCATCGTCTTGCCGTCGCAGATGCCTGCCTCATAGATCAGCGCGGCATGGGGCGCATGCAGCAGGTTTGCCGTCATAATGGCGAGCATGGGAAGACCCGTGCCGGCAAAAACGATGTCGTCGTCCCGGACCTCGCGCGAGCAGGCAATGGCCATCAGTTCGGGCAAAGCGAATTCGCCGCTCTTTGCCGGCTCATCGGGAATTTTTTCCAATACGTCCAACAGCGCTTCAATGGATTGACTTGACATCCTGTTTCCCCCCTTCCAGTGGTTAATGAACCCGTAAAAAGTCGAAATAATCTTTAATTCCTGACGGCTTCGTAAAAAAGTTCCGCAGGCAAGGTGCACGAATCATGAGGAATGAGGCGTACTTAAGCGTACGCCGCAATGACGAAGGATGAAGCGCAACGCAGCATCCGGAATTTTTGCGAAGCCGTCAGGGTTAATAACCGCTTTTCATGACGGACAAAGGCATTCTCATCGCCGGTGAAGGCTTCTTGCCCCGTACCAGTTTGGTGCTGTAACCGAGTGTGCTGTCCGCTTTGAGATCCAGCAATCTTTTTGTGCCGACCTTTTCGAGGAAGGCCTCCCAGTTTGCCGGTTCAAAGACCCACTCGTCCAGCCATTTTTTCAAATCCTCCGCGCTGCGGGAGGTCTGATTCATCGCCTGGATAAACTTTGCGTCATAATCATAGAAATAGGGCGTTCCGCTCGGATAGGCCCCGTAGTTGACCTGCACGATGCAATCCACGACAAAATAGGGGATCTGGTTGGATTCCGGCTGGCGCCGCAGCTCCGCTTCGGAAACAATTTCCTCGCAGGTCAGGATGACCCGGTCGCTGGCAAAGGCCATCTCCTTGTCCAGCGTGCCGATGCCCCGCCATCTTGCCGTTCCTTTCTCGCCGACCTGGGAAACATGGATGACGGCGAGCTCCGGCCGAATGGCCGGCAGCAGATAGACAGAACCTTCCCTGAAAAACGGGTCCTCCATGGGAACGAACTTCTTTGCGGCGATCTTCGGGTTTTTGCCGTCCCTGAGGCCGGCCTTTCCCAGCGCATCATAATCCGGGTTGTAAAGATCGGACCCGGGGGGCGCGTAATAGGGCATGAAGGGGCTTCCCACGGCGCCCGCCAGGAATCGCAGGGCCATCGCGCCATGGGAGTACTCCTCTATCTTCAGCTTCCCCTGCCTGTATCGATGACCCGATTGAACATCGAGCTTTCCCGCCATCTCGCCCCAGCCCGTCCAGGCTGTTTCATGAATGGACATCCGGTCAGCCGCATTGAGCATCCAGGATGTCAGGCATCCATGCGGATCGATATTGTGAATATCCTTGACCCCCTGCCGGATCGTTTCCCAGACCCAGGCAACTGGATTCCGGTTCATGGCGGTAAATCCGCCCGTGCACATCATGATGCCGTCGTGCATGTACTTCCTGACGGCCTCCTCCAGGGACAGAATTTCGGCCTTCTTGGTTTTCATATGCCTTGCATTCATGCGTATTCCCCCCATTTCCTGAGAAAGATATGGTCCAGCCGATGAACGTCAGGTTGGGAAACCTTCCCGGCATGGGTGGCCCCGTAGAAAAAGGGTAACTGCTCTATTTCGGCCCCGGCAATGGCCTCGACGGAATCGTCGCGAAGGATGGAAAGCAACGCTCGAAAAAACCTATCGATCATTACAGGGGAGGTACAATCCATGACGGATCATGCCGGGGCGGATGAAAAGATGACTATCGATCTGCCTGTGTATCTTCGCGAGGCCTTGCTGCAATGGGCCGGACAATCCGGTCAGTCTCCGTCGCAGGTCGTCCGGGAAGCCCTGAAGCTTTACCTGAGCGGGGGAAGGGAGATCAACACCGTGTATCTTTCCGCACCGGTCAACGCCATGCTCAAGGGCTATTACGAGGAAGACACCCGCCTCGGAGATCTCAGGCGACACGGCGATTTCGGTCTGGGCACCTTCAATAACCTCGACGGCGAAATGGTCATGCTCGACGGCGTGATCTACCAGTTGCACGCAGACGGAAAAACCTATCCCGTTGATGACGAGGTTCAGACGCCTTTTGCATGTGTGACCTTCTATCGGCCTTCCTTTGTAGAGGAGATTGACGCAGATTTGGACTACGACGCCTTCAATGCCGTCCTGAATCGCCTGCTGCCTTCGGACAACATGCTGTACGCCATTCGCATCGACGGCTTTTTCAGGCAGGTGAAGGTATGGTCGGTCGCACGGCAGGAGAATTATCAGCCTTTGAGCGAAGATCATCACAACCGTCCCGTCTTTGAATACGAGAAC